>Ga0326728_10005969_pt1 | contig 33438 bp, 22 predicted proteins | sample MB3enrmetagenome_FD_207602 | JGI IMG/M metagenome (GOLD analysis project Ga0326728, IMG submission 207602) | Lab enriched peat soil microbial communities from McLean, Ithaca, NY, United States - MB31MN | ecosystem: Environmental > Terrestrial > Soil > Wetlands > Peat | place: USA: New York... | reverse complement strand
GGAGTCATACCCGCCACCGACTGCGCCGACGCCGCCGAACATGGGAGAGCCGCCTGTTCCACCGTGCCCGGCGCCGCTGCCGCAACCGCCGGAATAATTTGTGCCTGCGCCCGGCCCGGCATCCGCGGCATAACCCAGACCGCTCACGTCAATCCGCCCGCCTGCCGCGACGGTAACATTGCCGAGGACCGTGAGAGTGAGGTTGGATTGCCCCGTCGCGCAGGAGAGCAGGCCGTTGCTTTCCACCGTCAGCGTCTGGTTCGTGAACGCCACTGACGCCCAAACGCGGGCTTGGTTGCGGACGACCAAGGCGAACGGCTGCGGCGTGGTTAGCGGGGTCCATTGGCCGGCATTACCACCATTGTCCACGAGGACCTGGCCATAAGCGCCCGCCGCCAACTTGGTGTAAATGGTGCCCGCGCCGCCATTTTGAAAGCCCAGCCCACCGATGGCAGTGATGGTTCCAGCATAAGTGTTCTGTGTGAGGTAAAGCGCAATGCGCCCGCCGCCGCCGCCGCCGCCGCCGCCGTTGACCGCGCTGCCGCCCTGCGCGGAAATCGAGCCGCCGCCAGCCAAATTGCCGGCACTGATTTGGATGCTCCCGCCCGCGCCGCCACCGCCAGACCAACTAGGCGATATGCCGTCCGCAGCGATTACGCCATCCAATTGCAACGTGCCCGCGACGGCAAGGCAAATGGCGCCGCCACCCGCGCCGCCACCCGCATCGTAGCCATCACCGCCGCCACTGCCCCACCAGCTTGGCGTCAGCATGGAGTCATACACGCCACCGCCAACGCCGCCCCAGAGGGAAGAGCCGCCCGTTCCACCGTGCCCGCCACCGCTGCCGCAACCGCCGGAATAATTTGTGCCTGCGCCGGGCCCGGCATCCGCGGCATAACCCAGGCCGCTCACGTCAATCTGGCTTGAGGAGTCCACCCCCAGATTGCCGGCGATGGTCAAAGACAAGAGGTTGCTGGCCTCGCCATTCGGCGCGGCGGAATGGGCGAGGACGCCGTTGTTGGTGACCTGGAGACTGGCAAAGCTGTGCGGCCCATTGACGGTGAGGGTGCAGTTGCTCACGACGATAGGTTGGCCGTCGTAAGCCGTGTTGCCGGCGGCGATGGTGGCGTTGGTGGTGAAGATGGCCGCGAGGGCCGCCGTGGAGGAAAAAGCAAGGGCAGCGATGATTGCAATCGAGCTTTTTGTTTTCATAGTTTTCCTTTCTTCGGAAAACAACAGCATCAGGAGAAATGATAGGATTGTCGCCAAGGAATTCAAGATGAAATTTAGGAATGATGATCCTCTGGCAATGAAGGTGGGGAGGGGATTAGGATTAGGATTAAGATTAAGATTAGGAATGGAAATGGGAAAAAGTAGATAAGGGGTTGCCAATCGCGCGAGATGTGGCAAGTTTGAGGTGTCGGTAAATCTGATTTGAATGGAATATGGAAAAGCCCAAGATCATCGCTTATTTGAAACCCAGTTGCGGCTGGAGCCAGGGAGTCCGCGCCGTCCTGCGGAAATACGACCTGCCGTTCGAGGACCGCGACATCCTGAATGACCCGGCGCAACGCCAGGAAATGATTGAGAAGACCGGCCAGATGTTAAGCCCGTGCGTGGAAGTCAACGGCAGGATGCTGGCGGACGTGAGCGGAGAGGAAGTGGAGGCTTATCTGCTGGCCAGCGCCCTGGTCAGCCCGAACGAGCGCGCGCCCGAAGCCCCTATCAACCAGGCCTGCGCGCACGAGGCGGCCGCGCCCGCGACGATCCGGTTTGAGGTTTAGTTTTGATTTGTTCTGGCCTGTTTCCCAGTGCCGGGATAGATTGCGGGCGTGGACGCATTGCCGAAGCCGGATGTCATTCTGACGCACGAAAGCGACCTGGACGGGTTCGTCTCGGGTGTGCTTTTGCAGCGGCTGGCCCGCCATCTCTTTAAGGTGGAGGCGCGGCTGGAGGCTTATAACTATAATGGCTGGAAGCTGCGCGAGTTGCGGGAGAAATCGGGCTGGGTGTGCGATTTCAGTTTTGAACCGCGGCTGGACAAGGCGGACTGGCTGATTATTGACCATCATGCCACCGAGGCGCGCCCGAAAAGCGCGGTGATGATCCACGATTTGACGAAGTCGGCCGGGATGCTGTGCTATGAATTGTGCCGGGAACGGGGCCTCGGCTCGCCGGCGCTGGACCGGCTGGTGCATTTGAGCGATGTGGCGGATTTGTTCCTGGAGGAGGATGCGGATTTCGTGCCGGCCAGTGATTACGCCAACCTGGTCAAGACCTACGGTTTCTGGAATTTGCACGCGCTGATCGGCGGCCAGTTGGAACGGCTGCTGGACCATCCGTTGCTGGAGGTGATGGCGGTGAAACGGCGCATCGAAGACCCGATCGGCCTGGAATGGAGCAAACGGAACGTGGTGGAAATCAGCCCGGCGGTGGGTTTTGTGGACACGGTGGTGGGCAACAACAATGCCATCGTGCATCAGATGCTGGAGCGGGGCGCGACGCCGTATCCTGTATTGTTGACATTGTTCCGCAAAGCCAACAACACGGTGGTGGTGAGCTTTCGCAGCCGCAACGGCGAGGCGCTCAAGGCCGCGGAAAAACTGCAGGGGGGCGGCCATGCCAACGCTTCCGGGGCCACGCTGCCGCGCTCGGTGAAGAGCATCCCCGACGCCCTGGATTATTTGCGCGCCCATTTCAATCCCGCGCCCCCAAAGGAGGCCCTCAACAGCCTGGAAAGCTTGTTCGACGCGCTGGAAGCCAAAAAATAACGGGTTCCACCCGGCAAGACTGGAGTCGCATCGCTTCCGCCGGGCCAGTGGCCCGGCGGGACGGGCGAGTCGCCCGTGCCACCCAAGAATCATGAAATCTGCGGGTTAAAGCTCGAGCACTTGATCGAGCAATTGCGGCAGTTGTTCCAGCATCGCCGTGGGGCCGGCCAGGAGGGAAACGCCGGACTGTGCGGCGGCGGTTTGCAGGGCCTGGTTCTGCGAGGCGGAGAAGGCCAGGACCGGAATGTGGCTGGTGGCGGGAGCTTTTTTGACGAGGGCGATGCCAGCGCAGGACTCGGGAGCGCCGGAGACTTCGGCCAGAAGGACGAGGGGCTTTGCGCGCTCGCATTGCTCCTGAAGCGTGGCGGCATGGTGGACGGTTTGGACGCGATAGCCCAGGTCCTGCAAACGGACGGCCAATTGACCGCCGAGCAATGGATTGGAACAGCACAATAGCGCCAGAGGCTTCAAAGTGGGGAGGGGCTGGTGGCGGACGGATTGCAATCAGTGCAGTGACAAACCGCGGCGCGGGGCGCGTTATTTTGCGTCGGACAGCATTTTTTCAAGGGTGGGGCTTTTGTCATGGTGAAGGTCAAGCGCCTTTTGATAATGCCAGCGGGCCAGGGCCAGGGAGGGCGGATTCTCTGCCGCATAGACCAGGGCGAGGTTGAAGTGGGCGTCGGCATATTCCGGCTCAAGATCCAGGGCCTTGCGGAAGGCGGTTTCCGCCTGGGGACGCAGTCCTTTGTCGGCCAGAACGCAGCCGAGGTAATTCTGCGTGCTGGCGTTGGTGGAATTGAGGGCGGCGGACCGGCTCAAGGCCTCAAGCGCGTCGTCCAGCTTTTCCTGGCGATAGCGCAAAAGGCCGAGCAAATAAAGGTTGCCGGGATCATTGGGGGCGAGGTCGAGGGCGTGGCGCACATTTTTTTCGCAATCGTCCAGACGGCCGGCGCCCAGCTCGGCGCTGCCGAGGTTGAACAGGACGTAGATGTTGTTTTCATCCTGCCGGAGCACTTCGAGAAACTTCTTTTCCGCGTCCTCGTAATGCCGCGCTTCGATGTCCCTCTGCGCATCTTGCAGGATGGATAGGGCGCCGGGATTCAAATCGCTGATGGAATGCGCTTTGAAGGCGGGCGCTTTCGCGGCCACCGGAGGAGCGGCCAAACGGACGGGCGAACTTCTCAGCACCGCCAATTCTTCCGCGGTATAGGGAACCGGCGCGGCTTCCAACACCTTGAGACGGGCGCGCAGTTGTTCGAGTTCGGCGCTGGACCCGGCCGCCGGCGGCGGGACGGGCTGGGACGGAGCCGCCGGCGTCATGGCCGCGAGCTGCTGTTTTAAGGCGTCCCTCTCCGCCTCCACCGCCTTGAGCCTGACGGCGTCGGCGCCGGGAGTGGCCTGGATGTTGGCATGGGATTCGCGGTCAGCCAACTCCCTTTTGACGGCCGCCAGTTCGCTTTCCAACTTGTCGTTGTCGGCGGTGAGTTTGGCGTTGTCGGCGGTGAGTTTCTTGACATCGGCGGGGACAGGCGGCGCTGCCGGCGAGCGGGATTTCAAGTTGTTCAACTCGGCCGCGGTGTCGCCCAGTTTTTTCTGGGTTTCATCCAGCTTCTGTTTCAGTGCAGCAATTTCCGTCTGCGCCGATTTGTCCGCCCCGGCGGAGGCGGCTGGTTTGGCGGTGGCGGCGGCGGTGGCGGCCTTTTGCTGATCGAGGGCGACGCTGAGGAGGTCGCGTTCTTTTTCGAGGGAGGTAATTTTTTCGCGGGCCTTGGCCATCTCCCCCGGGGCGAGCGCGGCGGGTTGGACGGAAAGGGCTTCCTTGAGTTTCATTTCCAACAGGGCATTGGCATTGGTCAATTCCTGCCATCGGGCGGCCTGCTCTGGCGGGGTCAAGGCGGAGAACGGTCTGGCGGGGGCGGGAGCGGCGGGGACAGCGTTGGTGGAAGGAAGGAAGGCGGCAAGCTCCTTGAGCTTGTCCCCCAGGTAATCAAGCCGGTAAGCGACCGCCGCCCGGTTGAAGGCCGGCTCGTCCGCGCGCAATTTTTGCAAGGCGTCGAAGGCTTGAAGATATTGAACGGCCGCGGCCTTCGATTGGCCGCCTTTCAAGAGATCGTCCGCCTGTTGGATTCGATTGTAGATAGCTAAATAATCCTCATCCGGCCCGGCCAGCAGAACGCCGCCGGTGAGGGCATACAAAAGGGTCACGGTGGCAATCCATCTCATAGGATGAAATAGTAAGGGTCGGGGAGGGGGTTGGCAAATCATTCCACGCGAAAAATGGGGCTGGGCGCGGATTGCGGATTGCGGATTGGGCGGCGAGGCGCGTTTGAGAAGGCAAACGGCAGGAAAGCCATTTTGGAGTTTTCCTGCGGCCGGGTTGGTGTATCCTGAGCGCGCGAGTCAGGACATAAATAATTTATCTATGGAGAATATTCTAAAGCAACGGCTGGTTTGCGTGGCGGTGATTAACAATCCTGACGACGCGGTTCCGCTGGCGGAGGCGCTGATGGCGGGGGCACTGAATATCATCGAAGTGACTTTCCGCACGGAGGGGGCGGCGGAGGCGATCCGGCGGATTCGCCGGGACCTGCCGCTGATGACAGTGGGAGCGGGGACGGTGCTGACCCCGTACCAGGCGGCGCAGGCGGTGGACGCGGGAGCGCAATTCCTGGTGGCGCCGGGCCTGGACGATTCGGTGCTGGCGTCGGCCCGGGCGCGGGGGGTGCCTTATATTCCCGGGGTGGTGACACCGACGGAAGTGGGGCGGGCGCTGAGCTTGAAATGCAATCTGCTCAAGTTTTTTCCCGCCGAGGCCTCGGGCGGGGTGCCGATGCTCAAGGCGCTGGCCGGGCCTTTTGCGCATACGGGCGTGCAATTCGTGCCCACGGGCGGCATCACGGCGGCGACGCTGCCGGCCTACCTGGCGCTGCCGCAGGTGGCGGCGGTGGGAGGCTCGTGGATGGCGGAGCGGGAGCTTGTGGCCAAACACGCCTGGGAGAAGATCACGGCGCTGACAGCGGAAGCGATGGAGAAGGTTTGATTGGCCGCAAGGTTTGGAGCTATACGGCCACCACTTCGACGCGGGGCGCAAAACCGAGCTTGCGGAGAAGCTCTTCGCAATCATCCCACGCGAGTCCAAAGGCGCGCACATCCGACACTCCCAGACGGGCGACGACCTGCGAAAGCGCAGCCGCATCGCGCTCAGGGAATTCGCCGTCCATCAACGCGCGCTCCGACCAATCCACCAACTGCGCCAGCGAGATCTCGTGGTGGAGATACGCCGCGATCTTGTCGGCGACGGCCTGTTTGGTAATTGTCATGCTGGCAGCCTACACTTTCTGGTGGCCTTTATCCACCGGGACTTTTTCATGTGTCTCCACAAGGTGGCCTTTGTCGTCGTAAATCTCCTGCCGGAAACGCACCGTCAATTCCTCGGCGTCCACTTCCTTGAGGTAACGAGCCATCCAGCCCGAACGCCCTGGCACGTCCAGCCAGTAGCGCCGTCCGCCGCCAGCCAACTTATCCCACTGGTGGAACTTCTTTTCGTTTTGCAGCCGCGTGCTCATCGTTCGAGGCCGAGTCTATGGCACACGTCGGCTGAAAAGAAACGAAGTTTTTCATCCCTGCCGGCTTGTCGGTTCACCACGCCAAGCCGGCATTTGGTTTAGTTCTTCGGCAGCACGACATCCTTCCATTCCATGGTGCGGATGGGGCGCGTGCCGATCGTGAAATGCGCTATGTTTGACAGCGGCGCGGAAAAATAGAACGTCATCGCGACAACGCCGGTCCCGTCCACGCCGCTAGGGCCGCCGCCCGCGGGCCGCAATTCCTCACCTTCCCTGGTCGTGGCGGTGACCAAGAAGCGCTGGGTTTGCATGTTCGCGGAATCCCCGGCGATGGAAATGAACGCTTTCCCGTCGGCATTCTGGCCGAGGCCGTTGAGCATGCTGCCCCCGGGGAACGACATCGCGCCTCGAAAATCCGGCGTGATTGGCTTGGGGTATGCGGGTGGGCCAAGCGTGTAACGAAGGCGCACCGTGACCCGGGTCGGGAGATTGGTCGCCGCACCGGCGCTCAAAGTACGCACGAGCCAGGCGGTGTTGCCGTTTTGTGCCCTGGCTTCATCCATGGCCCCCAACGACCCCCAGGGCTGGGGAATCGGCTGGCCGGAATCATCCAGAAGTGTTACCTCGTTTAAACTCTGGGAATCGAATGCCGGGTGTGAAAACCAGAGCGTCAAAAGGCGCGGCTTGGCCAGATTGGTTCTCGCCGCGGACAGGCCGAGTCTTGTAATGTCAATGGATCTCCCGACCTTCAACTCAGCCGGATCGGCCACTGCCGAGCCGTCGGGACGGTATGAAATGAAGTTTCTATTGGTGACACAATTATCCTGCCACGCAAGAAACTGCAGCTTGGGCGGTTCGGCGAGCATTGCGGGTGTGGCAGGCGTGGCGGCGGCATTGGCGTTGGTTGCGCCGCCGAAATCTTTCACCTCCAAGGTCGTGGTGTGGCCGGGTTGGAGCGAGACGCGGCGGAACTCGACCTGCTCGAAAGGCCGCGACTGCAGGCGGACTTCCCGGAGATTCTGCAATAACAGCGGCGCCTCCCAAGGCCAGCCGGCAAACGTCGCTGTGTATTTGATGTAAGGGTCGCTGTCTTTGTGCGCGGTATCCGTTCTGGGAGCCAAGTGTTCCTTGCCATTCGTGTCAAAAGCGACAATCCGATATTCTGTATCAGGACTTTTAAACAGATGGTCCACGGTGACTTTCGCTACGCCAACGGCATCTTCCGAAAAACTCCATTCTTTGCGGGCGCCGCTGGCAAAAAGGGAGGCCAGCCCGCCGCGCTTTGGCACCGTGATGAGCGTTGCCCAATTCCCCGTGGCAACTGCCAGCGGGAGAGTCGCCTCGTTGCCATAAGTCAACGCCTGGTGAAAAACCAGCACGCCAAACGTCGTCCCGGGCGCGTCGTTCGTTTCCGTCATCGCCAGCGGCAGCCCGTCCTTGAACGCAACGTACAGGCCGTCTCCGAATCCGATAGTCATGTCGGCTCCATTTGTATCCCCGGTCGAGTTGGGCCAATTTCCGGGGAGTTTTGGATATTTGACACGGGCCAGGGCCACGACGCCACCGCCTCCCAGATCCTTGGCTCCGGTCTGGATGGAGCTGTCGTAAGCGGACGGCGTGCCATCCGGCTGCCACCACGGCTGATTGGTGGCAGGATGCCGCCGCACGGCGAGCAATTCGATGCTGCCGCCCTCCGGGAGCCGCGCCACAAAAGGCGGGCCGGTCAATGCGCGCACCGTATTCGGATGCGCGGCGGCGGCGGAATATGCCTGAAGGGTCTCTCCGTTTCCGTAGGAAACGCCGTAGTTTGCCGGCTTCCTGAACGCTCCGTACCACCACACGAGCATCAGCGCAAGCACCACCAATTCACTTAACCCCAGAGCGATCAGCCACCAGCGTTGGGATTTTTTGGATCCTGCCGGGCGGTCCAGAATTTCGGAATCCGGCTGCGCGGTTTGGTGTCCAAGTCGTTGGCGAATCCAGAGCGGCACGCCGACACCAAATCCGACGACTAATGTAATGAAGATCGCACCGAGCCATAGCATGTCGGCCATAAGCGCCTTTGCCCAGGGAAGAAAGAATTGCCGGGCGACCGGATCTTTCGTCGCAGCGTCCAACACATGTACTCCAATGGCGCCACCGCCGAAAGCCAGATAACCAATGGCCCCGCCGCCCACTGCAACGGTCGCGACGGCCCCGCCGCCAAGCGCCACAAGCAATGCAACAGCCAGTCCGCCAAAGGCGACCAGGCCGAAAGCGGCCCCGCCAAAGGCAAATACTCCAACAGCCAGCCCGCCAAAGGCGAATCCACCCGTCGCCATGCCACCAAAAGCAACGACGCCTTTCGCCCGGTCCCCAATCGCGATGATCCCCTTCGCAACACGCACCCGGCCGGTTTGCGGGTCAATGCCTGAAGTCACATGCAGCCAAGGCAGGCCGAAGAGGGTCGCCTTGGACCGGTAGTCCAGTCCTTGGTAGGCCCAGGGAGTGCGGACGGCGGGCTCATGTTGGCTGGCTGGCTTGTTTGCCGCCATTCCGGTTGGCGGGGCGCCGACCGGTGCAGCCGGGGCGGCTGCGCTCCCCGAACTGACAATGGTTTCCACCATGGTCTTGACTTCGCTGGCTTGCTGGTAGCGGAGGGCGGGGTTCGTTTCCAAGGCGCGCAGGACCACTTCGTCCAGGCGCACGTCAATTTGAACTTTCCGGGAGGGCGGTTCGAGGCGGCTGCCGGGCAGTTCGCCAGTGAGCATTTCGTAGAAGACCACGCCCAGCGAGTAGATGTCGGCCCGGCTGTCCACGCGCTGGGGATCGGTCTTCTGTTCCGGCGCGCTGTAACTGGGCGTGCCGACGACGCCGGTAGGGCCGGGCGGCGGCGCGGCCCCCATTTCAGGGCTGACCGGCAGGTCAGCCCTACCGGCTTCGGGTTCGATCAGCTTGGCGATGCCGAAGTCGGCGACTTTGACGCGGCCCGCCTTGTCAAGCAGCAGGTTCTCCGGTTTGATGTCGCGATGGACAATGCCCCGGTCGTGGGCGAATTGCAGCGCGTCGCACAGCGGCGGCACGACGGCCAGCGCTTCTTCCGGCGTGAATTTTCGCGCGCGCAACAGTTGGCGCAGATTGAGGCCGTCCACAAATTCCATGAGGAGGAAATAGAATCCGCCCGCCTGGCCGAAGTCGTAAATGGTGACGATGTTGGGGTGGTTCAAGGCGGCGAGCGCCTGGGCCTCGCGGGTGAAGCGTTCGGCAAACTTGGCTTCGCGCACGCGTTCCGGCGCGAGGAGTTTGAGGGCGACGAAACGGTTCAAGGTTCTTTGCCGCGCCTTATAGACCACGCCCATGCCGCCGCGTCCGAGACATTCGAGGATTTCAAGCTGCGGAAAATGGGGGGCGATCTGCGCGGGCGGCAGGGGCGGTTGCGCGGCGGCAGGGTCGCCGGTGAGAACGGTTTCCGCTTGCAGGTTCAGCGCCATGAGGCAATTGGGGCAAAGGCCGGCCGGGGCGCTTTCATGGAGGAGAGCGCCGCATTGCGGACATTTAGATTCGTTGCTCATACCCGATACTTACCGGTTTGTGGACGATTGTTACACGGGTTCTTTATTTCCGGGCCAGCACCGCAGCGAGATGGCGCAATTCCTCATCGAGATCAACCCCTTCGGCCAGGGTGCGGGAAATTTCCTCCCGATAGACTTCGCGGAACCGCTGGCGCAGGCGATGCACTGCGACGCGGGCCGCGCTCTCGTTCAGGCCGAGGCGCAAGGCCACCGTCGGATAATCCATTGCTCCGCGCGCGGCCATGAGGCAGCCCTTGAGCGCGTCAAAATCGTCCGGCTTGCCCGCCGCCGCGAACTCGGCGCGCAAGCGGTCAACCGTCAAGTCGAGCAACGTCAGCGCCCACTGCTGATCGAAAATTTCCTCCGGGGGCAGGGAATGGCTGTCGGCCGCGTAGCGGCTTTCGGCAAAGGCGGTGTCGAAGGGCACCTGGGCCCGGCCGCCGCCGCGGCGTTGGGCGGAGGCGCGCCGCCATTCCTTGCTCATGAAGTTTTTCAGCGCGGCGATGAGGAAGGTTCGCAGTTTGCCCTTTTCGCGGTCGGCGGAATCGAGCCAGCGCTTGGCGAGGAGGCGGCAGAAGAATTCCTGGGTGAGGTCCTGGGCATCGTGGGGCGGCTGGCCGCAGCGGCGGACGTAGGCGTAGAGGGGATACCAGTAGGAGCGGCAGATGGCTTCCAAGGCGGCCGCCGATTCGGGCGAAGGCGGCTGGGTGGCGGCCAGCACGACGGACCAGCGGGTGTTGGGAAAGGCGGCCGGGGCGTCACTGGAAGGAAGCTGGCTGTTCATGCGGGCATTGAATGAGCGTGCATTACCGAACGTTAATTTCCAATGACAAATTCTCAATGACCAATTTTCAATCCGGTGAACCCACGATGTGCGACTCGCAGCCGGAAATTGAGAATTTGCCATTGAGAATTGGTCATCAGTCATTAGGGCTGCCTCTCGACAAAGGTGAGGGGCGCCCGTCTGACCTTGCGCAAGCTGGCATAAGCAGTGCAAATGCAGTACGTTAGGCAGCGTGAAATGTGAGAAATTCACACTTTGGCGTTGACATGGGGGACTGAATGTGTGATATTTTCACACATGACGATGATTTCCTTGAACCAGAACGAGCTGGAAACCCTGCGCATCCTCTGGGAGCGGGGCGAAGCGAAACCGGCCGAAATCCAGGCCCGCTTCGCCTGGCCGATTGAAAACGCCACCTTGCGCTCGGTGCTGGTCAACCTGGTTGAGAAGAAACACGCCACGCGGCGGTTGCAGGGGAAGGCGTTTTTTTACGCGGCCTGCGTGCCCAAAGCCACTTTGCTTCAGACCATGACGGATACGCTGGCGCGGGTCTTCGCGGGCGGTTCGCCCCAGGAATTGGTCGCGCAATTGATGGAAACCACCGATCTCAAACCGGCGGACCTTAAACTCCTCCGCCAAACCGCCGCCGGGTTGTCACCCCAAAAAGCCAAAAGGAAATCAAAATGAATATGCCTCACTTGTTTGCCGCGCCGGAAATGGCCATCCTGTTGAAATGGACCGGACTGCTCGCGCTAGGCTGGGCGGCGCATGGGGCCTTGCGCCGCCAGCATGCCCGCTGGCGGTTGATTCTCTGGCGCGGCATTTTGTGTTTCGGCCTGGCGCTGCCTCTGGCGCATTTGTGCCAAGTCCCCGGGCTGAAAATCCCGATTGCCGGCGCGGCCGTTGCCAGAACCGAATTTGCCGGTTCAGTTTCGCCGGTGGCCGATGACAATCCGATGCAGCCCGCGGAATCAACGGTGGAAGCGCCGCAAACGACGGAGGTCGCCAGGGGGACGTCCGGGAGCGCCAATTCCGCGCAACTTTCACCCCCCGCAAAACCAGTCCCCTGGGAAAGGATTCTCCTGCTCACCTGGGCCGTGGGTTGCGGCTTTGGAGCGTTCCGGCTTTTTCGGCTGCACCTGCAACTTTTCCGTTTGCGAAAAAAAACCTGCCGGCCGAGTCCCGACCTGCAGCGGCTGGCCAAACAAATCCAAGCTCGGCTCAAGGCCCGGCGGGAAGTGGAGGTTCAAGTTTCTGATGCGGTCACATCTCCGTTTCTTTGCGGTCTGTTCAACCCGGCGATCATTCTGCCGCGAACGCTGGCGCAAAATCTTTCGCCGGGTGAAATGGTCGCGCTGCTCAGCCACGAAATGGCGCACCTGCGCCAAAACGACCTGTATTGGTGCGTGGCCTGGCGATGGATGAAGGCGGTCTGCTGGTTCCATCCGCTGGTGTGGAAAGTTCCCGCCGCGCACAACCTGGCCTGTGAACAGGAAGCCGACTGCATTGCCTCGGGGCAATTGGCGGAGCAGGATTCTTATGCGCAGTTGCTGGCCCGGCTGGCGCTGCGGGTGCTGGCTTTGCCGGAAGTTGAGACGGAACTGACGCTGAACGGCAGTTCGCAAATCGCACGGCGGTTAAATCATCTTGGCCTGATGGGAAGCGACGCCTGGAATTGGAAACATTCGGCGGCGGGATTGGGCCTGGTGGGATTGTTGTTTCTGATGACGGCCGGTTTCGATTTTTCAAAAGCCGGTCCTGGCGAGTTGCCGGTGAAGACGATGCGGAGCGGCCAAGTCTCGCCGCCGGCCAATTTGAGCATTGGCTCCGAACCTGCCTCCCCCAATGAATCCGGTTCGCGGCTGACGATTGAACTGCGGGACGGTTCGCGCATCATCGGGAAAAGCGTGGATGACGCCTTGAGCTTCCACTCCACGGCGCTGGGCGACCTGAAACTTTCATGGGCCGGCATCCGTTCGATTGAGTGTGCGGGCGCCAACACCGACGTGGCGCGATTGACGGCAAGCAACGGCGATGTCTATGGAGTCCAGTTTATGGCATCGGCCGTGCGGGTGGAAACGAGCTTTGGCGAAACCGAGTTGCCGGTGAAACTGATTCGCAGCGTCAAGGTTTCGGCGGCGGGCCGGTCCGGACAATTGGCTTCCGGTTTGTTGGCGCGGTGGCTGGGCGATGGCAACGCCAAGGACAGCGCCGGCCACTTTGACGGCGAGGTTTCCGGAGGGGTGAGTTATGTGCCCGGCCCGACGGGGCAGGCGTTTCAGTTTAACGGCGGCGCGGCGGAGGTGGATTTCGGCAAGAGCGCCGGCAACTTCGGGACGGGCGATTTCACGATCGCTTACTGGATGAAGACGGATTCGAGAAATCCGCATGAGTCGTTTTTGTCGAAGCGGGCGGCATGCGATGGGGCGTCCAGCTTTTGGGATATTCAAATCGGCAGCGGCCCGCAGAAACCGCCGGTTGGTTTTCTTCACCTTGGGCTGGAGGGAGCCTACAGGCCAGATTATGTTTTGGATTCCAGCCGCGCGGTGAATGACGGCCAGTGGCACCACATCGCGTGGGTGAGACAAACCTCCGATGCAGGGCGCGTCACTGCTCAGATCTATCTGGACGGCGCGCTCGATAATTCACAGGCATTTCGGGAGGCGAGTGATCTTGACAATCAAACGCCTTTGATCCTGGGCCATGATGTCTGCGAGTGCTGCGACGGCACCCGGCCTTACAGCGGGGCGGCGGCGGACTTGCAGCTTTTCAACCAGGCCCTTTCGGCGGAGGAAATTGCCACCATTTACCTGGCGGGGAAAACAGGCAAGTGATGCCATGAAAGAAATTCGCACTATGTCCGTCTCGGGTGGTTGGGCGCGCACTCCGTGCGCGCCGCGGCGGGCAGAGGACTGCCCGCCCTACCATCCTTGCCATCGAGGAATGATCGGTTACAGAAATTCATGGTTTGCTCAGGGGGTTTTTGTGGGGAAACCCCTGGGCAAATAACAAAGAACAAACCTCAGAGAATAACAACAATATAGGATCAACCATTATGAACGCTCCAATTCCATTTCCGCCGCGGCGGGAAAAGTCCGCCATCCGCTTCGACCGCCTCAAAATCGCCGCCGCCCGCACCATCCCCACCCTGCGTCTTTTTTGCGCGCTGTGCGCCTGGGTATTTTGTTCCCATCCGGTTCAAGCCGCGCCGGATGCCACCGGCCAATCCGCTGTCCAACTGACGATTGACCTGCGGGACGGTTCGCGCGTCGTCGGAAAAAGTCTGGAGGACACCTTGAGCATCCACACCGACACGCTGGGCGACATGAAACTTGCCTGGAGCCGCATTCGCTCCATCGAATGCGCGGCAGGCGGCGTCTCCAGCGCGATTCAACCTGGCACGGCGCGGCTGACGGCGGCCAATGGGGACGGGTTCGCCATGCAGTTCGCAGTCCAATCCCTGGGGGTGGAAACGAGCTTTGGCAAGACCGAGTTGCCGGTGAAACTGATTCGGAGCATCAAGGTTGCGGGCGGCTCGTCCTCGGGCGGTATGATCGGCTGGTGGAAATTGGATGAGGGCAGCGGCACGACGGCCAAGGACAGCAGCCCAAACCACCATGATGGACAACTTGTCCGCAGCGCCGGGCTCATCGCGCCCACAGTAATACTTCAGGGCGGGGGCCCCATGCCGGACGTTCTGCCCCAAAACGGATTTAGCCCGGTCCGCAGGCCCGCGCCAGGCATGGACGGACGACCCCAGGACAGCCTCCCCGTGTGGACGGAGGGAAAAAAGGGAGGGGCCTTGCAGTTCAATGGGGCGGGTCAGTATGTGTCCTTGGGCAACATACTTGAGGATGGTTACGCGGAGCTGACCATCGCCTGCTGGGTCAAGCATCCCCGCACCTCCTGGCAGCACATCGTGGAGAGAAGCATGTGGGACAATTTGGATGGCATTGGTTTGATGATGGATTACTCCGGCGCTTCGGTGGATTTCGGCCATTACGCCCATCAGGTCATGTCCCGGACCGTGGTGCAGGATAACCAATGGCATCATGTCGCGGGCACCCTGTCCCGGGACGGGGAGGATTACGTCTATAGCATATTCGTGGACGGCAAATGGGACAATGCGGTGACCAATTCTCTGGGATTCATCCCCAGTTCGAACGGTTGGGGCATCGGTGCGCGCTACGATGGCTCATGGAGCTACCAGGGTCTCATTGAAGACGTCCGCATCTACGACCGCGCCTTGAAAGAGGACGAAGTCAAGCAGATTTATGAGGAGCGGAACTGAGGCGGTGCATTTCACATTTTGGGTTCCCCTCTTAATCTTAATCCTAATCTTAATCTCAATCTCATCGCCATCCTGCATTCGGATTAAGAGCAAGATTAAGATTATGATTAAGACTACGCTTTCCCTGGCCCTGGTGGCGGCATCGCTGCAGGGCCTGCCGGCGGGGAGCGCAAGGGGTCAAGTGGTGGCATGGGGCGAGCCGATTCAGGGGCTACAGGCCGGTCTGGCCTGCGCCAATCTGGCAACGACCTCGGACCGACAGCCGCTCTTTGACGTGTATCTGCGAAACCGGCTGGATCGGCCTCTGGCCATTCCATCCGAGGACGCTTTCATCAGTGTGCCTCGCGCGGATTGGCCTGAGTTGCGCAGCCGGCCGCTCTCGCCCCGGATCACGCCGCTGGGAGAGGGTCGGACAACGTACTTCATCACGGGCGGGGTTGAGATGCGGGACGCGCGAGCCAGCCGGAGGGTTCTGGGGCCGGGGGAGACGGTCGTCGTGTCCAACCTCCAACTGAGCGCCGGGACATTCGTTCCCGGCCAGGATTCCTACGGGACAAAGACCTCGGAGCAAACGTATCTGCTTCTGCCCGGCGGCCAGTACCGGGTTGCTTACGTGTTTGAGAGCGCGCAGACGAACATCGAACGCGAGCCGGTTTGGCATGGAAAGGCGGCTTCCGGCGAATTGACGGTGACGGTGCGGCCACCGGCGCCCGGCGCGGGCCTGAAGGCGTCTTTCCAGCTTGCCAAGACCAATTTCTTCGTGGGCGAACTGATTTACGCCACTCTGAACATGAGATGTACCAACGCAAAGCCGGTCTCGTTTGACAACGGCGGCAATTACTTCAACGGTCGGGACCAACGATACAGTTTCACGGCTACGGATGAAGCGGGAAGACCGGTTCCAGATCCGCTCCTGAACCACCCTGGCGAAGGGGGTGGTCCGGGCGGCCCTTTGACGTTGAAGCCGGGCGGGACATTCAGCGACCGGGTGCTAGTCAACCTGTACCTTAACTTTACCAATGCCGGACATTACACTTTGGTTTGCCACCGAACGCTCTACCTGGGTGAGCCGGTGATTGAGGAGATCGCTCCGCAGATTCCCGTCGAGAGCAAGATTAGCATCAGCCTGGTCCGGGATGACAAGGCTCATGCCCGGGAGGTTGAGCAAGTGCTCGCGGGCTATGACGGAAGTCAGCACGAGATGATCGGCGCCTGGGCGACCGCTCGCGACGAGGCCGCCTTTCCGGAAATCGAGAAGCGCGCCAAGGCCTCGGGACGATACCAATCCGATTTCATTTCCTGGGTGGCAGAGTATGGGGAACAGGGCGTTCCAGCGCTGCTGGTTGCGGCCAGGAGCAGTGAGGCTTCCTGCCGCTCGCTGGCTTTATCGTTCCTTTCCGCGATGAAGAACTAAAAGCCAATAAGCTCTTCCCCATCCGCGCCAGTCAGGGGTCATCCGTTTTCAAACTGCTTTTTCCAGGATAGGAACTCGATGCGCGGTTGACAATTTTGTGGGGAGCGCGGGCGTCGTCGCCCGGTGTGCCCGGCGTCCCGCCGGGCACATTTTTTGAGGATTATGGTTTATAGAGGGGGTTGGCATCCTGGGGGAACACGGTCGGCCGGGGTTTGGGAGCGCCGATAGTATTGACAATGAGGTTGTCGAACAGGGCGGTGTTGCGGGCGTTGTTTTCGCCGCCGGTGACCAGGCCGGCCATGCCGGCGGCATAGAGGTTGTTCGTCACGCTCAACACTGGGACGTCATCCACCAAGCCGGTGATGGCTGCGCCCGAAAAGCGCAGTTTCACGTTGTGCCACTGATTGCCGGCGGCGTGGCCGGCCTTGCCGGCGGCCAGCTCGATGCCCGCCGCGGCGTTGCGGCCCTGCGTCGCGGCGAACAAGGCGCAAGTCCCATCCTCCGCCAGGCGCAGATAGTATCCCTTGGGCAGGCAGACCGTGCCGCTGCCGAGATTGTTGACACGCCCCATCACCCCGGCCCAGCCGCCGTTGTCCAGGCACAGATCGGCGCTCACTTCATAGTCGGTCCAATTCTTGTCGCCCAGGACGGTGTAAGGCATCCATTCCTGAGACCAGCTCTGGGGCTTTTGATTGATGACCTGGCGCAGGCAATGGCCCGTCTGGTCCGGGCGGTCGGCCAGCTCGAAGATGCCGCTGATGTCTGTCAAGTAATGGGGCAAATAGCCCCACGCTTTCGCGCTCTTGTAACCTTCAAAATCGTCGTAGTAGGGGAAGGGGAACGGCTTGGCGGCCGGGATGTCGGCGAACGAACCCTTTTGCTGCCCCGCCGTAGTCGAGATGGTGTAGATCGAGTTGGGGTCCAGCGTGATGGTGAACGTGCCCTGGCCTTCGGTATCCACTATGAGGAGAAGATCGTGCAGCTTCACGAACTGCTCGCGTTCATTGCTGCGCCAGACGCAGACACTCTTGTCCCAGGAAAGCCCGCCGCTGATGTTAAAGGTCACGGTCTGCGCCGCGCGCGCGCCCTTGGTCTCGGCGATGATGCTGTAATCTGCCCGGGAATCCTTTGCCGGTGATTTCAAAGTGACATAGGTGCCGCCGCCGGCGAGGTTGCCGCAGGCGCCGTTGAGATACTGCCAGCCCACCTCGGAGAACTGCCCGTAATGGGCGTAAGCCCAGAGGACTTGCCGCACACGATAATGGCCGCTCCAGGGTTCGTGGGCCACGATGATGCAAGGCGTCTCGGGAAGGGGCTGGATCGGGTAGAGGGAACCCGTCATGAACCAGGTGACGATCTTGGTCACGCCGCTCTCGATGTAATTTTTGTTAAGGGCCTGCACCACGCTGATTTCGCAATCGAAGTTGTCCTCTTTATAGACATGCTCTTCTGTGTTCCAGATGGGCTTGCCCATCTCATCGAGCATTTTCTTGACATCCGGCGGCGTGGGATTTTCCGCCATCGTGTGATTGCCAACAATATCCACGGCATCCTTCAGCGCCGGGTCCGTGGCCATGTCCTTGACCCAGTCGAATTTGTTTCTTTGCCAGTTGTCAAATCCGTGAAGCTTGACCCGGCTCAGGCCATTGGAATTAAGCGTGGCCCTGAATATCTTGATAAAATTCTCATTGACCCCGCTTTCGTTGCGGCAGCCGATGGCGTCCAGAACCAGCCCGTGCTCGCTTTTCAGGCCCTGGATCCACTTGACATAATAGTCGCACATGTCCTGGGACCAGAAGTTGCCGTTGCCGACCCATCCGGGGCAGCTCCAGGCCACGCCATCGAGGGTGATCACGGGATTGCGTTTTTTGGCTTCGCTCATGATCCACCATTCGTAGCCGCGATAGTAATTTTCATCGGCCCGGGAATGCATGTGGCTTGGCTCGGTGCCCTGGGTGGTTCCGTCCCCGGGGACTTCCACAAACAGGGCCGACATGGAAGCGCCAAATTTCGGCTTGAACAGCAAATCCAGCACCTGGCTGCGCTGCGGTTCGGGATAATCCTTGAGCAGCACCGACGTGGCGCCGCCGCCGCTGACCGCGCCGATGCCGTCAAATCGCTTGCCCCCGGCGTCGCCCTTGAGCTCCACGGTTTGGTCGGCGAAGGCCGGGATGAAAAGACTAATAATGGAACAGCAAATAAATCCGCGCATGATTTTCACTCCTTTCAGAAGGCGACTTTCCATTCCACGTCGTTACTGGTGGCCGTGGTGAAATCCACCGTCAGCAGATTCCCGTCCGTTTTCATCGTGGCCGTGAGGTTGTCGCTTAACTCCACGCGCCGGGCGGTGAAACCGTCCGGGACAAAGATGCGCAACTGGTAGGGATCGCCCGCCACCGCCCGCGAAGTGCCTGTGAGCATCCGCTGCGGGCTGTCGTAGGCGAGGGCCTTGATGTCGAAGGCCATTTGCCGGACATGCCGGCTGGTCGAGATCAGCACCGGGTGGTCCTGTTTCTCGACGATGCTATAGACATCGCAATCGTAAGGACCGACCGGACGGGGGGCGAATTTGCCCTTGAAGGTGCCGATGAGTTGCTTGCTCCAGAATTCATAAGCGACGTAATCCTTGTCCGGGTCGAGGCGCAGGTCCCTGGCCGCATCCAGGGTGGGGTTGAACCGGCCCCTCCCTGCTCCGATCCAATTGAAGACCGCCAGGACGGACCACTTTCCGAAGGGCCGCTCGACGGGCATGTTCCAGATTTGGGCCGGCCGGCGGACGAACAGGTCCACCGGATAAGCCACATCCATGGTCGGCGGGGAAATGCGCTTCAACAGCTCAATCCGGTCGGCGGGATAGGGGACGTTGAAGGCTTCGGAGACGAAGAGCGTGTTGCCGGCGAGGGCGTGGAAATTGGCATCCACCTTGGCCTGGCCGGAATTGAAGTTCGTCGGTCCGTTGAACTTGTAGATGTGGAAACCGTCGCAGTCGTTCCAGAACACCCGGCCGTTGTAAAAGAAGCGGTTGGCCCCGCCGAGCACCGACTCGCTCAACGACCCGGTGAATGGAATTTGCTCCGTGTCGTCCGTGCGGGCCATGGAGGACAGGTTGGCCTCGTAGCTGTGATCGGCATCTTCGGAAATCCGGCAGATGTCCACAATCCCGTAGGAATGATCCACCGGTTCCATGTTGGAGCGGACGACCCGGCGCGGGGCCTTCTGGTCAATCGCCTCGCGCCACGGCAGGCCGCCGGCGTGATAGGTTTCCAGCGCGCTCATATAGGGGTCGAATTGTCCCGGCCACTTGTCCCACCAGTCCGCAAAATCCATCTCGGCCCGGCCGGTCGTGCCCGGTTGATTGGAAGCCCATGCGAAGGCGCGATCATGTTCCCGCTGGATGGCATCGGGATTGGAGAAATCAATGACCTTTTCGCCGGCGTATCTTACGGTGTGAACGGGAAGATAGTCGCCGGGAGGAAAACTGACCCGGGAGACGCGCCCCTGCGTGCCTCCACCCATGCCATAAAAGCCAAAGCTCCCCTGGCCGCCGGGTCCGCCCATGCCCCAGTAGAAATCAACCAGGCCATTGCTCTGAAAGAACTGTCTGGCGCTGGAGTCGTTGCCGCCGGACATCCAGCCGTGGAACCGGCTGTAGTTGTTGGCGACCAGCTCCTTGTCGTCGAGATTGATCGGCCGCCGCTCCTTGAGGCGGATGTCATTGGCCAGCGCGATCAAGTCCCCCTGGTGCTCCATGGCCCGCAGCGCGTCCTGATTAAAGTCAATCAACAGCTTTTCCCCCGCAAAACTTTTGCCCGGCGGCATCGTCACTTTGTAGCTGCAATAGCCCCGCACCTTCATGCGGTCCGGCGTCTTGCCTCCCCAGCCGGAGGCGACCTCGAACCTGGAGGCGCCTTTGACGGTCGTGACATGGCCCATGAGGAGGCTGTTGCCGGTGTCGCTGTCCTGGATGACATGATTGACTTGGTAGGTTTTGGGCAGGGTCAAATTAACCACCGCCCAAAACTCATAATAGTCGCGGTTGCGGGAATAGGTGCCCAGGGTGACCCATTTGTCCTCCGTGCCGCCCAGCCGCGCGTCGCTGGACACAAAGTAATCCATGTCCTCGATGTCCACCGCTTGGCCGGTGTTGTTGGAGCGGCCCAGGCTGACGAGAAGGTCGTTCCCGGTCTTGCTGGCCGACACCGCATACTCAAAATCCGGTTGGCCGGGCTTCGTCCCTTGGAGCGTAACGGTGGCGAACGACCCGTAAATGTTGATGTCGTTGTTGTTGACGGCGCTGGTGATTTTCCAGCCCGAAGGGTCGTCCCCCGGAAGAAAATGGACCTCATTCAACTGCATTGGGGTGCCTTTGACTTGCGCCGACCAGCGTCCGTTGCCGGCATCCATCTGAACCAGCAGGTTCTTGGTGTCAACAATGATGGGGGGCGCGGCCAGGCCCGGCAGGGATTGACCGAGGGCAAGGCACGCAATGAGAAGGGAAAATCGGATGGGGGCCGTGTTCTTCATAGGTTGTTGATGATTATCCAAGACGCAGGCGCGTTTCAACCAGAAAGCACCCTGAAAACCGCGGTGGGGGGCATTTCACATTTTTGGGTTCCCCTCTTAATCTTACTCCTGATCTTAATCTCTTCTCCATCCTCCGTACGGATTAGGAGTGGACACTCTCCAGGGGCCGGGAAGTCAAAATAACTCAAAATATCTCAAAATATCTCAAAATATCTCAAAATTGGAGGTGGTTTTGGTCCGCAGGGTGCAGGACAAGAACGTTCACGTTTTCGGTGGGGCGGCGCTGCTGCGCCGCCCAAGAGTTCAGGGCAGAGCGGCAGCTCTGCCCTACCAAGAAGGTGAAGATTTTTGTCCTGCGCCCTGGTCGGTGGATTGGCGCGTCTGGTTGGTGTTGCGGCGAGGGGCATAGGACGGATGGGACGGATGGGACTTAAGGCATTTGGCTCAAGGCGCTCGGTCGGCGTTGCGGCAGGAGCAGGGGACGGAGGGGGCGGACGATTGCGGATTGCGGATTGCGGATTGCGGAAGTGGCCGGCCAGGCCGAAGCCGTTTGATGGCTGGCAATTTCAGTCCGGTTTATTGACTTTTCAATAATCATGGGACAATTAAAGCATACTTCTGAAAAAGCGACTCCGTACCGTACGGATGAAATACAGGTCAAAAACGGGGTTTTTGACCGCGAAAAAACCCTTGTAAAGACTCGGTAAAAGCGGTTTTGGGGGCCAAAATGCAGAAAGGCAAAAGTGAAAATAGTTTGGCGGGAAGGCGGTTTTGGCTGCCGTGGAGGAGATTCATGAGGGGCGAACCGGAACAGTGACGATTTCAAATTAGCCCCTCCTCCTGCAAGGAGTCGAATGATCTAAGAAACAAGGACGGAAGGGACAAAAAGGACCAAAAAGCCGCTCTTGAATTTTGCGGCAAGGGGGGCCAGTTTTAGTTGTTGGGATAAAGACGTCAGTTCTGGCGGCCGGCGATTTGTTTTCGGTCGTTGCTTCAACTCCCGCCGTGCAAGCCCTGCGCGATTGCGTGGAGAAGGGGGAGTCTTTGTCGCTGGACGCCGTCAGTCCCGCGGCCCACCCATTCCTGGCCGTTCTGCTGTCCGCCTTGTTCCCCAAGCGGCCCATCATCGTCGTCGCCCAAAACCTGAAGACCCAGGAAGTCTTCCAGCAAGACATCCAAACCTGGCTGGCGCATCTCACCGTTCCGCCCGCGCTCATTGGCATCCACCCTGGCCCGGGCGAAGGGGTGGCGGCGCGGCAGCGCCGCCCTACCAATCATCCCATTGGCGGCGGCGGAAGTTGCGGCGAAGGAGGGCCGCTTTTCTATCCTTCCTGGGAAGTCCTGCCGCACGAAGCGCGCCTGCCCCATGTGGATGTCATCAGCGAACGCCTGGAAACCCTGGTCGCGCTCGCGCAAAAACCGATTGCGCCGGCCAGCATCGTCGTCGCCAGCGTCACCGCCTTGCTGGAAAGGACTTTTCCCCCTTCGGAACTGGACCGGCGCACCCGCCGTCTGGAAAGGGGCGAGCACACCGATCCGCTCGATTTGGTGGAATGGCTCGAAACGCAGGGCTATGAGCCGGAAGCCCAGGTCACGCAAAAAGGCGAGCTTTCCTTGCGCGGCGGCATTCTTGACGTTTGGCCCTTGACCAGCCGCTTCCCCGTCCGCCTGGAATTCTTCGGCGACGAATTGGAATCCGTGCGCCACTTCGATCCCCTCTCGCAAATGTCGCGGGAGCAGGTGGCCGAAATCGTCATCCCGCCCGGCGGGGAACTGGGGCTGTTGAAGCAAGCCGTGGCCCGGCCCGGAGACGGGCCTTCGCCCGCCGCCAGTCTGCTCGATTATCTGCCGTCCAGCGCCATTTTTCTTCTCTGCGAACCGGCCAGTTTGCTCGAGCAGGCCGGCCGTTTTGAATCCCAGGCCAAGGGCAGCCATCCGTTGCTGGTTTCCTGGGAGGATTTTCAAGAGGACCTGGCGCGGCGCGGGATGGTGTCCATCGGGGTGAGCGAGATGGAGAATATATTCTCGGAAGAACCTAGGCCGCTTGACCTGCCCCATGCTGAGGAGGCATCCGGGGTATCGGACGGATCGGACGGATTGGACCGATTAGACCGATCCGCCGCCGGCTCCGTCTTGCAAAGCCCCGGCCTTTCCAATTCTCAATTCAATTTTCAAAATTCACTCTTCTTCCAAGGGCTGGAGATTTTCCGCCCCATCGGCGACCATCCGCCGGAAGCGCACATCGCGGAGGCGCAGCGCAAGGAGTTTTTTGCCCAGCTCCATCGGTGGGCGCGCCAGGACTATTCCGTGTTCATCTTCTGCAACAACGACGGGGAAGAGCAGCGGTTCGGGGAAGTGTGGCGCGAATACGGCCTCGGCCAGACCAGTCAATTACAAATACGCGCCGGCGCCCTGGCCCGCGGTTTTCTCTTTGAGGCGGCCAAACTGGCCGTGGTGACCGACGCGGAGATTTTTGGCCGCTACAAAGTGCAGCGTCCGCGCCGTCTCAAATCCCCGCACGCCCAGACCAGCCGGTCGTTGCTGGACATCAATTTTTCCGAATTGGAGGAGGGCGATTACGTGGTCCATCTCCAGCACGGCATCGGACGCTACTTGGGCCTGCAACCGATGCCGGCCCGCCTGGCTTCGCCTCTCCGCCCCCATGCCCCCGCCTCCGGCGAGGAGTGCCTGGTCATCGAATATCGCGCCGGCGATGGCGACGGTCCGGCTCCGAAACTTTACGTGCCGGTGAGCGAAGCGCATTTGGTCAGCAAATACGTCGGCGCGGGCAAGGCGCGTCCCCGCCTCAACAGCCTCGGCGGGGCGCGTTGGGCCAGAACCAAATCCAAGGCCCAGGACGCCGTGCGGGATCTGGCCGCTGAAATGTTGTCCATCCACGCCGCCCGCGCTTCCCAGCCCGGCCACGCCTTTCCGCCCGACGCCGGCTGGCAATGCGAGTTTGAGAGCGGCTTCGTCTATGAGGAGACACCCGACCAATTGAGCGCCATCGCCGCGACCAAAGAAGACATGGAAGCGCCCCGCCCCATGGACCGGCTGATCTGCGGGGACGTGGGCTACGGCAAAACCGAAGTGGCCATCCGCGCCGCCTTCAAAGCGGCGCTGGCCGGCAAACAAGTCGCCGTGCTCACCCCCACCACCGTGCTGGCCCAGCAACATTTCAACACCTTCCGCGAGCGCATGGCCGATTATCCGCTGCGCATCGAATTGCTCTCGCGCTTCCGCAGCCGGAGCGAGCTGGCGGGCGTCATCCGCCAGCTCGCCGCCGGCCCGGTGGACATCGTCATCGGGACGCACCGCCTCTTGCAGCGCGACATTGCATTCAAGGATTTGGGACTGGTTATTATTGACGAGGAACAGCGTTTTGGCGTCATGCACAAGGAACGATTCAAACAACTGCGCGCCACCGTGGATGTGCTGACCCTGACGGCCACGCCCATTCCCCGCACGCTCTACCTGGCCCTGGCGGGCGCGCGGGACATGAGCACGATGGAAACGCCGCCCCAGGACCGTTTGCCGGTCGAAACCATTGTGGCCCCCTTCGACGAGCGCACGGTGCGCGACGCCATCCAGCGCGAACTCAACCGGGGCGGCCAGGTTTTTTATTTGCACAACCGCGTGGCGGACATCGAGGCGGTGGGACAACGCTTGCGCGCGCTGGCGCCGCAAGCCCGCCTGGCCATCGGCCACGGCCAAATGGACGCCGGCGAACTGGAGGAAGTGATGGCCGCCTTCGTCAATGGCCGCACCGACGTTTTGCTGTCAACCACAATTATTGAAAGCGGCCTGGACATCCCCAATGCCAACACCATCATCATAGACCGGGCGGACCGGTTCGGCCTGAGCGATCTCTATCAACTGCGCGGGCGGGTGGGCCGTTACAAACATCAGGCCTACGCTTATCTGTTGCTGCCCCGCCATGCCGGCCTGCTCATGGAGGCGCGCAAGCGCATCAGCGCCATCAAACAGTATTCCACTTTGGGCAGCGGTTTCCGCATCGCCATGCGCGACCTGGAAATCCGCGGGGCGGGCAACCTGCTCGGAGCGGAGCAAAGCGGCCACATTGCCGCCGTCGGATTTGAGCTTTACTGTCAACTGCTCAAACAGAGCGTGAGCAACCTCAAAGGCGAGAAAACGAAGGCGCGCGCCGAAGTGGAGCTTCGTCTTGATTTCCTTTCCCATACGCCGGAAGCAGGCCCCGGCAGACCGCAACCGGCCCTTTCAGGCTCCGATGTGGACATTCAGGTTCCCCGTGAAGTCGCGACCTGGATTGGAACAGCGGAAAGCGGAATGCAAAATGCAAAATGCAAAATGCAAAATGCGGAAAGCCGCAATCCGCAATCCGCAATCCGCAATCCGCAATCCGCAATCCGCAATCCGCAATCCGCAATCCGCAATCCGCAATCCGCAATCCGCAATCCGCAATCCGCAATTCCAAAGGCCACCGCCTCCTTCCCTGTCAGCTACATAGCAGAGGCGCGGCATCGCATCGAGATTTACCGCAAGCTGGCCCAAGCGGCCGATCCCGCCGCCTTGCGCGCTCTCAAGGACGAATTGCGCGACCGTTTCGGCCCCTTGCCGGCCTCGGCCGAGCTTCTCCTCAAGGCGGCCGAATTGAAACTGATCGCCGCCGGGCGAAACGTGACGGCCATCGAAACCAAAGGCGACAAACTCATGCTCACGCGCAACAATGATTTCCTGATGGTTGGCGGAAAATTTCCCCGCCTGACCCGCGCCACGCCGCCGGCCCGGCTCAACGAGATCAAGAGACTTCTGCTCACACTCTGAAATCTTTCGGGATATGCGGTCAGTGATGGGTGCTAATGAATTGAGAGGGTCGGCGCGCTGCATTCATTGGCTTAACCCGGATATTTCATATCTCCGCCGGAAGTTGCCACACCCTGAATGGTAGGGCGGCGCTGCCGCGCCGCCCCGAATCAGGGCGAAGCAGCAGCTTCGCCCTACCAGACTATGAGATGTCCGGGTTAATTGCCTGCTATTTTTTTGACCCCATTTTTCTGACGTCGCGTCACTTTGATTAACCGGAAGCTGGTGATTGTCATGGTTTAAGTCAGAAAGATGGGGTCATAAAAATAGTGATGAGGCGCGCCCGGGCCTATTTCGGCAAGTTGATCAGGGTGGTCAAGGTCTGGCCTTGTAAAGTAAACTGGGCGGAGCCATTCTTGACAGCGACCGGTTCGAGTTTTTCCAGGCCGCGCTTTTCGCCGGTGACATAGACGCTCATTTGCGCGACGGCGGGCGGCAAACCGGCGAGGGTGACGGGCCGGCTGGCGCCGTTGTTGACCAGGTGGACGGCGCAGACGCCGCGGGACGGGTCCAAGCACGCCGCCGGGAGGACCAGACTGCTGCTGGATTGCACGGGGAGCCAGGCCGAGCCGGGCGGCGTCAGGTTGAATTGCTTGAGGTTGTAGAAGCGCTGCGCCGGCTGAAGCGCGCCCGCGGAATCCGTCTTGAGCACCGAATAATCCTGCGTGAGCTGCCATTCGAGGATGGATTCGGGATGGCAGATGCGCATGATGCGGATGTATTCGGCGGCCTCGTCCAGGGCATACCATCCCTCGCGGAAGACGTTGGGATAGCCGGAGGCCTGGGCGTCGTTGCCGCCCTCGGCATCGAAGAGGGGGAGGCCGAGCTTGACGGCGGCATCGGTCCACTTTTGATACTGGGCGTCGGTCGCGCCGCGCCAGGAATGGAAGGAGATCGCGCCGATGTAAGGGACGGCCTCGGGGTCGTTGAGGGCGGGCTGAATGAAACTGGCCGGCACGGCATCGCTGGTGTCACCCAAAAGCATCCTGGTCTTCAGCCCGATGGACTTGAAATAAGCGCCGAGCTTCTTGATGGCCTGATCGTGTTCTTCCGGGGTTTGGTGGACATTGATGCCGAGGTCGGATTCGTTGAAGCTGAAGTAGAGCGGTTCCGCGTCATAATGGTCGCGCAGATAAACCAGATAGGAGCCGATGGATTTGCAGATGGCATCCCACTTGGCCGGGTCGAGGTGTTGGCCGCGCTCCGCGCCAGCGGCGCCGCCGCCTCCGCCGCGAGCGCCATTGCTCAACACGGCCCAGGAAGGCGGAGACCAGCAGCTAATAATCATCGGGATGTTTTGCCTGGCCAGCTTTTGGGCGATCTCGAGGGCCGGCGTAATGGAGTTCATGCCGACCCCGCCGCCGCGGCCGCCGCGCGCGGGAGGGGCGGGTGCGGCGGGGGCGGGAGGCGTGGTGTTTGTGGGAATGATGGGAGGGATGGGATTTATGGGATTTATGGCGGCGGGAGGCTGGGCCGGGGCCTCGCCCGCCAATAATGGGGGAGGCGAGTTTTCCTCGGGCTGCCACACGTTCCAGGGCATGGCCACGCGCCCGAAGGCCACGCGCATGTTGTCCATATTATATTGGATGACCTGCGCATCGCGCGGACTCTGGATGCGGAAATTGCCGCCCATGCCGTCGAAAGCGCGGTCGGGCTTTGCGGGATCAATCGTGACGATGACGGGGTTGGTTTCGGCATCGCCCCAAGCCCTGATCGTGAAATGCGATTCAATGACCTGGCCCGCCGTCGTGTTGCCGACGGCGATGGGGAAATAGAATTCAATGGATTCGGCGGCAACATTGGGGTTGTGGCTCGCGCTGGCTTGCTGCACAACCAAAGGCAGTTCCTTATCAAAACTCACTTGCACCTTCTGGTTGTTTTTCTCGATGAACCCGACGAGGTCGAATTGCTTGGTGGTGCCCGACAGATACCTAACCTTGCCAGGGGATATCCAATCGACCCGATCCAACCTTCGCACCTTGCCAGTAAGCGTATACTCTCCGAAAGCCTCAACCGGAAAATCCAGGAAGTAGTAAATGCCGGCAATGGTTTGGTTCGTGTCCGAGGTGAGACGGATGTTGACGTCGCAAGTACCGGGCGCGGTGTCCGTATAGGTCATGGTGTAGCTGAAGGCAGCACCGCCGCCGCGGCCGCCGAATCCTCCGCGACGCGCAGGAGCGCCGGGCAGGTTGGTTGCGCCATTGACATTGGTGACAGCAGTGGCATTAGTCGCGCCGCGCGGGGCGGCTCCGCCTCGCGCGGCGGCGGGGCCATATTGCAGGCTTTCACCGACGGTGACGCTGTTGCTGTTGCGGATGTATTGACTGGTGCGCAGCGGGCCTTCCCGTTGCGACATGGTGACTTGGGAGAAATCGGGGTTGTAAATGCCGACTTCGGTGGTGAAGGCGACAAGCTGGCCTCCCACGCGGATACCGCGCAAATTGCCCCAGCCGGTGACTTCCGCCTGGGCGGCAACGCGGTTGGAACAGAGGCACACAAACAACAATGCGGAGAAACAAACCGTTAATCTCTTCATGGCGAAATCGGTTATCGGTGTCATGTTAAATTGTCAGCATGACGAAACGAGCAAAAAATCACCGACACAACCCGAAAGAAGACTTGCCAAAAATCGCCAAAATGGGTATTTTAGGGCCATGATTGTGACGGCGACAGAACTGGCGAATGAAAGCAAGAGCATCCTGGATCGGGTGGTGCAGGGTGGCGAGGTTGTGGAAGTTCAACGCCACGGCAAGACGGTTGCGGTAATTCAACCGCGAGTGGGCGCGACGCGCTCGGAACTTCTGCGCTTGCTGCGCGGGCGGGGGTTCAACAGCGCTGATGCAAGGGAATTGAAGGCTGCGATGGACAACGCCGCCGAGGTTATTGGCTATGCCGGTGGCGATTGATACGAGCGTCCTGATCTGTGCGGAGAGGCAGGGCGATTTAGACGGACTGCTTCCTGAAAACGAAGACGGCCCGTACTACATCCCGGCGCTGGCTGCTTCGGAGTTTCTTGTTGGGACACAGCCGCCCGTCAGGATGGATCTACGGCAACGGGCGTTTCGACTTTACCAAAACAGGTACCGGGCTTTGGTTTCAACTTTTACCGAGGTGGAGGCTGTTCAATTGGCCATGCTGATTGCTGAACTAAAAGCCAAAGGGCAACAGATGAAGTTTTTTGACGCGGCGATTGCCGCCACAGTGCTCGCACGCGGCGATAAGCTGCTTGTGCTGGACACCGATTTCGACAGGTTAAAGGATCGGATTCAGTTGTTACGGCCGACATCCCAAGCCGAACCCGACTAGCCCGGACTGTCAGGGTTTGGCTGGGGGAGCGCCGATGATTAGGGCCGGGGTGTTGGGGGCGATGCTCGCTCCGCCGCTGAAGGTCTGGCTTTTGACGACCGGATTCCACCCGTCCACCACCACCAGGGGCTTGTCTCCGCCCAAGTCCTTGGAGGCGGCTTCCACTTTGATGGTTCTGTTTTCGCCCGGCAACAGGGATACGTAGTTGTCGTCGTAATAAACCGGCAGCACGCGCTCGTTGGAGCTTTGTTTGCGCAGTTGGATGTGCGTCATCAGGGCCACCACTTTGGAAGGGTTGGAGAGCGTGACGTCAAGGAGGCACTTGCCGCCGGCGTCGTGGCGCTGGATGTTGCCTTCGATGGGCGCGGGCGGGAGGTTGGTCAGCGCGGTCAGATCGTTGGCGGTGGTGCCGCGCCAGTAGAAGTTGTCCGAAACAATCTGGCCGTGGGCGTCGCGCAGTTCGGTTTTGACGAAATGGACGGCGGAGAGGCTGGCCGGAAAATCAATGGGGCCGAGGTTGGTGGCGCAACTGGGGTTGACGGAGACGGGGGTGGTCTTATCGGAGACAAGAGAAGCATCCATATTGAAGACGCGGACGCGGGCCTTCAAGCCATCCAGAGGTTTCGGGGTATGGTTGATGACCATGAGGTTGAAAGTGGACTGGTTCATCATGACGTGGACTGGTTCGCAAGCCTTGCGGGTGGCGAAGAAGGAGGCGAACGGTTCGAGGTCATAGCTGTAAATCTGCCAGGTGGTGCTGGGTTGGGCGGGGTTGCTCATCCAGGTCAGGGCCGCCGTGCTGCCGGTGAATAATCTGGCAACGCGCCCTTCATAAAGGGCGCGGTAGGCCTCGTAATTGGCCATTTGCGCCTCATGCACAAATTTGGCGAGGGAGAAGTTCGTGCCGGAAATCTCGCCATAGCGCGCGCCAATGGTGTTGACGTAAGTATTGCCATTGTTGTTGCCGCGGCACAGGTCATGTTCGGCCCAATCGTCGTTGGGAAAGTTTTCCGCGTCCTTTTCCGGCATCCATGCCAAGATGGCCTCCCGCGTGGGAATGGAGACGCAGCCGATCTCCGTCTTGAAGACTTCCGCATTGCGGCCGGAGGTGGCGTAAGTGTAGAAGGCGGCGGGCGGGCGCCAATAATAAGGCCCGCCGGAACGCACGCCCCGGCCTTCGTTGGAGTTGGCATGGTACATGCGGGACGGCTCCAACTCCTGCATGAGGTTGGAAATGCCCGCCGCCAGGGCGGGCGGGGCCGGGTCGCTTTCGTTGCGTCCGCACCAGAGGGCGATGCTGGGATGATTGCGATAGCGAAGGACTTTTTCACGGACGTTGGCCAGATAGAGGGGCACATCTATCGCCGGCCGGCCATCGCTGTTGTTGGCCTCGAAGAATTCGTCCCAGACCATCAAGCCATAACGGTCGCAGAGATCATAGAAATCATCGCTGGTGCTTTGGCCGACCCAGTTGCGGAGCATGACGTAATTGGCCTCCTTCTGGAAGCGGATTTGGGCTTCAAGACGCCCGCGCGGGATGCGTTTCAGCGCCTCGTCCATTCCCCAGCATCCGCCCTTGCAGAAGACGCGCACCCCGTTGACGGAGAGGGTGAGAAACTCCGAGTCGGGCACCTCATACTGAATCTTGCGGATGCCGAAGTTGAAATGGTTGACATCGGAAATGCCGCCGCCCACTGCAAAACTCAAGCGCATGGCGTATAAATTGGGTTCGCCGCAGCCGTTGGGCCACCAGAGGCGCGGGTTGACGACATGCAACTGCGGGGTGTCCTGCGGCGTCAACTTGACAAGCTTGGATTCATTGGGCGCGAGTGAGACGGGCACCTGGAAGCCGGCGTCGCCGAAAGCGCCGTGCAACACGCCGGATTGCGGAGCATCGGTCAGATTCTTCACGGTGATTTCCAGCTTCAAATCCGCCGAATCGGTGCGCGGCAGGGGCAAATCGGAGGTGAGGAGCGGATTCTGCAACACGACCGGGCCGCTGGAGGTCAGGGTGACTTTCTGCCAAATGCCCATGTCCCGGTCGCGAATGGCGGGAATCCAATCCCAGCCCACCGCGCAGACAAAGGTCGGCCCATCCTGGGTGAGCGCGCCGCCATTCGGCCCAAGACCCAGTGGCACGGTTTGTTCCTGCGGATTGCCCGGATGCAGTGGGGGCAGGATGCGGACGGCCACCGCGGCCGTCTCGCCGGGTTTGACGAAGGGGGTGATGTCAAAGAGGCCGCGCACAAACGCGCCTTTGATGTCGCCCGCCTTATGGCCGTTGACGAAGACCTCGGCCATGTAGTTGATGCCGTGGAAATTCAGCCAGGCGCGCTTGCCGGCATTGGCGGCCGGGACGGTGATTTGGACGCGGTACCAGTAGGAAGCGCGGCAAAGAGATTCGGGAATGATGTTGGGGCGGTTGTTCTCGCCCCAGAGCGGTTCGGCATAGACTTTGTTATTGACCAGGGTGGTGAGGACCGTTCCCGGCACGGTCGCGGGATACCAATTCCTGGGGGCGTAGCCGGGTTGGGAAATGGCTTCGCCGTTGGTTTCGGCGACCTTGGCGGCCTCTTGCATCTGCCAGCCTGATCCGAGGGTCACTTCGCCCGGGCCATCGCCCTGGGCTGCCGGGGCGGCGGCGGCGGCGCTTTTCCCACCTATGCACCCTGCCAGAAGCCAGGCCGCCAAAGGCGCGGCCAAAAGAGCCAGGACGCTTCGCCAGAACACGGAGTGTTGAAGGCGGGCGGGTTGCGGTCGGAATGGAGGATTCGAGTTCATAGAGAGGGCCTCTGGTTGGCGGCGGCAATAGCCATTGGAGACGATCCTATTTCCGTGTCGCATTTTTGCAACGCAAAAGTGACACGCAAAAGCGATGGGCGCGGGCAATTTATAAAGGTCCTGGGAACTCCCATTTAGGCGAATTGCGGCTGGTTTTGGCACACGAGATACAAAAACTATGCAGGAGTGACACCTCAATTGTAATTGCGACTTGACCGCTTGGCCCCCTTCCGGGTGACCCGTGCTACGCCAGAGGGAATGTGCCGGAGGTTTTTTTAAATTTGCGATTGAGAAAACAACTGGTTACATTTGAACCATGACAGCGGTCGAGAGTAAATTCCTGAGAGAAGCCGTCAAACAGGGACTTCGGATGCAGCATCGTTTCCTCGCCGAACCGGTTTTGGCGCGGACAGGCAAAGGCTACTTGAAAAGCGAAGGCGTGACGACATTGCAACGAATTAAGGCCGGCCTGAAAAAATCAAAATCCAACCGCCGACATGGCCGGGCTGAATAAAAACTGGCTTGAGGTCGTTTCGTGGGAATCGGTCGTTTCCATCAATGCCGCCCTTTGCGATGCCCGCAAAGCCCTCCACAAGCCGACCTCGGATGGTTACGCTCCGGCAAAGGATTTGTGGGAGCGGAATCGTCTGCGGCGATTCTCCCTGCCTGAACTTCTGCAACTCTGTTTTCAATGCCACCGCCTCGCGCCCTTTTGCAATTACAACGGCAACACCTTCGTCACAATTGTCAAAACTTTGCTCAAGGGCGAACTGGACCGACTGCCGCCAGACCAGGCTCACATCTTGCGAAGTATCGCCGGGCACATCGTCGCAGGAACTGCAACGGACACGAGTTGCCAGCACCGCTCAACACAAGTCTCATGCTGGCACCCGACGAAAAGGCCTATTTTTCCACTGGGACAACATGGCACCAGAGTCGGAGTCACACCCGCGGTTACTCTGGAACGTCCGTAAGCCTTCCCTCTGGCATCAAGGGAGTCAGGTTCCGTTTCGGCGGGTATACTCCAATGCGAACCGAGGAAATCACACCCCTTGCAACAGGCACACTTTATGTTACGTCGAAACGCTTGTTGTTTAATGGCGACGCGAGAAATACCAGCGTCAACCTAAGTAAAATTGTTGACTGCCATCTGTTTTCGGATTGTTTAAAGATCGACAAAAATACTGGAAAACCAGATTTCTTCTCCATGAGCCCGGCACAGGGGAGGTGCATTCTCGCGCTCGTCGGTGTTTTGAAGTGAGCTCTTGCCAGTTTTTCCGGCAGATGGGTTCAAATCGGATGAAAAAGCGTCAACCGGAATGATGAATCACGCGAAACCTCGGGCAGCGGTTGTGCGTGCGACTACAGACAGCGCGATAGAGAGGGCCTCGTTTAACATTCCTTCGGCTTCAAACCTGCGCTGCACAGACCATCAGTGCCGATTTGTCGGAGCACGAATTTTCAGCATGCGCATTTTCTCTGTCGTAATGCGTCAGCCATGGATGGTAGGGCGCGCACTCCGTGCGCGCCGCGGCGGGCAGCGGAGTGCCCGCCCTACCTTTTTCCCCGCCGTCACTGGCGCATTACTCCCAAATCATTAGTCTG
>Ga0326728_10005968_pt1 | contig 33438 bp, 30 predicted proteins | sample MB3enrmetagenome_FD_207602 | JGI IMG/M metagenome (GOLD analysis project Ga0326728, IMG submission 207602) | Lab enriched peat soil microbial communities from McLean, Ithaca, NY, United States - MB31MN | ecosystem: Environmental > Terrestrial > Soil > Wetlands > Peat | place: USA: New York... | reverse complement strand
TGGGGGTGCGGATCTCGTGGCTCATGTTGGCCAGGAACTCGCTCTTGGCGAGGTTGGCGGCGCGGGCCGCCGCTTCGGCGCGCTGGCGGACCTCGACTTCGCGGCGCAACTCGGCGGTGCGGTCCTCGACCCGCTCGGCCAGCCGGCGCTCGCTGCGCCGCAGGGCGCGCACGCGGAGTTGATAGAACGCGATTCCCGCGGTGGATGCCGCCAGCAGGCACAGCGCGGCGAACCACGGCGTCTGGTAGAAGCGCGGCCGCGCCTCCACGGAAAACGAGGCGCCGCTGTCGTTCCAGGCGCCGTCCATGTTGCGGGCCGCCACGCGGAACCGGTAGCTGCCCGGCGGAAGGTTGGTGTAGTAGGCGGCGCGCCGGTTGCCGGCGTCCACCCAGCCGCTGTCGAAGCCTTCCAGGCGGTAACGGAACTGGATGAACTCGGGGAAGAGGAAGCTGAGGGCGGTGTAATGGAATTCGAGATTGCCGCCGGCGCGGATCCACCTTCCGGCGGCCACCGGCTTCCTTTGTCCGTCCGTCACGCTTTCGATCAGCACCGGCGGGGCGGAACGGCCCGTCATCAGCCGCGCCGGGTCGATCTCCAGCAGGCCGCCGTAAGTGGCGAAGTACAGCTTGCCGTCCCGGTCCTGCCAGGCCGTCGGCATGGTCCCCAGGGAGAACTCGCTGCTCCCCCGCATCCCATCGGCCACGCCGAACCTGCGGGGTTCGGCGGCGCGTCGGCGTCCTTCGGCCACGCCGTCCAGGTCCGCCCGCCGGACCCGCAGCATCCCGTCGCGGCCCGCCAGCCACAGGTAGCCTTGGCGGTCCTCGAAGACCCACGCCAGGTCGAGATCCGGCATGCCCTGGGCCGGGGTGAACGGCGTGAAATGCGTCCCGTCGATGCGGTTGAGACCGGAACTGGTCTGCGCCCACACGCGTCCGGCCGCGTCGGCGTGCATGGAGTACACGGTCTGGCGTCTTCCGGAGCGGGCCAGCACGGGACCGAAATTTCCGCCATCGAACCGCTGCACACCCAGGCTGGTTCCCACCCAAAGGGCGCCGCCGGCGCCCTCCTCCATGGCCGTCACCGGCACGGCGGCCAAGCCCTGTGGTTTGCCGAACACGGCCACCGATTCTCCCTCGAACCGGATGAGGCTGTCTCCCGTAGCGGCCCACACCGTGCCATCCCGTTGCTCGAACAGCGAACGGATGGGCGGCTTGAACTTCCACTGGCGCTCCGCCTGTCCGCTCGGCTCCCCTCGGAACCGTTGCAGATCGCCCTCTTCGGAACCGGCCCACAGATTGCCGCGGCGGTCGCGGATGACGGGGAACATCAGGTCGCGCGCCAGCCCGTCCGTCCGGCGGTAGACCGCTATGCCTCCCGAGGCCCGCACACGGGCGATGCCATTTCCGGTGCCCAGCCAGATGTCTCCCCAGCGGTCCTGCTGGACGGAACGGATGCTGTCGCTGGGAAGCCCTTCGCGCATGGTGCGCACGGTCACGCGGTATTCCTTGAAGCGGTTGATGCCCCCGCCGGCGGTGCCCATCCACAGGCTGCCTTCGGAGTCTTCGAAGAGGCATCGAATGATCTGGTTGGAGAGCCCGTCGCGGGTCTGATAGGAAGCGAACTTCCCTCCCGCGAAGCGCGCGACGCCGGCGCCGTCGGTGCCGATCCACAACGCGCCATGGCGATCCGCAAGCAGCGCCAGGATGCCGGTGGGAGCGAACCCGTCGCGTTGGCCGAAGGTGCGGAAGCGCCCCTGGCGATACTCGCTCAATCCCCCGCCATGCGTGCCGATCCACAGCACCCCGCCCGCGCCCGCCGCCAATCCCTGGACGGAGTTGTCCGGCAGTCCGTCGGCAGTCGTGAACAGCCGCTCCACGCCGCCTTCGAAGCGGTGCAGTCCGTCGTTGGCGCCCACCCAGACGGTCCCCGCCGGGGACTCCAGAATGGCGTGCACATTGGCTTCCCAGCCACCCTTGAAAACGGTGACGCAGCGGCCCCCCTCGAGCCGCACCAGGCCTCCATCGGCGCCGATCCAAAACGCCCCGCGCGAATCCACCAGCAGGGCGCGGATACTGGAGCCGGGCAGGCCCGGAATTGCCGCCTTCTCAAAACCGCCCTGGCGGTAATGCACCAGCCCGTTGACTCCCGTCCCGACCCACAAGGATCCATCCGGCGCCGCCAGCATGGCGGTAATCAGGGTGTGCCGCAGGAGAGGTGAACTCGCGCCGTTGAATACGGTGAAATTCACGCCGTCGAAACGCGCCAGTCCGTCGGCTGTCGCAAACCAAAGGTACCCGTCGGCGGTTTGCGCGATCACCCGGACCGAGTCGTTCGCCAACCCGTTCGAGGTCGTCCAGACGTCGTGCCCGAATTGCGTCAGGGCCAGCCTGGGATCCAGTCCCCAAGCCGGGACGGACAACAGGACCATTGCCAACAGGTTGGGCGGGCGAGACCACACAAAACTCATATCGGCCACGCCATTCGAGACTTGAGTGCTTCACCTGGCAAGAGTTTTTGGACTGCTTTGACCGCTCACGGCCACCGGTCTCCGGTTGGGTGAGCAGCCGGGCGCGGGCGATGGCGCGCCTCCGCGACAGCCTGTCCGCACGGCGCCCTACGGCGTGCCGGATTCGAGTTCGCACCCCTCGTCGTCGTCGGCATCGCATTCCAGGGGAGCCAATCCGCCAGCCTTGAAATCGACCGCAACCTGGCAGCCGTCCACGCGGACCACGTCTCCCACCCCCCAACAGGGGACCGGTTTGTCGGTGTGGGTGACGTCGAATTCGCAGACCACCGGGTCGCCCACCTTCAGGTGGGTCGGTATCTCGAACTGCAGGAGCACGCCGCATCCGCTGATGTTGACCGTGGTCGCGCTGACAATCTCGCCCCGCTTTTGCACTTCCACGGTGGCGCCGGTCTTGATCGGGAAACGCGGTTCTCTTCGCTTGTCCACAAAATCACGTTCCATGCGTCATAGCCCCCTTCTCGAGCACGGCCATTGGCCGCCTGGCTTCCTCGTTGCAGCATCTTCCGCGCGCGAACCGCGTCATCGGCTCTCCCGACGGCTCATAGTCTCTTATCGGCCTCGCCCCGGCGAGCTTTACCCGCCGCCCGCCGCAACGCCACGAACCGCGACGCCCCCAGCGCGATCAGGGCCAGCGAGATGACCTGCGAGGTGTCCAGCGCGCTGCCCCACAGGTTGCCCTGATCGTGGTAGCGGAAGAACTCCACCACGAAGCGCGCCGCGCCGTACAGCATCAGGTACAGGCCGATGATCGCCCCCTTGGGGTGCGGCTTGCGGATGCGCCAATACAGAATGCCGAAAATCAGGAACTCCGCGAACGACTCGTACAGTTGCGTGGGGTGCAGCGGAACGTTCAGCGGCACGCCCGTGATGTCGTTGGCTACCGGGTCGCGAAACGTCACCGCCCAGGGCAAGTGGCATTCCCGCCCCCAGCAGCAGCCCGCGGAAAAACATCCCAAGCGGCCAATGGCGTGCCCCAAGGCGATGGCCGGCGCGAAAACGTCGGCGGTTGCGAACAGCTCGAGCCCGGTCTTCCGCATGTACCACCAGGAGACCGCCAGGGCCGCAATCAGCCCACCGTAGAAAACCCCGCCGGCCTGCAGCGCAGCCCACGAAAAAACGTCGCGCCGGTACTCGGGATCCACCGCGAACATCATCAGCTTGGCGCCGGCCATGGCCACCAGAGCGCAATAGATGCCCAGGTTGGCGACGGCTTCGGCGTCGATCCCGGCAGCGCGCGCCAGGCGCGTGGCCATCCATATCGCCGCCAGGAACCCCAGCGCCACCAGCACCCCGTAGGTGTGCAGAAACGAGATATGGAAGATTTCAGGGTACATGGGCGGTTCTCCGTTGCGGCCGCACCAGATCGATCAGGAGCAGCCCGGTGCCCACCACCAGGGCCGAGTCGGCGGCGTTGAAGGCGGGCCACTGGTAATCGCCGAGGTGGAACGACAGAAAATCGGTCACCTGGCCGGCCACGATGCGGTCGTAGACGTTGCCCAGCGCGCCGCCCAATACCAGCGTCAGGCCCCAGAAGGAACAGCGGTCGAGCCGCGCGGGGTGGCGTAAGATCCAGCTCACCACCACCGCGGCGACGAGCGACGCCGCCACCAGCAGCGCGGTGCGCCACTCGAACGCCGAATCGTTGAAAATGCCGAACGCCACGCCGCGATTCTGCGAATGCACGAGGTCGAAGCAACCGGGGATCACCTTGACGGTATCCTCGAAACCGAGGCGCGTCTCCACCAGGCGCTTGGTGAGGCGGTCGAGCGCGAACACGGCGGCGGCGGAGCCGTAGGCGATCCATCTGCGGTCAACCATTCAGCATCTCGCCGATGGCGGCGGCGCAGGGCCGGCAAATGGTGGGATAGCGCAAGTCACTGCCGACATCCGTCGAGTACTTCCAGCAGCGCTCGCACTTGGCACCGGCGGCGCGCTCCACCGCGACGCCGAGCGCGCCCTCGCCACTCTCCACTTCCACTTGCGAAACGATGAACAGCGCCGCCAGTTCCGCCTCGTACTTCCGGAGCAGCGCGTATTCATCGCCCGCGGCCCGCAAGCGCACGCGGGCCTCCAGCGGCGCGCCGATGAGCTTATCGTTGCGGGCGGTCTCCAGGCTTTTGAGGACGCTCGCGCGCACTTCCATCAGGCGGTCCCACTCCGGGATGCGTTGCCGCATGGCGTCGCCGATGCCGGAGGTCAACTCGCCCGGCTCGGGGAACAGGGCCGTGTGCACGCTGCCCGGGCGTCCCATGTGGCCCCACACTTCCTCGGCGGTGAAGCTCATGATGGGCGCCGCCAGGCGGACCAGCGAGTCCAGCAGGCGATACAGCGCGGTCTGCGCGGCGCGGCGCGCCTTCGATTTGGGAGCCGAGGTGTAGAGCCGGTCCTTCAGCACGTCGAAGTACACCGCGCTCAGGTCCACGGTGGCGAAGGCGTACAGCGAATGGTACACCTTGTGGAACTGGAATTCGTCGAACCAGGCGCGGGAGCGCGCCACCAGGTCGTCGGCGCGCAGGAGCACCCACTGGTCGATTTCGAGGAGTTCCGCGCCGGGCACGGCGTCGCGCACCGGGTCGAATCCATCGAGGTTGCCCAGCAGGTAGCGGAAGGTGTTGCGCAGTTTGCGGTAGGCGTCCACCAGGCGGGTGATGATGGTATCCGAGATGCGCACGTCTTCGTGGAAGTCCACCGACGCGCTCCACAGCCGCAGAATCTCGGCCCCGTGGTGCTTGATCACTTCCTCGGGCTCGATGGTGTTGCCCAGCGACTTGTGCATGGCCCTGCCTTCCCCGTCCAGCACCCATCCGTTGAGCGCGCAGGCGCGGTAGGGCGCGCCGCCCTTGAGAGCGGTTCCCACCAGCAGGGAGCTGTGGAACCAGCCGCGGTACTGGTCGCCGCCCTCCAGGTACAGGTCCGCCGGCCAGGAGAGCCCGAAGCGCTCGTTCAGCACGGCCAGGTGGCTCGATCCGGCATCGAACCACACGTCCAGAATGTCCTTCTCCTTGCCGAACTCCGCCCCTCCGCACTTGGCGCATCGGGTTCCGGCGGGCAACAGCTCGGAGGCCGCGCGCTCGTACCAGACGTCGGCGGAGTGCTGGCGGATAAGCTCCAGGATGCCATCCAGAATCTTCCTCTCGGTGAGCGGTTCGCGGCACTGCTCGCAATAGAAGACGATGATGGGAACGCCCCACGCGCGCTGGCGCGAGATGCACCAGTCGGGCCGCGCGGCCACCATGTTGGAAATGCGCTCCTCGCCCCAGGAAGGCAGCCAGCGGACTTTGTGGATGGCCTCGATCGCCTGCGCGCGAAACCCGTTGAGATCCATGCCGATGAACCACTGTTCGGTGGCGCGGAAGATGGTGGGCTTGTGGCAGCGCCAGCAGTTCGGGTAGGAGTGGTCCAGCTTCTCCATCGCGAGCAGCGCGCCGCGCTCCCGGAGGATCTCGATGACGATGGGGTTGGCTTCCCAGACGGTCTTGCCGACGATCGCTTCGGGCAGGCGTCCGGCGGCGCCCCCGGCGTGGTAGAAGCGGCCCGCCGCGTCCACCGGGCAATAGATTTCGATGCCGTATTGCCGGCCCGTGACGTAGTCTTCCTGTCCGTGGCCTGGCGCGGTGTGTACGGCGCCGGTGCCCTGTTCGAGGGTCACGTGATCGGCCAGGAGGCCGAGCGATTCGCGCTCCAGAAACGGATGGCGGAACACGGCGCGGTCCATGCGCGTGCCGGGGAAACTGGCGAGTTTCGAGTATCCGCTCCAGCCGCACTTTTCGGCGGTGACCGCGAGCAGCTCCGCGGCCACGATGTAGACCGCGCCGCCCACATCCACCGCCGCGTACTCGAACTTGGGGTTGTAGGCGATGCCCATGTTGGCCGGGATGGTCCACGGCGTGGTGGTCCAGATCAGGCCATACACCTCGCGGCCAGCCAGGGCCGGGTCGAGCCGCGCCGCATCCGAGGCGAGAGCGAAGCGCACCCAGATCGACGGGCTGGAGTGGTTCTCGTACTCCACCTCGGCTTCGGCCAGCGCGGTGCGGTCCTTCATGCACCAGTGCACCGGTTTGAGGCCCTTGTACACGTAGCCGCGATCCAGAAACTCCACGAACGCCTGGGCGATGACCGCCTGGTACGGCGTACTCATGGTGAGGTACGGGTCGTCCCAGCGGCCCAGCACGCCCAGGCGCTTGAAATCCGTGCGCTGCAGTTCGACGTACTTCTCGGCGTACTTGCGGCAGACGCGGCGGATCTCGATCGCCGACATGTTGGCTTTCTTCGCCCCGAGGTCGCTATCCACCTTGATTTCGATGGGCAGGCCGTGGCAATCCCAACCCGGCACGTAGGGAGAGTCGTACCCGGCCATGGTCTTCGACTTGACGATGAAGTCCTTGAGAATCTTGTTGAACGCCGTGCCCAGGTGGATGCGGCCGTTGGCGTAAGGCGGCCCGTCATGGAGAATGAACGTGGGCCGGCCGGCGCGCGCGGCGCGGATCTGCCGGTACAGATTCTCCTTCTCCCAGCGTTCGAGCATCTTGGGCTCGGTCTGGGCCAGGTTGGCCTTCATCGAGAACCCGGTCTTTGGCAGGTTGACCGTCCGCTTCAAGTCCATTGGTTGCGATTCCATTTTTCGGGAGTAGTCTCCATGGTACCGTGGCGCGGAGGCTCGTGTCCCGTGCCGACGCGCTGCCACACCGCGACGCGGATGACCAAAGGGTTCCGGCCGCCGCCGCGCGGGACGCCCAAACCGTTGGCGGCCGGTCGTTGCCGCCCCCCGTGGAACTCTTCTCCCATTCCTGGCGTATACTTTGGAAAGCCGAGGAACTATGAGCTTCTTATCCAAGCAATTCATCGACGTCATCCATTGGACCGAACCGGGCGAGGGCGTTTTGTCCTACCGCTACCCCATGGAGGACATGGAAATTCGGAATGGCGGACAGCTTACGGTGCGCGACTCCCAGGCGGCCGTGTTCGTCAATGAAGGCCAGATTGCCGACATTTTCGGGCCCGGCCTGTACACCCTGACCACCCAGACGCTGCCCGTCCTCACCTACTTGCGCAACTGGGACAAATTATTCAAGTCTCCGTTCAAGAGCGACGTCTTCTTCTTCTCCACGCGCCTGCAGACCGATCAGAAGTGGGGCACCGCTACGCCCATCACCATTCGCGACAAGGAATTCGGCGCCGTGCGCATCCGCGCCTATGGCATCTACACCTATCGCGTGGCCGATCCCAAGGTCTTCTACCAGAAGGTCAGCGGCACCGTGGAGGTCTATCACGTAAGCGATCTGGAAGGCCAACTCCGCGACACCATCGTGGGCCAAATGACGGCCGCCTTCGCCACCAGCGCCGTCAGCTTCCTCGACATGGCCGCCAGCCAGTTGCAACTCGGCCAGACCATGCTCGAGGCGCTCAAGCCGGTATTCGCCGGCCTGGGCCTTCAGATCGCCAGCTTCGTGGTCGAGAACATCTCCCTGCCCGAGGAATTGCAGAGGATTCTCGACCAGCGCATCGGCATGAACATGATCGGCGACATGGGCCGCTACACGCAGTTTCAGGTGGCGCAGGCCATTCCCATGGCGGCTGCCAACGAAGGCGGTGGCGCCGCCGGCATCGGCGTCGGATTGGGCGCCGGAATGACCATGGCGCAGCAGATGATGAACGCCGCCAACTTCGGCGGAGGGCCGGCCGCGCCCGGGCCGCCCGCGCCCGCGCCCACCGGCGCGCCGTCCGCACCGCCGGCGGCGGCGGGCGGGGCCACCAAGTTCTGTATCGCTTGCGGCAAGCCCATCCCGCGGGCAGCCAAGTTCTGCGCGGAATGCGGCGGAGCGCAGCAGTAGCATGGCGCCCGAGCCGCCGCCCGCCGCGCCGCCCAAGCAGTTCCCGTGTTCCGGCTGCGGCGCCATCATGGAATTCGACCCTGCCCAGGGTCTCCTGGAGTGCGGCCACTGCGGACACACCGAAGCCGTGCCCGCCGCGGCCGCCCGCGCGGTTCCCGGGCACCCTCTCGAGGAGTTTCTGGCCCTCGCCGGCGACGCCCATCTTGGCCCCCTCACCGCGCAGGCTCTCCAGGTTCAATGCACCGGCTGCGGCAGCGTGGTCTCTTTCGAACCGCCCGAGGTCGCTGGCGTGTGCCCCTTCTGCGGCGCCGACATCGTCAGCCAGCCCAAGGCCGCCGACCCGCTGGTGGCCCCCGACGCCCTGCTCCCCTTCAAAGTCCCCAAGGACCAGGCCCAGACCCAGGTCCGCGCCTGGCTTCAGAGCCGCTGGTTCGCGCCCAACGCCCTCAAACGTCTGGCCCGCCAGGAGGGTATCGCGGGCCTCTATCTCCCCTTCTGGGCCTACGACGCCGACACCGTCAGCCGCTATACCGGCCAGCGCGGCGAACACTATTACGAAACCGAGACGTACGAAACCACCGACGACCAGGGCCGGACCGTCACCCAGACGCGCCAGGTCCAACGCACGGCCTGGTATCCCGCCTCCGGCCAGGTGGCCCGCTCGTTCCAGGACGTCCTCATCGCCGCCTCGCGCTCCGTGCCGGAAAAAGAACTCAACGGGCTGGCTCCCTGGGACCTCGAATTCCTCAGCCCCTACGAGCCCGCTTACCTGGCCGGCTTCAAGGCGCAGCGTTACCAGGTGGAACTCCCCGGCGGTTTCGAGGAAGCCAAGTCGGTGATGGCGAAGGTCATCGACCGCGACGTGCGCGACGATATCGGCGGCGACGAGCAGATCGTGGACTCGGTCGATACGGCCTACTCCAACGCCGTCTTCCGCCACCTGCTTCTGCCCGTCTGGATGGGCGCTTATCGTTTTCGCAGCAAGCCCTACCAGGTGGTGGTCAACGCGCGCACCGGCGAAGTGCAGGGCGAGCGCCCTTACAGCGCCTGGAAGATCGCCTTCCTGGTGTTCGGCATCATTTGCCTGATCGTGGTCATTTACGCGCTGTCTCACAGGTAGCGCGCGTCGGCGCCCCCGGCCGCGGTGCCGGCGTATGATTTGAAATATGCGCCGATTCTCGTACCCGGTTTTCCTTTTCACACTCACCGGTCTGGCCCATGGGCAGGTCCCGTGCCGTGTTCCCCACCTGGCGATCTTCGATGCCAACGTCGCGGAGTTCACGGAACAGCGCACGCTCGACTTGCAGGCTGGCACGAATTCCGTCGAATGGCGCAGCCTGATGCCCCAAGCATACGTCCATACCCTTCGCGTAACCGGCAGCGGGGTCACTGTCGCCCGCCAGGACGTCACTTACGACGGACCCGACGTGAAAGGCCAGAAGGCCCCGGTGTTGCACTTGGTCCTCTACAGCGACGCCGCCGGCCCGCACAAAGTGCAAGTGGACTACCTTGCTCCGAATCTGAGCTGGAAGGGCGACTACGCCATGGTGCTGGCTCCATCGGCCGGCGGAAACCCTCCCACGGAGATGCTGCTCGACGGCTGGGTCACCGTGCAAAACGATACCGGCACGGACGTCTGCGCGGACACCGTCGATCTGGTGGCGGGCGAGGTGCAGCTTCTGGTCGGCGGGGCCAGCCCTGTGCGCTTCCCGACCACCTCCCAGATCGCCGGCTACGACACCGGAGCATCGATAGCGAACACATCGTCGGATGCCTTCGCCGAGGTGACCGGCGTCAGCGTTTTCAGCCGGCTCCGGCTGGCGCGCAACGTCTCTATGACGGCCAACGCGGCGATCGACCGCTTTCCACTGTTCCAGCGGCTGAAGTTCCCGGTGGAGGAGCGCCACATCTTCGAAAACGACGCGCGGGCGCAAACCCTCGGCCGCGGCGGTTTCACCATGCAGGCGCGTGGTTTGGAAGTGCGATTGGTCAGCAAGAACAGTTCCCCGTCGCCGCTTCCCGCGGGGACGGTGACAATTTACACGATGGATGGCGAGGTCTCGCAGGTGGTCGGCCAGGACCGTATCCCGCTGACGCCGGTGGACGCCGATTTCAGCGTCAGCCAGGGCCGTTCCACGGTGTTGCAGGGAACGCGGCGCGTCCTCGACCGGCGCGAGGTTCCGGATGCTTCCGCGCGGAACCTGCGTAAGCTGGTGACCAGCGTCGAGGTGGTCATCAGCAACCGCGGCGCGGTGGCTTCGACGGCTTTTGTCCGCGAAGGCGTGGAGAACTGGGGCAGTGGCGAGTGGACCGTCACCCAGAGCTCAGGCCCGCAACGGAAACTGGGCGATCACGAGATGGAATTCAAAGTCTCAGTGCCGCCCGCCGGCAGCGTCAAGGTGGAGTATACGGTAGAGACGCGGTAACCGGACTGCTCGCCGATGCTGACACGGTGTGGCGTCCCCAAGGGGATTCGAACCCCTGTTACCGCCGTGAAAGGGCGATGTCCTAGGCCGGGCTAGACGATGGGGACTTGCTGGCCGGAAGCAGGGAAGAACACTTCTACTGTAGCGTTGCCGGCGGGCGACCGTCAACTTATGGCTGGAACGGCGGGTTCCGGCGCGGTGCGCCCGTGGCGGGGAGACAGGATGGCGGCGGGAACGGCGGACAAAGGCAGCACCTGGGCGGCGGCTCCCAGGGCGATGGCTTCGCGGGGCATGCCGAACACCACGCACGAGGCTTCGTCCTGGGCAATGGTGTGGGCGCCGGCTTGGCGCATGCGCAGCAACCCCTGCGCTCCGTCGCAGCCCATTCCGGTGAGCAGCACCCCGACGGCGCGAGCGGCCGCCGCTTCGCTGACCGAATGGAACAGGACGTCCACCGACGGCCGTTGGTAGCAGACCCGCGGGCCGGTGCGGACGCTGACGAAATAGCGCCCTCCGGCGCGCCGCAACACCATGTGGAAGTCGCCCGGAGCCACCAGCGCCAGGCCATCGTGGAGGGTGTCTCCGTCCTCGGCTTCCTTGACTTCGATGCGGCAGGCGGCGTTCAGGCGTTCGGCGAAAGCCCGCGAGAAGCCGGGAGGGATGTGTTGAGCCACCACGATCCCGGGGGTGTTCGCGGGCATGTGGGTGAGCACCGCGGCAATGGCCTCGGTGCCGCCCGTGGATGCGCCGATGGCGATTACGGTTTCCGGCGGCAGGAGGCAGCGTTCGGGGGCGGGCGCGGCGGGCGGCTGCGCGGCGGGCGCGGCGGGCGGCTGCGCGGCGAGCGGACGGACCCGCGAGGCGGCGGCGGCCCGGATCTTCTGCGCCAGATTGTGGCGAAGCTCGCCGACCGAATAGGGTCCGCCGGGCTTGGCGAGCACCTCGACCGCGCCGAATTCCAACGCTTCCAGGGCGGCGCGGCAGGACGGCTGAGCGAGCGAACTGATAACCACCGTGGGCAGCGGGTGGAAGCGCATCAGTTTCTTCAGGAAGGTGAGCCCGTCCATGCGGGGCATTTCGATGTCCAGGGTGAGGACGTCGGGGTGCAGGGCGACGATCTTGTCGCGCGCCACGTACGGATCCGGGGCGGTGCCCACCACCTCGAGATCGGCTTCTCCGGTCAGGGCTTCGCTGAGGATCTTGCGGACAATGGCGGAATCGTCGACGATCAGGACGCGGATTCTTCGACCACTGGGCATACGGGGTCTCTCGTTTCCACGGATGCCGTGAGCGTGCCGCTGCCAATGGCGACGGCATGGACGGCCCGGCGATCCGTGGCCTCCTGGCAATGGGGCCGTTCTTCGGCGGGGAGAAGCCGGGGCGAGGCCAGACGGAACGCGGTGCTACTCTCGACGCGGCTCAGGACGGAACCGCAGATCATGTTGGCCAGTTCACAGACGACCTCCTCGACCCTGGCGGGGGGAAGTTCGGAGACGTCCTCTCCGAGAAAATCGGCTGCGATCTGGCACGCCGCGGCGGTGGCGACGCGCAGCGTCAGGGTACCCGAGGGCCGTCCTTCGAAGGCGACCCGGACCGCCAGTTCGCCATCCGGCGAGCCGGCTTCGCCGGGCGGCTCCTCGACCGGCTCGACGAAGAACATCCGCTCCAGGACTTCCTGGACCGAGTCGCGCAGCGCGCGTTGAAATTGCGTTTCAGGCATTGGGATCCCCCAGGGTGCGCTCGAGAACGGCCCGCAGGTCCTCCGGGACGAAGGGCTTGGTGATGTAGCCGCGGGCGCCCAGCGTGGCCAGCCGGTCCATCCGGCTGCTGGTGGCGTCGGTGGAGATTACGATGGCGGGGATGGCCCGCAACAGTTCGTCCTCCGAGAGACGGCGCAGCAACTCCTCGCCGTCCATGCCGGGCATGTTGATGTCGGTGAGGATGGCGTCCACCCATTCCGAGCGCAACACCTTCAACGCCTCGCCGCCGTCGCCGGCCTCGAAGCAGACCGACAAATCGAAACCGGACAGTTCCATGACGCGCCGTACGAAAGAGCGCATGGCCGGAGAGTCGTCCACGATCAGGACACGATATGCCATCAGTTACCTCCCTGCCGCGGCGCCCCCGCGACCAATTCCCGCTGCTCGCCGCCTTCCAGCAGCCACATCTTGCCGGTGGAAGTGTCCAGGCGCACGGTGCGGCTGCGGACCCCGCCGACGGCTTCGGCGTGCAGCAGGATTCCCGACTTCCACAAGATCTTGCGCAGGGCGAGATAGTTCCTCTTGCCGATCTCGAAGACGTTCTCCTCGTCCATCATTTGGGCGCCTCCCGCCGCGCGCACCACCAGCCGCCGCTTCATCGCGCCGAGCCCGCACACCTGTTGGAGAAGCAGGGGGATGCCGGTGTCGGCGAACATGAAGGGGTTGGCTTTGGCCCGTGCGGGGTCGATGCCGGAATCCGGCAGCATGAAGTGGAGCAATCCTCCGACCTTGGTCTGCGGGTCGTAAATCGCCAGCCCGATGCACGAACCCAGGGCGTAAGTGGCCAGCGTCTGCCCGCCGCCCTCCGCAATCCGGCAATCCGCCATGCCTACGACGATCTGGTCCATCGTGGCTCTCTCTTGGAAGGGTTCCGATAAACCGCAGGCTGCACGTACTCCAGCCCATGAGAAACCCCCGTCAGGCTTTCGGAGTGTCCCACGAACAGGTACCCGCCGGGTTCCAGGCGTTCGGCGAGTTGCTGCACGACGCGCTCCTGGGTGCCGCGGTCGAAATACATCATTACGTTGCGGCAGAAGATGACCGGATACCGGTGCTGCCAGGGCAGGCGCTCCACCAGGTTGATACGCTGGAACCGAACCTGGGCGCGCAGCGGGGCGGAGACGCGGTAGGATTGCGGCGGGCGGCCGTCGGGGACGAAGTAACGCGAAAGCCAGGCCGCCGGCAGATCTCCGCAACGCTCCCGCGGGTAGCAGCCGGCGGAAGCGAAACGGAGCGCCTTCTGGGAAATGTCGGTGGCTATGATGTGAATCCGGCGGCCCGGCATGGCTTCGTTCAGCAGGCAGGCCAGGGTCCAGACCTCTTCGCCGGTGGCACAGGCCGCGCTCCAGACTTCCACCGCCTCGCGGTTGGCCAACTGCGGCAGGATTTGCGCGCGGAAGAACTGGAAATGGTCCGGCTCCCGCAGGAAGGCCGTGTGGTTGGTGGCCAGAGCGTCGATCATGCTGGCCAGCGCCTCCCCGGTCCGGTCATCGACGATGTGCTGGTAGTAGTCCTGAAACGAGCGAAACCCGCCGTTGCGCACCAGTTTGCGCAGCCGCGCCGACACCAGCTCCTCCTTGCCCGATTTCAGGTCCAAGCCGAAAGTCCGGTAGGCCAGCTTGCGGATCTGCTCGAATTCGCGCGGGTTGAGAGGCCGTACCGCGTCCCAATCCGTCAAATCAGTGGTTTGAGTCACACGTCCGGTCCTTGAAGAGACGGTCGAGCTCGAGGATCAAGCCCACCCGCCCGTCGCCCATAATCGCTCCCCCGGCAATGCCGGGGACATTCTTGAAAGTCTCGCCCAAACTCTTGATGACTACCTCCTGCTTGCCGATCAGGTCGTCCACCAGGAGGCAAAACCGCCGGGACTCGGATTCGGCCACGATCAGCACCGATTGCCTGGGATCCTCGGATTTCGGTTTCACGTGGAACCTGCGATACAGCCGGACCACCGGCAGGAGCGTGTCGCGCACCAGCGCCATTTCCGACCGCTGCTGCACGGTCCAGATGGTGTCCTCGGTGGGACGGAACATCTCGCGCACCGCAAACAGCGGGACGATGTATTGCTCGGCTCCCACCCCCACCACCAGCCCGTCGATCATGGCCAGCGTCAGGGGCAGCTTCAGAAGGAAAGACGAACCCATGTGCGCCGTGGAGCGGATCTCGATGCGCCCCCTCAGCTTCTCGACGTGCCGCCGAACGACGTCCATCCCCACGCCGCGGCCGCTGACATTGGTCACTCGGGCGGCGGTCGAGAAGCCCGGCTCGAAGATCAGGTTGAAGACCTCGCTGTCGGTCATGCCCTCCGCCGCCCCGATCAGGCCTTTCTGGATGGCCTTGGCGACGATCTTCTCGCGATCCAGGCCGCGCCCGTCGTCGGCGATTTCGATGACTACGTGGCCGGCCTGGTGTTGGGCTCGCAGCAGCAGGCGGGCGGAAGCGCTCTTACCCCCAGCCAGCCGCTCTTGGGGAGGCTCGATTCCATGATCCAGGGCGTTGCGCACCATGTGCATCAGCGGATCCGCCAGCGCCTCCACGATGGTCCGGTCCAGTTCGATTTCGTCTCCCTCCGTGGCCATCTCGACCTGTTTGTCGAACTGCAGCGAGAGGTCGCGAACCAGGCGCGCCATCCGCCGGAACAGGGGGCCGATGGGTACCAGGCGCATGGCCATGGCCGTCTTCTGCAGTTCCGTGGTGATGCGCTTCAGTTGCGCCATGTTGCGCTGCAGGCGGGGGTTCTTGATGGCATTGAGTTCCGGATCGTGGCGGACCAGCGACTCCGCAATGACCATTTCGCCGGCCATGTCGGCCAGATAGTCGAGCTTGGCGGTATCCACCTTGATGGCCAGGGCTTCGCCCCGCCGCTCCGTTCGCGCTCTTTCGGCCGGAGCCGGAGACGCCTCGCCGGCGGGGGCCGCCGTGGCTTCCGGTGGGGCGCCTCCGGCAGCCACGGCCGAAGCCATGGAGGAAAGCCCCTCGGGCAGGGATTCCGGCGCGGACTTCGCCGCCGGCTCCGGCGCCGGCTCCGGCGCGGGCTTCGGCGCGGACGCCTGCGCGGTCGGGGATGACGACAGCGCGCGAACCCGGGAGAACAGCGCCTCGTCCCATTCCGGCGGCGTCGAGGGCTGGTTCTTCAGAGCGGTCTCCAGGTGCGCCAGCCACCGCTGCAGGTGGTCGGCGCTCTGCAGAATGGCGTCGATGGCCGCTCCGGAAAGAGTCAGTTGGAAATTCCGCGCGCGATCGAGAATCGCCTCCACTTCGTGAGAGAGTTTCTGGACGTCCCAAAGCTCCAGGAAGCCGGCCAGCCCTTTGATGGTGTGGAAGCCGCGGAAAACCGAATGCAGCGCCTCGGAGTTACAAGGGTCCCGTTCCAGGGTGAGAACCTGCGCTTCGATGGCGGTCAGGTACTCGCGGCTTTCCAGGACGAAATCCGACAACAACTCGGGATCCTGGGCGAGGGACACTTTGGCCGCCGGTGTTTTCCCGGCCACCGGAGGGCTGGGCACGGTCTTCGAGCCGCCCGCCCGCCCCTCCTGTTCGACCGCCTCCTGGAGCCGGGAGATGCCGTCCTGCAAGGCGGTGGTGAGGTCCACCGCGCCCGCCTCCGCCCCCGTCCCCGCTTCCCGGATGGCTTGCAGGACGGAGACGGCCACCGCGGCTACCCCTTCGGCATGGGTCCGGCTGGCAGTATCGCGGATCTGCTCCAGGACCGCGACGCAGGAAGGCGGCCAGCCTTCGCCGGCGTCCATTCCACCGACTACCAACTGGACGGCGAGGTCATCGATCTGACGGCGCAATTCGTTCGGTTCGGGCACTGAATCGCTCCTCAGAATCCGCGTTCGCGATCGTCCAGCGGGAATTCGTTCCGGCCCCCGGAGGCCGCTCGCGCGGGCTGTGGAAAGGGGGCGCCTTGCCGCAAGCCGGCCTGCCGGCCGGAGACATCCGCCGGCGCCGTCCCGTCCGATATGGCTCCCAACAAACCCCGCAGCCGCTCCACGATGGTGTGGAGGTTCTGCGCCTGCGCCGACAGTTCCTCTCCGGCCGCCGCGCTTTCCTCCGAGTTGGCGGCCACGCGTTGCGTCACCTGCTGCATCTGGCCCACCGCGGTGGCGATCTGCTCGATGCCGCGGGCCTGCTCCTGGCTGCCCACGTCGACTTCATCCACCAGCGTTTTCACCTGCGAGGCGCTGGCGGTGATCTGCCGGATGGAAGCCGCCACCTGGTCCAGCCGGGCGCTGCCTCCGTTGGACTTGGCAATGGACTCCTCGATGAGCAGGGCGGTATCGCGGGCGGCCTGGGCGCTCCGTTGCGCCAGGTTGCGCACCTCGTCGGCGACCACCGCGAAGCCCATGCCGGCCTCTCCGGCGCGGGCGGCTTCCACGGCCGCGTTGAGCGCCAGGATGTTGGTCTGAAACGCGATCTCGTCGATCACCCGGATGATCCGCGAGATCTTCTCGCTGCTCCCGTTGATCTCTTTCATGGATTGGACCATTTCGTCGAGGCTGTGATTGGCGTGCTCCACCAGGCGGGCGGTTTCGGTCATCAAACCCGCCATGGACCGGGTGTTCTCGGCGTTCTTACGGGTAACTGCGGTGATTTCGGTCGCCGACGAAGAGGTCTCCTCGAGGGTGGCGGCCTGCTGGGAAGCGCCTTGGGCCACCGACTGGCTGGAGGAAGCGATCTGTCCCGAAGCTCCCGCCAACTGGCGCGAGCCTTCCAGGATTTCCGCGGCGCTGTGACGCAGCTCCCCGATGACTCTGTGAACCTGCAGTTGGCAGAAGCCGACCACCGCCAGGCCTGCCGCCGCCAGGAGCCCCAGTATCCACCGGATGGCCGAGACCTTGTCGGCGGTGGCCTGCCGGTCATTCTGCAACACCTGGCCTTCCAGGTCGATCAGTTCGTCGGTCTGCTTCCCCATGGCGTTGAAAACCGGCGTGCCTTTCTGCGTGACGATCCGGACGGCGCCATCGGCGTCGCCGCTGGCCAGCAGGCGGTCGACATCCGCGGCGGCGGGACGCCACGACTCCAACCCGGACTCGATCGCCCCCAGGAGTTCCTTGCCGCGTTCGGCGACCAGCATGGGACGCATCTCCGCCACGGCTTGCCGGATCTTGGAATTGCTCGCTTCGATCAACTGCCGGGAGGTGGCCACCCCGTCGGGATTCTTGGCGTAGGAATACATGGCGATTCCGCGTATGCCGGCCCTCATCTGGTACAGGTCCGATCCGAGGCTGCCCGCCAGCACCAGTTTCCGGGCGGTCTTGGTGGAAGTCAGTTCGTAGGAGTCGTCTATGGCGCCGATGGCGTACCATCCCGCCACCGCGGTGAGGACCAGGAAGCCGCCGAGAGTGGCGGTTCCATACACGATGCGGGTGTCGAATCGAGAAGTCCGCTTCTTCATGAGGGTTCTCTTTCTAGCGCAGTGCCGCGTTGAGACTGTGCACCTCGGCGGTGGAGAGAACCCGGTCGATGTCCAGCAGAATCTTGACCTTGCCCTTGACCTTGGCCATGCCGAGCAGGTACTGGCTGCCGCCCGAGTCTCCAAAATCGGGGGTATCCTCGATCTCCGGCCCCGACAGGTTCAGCACCTCGGAGACGCCGTCGACCACGATTCCCATCATCACCGAGCTGGATTCCCCCTGAACCTGCGTCACGATGATGCAGGTGCGCTGGGTGTATTCGGCCGCCGGCAATCCGAACTTGAGCCGCAGATCGATCACCGGCACCACTTTGCCTCGCAGGTTGATGACGCCCTTGACGTGGCTGGGGGTCTGCGGAACGGCGGTGATATCCTGCAATCCCATGATCTCGCGCACTTTCAGGACGCGAATCCCGAACTCCTCCTGCCCCAGTTGGAAGGTGAGATACTTGCCCGCGCGCGCGTCGGTCTGCGTCGCGGCGACCGGCTCATTGACGGACAGCATTGTTGGCGGCATGGTTCTCCTTATCCCGATTCGCTGCACCCGGGAGGTTGCGAGCCTGTGCGTACTCCACGCGCACAGCTTTGAACCCCTCGATCCGGGGTTCGCGCCGGCTGGGGACCACCCGCCCGGCGGCTTCCTTCCCGCAACCTAACCGTCCACTGCGCATGTCTGTCCCAGCGGGTGGGGGATGACGTGGACAATCTTTTCGCTGGGGGCCAGACACATCTTTACGCTCATCGTTTCGCTCTCGCACCGGAAGCGCACGACGATCCAGTCCGTGCTGCCGGCGCTCTTGGTGGTAAAATTCCGTCCGAAGACCACGGTCGGGATGCTCAGCCCCAGCGGGCCGACGACGGCTTCGAGGTCCGTCTTGACGCTGCCGATGATCATGTTGGTGATCTCCGCCACGCAGTCGAGCACCTCCTCGTCGATGTTGGCCGTCTCGGTCATCAGCATCTGGGAACAAATGCGGCATCCCAGGTCCTTGGAACACGCCAGACTTCCAGTCCCCGCCCAGGTGCCCGCCAGGCCGATGAACGACACCAGCCCATCGGTGGCCTCGGGCATGCCCTTCTCCACCGCCGACTCCGACGTCCGGACCTCCAGGCCCAACATGGTGGAGAAGACCTTGCTGGTGGCCTCGGAGATCGAGTTGACAAGCGTATCCTTGAGGTTCATATGGGCAGCGCCAGCTCGACGATTCCGGCCAGCTTCTCCTTGATCTGATCCGCGGTGAAAGGTTTCCGGACGTAACCGGCCGCTCCCAGCCTCACGGCCTCGCCCACCTTGGTCTCGCCGCCTTCGGTCGTGATCATCATCACCGGGATGCCGTTCCACTGCGGCGAAGCCTTTATGGCGCCGAGGAGCTGGAGCCCGTCCATTTTGGGCATGTTGATGTCCGTGAGCACCAGGTCGATCTTGTGGGCCCGCAACAGGTCCAGAGCTTCCTGGCCGTCTCCGGCCTCGTGCACGGTGCCAATAGCCATGCCGGTTTGACGCAGCACCCGATTCAGGATCTTCCGGATGGCAGCGGAATCGTCCACAACCAAGACGTCTGATTCCATTCGACTCCTTACATTTCATTTATCGGAAGGAACCGAAAAACCATTAGAGGCTGGCGGGAAAATTTCGCAGAATCCCCTCCGGAGCCTTAACCTGGTGCGGAATGCGGCGCCGGGCCATCGCGCTGGCCCGGTTTTCGGTGCTCGATCGAGGCTCGTACCGGCGTGGGCCAGCCATGCCAGAGCCGTTTCCCGCCACCCGCCGGACTTCCCCACCGGTGGCCCGTGCCAGGCCATCCCGGCAGCCGGCCGGGGGCGTTTTCGAAGGGGCCCTAAAGTTATTGGCGGTACTGCCGATACTCTTCCCGGAGAGTGTGTGAACCGCCAGCTCAGCCAGCAAGAGATCGACGCCGTCTTCGAGACCATGCAGGACCACCGGAAGGATACGCCGGCGGCCAAGTTCGACTTTCGCCGTCCGGACCGTATTCCCAAGTCCCAGGTCCGTGCCATCCACCTGCTGCACGACACCTTCGTCCGCAACCTGGTGTCCAGTCTCTCCGCGTACTTACGTTCTTACCTGACAGTCAACCTGGTGAGTGTGGAGCAGCTCTCCTACGCCGAGTTCCTGGACGGGCTGCCGTCGCCCACCTGCATGGTGTCGCTGGGGCTGAGCCCCTACGATGGCAACGGCGTACTGGAAATCAACCCGTCGCTGGTCTTCCCCATTCTGGAAATGCTGATGGGCGGTTCGGGGAAGAGTTCGGCGGGGATCCAGCGCGACATCACCGAAATCGAACAGAAGCTGCTGGATGGCCTGTTCCGCATCATCCTCCACGACCTGCGGGAGGCGTGGAAGGGCGTCACCGACGTCGATTTCACCATCGAGAGCCTGGAGACCGAGCCGCAGTTGCTGCACATCCTGGCCCCCAACGAAGCGGTGGTGGCGGTGGGAGTGGAAATCCGCATCGGCGAGACCGTGGGTATGATGAACATCGCCATGCCGTCCATCGTTATTAAGATGATGCGGCAGAAGTTCGACCAGCAGTGGTCGGTGCGCAAGACTCACGCCAGCGCCGGCGAGCAGGCGCGTGTGCTGCGCCTGCTGCGGGACGCATCGCTGACGCTCGAGGCGCGGCTGGAAGGTCCCACCCTGACGGTCCGCGACCTGCTGGCGCTTTCCGAAGGCCACCTCCTCACCTTCGATTTTCCAGTGGACCGCCCGGTGGAGCTTCTGGTGAACGACGAGCACAAGTTCGCCGGGCAGGTGGTCAACACGGGACGGAAACGGGGGTGCCTGATCGAGAGAGTCAAACCGATTCAAGTGAGGATCGGCGGCGATGCCGCTGCGGGCGCCCCACGGGGCGATCCGCCATAGAACTCGCGCAACGCGTCGAGAAACGCCCGGCCGCGTCTGCGTCCGTTGTTGCGCTCGAACTCGAAGTGCTGGATGAAGACCAGCAGCCCCAGCACGTCGTTATCGCGCGTCCTGGGGATGCCCAGTTGCCCGGTCTCCCGGCTGCGAAATGCCGCTACGGCGTCTTGCAAAGCGTCGTAGATGCCCGCCGCCAGGCGGTTCTCGGGACGGGTCTCGTATTGAATCCCGGTGGCCAGCGTACGGTACGTGCGGATCAGCGCGGCGAGGGAGTCGCGCACGTCCAGGTCGACCACCCCTTCGGTCTCCAGAGCCGTTCGAACCAGGGTCCGCGCCATCCACTGCAGCAGTTCTTCCCGCGACTCCAGGAATTCCTTGGTCACGCGGATGTCGAGGTTGGGCAGCGGATCGGGACGATCCATTCCCGTCTTCTCGTGCTTGCGGGCCTCCCGCAGGTACTCGCAATCCAGGGGACATGAAACCGTGATTTCGCGCCCCTCTCCGCAGCAGGTGGCGCAGATCTCCGAGTGAACTCCCGGGCAGAGCCGCTGCGGCCGGCGGCGCGCGCAGATAGCGCAGGACATCCCCCCAGTATACGGGGCGGCGGGCGGCATCACTCCCCGGGGGCCGGCTCCGGCCCGATGGTCTGACGATAGGTGCGCCGCAGGTAGCCGTCGGTCATGCCGGCGATGTAATCGCAGACCACGCGATGCGCGGCGCCTTCGGAAGCCTGCCGGCGGTACGGTTCGGGCAGGCGCCCGGGATCGTCCACGAAACCGCGGAAGAGCCCGCCGATCATCGCCATCGAGCGGTCCCGGCCCTGCCGCAGACCGGGCGAGGCGTACACCCGGGCGTGCAGGAAGCGCTTGAGCGCGCGGCTGGTTTCGGCGGCTTCGGGAGAGAACGCCGCCAGCCGTTCGGGAAAGGCCCGGACGTCGTCCACGGTTTGTACTCCGGCGGCGGCGGCGCGCGCCACGGTTCCCTCGATCGCGCCGGTAACCAGTCCGTCGACCAGTTGGCGGAGACACTCGTGAAAGCGCTCGCGGGCGGTGGCGCCGGGAAACTGGACTCCGGCCGCCTCATGCAGTCTCCCATACTGAGGCACATGTTCCGCCACATCGCGGGCGGTCAACATGCCGGCGGAAAACGCGTCGTCCAGATCGGCGGTGTTGTAGGCCGCCTCGTCGGCCAGGTCGATCAACTGCGCTTCCAGCGGCGGGCGCAGCCCCGGCAGGAAGCCGTCCAGCTCGGGACGCTCGCCGGGGGCGAAATCGTGGGAGTGCTTGACGATGCCCTCGCGCACCTCGAAGCTCAGGTTGAGGCCGGGGAAGCGGGCGTAGCGCTGCTCGAACCCCTCCACGATGCGGAGGGCGTGCAGGTTGTGATCGAAGCCCTCGCCGAAGCGCGCCATCTGGCGGTTGAGCTCCTCTTCGCCGGCGTGGGCGAACGGCGGATGGCCGATGTCGTGGGCCAGGGCCAGCGCTTCGGTCAGGTTTTCGTCCAACTGCAACACGCTGGCCAGGGTTCGCGCGATCTGCGCCACCTCGATGGTGTGCGTGAGCCGGTTGCGGAAGTGATCGGAGAGTTCCGGCGTGAAGACCTGGGTCTTGTCCTCCAGGCGCCGGAAGGCGCGCGAGTGCACGATGCGGTCCCGGTCGCGCTGGAACGCGTTACGGTACGGGTGGGCGGGCTCGGCATACTGGCGTCCCCGGCTCCCACCCACTGGAAACTTGAGTCGCGCCAGCATGGTGGACGCGCCGGTCTACTGTGGCGGCAGCTCGCCGATCTGCGTGATGGCCACGTTCCGGACGGCGTCGACGGGGCTGACGCGGAGCGGTTCGAGCAGCCTGCGGGCCTGGTTGGGGTCCTTATGGATCAAGTACTGGGTCAGCGCCAGGGTGGCCTGATCCTTGGACACGAAGATCGTGGGGTGGGCCATCAGATCGCGCAGAAGCGCCTCGGCCTGGGAGTTGCGGCCGTCGGTGAAGTAGATCTGTGTGAGCGACAGCTTCGCCAGAGAGGCGTACTCCGCGCTGCCTTTCTCGGCGACTTCCTTGAAGCCGGTCTCCGCCGCGGCCATGTTGCCCTTGTCGGCTTCGATGGAGGCCAGGTAGTACCGCGCAATCTCGCCCTCGGGCGTGCCGGCGTACTGTTTCGCCAGATCGCCAAACGCCTTGGTGGAGGCCGCGTACTTGGCTTCCTCGGTGGGGAACGTCAGGTTGCCGTTGGCCGAGGTTCCGCCCACCGCAGCCTCCTGCACGGCGATGGCCTTTCCCAGATCCAATTGGCGCGCTTGGTGCTGGTGGCTCCGGTACACCACCCAGCCGGCGATCAGCACCGCCGCCGCGGCCGCGATGCCGCCGTAACGGGCGATCTCCTTCCGATGTTCCTCAAAAAAGGTAACAGTGTGACCGAATTCCAGGGCGAACTTGTCGGTCTTCAGATCTTTCCGCGTGATTCTGTCCACGAAAACCTCGGGTGTTTGGTAACCCTCATGGTATCACGCCGATCCCGGTTCCCGCCGCCACCGCGATGCACCGGCGCGGTACCGTTTTGAAACCCGCGAGGAACCCGCACCGAACTCCCCATCCGGCGCATCCGATATAGTGAATCACATGCCCAATCGCGAGATCGCCACCCTGGGAGGAGGCTGCTTCTGGTGCCTGGAAGCGGTGTACCAGCGCATGCAGGGAGTTCTGTCGGCCGAGCCCGGCTACATGGGCGGCCACCTGGACGGCCCGTCCTACCAGGCCGTGTGCACCGGCCAGACCGGCCACGTCGAAGTGGTCCGCATCGCCTTCGACCCCGAAGCGGTTTCCTTCCGCGACATCCTCGAGGTTTTCTTCTCCATCCACGACCCCACCACCCGCGACCGCCAGGGCAACGATAGCGGCCCGCAATACCGCTCCGCGATCTTCTGCCACGACGACGCCCAGCGCGCCGCCGCCGAGGCCCTCATCGCCGAGTTGACCGCCGCCCAAGCGTGGCCCGCCGCGATCGTCACCGAAGTCCGCCCGGCGTCCACCTTCTATCCCGCCGAGGACTACCACCGCGACTACTTCCGCAACCACCCGCACGAGCCCTACTGCGCGTACGTGGTGGCGCCCAAGGTGCGGAAGTTCCGCCAGAAATTCGCAGCCCGGCTGCGCCAGGAGGCTTGAGCGCGCATGCGTATCGCCGTTCTCTCCGATATTCACGACAACGTCCGGAAACTGGACGCCGCTCTCGCCGCCGCCGCCCCGGCCGGCGCCATGATCTGCTGCGGCGATCTCTGCTCGCCGTTCATCGTCCACCAACTGGGCCGCGGATTCGCCGGACCCATCCACATCGTCTTCGGCAACAACGACGGCGACCGCTTCCGCATCGCCGGGAACGCGCGCCACTACCCGCACATCCACCTGCACGGCGAGTGGTTCCGCGGCGAGTTCGAGGGCCGCAAGGTGGCCGCCCACCACTTCGACAACGTGGCGCGGGCCGTGGCCGCCTCCGGCGAGTTCGACCTGGTGTGTTTCGGCCACAACCACGTACACGAGATCTCCCGCGTGGGCCGCACGCTGGCCCTCAACCCCGGGGCCATCATGGGCGCCACCTTCGCCGCCGATGGCGCGCGCACGGACGTGGAGCCGATGTTCGCAGTCTACGACACCTCGAGCGGCGAAGCGCAGGGATTCCGCGTGGGGTAGCCTGGGTTCGCGACCTTATGGTGTCGTGGCCGTGCTCTATCGGGAGCCGCCAGCGGGGCACGCACCGGGGGTCCCGAGCGGCCCGGCTGTGGCGCCCAATCTCGCAGTTATGGCGCTAGAGCGCGGATTCCCGGGTGGGTAGCTCGGCGGCGATGTCACCCGCGCCGGTGTATCGCGCCGTCTGCCGTCCCGGCCCGCCTGATATCCTGGGAAGCGGCATCCCGCTATCCACTCATGAAAAAACTCCTAGCCTTGAATCGCAGTGAAATCGCCATCCGAATCCTGCGCGCGGCCGACGAACTGGGCCTGCGCACGGTGGCCATTTACTCCCAGGAGGACCGCCTCTCCCTGCACCGGTTCAAAGCCGACGAAGCTTACCTGGTGGGCGAAGGCAAAGGCCCGGTGGAGGCCTATCTCGACGTCGAGGGCATTGTCGCGCTGGCGCTCGAGAAGGGCGTCGACGCCATTCATCCGGGCTACGGCTTCCTGGCCGAGAACCCCGCGCTGCCCCAAGCCTGCGAACGCGCCGGGATCGCGTTCATCGGACCCTCGGCGCGGATTCTGGAGCTTCTGGGCGACAAGACCGAGGCGCGGCGCCTGGCGCAGCAGGCCGGAATTCCGGTCCTGCCCGGCACCGAACGGCCCGTCGCGAACGCGCGGCAGGCGGAGAAGATGGCGCGCGAAATCGGCTTCCCGCTGATCGTCAAGGCGGCCCTCGGCGGCGGCGGGCGCGGCATGCGCGTGGTGGAAGACGCCGCCGGTTTTCCGGGGCTCCTCGAGGAAGCCAGCCGCGAAGCCGCCGCGGCGTTCGGCAATGGCGCGGTCTTCATCGAGCGCTTCGTGCGCCGCGCCCGCCATATCGAAGTGCAGATCCTGGGCGACCGTCATGGCGGCATCTTGCACCTCCACGAGCGCGATTGCTCGGTGCAGCGGCGTCATCAGAAAGTGGTCGAAGTGGCGCCCGCGGTTTCGCTCGACGAGGGCACGCGCGCCTCTCTCGCCGGGGCCGCCGTCACGCTCGCCCGCGCGGCCGGCTACTACAACGCCGGCACGGTCGAGTTCCTGGTGGACGCCGATAGCGGAGCGTGGTACTTCATCGAGGTCAACCCGCGCATCCAGGTGGAGCACACCGTAACCGAGATGGTGACCGGCATCGACCTGGTGCGCTGCCAGATCCAGGTGGCCCAGGGCCTCGCGCTGCACGGCCCCGAAATGAACCTGCCGCCGCAGGACCGGGTTCCGCTGTACGGCTACGCCCTGCAGTGCCGCATCACCACCGAGGACCCCTCCAACGGATTCGTGCCGGACTACGGCAAGCTCTCCACCTACCGCTCGGCCGCGGGTTTCGGTATCCGGCTGGACGGCGGCTCGGCCTATTCGGGCGCGGTCATCGCGCCCTACTACGATTCGCTGCTGGTGAAGGCCACGGCGTGGGGGCGCGAGTTCCGCCACGCCTGCCAGCGCATGGACCGCAGCCTGCGCGAGTTTCGCGTGCGCGGCGTGAAGACCAACATTCCGTTTCTGGAGAACGTGGTCAACCACGCCGATTTTCAGGAAGGCCGGGTGACCACGCGCTGGCTGGAGGAAACCCCCGCGCTGTTCCGCTTCGCCCCGCGCCGCGACCGCGCCACGCGCCTGCTCAGCTACCTGGGCGACACGATCGTCAACGGCAACCCCGCCGTGGCCGGCAAGCCCAAGCCGCGCCGCATGGCGCCCGCGCCCACGCCGCCGCACGATTCCTCCGCGCCGCCCGAGGGCACCCGCCAACTCCTCCAGCGCCTCGGCCCCGAAGGTTTCGCCCAGTGGACCCTGCGCCAGAAGGGCCTGCTGCTTACCGACACCACCTTTCGCGACGCCCACCAATCGCTGTTGGCCACGCGCGTCCGCACCTACGACATGCTGGGGATCGCCAACTTCGTCTCGCACCGCCTGCACGATCTCTACAGCCTGGAGATGTGGGGCGGCGCGACCTTCGACGCCATGCTGCGCTTCCTGCACGAGGATCCCTTCGCGCGCCTGCGCCAACTGCGCCAGGCCATCCCCAACATCTGTTTCCAGATGCTGCTGCGCGCCTCCAACGCCGTGGGCTACACGGCGTATCCCGACAACGTGGTGGCGGCGTTCATCCAGGAGGCCGCCTCGCAGGGCATCGACATTTTCCGCATCTTCGATTCGCTCAACTGGCTGCCCAACATGAAGGTCTCGATGGAGGCCGTGCGCCGCACCTCGAGCGTGTGCGAGGCGGCCGTCTGCTACACCGGCGACATCCTCGATCCGCGGCGCGACAAGTACCCGATCGCCTACTATGTGCGCATGGCCAGGGAACTCGAGCGCATGGGCGCGCACATCCTGGCCATCAAGGACATGGCGGGTTTGTGCCAGCCCTACGCCGCCGAAAAGCTGGTGCGCGCGCTGCGCCGGGAAGTGGGCATCCCCATTCACTTCCACACCCACGACACCAGCGGCATCAACGCCGCCAGCGTCTTGAAGGCCGCGGACGCCGGCGTCCACGTGGCCGACGCGGCGGTGGCCTCCATGAGCGGGCAGACCAGCCACCCCAACCTCAACTCGATCGTGGCGGCGCTGGCCCACCACAGGCGCGCGAGCGGCCTCTCGCTCGACGCCCTCAACGAGTACGCCAATTACTGGGAAGTGGTACGCGAGTTCTACGCCCCCTTCGACACCGCTCCCAAGAGCGGCACCGCCGAGGTCTACCTGCACGAGATGCCCGGCGGCCAATACACCAATTTCAGGGAGCAGGCCGAGTCGATGGGCCTGGGCGAGCGCTGGCACGAACTGGCCCGCACCTACGCCGATGTCAACATGGCATTCGGCGACATCGTGAAGGTGACGCCATCCAGCAAGGTGGTGGGCGACATGGCCATCTTTTTGCTCACCCACGACATGACCATGGAGCAGTTCGCGCGCCTGGGTCCCGATCACGCGCTCACGCTGCCCACCTCGGTGATCGACATGTTCATGGGCGCTCTCGGCGAGCCCGAAGGCGGCTGGCCGAAGAAGCTGTCTGAGACCATTCTGCGCGGCGCCAAACCCAATCGCGGACGCCCCGGCGCCCAACTGCCGAAAGCCGATTTGGAAGAGGTGGCCGCCGCCATCGAGAAGAAGATCGGGCGGCGCCCGGCCGACGACGAAGTCCTCAGCTACCTGATGTATCCCGAGGTGTTCCTCAAATTCGCCAAGGCGCGGCAGGCCTGGGGCGACGTCGACGTGCTCCCCACGCCGCAGTTCTATTACGGCATGGAGCGCGGCCAGGACATATCGGTGACGATCGAGCCCGGCAAGGCGCTGGCGATCAAGTTCCAGACGGTGGGCGAGCCGCACCCCGACGGCACGCGCACGGTGTTTTTCGAATTGAACGGCCAGCCGCGCGAGGTATCGGTGCGCGACCGCGGCCTGGAAGTGAAGGTGAAGGCCCGGCGCAAGGCCGACCCCGCGCAGCCCGGCGAGATCGGCGCGCCCATACCGGGCGTGGTCTCCATCGTGGCCGTGGGGCTGGGCCAGACCGTCCGCAAAGACGACCGCCTGCTGGTGATGGAAGCCATGAAGATGCAGAGCACGGTCTACGCGCCGGTGGCGGGCAGGGTGAAGGAGCTGCTGGTGCAGCCGGGCCAGCACGTCGAGGCCAAGGAGTTGCTGCTGGTGATTGAGTGACGGGCGGGTCGGCGGCGCTGGTGCTTCGGTTCCTTATCGTCGCCAAGCGGATTTAGCGTTCCCAATCCGTTCGTCCTGACCCTCTTGGCCGCTGATCCTCCCCGCTGTCGCGCGCGCATGCCGTATCATGGACGTATGCCTGAACTGGTGTTCGAAGTCGTCCAAGAGTCGGATGGCGGCTACTGCGCCGAATGCCTTACCGAAAGTATCTTCACCGAAGCCGACACATGGGACGAGTTGCGCAAGAACGTGCTTGAAGCGACCTCCGCCTTCTTCTTTGATCGGCCGCGCCCCGATCGAATTCGCCTTCACCTCGTCCGCGACGAGATCCTGCTGGTGGCATGAAGACCCCTCGCGACGTCTCCGGCGCGCATCTCGCCGACGTCTTGTGCCGCCGATGGCAGTACACGAGGGTGCACCAGGTCGGTAGCCACATCATCCTGGAAACCTTCGAGCCGGCGCATCACAGGATCGCAATCCCGGACCACCACCCACTCCGGCTCGGCACTTTCAGTTCAATCCTCCGCGCTGTCGCCGCCCACAAGGGTGTCCCCCGTGAGGCGATTATCGCGGAGCTGTAGACAATCGAGCGGTGGCAAGCCGACTTGCAAGGACCTGTCCGGCTCGCCGCCCGCACACTGGCCGGCGCTTCCGAGATCGCCGTCTGGGGGGAGTGGCAGTGCGGCCCCGCCTGAGCCCCGGCGAGGAGAGCCTCGGGTAGTAGAACCGGCATATAATCTACTTACCGAGCATTCTCTCGGGATGTCTCTGACGACGCTCGATCTCAAGACGTCGACCGAATACTGCGATGGCAGAACTCTCAACCGACGTACGCATATTCCTGAGCTCAACCTTCGTTGACCTCAGGGACCTCCGCCAAGAGATCGCGACTCGTCTTCGAGACGTTTTCGGGGCTCGTCTTCTAACAATGGAAACATTTGGCAGCGACGAAGCTCCCCCCGAGATTTCATCGGTCAGGAGAGTCCGAGAAAGCGACGTCTTCATCGGAATCTATGCACGCCGCTATGGGTCTGTCGACAGCGCCACCGGGGAATCTATCACCGAGCTGGAACTTGACGAAGCCGAACGAAGTTTGAGTGCCGGCAATCTCGGTGCAATCTTGCTCTACTGCCTAGCTGACGATGCCACATGGCCTCTGGACTTCTGCGAAACGGGAGGGCTGGCCGCAACAAGGCTATCCACTCTAAAGGACCGTGCTCACCAGCATACGTACACGCCCTTTCGTGACCCTGCCGACCTTCCGTTTCTCGTGATTAGGGATGTGTTGGCCAAGATTCGCAGCCGCCTAGTCCCTCCCTCGTTAAAACTTCGCTTCCCGACGCTACCGGGTAATAGAAGGCTGCAGCGTCCTGTCGGGATGGAGTTCCTTACGAGTGCCGATCGACGGCATCTATACGGACGCGCAGAAAAGATAACTGAGCTTCTTGCTAGGATCGACGCGAACCAGATCACCCTACTTCTGGGAAACTCGGGGGCCGGAAAGACCTCCCTCATCCATGCTGGGCTGTTCCCGGCAGCGATTGACTCCGGTTGGTTCCCCGTTTACACACGCCCGCTAGGGCTCCCTCGAGGTGATGTTGTGTCAGGCCTACTCGCTTCCGTCTTCGAAGGGTCGCATTCCTACCGCGGGGCGTTGCTAGCCCCTCTAGAACAGGTTGCTGCTGCGGTAGCTCCACGACGCCTCCTCCTGATCATCGATCAATTTGAGGACATCCTGACCCCTAGGGATGACGAAGAGGCCGAACATCTTGTTGGGGACCTGCGTAGCATCCGTTACTTAGATGATCGCCGGATGCGCGTGTTAGTCAGTTACAGGGCCGACCTGGAGGCACGGTTAGGGCGATTCTGGCAGCTAATCAGCGGGTCTCCGCAAGGGCTGGCAAGGGTCTACGTCGCCGGACTCGATGCAGATGAAGCGTGGAAGGGCATCGGAAGCGCCTGCCGAGATCTTCGAATCACAATAAGGATGGCGGAAGACGAGAAAGCTAGACTTGGAAGTGAGCTCCAGTCTTTCAGTGCGAGCCACGGTGAACAAGGGGTCTATCCCCCATACGTCCAGATGTTGATTGATCACATGTGGCGAAAGCTTGAGTGCAAGCCCGGAGCCTACAGGTTCGCGGACTATCTCGAATCCGGCGCGATGGATGGAGTCACCGAGGGATACCTCGCGCGTCAATTAGAGTATGCGCGCGACAGGGAGGGCCACCTCAAGTCTGTGCTTGTGTCGTTAGTTCGCAGCTACGGAGTAAAGGCGCAGAAGTCCCTGTCAGAGGTTGCAGTCGACACGGGTTTCAGCGAGAAGAAATGCGAAGTTGCGCTTGAACAGCTCATCGATATGCGACTTGTACGGCATTTAGGCGAAGTGTATGAAGTCGCACATGATTTTCTTGCTCGTGACATCTCAAGACAACTGCTGGACTCGGAGGAGAGAGAGTTCAAACGAATTCGAGAGCTGCTTGCCTCAGAAGCCGCAACCTACACCACGACGCGGTCCCTTTTGGCGGTCGAAGAGTCGCTCATGTTATTCAAATACAAGGAAAGAGTCCTGCCCTCGGACGGCGAGACAAGGCTGATCCTTGCGTCGTGGGCTGAAGGGGAGGGGCCCGGTCTTTACCTGCTCTGGGGCGTGCCACCCACTCGGCTCGTCGAGCTTATCCGCTCTGAGGAGAGGAGAGCAGATATCGGGGACGAGGGCCGTGCGATGCTCGCGCTCTTAAGGAGCAAGATCAGTGGCTCGCCGCTGGGGCAAAGAGACTGGTCGCTCTTTCGCCGGTATCGCCTTGGCATTGAACTCGCAGGGATGATCTCTGCTTCGCCGCTGGAGTGTCCTGATCAGGTGCTCACCTGGGCATTGCGAAGCAAGCGTAGGACGGTTCGGGAAGCGGCATTTGAGGCCGTGGCGAGAAAGGTCGCCAACGGGCGCAGGAGATGGATTGCAGTGCTGTCCAAAAGCTCAAGTGCCCCTTACCGGTCAGCATATGAACGGCTCGCAATGCGCGGGGAACTCCCGCTGCTTCCCACCGACTCGTCCGGGAGTGCCGCTCGACCACTTCGAGAGTTCGGCCTGCTACAACGGATCGCGAGAGCCGAGCCGGGCGGAGCGCTGCGGACTTTCCTGAGCGAGCTCAAGAGACGCAGACCCCGCACACGTATTTGGCTCTTCGCCAAAGGCATATCGACCCACCGGGTTTGGGGTTTGACTCCAACCCTGAGGCGGGCGGTGAAGCTTGCGGCACCCAAGCTCGAAGCGCTGATGAACTCAGCTGGTTGCCGCGTTAGCGAGCCGGAATTCGTGGCGCTGTTAGAACTGTACGTTACCTTGAACCAGAAGGAAGGCGCGCTCAGCGGAGACACCAACCTGCGGCTAGGGAGGGTCCGTGAGGACAAGGCTTCGGCCGTCGGGAAGACCATCTTGGGGATGCATCCGCCGCCAAATCTCAAGCCGCTGCGGGACATGTTTCAGGAGATCACATTGACGCCGTCTGCCCAATACCTCGCGTTAGCTCTGGCCCGCTTCGGCAACGCGACCGACATCGTCAGGATCATCAAGAAGGTTGAGCAAGCCGACTACGACATTCGCTATTGGTTTCAGGTCGAAATGGGACGTGTCCTCGAGAGTCGGATGAAGGAGCTAGGGGAACCAGCGCCGGTTGAGCTCGTGGGCCTCTGCCGCAGAAGGGATTTTTGGGAGGACTCCCGGGGGCGAAGCTCGAAAACAGCAGCTAGGGACAAACTACCGTTAAAATCACTGGACAACCGCGCCTTGTACCTGCGACTGGTTGCACACACAGTGATCGGAGGGGCGTGGCACGATAACCTCGATCTGCTGAAAGAACTGGCGCAGCACGGATACCGGATGATCGCGCGGGCCGCCGCTGTTCGGCTGGCACAGCTGGCAGGCGAGGACGGAATTAGGACGCTCCAATCAGTCTCAACACACGCGATCGAGCACGGAAACGCGGAGGCCTTCGGACTGGCTGTTCGAGACGCGGAGATTGAACGGCTAGGCTTGGCCGACCTCAGGTAAGGGTTTGCGCCCACGTGTCGGCGAGTAGCACTCCCCAACAGACCGACTTTCCTTCGGCGATTCGCCTCCGTGTCATGTTGTGCGGATTCCGGCGAAGACGAGCCGGCATTCCGACGGCAAGGCTGAAAGGCACGCCCGTGGTCGTGGTCCCGGACCCTATCCCCAAGTCCGGTTCCGGGAAGCTGCACGATCAGGGGACGAGAAAGGCCCCTGCGTCTGGGGACCCGCGTTCCGAGGCTGGCCGCAATGCCGCTCGAAGCGACTGCTGGAACCCGATGGGCGCGGTCCAAGTCTGGTCGCCGCGCCCCGCCTGCTTCCTGCAAATCGCCGTCAAAAACCTCGCGTCCGGGCTTTCGAACTCGCGCACGATCTCCAATCCGCCCTGCTCGCGCAACAGCCAGCGGAACGCGTCCGGCGTGCAGGTGTACTGGAAGTTGAGGCCGATGTGCTCGCCGCGCTGCATGGGGATCTCGCGGCTGGCCACCGTCGCCGACAGGTCCTGCTCGGCGCGGAAGTGGCGGGCCATCGGGTGCAAGCCGCCGCGCCGGTGCGATGGGCCGCTCACTTTCCGAGAGCTGACGGGCCGGGCCGTGGTGGCCAACTGCTATCATTACAGCCAGATACGGAAAACGCTCCCCCCTGCGGAGGAGCGTAAACCCAAAGATGCTATCTTTGGGGCTGTTCAATTGCAAGTATAGTGCCCTGTAGACGAACATGTCAATGCCGGATCCGCGCCTACCAAGAAAACGGGAAGTGGTCGCGTACATCGACGGCTACAATCTCTACCACGGGATTCGGGCCGCCGGTTGGCGCCGGTTCTTGTGGCTGGACTTGCCCAGCTTGGCACACGCTTTGGTCCGTGACGATCAGCAGTTAGCCCTCACCAAGTACTTCACCACGCGCATAACCGCACCGGAACCGGCGCGCAAGCGGCAGTCCGATTATCTTGAGGCGTTGCAAGCCCATTGCGGCGCGACGCTCCAGGCGCTTTTTGGCCACTTTCAGAACGAACTCTGGAAATGCAGGGGGTGCGGACACACCGAGAATGTGCCGCACGAGAAAAAGACGCCTCGTCGGGGGAATCTGTGGGTGAATTCAGCGGGGTGATTTGTTGAGGAACCGGCGGAGCTTCTTGCAAGTGGAATCGAAGGAACGCTGTTGGCCCTCCTCAGATTCCATGGCGTAGATCAGCGG
>Ga0326728_10005967_pt1 | contig 33445 bp, 35 predicted proteins | sample MB3enrmetagenome_FD_207602 | JGI IMG/M metagenome (GOLD analysis project Ga0326728, IMG submission 207602) | Lab enriched peat soil microbial communities from McLean, Ithaca, NY, United States - MB31MN | ecosystem: Environmental > Terrestrial > Soil > Wetlands > Peat | place: USA: New York... | reverse complement strand
TCAGGCGGATACGATCCGGATCTTTTGACGAGAGATCGATGCATTCGCTTCAGGATCTGCAGGATGCCTGCTTTGCTGCAGCTGCAGGAAACCGCGAAACACTGGACGCCATGATTATTTCCGTCGATGAGGCAGTCCCGGATCTTCCTACCGTAACCGTGAGGGATACCGCAATTGACGCACTCTGTCACGGTGCAAAACTGGCCGGAGTTGGTGTAATCCAATGCGATGAGTTCAGGAAAGATCAGATCGTCGCAGTTCTTTCCCAAAAACGGGAGTTTATCGGCCTTGGAAAAGCACTCGCACCATCAGCTACCTGGAGTCCGGGAAAACCCGGCCTGTTTATATCCATGACCACTGTGTTCCTTGCGCCAGGCACCTACCCTAAAGGGTGGAAAAAAGGTTGTACGCCAAAAAACCAGAAAAATATAGCTCGATGAAAGGATAGCATTAAAAAAATGCCCGGCAAATACATGAGATACGCTTTTTGCTGAGGTAGTCTAGCGGTAAGGCGCAGGCCTGGAAAGCCTGTGGTGCGAAAGTGCCTCGGGGGTTCAATTCCCCCCCTCAGCGTTCTTGTTTTTTTTTAGAAACTCTTGCGACCAGCGACGGCACTTGGGGCAGGGTATCATTTTATTGGATGAGAAGGTTTTCCCGGGCAAATGTGACATATTCCGGGACAATTTCAAAGCCAAGGAAATGCCGGCCTTCTTCCTGTGCAACAATGGCTACCGTACCCGACCCAAGGAAGGGATCAAAGACGATATCGCCGGCATTGCTTGAATAACGGATGATCTTCTGCACCAGTGCATGAGGAAGTTTTGTCGGCGTCTTTTTCTTTCCTTTCCAGTACTCGCGGTTGATCACCCAGACATCCTCAGGATAATGGTCAAGTTTGTTGAACGTGTAGTTTTTGGGATCTTTTACAACGTAGAGAATATGATAATGGCTGGTAACGTACCGGTGCTTGGTAAATACCCCGAACTGGTATTTCCAGATCAGGTGATTTACGGTCGTGAGCCCGGCTGCATCGATGCCTTCGAGGATATCGCGGAGCCGGTTCCATCCGGAAAAAACATACATACTTCCGTTAGCCGAAAGCACACGGGCAGCCTGGCCAATCCAGCGTCTCGTAAACTCAGCGTATTCTTCCGCCGGGATTTCCCGGTAGCCTTCGATGACGTTGCTACCGGTCCGGTTGTAGTTGAGCCGTTGTGCTTTAAAATCAATAGCAAAAGGGGGATCGGTCAGAATAAGATCAATAGATTTATCCGGGATTTTTTCTATAAGCGCCAGCGCATCTCCTTCGTAAAGAGTATCCGGTTCGAACGCACCCAGAGATCCCATCATCACGTCCTGCCAAATATCCGTCCCATTTCGAACGCTTTCACATTCGCTTCAACGGTTTTGGGAGGGACAAGTTTCTTTACTGCACCAAGCAGGGACTCAGCGTTCAGGGGGATAGACCATGATGCCGCCCCAAGGATCACGACATTCTGGGCAAGACTGCTGCCCGCCTCTGTGGCGATCCGGTCGGCGTCAATGAGACAGGGATCGAACCGGGCAAGCTGCGCAACAACCTCGTCTTCCGTCGGTAACGGGCTCTTCTGGGTGAAGGCTGATGTGGGAAGCACCATGTGCCGGTTGACCACCATCTTAGCTCCTGATTTGAGATAATGAGAATACCGGAGCGCTTCGAGCAGATCAAAGGAAATCAGGAGATCTGCAGTACCGGGTACAATGAGCGGCCCGTACAGGCCGTCAATCCTGATATGGGTCTCGACCGACCCCCCGCGCTGGGCCATACCATGGGTCTCGGCACCTTTCACGTGCCGGTCTTCGAAAAGACATGCCTCACCGAGGATATTGGAGGCAAGAATGGTTCCCTGTCCACCTATACCCACGATCAGGATATCGAAACTTTTTGTCATTTCTTTGCCTCCCGGGATATTGCACCAACCGGACAGATACGAACACAGACTGCACATCCACTGCAAAGCTCGGTGATCCGGGCCTTTTTATCGATGATCTCGATTGCAGGACATCCGAACCGCACACATGTTCCACAGCCGGTGCAGGTCTCCGGGTTTACTGCATAAACGCCTCGTTTAACCCCGGAACGGCGCGCTACGATCACGCACATCTGCTTTGCAATAATTACCTTGACACCGGTCTTTTTCTTCGCCGCTTCAAGGACCCGGAGCATGCCGGTCAAATCATAGGGATCCACCGTTTCAACAAAAGTAGCCCCGCAGGAGCGGCAGACAGCGTCAAGCGAAACAGGAGGCGTCTCTACACCGGTTGCGGTTATCCCGGTGTTTGGATTGGGCTGGTGGCCGGTCATAGCCGTAATCCTGTTGTCAAGGATAATGACAGTCATATTTGCGCCGTTGTATACTGCATTCATCAGCCCCTGAATACCGGTATGGAGGAACGTCGAATCGCCAATAGTGCAGACGATATCCCGGGACTCCCCGGAATGCACGATACCGCTCCCGACGGTAATCGAGGCACCCATACAGATGGTGGTATCCACTGCGCCAAGCTGAATCCCGAGCGTATAGCAGCCGATATCACTGGGATAAATTGCTGACTCGCCAAACACTTTTTTCATGGCATAGAATGCTGCGCGGTGGTGGCAGCCTGCGCAGAGGATTGGAGGGCGAGAAGGAAGGTTCTGCACGGGATCCTGTGAAGCGAAGGGGTTCTTTTCAAGAAACCCGGTTTTTGTCATAATAAGAGCTACAACGGCCGGGGAGAGTTCTCCTTCATAGGGTGCATATCCGTTGATCTTTCCAAATACCGGCACACATCCGGCAACCTGACGCACGGTTTCCTCAACAACGGGGGCGAGTTCTTCTATGACAAGGATCTTGTCATGCTGTTGTGCAAACTTCCCGAGCCATTCTTCATCTATCGGATAGGCACCAATCTTCATAAACGATACACCGGGGGGCAGGAGTTCCTGCACATAGGACGCACCAATCCCGCTTGCAATAACGGCAGTTTTTCCCCTGATCGTATAATAATTAAGACCCCGTTCCACGAGACGCTTTTTTAGGGCATGTTGTTTTTCGTTCAGTTTTTTGTGCAGGATCCGGGTATGGGCGGGAATTACGACATATTGTCGGGGGTCTTTGTGAAACTCACCTTTTTTAGTGTTCCTGACAACCGGCCCCAGTTCAACATCGCCTTTCGAGTGGCAGATTCGTGTCGTCGGCCGGAAAAGGACGGGAAGACTGAACTCCTCAGATATTTCAAAGGCTGTGGCGATCATATCGTGTGCTTCCTGCACTCCGGAGGGATCGAGACAGGGGAGCCGGGAGAAATGGGCATAGCACCGGGTGTCCTGTTCGTTCTGGGAGCTGTGAGCGAAAGGATCATCAGCACTCATGATCACGAGACCTCCGGTCACTCCGGTATACGCGCTTGTCATAAGAGGATCAGCAGCGACGTTGAGGCCGACATGCTTCATAGTGCAGAGCGCCCGGATCCCGCACCATGCGGCAGCAAGTGCATTTTCAAGGGCGACTTTCTCATTCACCGACCATTCCACGTAATAGGCCGGATCTTTCTGCACACGCAGGACATCGATGACTTCAGAAGACGGGGTGCCAGGGTACCCGCTCACAAAACCTATGCCCGTTTCAAGACATGCGTGGGCGATAGCTTCATTCCCGAGGAGATAGTGTCGTTCCATGATCCCAGATCCGTTCAGATATGTATTTTTTGACACCGAGCCCTATAGCATTATCCTGTCTGCCCGGTCATTCACAACCTATAAAAACTCTAATGGGATAACTAATAAGGTAAATTTCAGGCAATCCCTGGGGCCCGTAGCATAGCCCGGTGGTGCGCCCGGCTGATAACCGGGAGGTCATGCGTTCGAATCGCATCGGGCCCATATCCTTGTTTTGAGGGTTATTTTTTTTAAGATTCCGTTATAAAAAGAGTAGATTTTCCTGCTGCATTTAACAGGAAAGAGATAAGATTTCCTTGTCAGGCCTTGTGCTTCGTGGCAAAGACAAAACCTATCACTTTTTCAAGGGCTGAAATGAGGTCTTCTTCCGATTTCATGTAATCATGCATGCCTTGGTACAACATAAACATGACATCGTACCCGTACCCTTCTATTGCCGTTTTCGGGTCGATGGGATTAAGATATGAATCTGTTATGAACCCATCGGAACTGTACATCAGTTCAAAGAGTTTGCCTTTTTCCGTCAGGACACAGAACTGGTCGGTGATTTTCTTTGCCGGGTTATCAGGACGGAAGGGAGCCGGTTCGATTTTCCCGAGGATGATCATCTTTTCCGTATAATAATTGGCATCATACAGCTCGTTTTTGGTATCCTGCTTTCCAATCTTAAGAAGGTTAAGACCGACGGATTTTACTACCGGCTTTGCCATAGTTGCCATGCGACCCAAAAGGTCACCATCATGAGATCGTATCTCTTCTGACAACCGGGCATCCGTCGTTTTCATTTCCTCAATCTTTTCTGTGATCTTCTTAAACCCGGCTTCTATTTCATCCATACCAATTCACCATTTTCCTCATCCGACGTAAAACAAGTATAGTTTATGTTCAGGCTATAAAATCACTTGTCTCTATAAGACATCGTACTCAAGGCATGGTTTTGGAGATGCAATCCCCCATAAAAAAATATTTACGATCTTTTTTAAGGGATACTTCTGCTAAGGTCCCGATGGGAAGGTCTTCTCCGATGACGACACCCAGGTAGGATGCGGTCCTGGCCATAACGGATCCCGGTATTAATTTCTCGGTGACCACACAGGAAACGATAGTACCGAGAAGCTGATGGTTCACCGCAGTATATTGCTTTTCAGCATAAGCGTTAAGAATCCGGGACCGGTCTTTTTTTAACGAATCCGGGAAATCTTTTTCGGAAAAAGGCCCGGTAAACGGCCTCGCTGAATATCTCGTGATATTGACTTTAGAGGGTTTTATTCTCCCGATAAGATCAAGGGAGCAGGAAAAGTCCTCGCCGGTTTCACCGGGAAATCCAACAATTACGTCTGTTGAGATATTTATATCCGGATACCTCCTGCGAAATGCAGAAATGATATCTTCAAAATCCTGAACCGTATAATCCCGTCCCATCCGTTTGAGTATCCGGTCTGAACCCGATTGCACCGGAATGTGCAGAAACCTGAAAAGTCGTTCACTCTCAAACACATCCATGAGTTCGTTGAGAATGCCAATCACTGTTGCCGGGTTCATCATTCCGACACGGATACGGTAGTTTCCGGTCAGGGTACAGAGGCTTGTGAGTAGTTCAGGCAATGTATTTCCTTTATCCATCCCCCATGCACTGACATCTTGTGCAGTCAGCTGGATTTCGAATGTGCCCGCTTCAACAAAGGCCCTGACTTTTTCATGGATTTCCTCCTGAGGAAAACTTTCAAGCCGCCCCCGTGCCAGGCGCGTGATGCAGTACGTGCATCGACCAAGGCAGCCCTTGGCGATTTGGACAATTCCTACACCCGATGGGGCAACCGTCTGAATGGAGCGGTAAGCCTCGTGTATCTGGTCCGGAGTAATGATTACTGGTGAACAGACTGCAAGAATGGACTCGCGCTGAACAAGAGGCATGCAGCCGGTGACAAAAAGTGATTTTTCCCGAAATGTAGAAAGCCGACGGAGCATCCGGCGCTCAGTGGGACCAACTACAGTACATGTATTGATAACAATCGCATCCGCCTCTTCCGGCGATGCAACGCAGGAACCACCATGTTTTCTGAGCACCTCTACGAGGTTTGCTGTATCCCCGAAATTATAACGGCACCCATAGGTTTCGATGTAAACCTTTTTTCCTGCGAGCGCAGCAAAAGGATCAGTCGTTTCGCTGGTGGGATCTATAGATAGGCCCTCTTCCATGTACCTCTCCAAATCTTTTAGGTTAGAAGCAGTAATTAGTCGTTTTTTTGGATATAGCCATCTTTCCTGTGGCAGGCTTCCCTGAGGATAACCATTAATCCATGACACCCATACCTCTTTACCATGATTCGCATAGGACTGCTGGGCTGCGGTAATATCGGGCATATCATTGCCCGGCACGCAGAGGAGTTTACAATCCCGGCGGTTTATGATACTATTCCCGAACGGGCCGGGGAAATCGCCGGTATATGCAAGGGAGAAGCATTCCGGGATTTCGGAGCGTTCCTTAATGCTGACACCGACATTGTTGTTGAAGCAGCATCTGTAGGAGCAGTGCGGGCGCATGCCAAGGCGGTTCTCCTGCACAAGAAAAATCTCGTCATTATGAGTGTAGGAGCGCTCAACGATTCGACGTTCAAGGAGGATCTCATATCTACTGCGCGAAAAACAGGAACCAAGATCTATATCCCGAGCGGGGCAATATTCGGGCTTGATAACCTGAAGATCGGCCAGATATCGCCGCTGACAAAACTGCTTCTCAAAACCACCAAAAATCCACAGTCCCTGGGCCTTTCAGTAGCCAAACGACAGCAGATATTCTCTGGTAAAGCAAATGAGTGCATTAAATCATACCCAAAAAACGTGAATGTCTCGGTTGCGATGGGGCTTGCTGCAGGTCAGGACGCTGATGTGGAACTCTGGGTGGATCCTGCGGCAGATAAAAACACTCATGAAATCTTTATTGAAGGGAGTTTTGGCGAATCCTATATACGGGTAACCAATGTTCCCAGTCCCGATAACCCGGCCACAAGTTACCTTGCAGCATTATCCATCTTGTCGCTCATAAAAAATATTGACAGCCCCCTAGTCATCGGAACATGAGAGATGCTATGGTCCCGCTGGAATACCTGTTGAAATTCATAGAGGAAGATGCCCCGTTTGGGGACATCACCTCAGAATCCATCGTCCCAGTAGTGTCATGCCGGGCACTCATCAGGGCTGAACAGGACGGCATTGTTGCCGGTCTTATTGAGGCGGAAGCCCTCTTTTCGCACTTTGGCGTGGAGGTAAAGCAGGAAGCCGTTGACGGAGAGGTAGTAAAAGAAGGAGACCTCCTTCTCTTGCTTTCAGGACCGGCAAAAAAGATCCTCCTCGTAGAACGCACCGCGCTCAATATTATTGGCAGGATGAGCGGGATTGCAACCCAGACAAAAAGAATGATGAATCTAGTGAAGAGAGAGAATCCAAAGTGCAGGGTCGCAGCAACGCGTAAAACCTGTCCGGGACTAAGGGTACTGGATAAAAAGGCAGTCGCTCTTGGTGGTGGCGATCCCCATCGTTCTAGTCTGAGCGACGGAATACTTATCAAGGACAACCATCTCGTACTGGTTCCACTTGGCGAGGCGATCAAAAAGGCGAAGGCGAGAAGTGCCTGCCAAAAAATCGAGATCGAGGTAGAGACCGTCAAAGACGCCCTTGCGGCTGCCCGAGCAGGCGCCGACATAGTGTTATTCGATAATATGACGCCCGATCGTATCCGGGACACCATCATGCATCTAGAAAAAGCCGGACTCCGGGACCGGGTCACCATCGAACTCTCAGGAGGGATTACGGAGGGTACTATCAGTGAATATGCACGGACAGGTGCTGATATCATCAGCCTCGGCGCACTCACTCACACGGTCACGAATTTTTCAGTAACACTCGAGCTTTTAAAATAGTCTTTTTTAGAGTGTTCAGGCATCAGCATCTAATTCCGAATACAGCGTCGGGATTTTCCAAGCGTCATATACTGGACAGGAATCTCTTTTCTTCCAGTTGGTCCAACCATCCCAAAATCGTACGTAATGACCACAGGATCAAATCTGACTCTTAAAACGAAATGCCGGGACTTGAAAACCAACAAATCACCAACAAGTTGATATGTTAACACTGTTAACATTTAGATCATGTATCAGCAAACTTTACCACCATCCTCAAGGACAGTATTGGAGATACTCGGCAGCGGTGGTGCCATGACCCACAAGGATCTGGTCAAAAAAAGCCGGCTTGCACCGCGGACAGTACGGTATGCATTGAAAAAACTCAAAGAACGCCACCTTATCATCGAGAAGTTCAACTTCCGTGATGCGCGACAGATCATCTACCAGAACAGGCCAGTCATTGCGTCCGAATCCCAACCTGCACTCGTATGACAAAACACACCTGCACGCTCATGCACTGCGACAGCATGGTTCGAAATCTCCTGCCTCCCATGAGAGCTGAGATGGTATCAAGGCTTGTAAATAATCAGGGCCTCAGCCAGAGCGATGCAGCAAAAAGACTAGGGGTAACCCGCGCGGCGGTGTCCCAGTACCTGAGCAGGAAAAGAGGATACGGAGCAATTGAGCTGTCCTCTGAACTCGATGCAATGATTGACCGCTGGGCGTTTGCCGTAGTTACCGGAGAAAGCGACATCAATCTCTGCGATGTGTGCCAATGCGCACTTAAAAAACTCTGAAAATTTACCTATTCCTGTCAATCGCAGGTTCCGATTTGCCGGATTCTGTTTTTATATCTGTTACCCGCGAACCCGGGCGATTCCCTTTGATCTGCACGTTATCGTATCGGAGATGCTCCCGAAAAACCGGTTTATGGAAAGGTTCTGCGTTGTAATTAAAAAAAATCTGATAAAATGAAGAATACCATTCAGATGCAATGAAACGAAAACGGCCAATAGCATCTTTCTTTTACCAAAGAAGAGAGAAGGTTAGGAAATGAAAAGACAGCCGGAGATGGTTCAGGGTAAAGGTAAAAAGCCATTTACGGTCGTGAAATTGGGAGGCAGTCTTACATCCCATGCTCCTGAGATCATACCGGTACTTCAATCAGCTAATCGCCCCCTCCTGATCGTCCCCGGGGGAGGAGCGTTTGCCGATGTTGTACGTCAATTGGATTTCTCAATACCCGCGGACGTTGCTCATTGGATGGCATGTGCTGCCATGGACCAGTACGGATGGACACTTGCTAGTCTGGGCATGAAAACTACCTCGAGACTCGAACGCCCGAAGCAGCCGCGCATCCTCCTTCCGTATTGTGCCTTGCGCCGGTACGATCCCCTGCCTCATTCATGGGATGTCACATCCGATACCATCGCAGCATGGGTCGCCGGCAAACTGGGGGGCAATCTGCTGGTGCTCAAATCCGTGGATGGTATCACCAGAGAGGGGAAACTTATGACCAGCATAGAAAAAACCGTAGCAACGGATGTCCTTGATCCATGCTTTATTCCCTACGTTCTCAGACACAGGATACGGGCCATTATCCTCAATGGATCGGACCCAGATTTGATCAGCCGCTGGCTTGAAGGAAAGAGTGTTCGCGGCACCGTCATTGGTACAACCTTTTAAAGGTACTAAAAGAGATACTATAGGAATCCTTAAAGGAGCGAGACAATGTCAGATAAAAAATGTACTTCCTGCAGCGCTCCGCTTGCAGAAGAGGGCTCAACCGTCTTTGCGTGTCCCATGTGTGGTGTCGAGATCACCCGGTGCTACCGGTGCAGGGAACAGAGTATTCCTTACAGCTGCCCTAAATGTGGATTTGGGGGACCGTAATACATGGGTAGTGTTGCCGTAATTGTCAGGGTTATGCCGGATTCACCGGAAGTCGACCTTGTAAAACTTAAAATCATGCTTAAAGAAAAACTGCCCGGAATCCAGGATATTCAGGAAGAGCCCATCGGCTTTGGCCTTAAGGCACTTAAGCTTGTTGCTGTTATCAATGATGCTGGCGGCGAGACGGATGCTATTGAGGGGAAACTGAATGCTATTCCCGGTGTTGAGCGAGCAGAGATTGTTGAAGTTACGTTAATGTAGAACAGGGATTTTCCAATCCTTATCCCGGCTTTTTTCATCCCCCGCTATTTTCGGAAAGGATACTACCCGTTGAGTTTCTTTGGCTTTTTAGGAACTGCCACAAGATCTTTGTCGTTTTCTAGTTGTCCGACAATCTGGTGGATGGTTGCGCGTATCTTCTCAACGGACTCCCGGTAGGCTATAACTTCAGATTCATCTATCCTGATGGTTACCGGGAATGCCCCGTTCCGGTTAATCCGGGCCGGTACACCAATACATACCCCGCCGATCCCGTGAACTTCACTTTTCACGTACGAAGAAACGGTCAGGATGCGGTTATCATCGCCGAGGACCGTTTTCACCAGCGTTGCAACCGCTTCGCCGGGACCGTAAACGGTAGATCCTTTATTTTTGATGATTTGCTCGCCGCTTGATTTTACGGACTTGATAAAATCCTCGACAGGAAGATGGGCAAATGCCGGCAGGTTGGATATCTTGATCCCGCCAATAGTTGTTGCCGACCAGAGCGGCACCATGGATTCCCCATGTTCACCTATAATACGGGTGTGTACCTCGCTGACGTGCACTTTGAAATAGGTCGCAATCAACGATTTTAACCGCATCGAGTCAAGGTGCGTTCCAAGGCCAAAAACCTGGTTTGGTTTAAGTCCTGAATATTTGAGAGCAACACAGGTCATTACATCAACGGGATTGGTCACCATGATGATTTTAGTATCAGGCACAACGGCACCAATCGTACGAGCCATCGGCGCAATTATCCGAGCGTTCCCAAGCGCCAGATCGAGACGATCCTGACCTGGTCCGCGGGGGGTACCTGCTGTAATGACTACAATATCCGATCCGGCAACATCCTTGAGGTTAGTAGTCCAAGTGATCTTGATATTTGTTCCCCGGGCTGCAAAGGAATCGGCAAAGTCCTGCGTGATCCCCTTTAAAAACGCTTCTCGCCCTTCACGACCATATAGCTGAATCTCATGGATGTGAGGATCGACAGAAATTGCATAGGCAGCAAACATACCGACATTGCCGGTTGCACCGATAATGGTGACTTTAGACATAGTATCACAAGAAACGGGGACATGTTATCGGTCGACTGTACGTTACTCCTTTCACCAAAGTACTCATCCTCCGCCCCGTTACCCCATGGGCGCCGTATGTCTGCGGTAAGTCTGCTCCCTTCCGGGCCTGAACCGGTTCCCGCAGCGACAGGTCGCCATTCCCTCCGGAATTTTGATACCTGGCCATCGACCTCATGGGACGAGGTTTCAACGTCAGAATACACAGGCTCCAGCAGATCGTTGCAGCCTTCTTCAAACTTCGCCCCCCGCGTGCCGACGGTTTCGGGTTACAAGTGACGCCGAGCCACCCGGGCTAGTCCCCATATATCATGATCTGCCGGTCAATAAATCCTTGTTATATTTGGACTGCTCCTCTCCGTCTCTGCTCGGAAGGCCACATCCTGCACATATTTAAGGAATAAAGGCTTCCCCGCCCATGCGCATGAGCCACTCGTTAAGCAGGTTGGAACCTTCTGTTTTGTTACTCTTATCGAAGATATCGATTGCGGCTACCGGGTGCGCATCCCGGGGTATTACGCGATCCAAGCACCTTAGATCACCTTGGTAGACTTCAATCACTTGTCTCCCAGAGGTTTCTGCAATTTTTACCGGGTCCCGTATTACCGGTTTAAGGACCATATCCTGGAGAGATCTGAGGATATTGACTTTGTCAATATCTAGGTACACATGGTTGACTTCAAGGTTAAATGCCGACCAGAACGCAGATGCGTACCAGGCATCGTTCAGGATTACATGTCTGACTCCAAGACACGCAGCCGCAAGACCAAGCGTTCCTGAGCCCGAACAGGCGTCGACAAAGAAAGGTACTGGGGGGGTTCCCAGGTGTGTGGCTACTGAACGCAATTTGGGATAACCTGCACGAGGGAATTCTACATGGATACGAGACTGCTGCTTGTAAATGACAAGAGGACCGGTGGCAAGCGGGTAAATGTCGGCCCTGACATCGCAACCGGCAAGCAGTGAATATACTTGAGGAGTTTGGTTGGGGTCAAATGAGACAAGACCGGGGATATAAGCTGCGGTTTTGACGACACCCCGTATTTCAGGAACCTCACAAACGATCCGGCGGGCAGCTTTCTCATGAACCTTTCCGGATAACAGGATCAGGGATTTTGCCGGGAGAAACGGTGGCCTGTCCATAACCATCCCGGGATGGATGAGTGGTGATCCAACAGCAATAAGGGGATCATGGGAGGTGAGATCGCCTTCTTCCTGCATGATTACGTACATATGTGCAAAAACTTCGTCGATAAACCGTTTTCCGCAGGAACACGGTTCGCCGTACTCTGGCAAAGGAAGCGGTTTGCGTTTATCAAGTATCCGCATACTGCATTTCTTACAGGGAAGAAACTTCACGGGAAGGTCCCGGAGGATCTCCGGTGCAGATTGAACGCAGTCGCTGCCGCATGCGGGACACTCCATAGAGGTTGCTGGTTTCTCCTGCCATAGAAACTTTGCCAAATTAACTCAAAAGAGACACCCACATGTATCGGAGAAAAATTGCCGACGGTTGAAAATCTTCGAAAATAGGTTAGAGCGAAAATTTAATGGGCCTGATGCGATTCGAACGCATGACCGCCCGGTTATGAGCCGGGCGCTCTAACCGGACTGAGCTACAGGCCCATAAGCGCCGCCAACAGGACTCGAACCTGTGACATGCTGGTTAACAGCCAGCCACTCTACCAACTGAGTTATGGCGGCAACAGTTTCCTGCGTCTTAATAGATTCTTTGTGAGGCTTTTTAAAGGTAACGAAGGGGGGATCGGAACATCCCGGTTCTGTCTGAATCACAAACCATGAACGATGCAACGCAGAATCTGTGCCGGAATTACCGGTCAGGTCTTTTCATCGCGTTTACGAGACAGACGATATCATCAAGATCCTCGTTTAAATGAGCAAAGAGCTCCCGGGTCTGACTGGTTGCAACTGCTCCTTCCGAGGATGCGCGGATGTAGCCAAGCTGTTCGAGCACGTGAAGGGAATACCGTACCCGGTGAGTAGGGAGGCCGAGTATCTCAGACAGTTTCATGATACCAATCGGCTGGTGCTCTGCCACAGCCCGGGCCACTTCGATATGCCGGCTGAGGAGCTCAATCTCCTCCTTCATCCTCTTGAGCATGCTATCGCCGCGGAACTATCCCGCTCCCTCATGTATATACCTGAATCTTAATGCTCATCAAGCCATGCCTTAGTCAAACGGTAATTAATGATAAAATTCCAGGAAAGGACAAGCGCAATGGCAAGCATGACGATTACGGCAGGAAGCCGGTACGTCATCGGGACAAGGAAAGAGGAAACTACCGCTAGTGCCACGAGCAGGATAATTGCATTGAGCTCTACGGCCAGCCGGTAGAATTTCCACTTGAACTGTTCTTTTGCAGTTTCATCCATCATTCGTACGTTGACGCGGAAATAAAAGTACTTGACGTTTCAGTGCGTAATTGTATGGCAATGGATCCACTGGACGCAGCCATGAAGAAATTTGGGGCCGATGCATTTGTGCATTATGCTACAGGCGAAGATGCTGATATGCGGTACCTGACAAGGTTCGTGATGCATGACTCCTTTGTCTTTTTTAAGAGACAAAGGCAGCCAGGAACCATTATCGTTCCCCAGATGGAAGCCGAGCGGGCTTCCCGCGAATCAACCACTGCCGTGATGACGCGGACTCAGGCGCGCCTCCCTGACATCACAAAGAAAGAGAAGAATCCGTGGAAAGCGATTGCGCAGATGATAGTTGAACAGGCAGGAAAAAACCTGCTTGTATCACCTGCGTTCCCTGCAATACTCATGAGGGCGCTCGAAGAACAGGGCAAAGTGAGCGTGGATGAGGGGACGGTCGGGAAAATGCGGATAAAAAAGACACCTGATGAAATACAGCTTATAAAAGCGGTCCAGAAAAAAACCGAACGCGCGATGGATCTTGGTATTTCACTTGTCAGGCATGCAACTGTCAAAAAAGGCGTACTGTACCATAATGATGCCCCGCTCACATCAGAACTCATGCGGAATGTGATCCATACACAACTTATGGACGAGGGTTGCCGGGCGGTGGAGACCATTATTTCGTGTGGCGAAGATACGGCGTTTCCGCACATTATCGGAAGTGGACCGTTGAAACCCCATATGCCAATTGTAATCGACATGTTCCCCCGGGATGAATTGACAGGATATTTTGCGGACATGACACGAACAATCTCGAAAGGAAAGCCAAGCCAGCAGATTATAGGGATGTTCGAAGCAGTCCGGGAAGCACAGCAGATCGGCATCTTACACATAAAAGCCGGGGTGTCCGGTGCGGAATCACATAACGCTGTCGTCGAGTATTTCAAAAGCCGGGGATATGAAAGCGATACCCGGGGTTTTATCCATAATCTCGGTCATGGTGTTGGCCTTCAGGTACATGAGCTACCCACATTAGGTCCATCAGGGGCTGAACTCGAGGCAGGTTCCGTCGTCACCGTTGAACCCGGTCTTTATTATCCCGGGATCGGGGGGGTACGTCTTGAGGATATAGGCGTGGTTCGGGCACGGAACTTTGCTAATTTTACAAAATTTGAGGAGACATTGATCGTATGAAAAAGATGAAAGATGACGTACTGGATAAGTATATTTCCGCAGGGAAGCTCGCCTCTGCGATACTCCGGGAAAGTGCACAGGAGATCCGGGCGGGTCGGTCCTTCCTGGAACTAGTCGATTCCGTGGAGAACCGGGTCCGGGAGAATGGTGCCGATCTTGCCTTCCCTCTCAATGTCTCCTTAAACGAGGATGCAGCACACGACACGGCATCACCGGGGGACGAACGCGTCTTTGCCAAAGGGAACGTAATCAAACTCGATCTAGGGGTGCAGATCGATGGCTATATCGCAGACACCGCCACAACAGTCGACCTTGGGAACAACGCGCTCCTCCTTGATGCGTCCCATGAAGCACTTGAGGCGGCAATCCGCTTGGTCAGGCCGGGAGTGACCGCAGGAGAGATCGGGGCAGTCGTAGAAAGAGAGATTACAAGTCGGGGATACCGGCCCATCTCCAACCTCACCGGACACGGCCTTGACAGGTACGTACAGCACCGGGACCCGACCATTCCTAACATTGCCATCAACGGCGGTTCTGTGCTCGAAGAGGGAATGGCCTTTGCGATAGAACCATTCGCCACAACCGGGAGCGGCCGGGTCGGGGAAAAAACCCGGATTGAGATCTACTCCCAGATCGCAGAAAAACCGGTCCGGATTCCCTCTGCCCGCGCGTCCATGGAAAAGGTGAGGGAACGCCACGGGCTTCCCTTCTCCAGGCGTTGGCTTGACGACAAAAAGATGGACCTGACGCTCCCCGGCCTCGTGCGATCCGGGATCCTCCACGGGTACCCCGTCCTTTCTGACATTCCGGGTTCGCTCGTTTCACAGCATGAGCATACCCTGATCGTAACTGCCGATGGGTGTATCGTTACGACACGGTGATGGGATAGGTATAAGGATTCAGGCGTTATATAATAAAGGTTACAGCTATGTCCGGTGATTTGGAAAGCCTGCGAATTATGGAAATACTGCTCACAGCAGAAATTTTCAACCAGAATTCTACCCTCGATCTCAACGATCTGACACCGGTGTGCCGGGAGATTTTCTGCTCCGGGGATACCAAGTGCATCAAGCGCCCGGTATTTGTCAGTGACGGGATGATCAGGCGCACTCTTAATATTGCTGATGCTCATGAGAAGATCGCCAAGAACCCGTTTGTGTCTTATGAAGATTTTGGACAGCGCCTGAAGATTACTACCCTTAAACCGGCTGCAGACTGGTTCCTTTCACAGGGAGGAGCACCGCTCATCCAGCAGAACCCTGCCTTGGCTTTTTTCTACGAATCAGCAGACAATAAAGGGGTTTCCTATCAGGACGTGCGCAAGGCAAACCCCCCCTACGAGGATACCCGGGCCAGTCTCGATAACAAGGTTACGAAACTCATTGGCGAAGATGAGAAGTTTCGGGGGGGACTGGATCTTGTAATTTTGAGCGCACCTGAAGAGGTTGAACAGCGTATGGAAGATCTCATCTGTTCACCGGAACAGCTTGCAATAATCAATAAAATACACCATGCACTGCATCACCGGGATTTCCTGAACCGGCACCGCATTTACGAGGTGGGGAAACTCCTTTTCGTCGGACCACCAGGTACCGGGAAAACATCACTGGCGCTTGCGATGTCTCATTCCATGCATATGCCGGTGCTCGAGGTCAGGTTATCAATGATCACCTCACAGTATCTGGGAGAGACGTCTAAAAATATCGATAAAATATTCGAACTTGCAAAGAGACTTTCCCCTTCAATTCTCTTTATAGATGAATTCGATTTTGTTGCAAAGAGCCGGGTTGGGGATGACCACGGTGCGATGAAAAGAGCGGTTAACGCACTCCTGAAAAATATCGACCGTATCAGCCTTGTTAAAAACGGAGTCCTTTTAATCGGGGCAACGAACCACCCGCAGTTGCTCGATGAAGCTGCATGGCGGCGGTTCGATGAGGTCGTTGAATTTTCCTTGCCAAATGAAGAAATGCGCAAGGAGATCATTAAAAGCGTCACTTCCACTATGGCCTGCACCTGCGATTATCAGGAAATGGCGGCCCTCACAGAAGGATTTTCAGGATCGGATTTACGGATGATGGTAAAAGAAGCGCTCCTCTCGGCGCTCATTGACAAGCGCGAAACCATACAAAGTAAAGATCTCGAAACAGGGATACGTATGGTCAGGAACCGTGATGCAATCCGGAACCTGAGCTGGATCTAGGATGAAATTTATACTTCTCGGTACTGGGGATGCAATAGGAACTCCGAAAATAGGATGTGATTGCCCCCAGTGTAGGCGCGCCCATGAAACAGGTACCGGCCGGTTGCGGACATCCATTCTCATTGAGTACGCCGGCCATCATATCCTTGTTGATACTTCGCCCGACCTCCGTCAGCAACTGCTCAGGTGCGGTTCACCCCATATCGACGCTGTGATCTGGACCCATGGTCATTACGATCATTTCATGGGTTTTGGCGAATTCTACCGGGTCCAGAAGTATCCACGGGTTTTCGCCGCTGAACCGGTGCTCCGATACTGTGGAGAAACATTCAGGTTCCTAGACTTTAAACAAAATCCTGTTGAGCCGTATATACCGTTTGATCTTTTCGGTATAACGGTAACGGCGTTTCTTGTGAAACATCCCCCGGCATATACCTGCGGATTTGTTTTTGAGAACAATGGTATGCGAGTAGGATATACTTCAGATACAAACCGGGATATTCCTGAAAAAAGCCTCAAGCTCCTTGAAAATCTCGATCTCCTTCTTATCGACTCCCTGGTTCCCTCGAACATGACTATTGTGAAGCATATGAACTATCTCGATGCCTGTACTCTAGCCGAAAGTCTGCATGCTAAAACATTCCGGTGTGTCCATATCAGTCACGTAATGCCGTGGGAGTACCCACATCTCTCTTATGACGGCGAGGTCTTTGAGTTTCACTGAAGAGACTGACGTTCACCCGGTGTGACGACAGCTTTTTTTTTAATTACCCATACCCCCATCACCCATACTTTAATAGTTCACAGGTTCCCAAACATAGGTGCATGATTGTAAAAGTACTTGAACTCGAAAAAGATAAGGCAAGACTCGTTATCCAAGGGGAGGGTCATACGTTCATGAACGCCCTTGTAGAGGAGATCCTGACGGATCCGGATGTAGACGTCGCAAAATACGTCATCGAGTTTCAGTTCTCAGATCCAGAACTGTTGGTAACCACAAAGAACGGTAAGAAAAACCCCATGACCGTCATAAAAAAGGCTTGCAAAAGACTTTCAGGTAATTGCAGCGAGCTTGTCAAAGGCATTTCAAAACATAAATAAATTGGTATATAAAGCCATTTTATATTTTTTTAAAAATTCCCTCAACCTTTTTTTAGTGTTTTTATATCACGGATTAAAAACGATATCCAGAAAAGAGAAATATGTCGGGGATGATCCGGTTTTGGAAAAACGGGACCGGAATTATTCTGCCCTTTCAGTAAAGACTATGGAACCCGATATGCGGGAGATCTTGATCTTCACACTCTGGCCGGGCTTGGCATTTGCAACATACATAATGTAGCGACCCATCTTTACTACACCATCACCGCGCTTTGAGAGCGACTGGATCTCGACATCCACAACCTGACCTTCTTCCAGATTCTCTGACACCGGTTCAGTCCTTACCTTACGCTTCCTGACCGGACGGTGACCTCCGCACGCATCGCAGCGAAGAAGGAGTATCCGATCATCCTTAACCAGTCGTGTGTCAGGTTTCCCGCACTCAGAACAGATCACATAGTCGTCTACATAGTTCTTGATGATCATCCTGAAAAGCGAAATTTCAAACTTACCGTTAAAAATTGCCCGGGTACCATCTATCTTTCCCGAGGTACCCAATTCGCCCAGGATATACTTCATCATATGATCCTTGTCACGACGGACTTTATCGGCTATCTCGGTAAAGTTTTCAAGGATTGTCGTCTTACCCTCGACATACGCCTTGGCCTCAGGGACTACAAAACGTTCTGAAGATGCACTTTTTTCGGATATATGGGAATAGGCCTTTTTTAAAAGATCATCATAGGAGTCCGTCATACCAGTATAATATAAAGGATGCGGAGGTGCAAAAGTCTTTCCCAGCACCTAAGCTTGAATCCTGTTTGCAGGTTACATCAGTTTTGGCGCTGCCGCCTTCACGAACGTAACTAAATCCGCATTCGCCGCATCATCTTCGATATCTTTCTGGTTTACGGCAATAAATCCTGCAAAGATCATGCCCCGGCTCTCGATCCATTTTCTGAACACTTCCTCGCTCTGGCCTGCACGCCCACCGCAGGTGACAAAAGCCACCGCTCGTTTCTTCCCGCAATTGTCAATCGCATCGATCATCGTATGGATTGCCGGGGTCGGTTTGAATGCCCAGACCGGAGATCCGAACACCAGAAGATCGTACTCCCGAACATCAAGATGGGAAGGCTCAATTTCCGTTTTTCTCTCACCCCGCGCAGCATTACACTGCATAAGAAAACGCGTCAATGCAAAATGCCGTTTCCGGTCAGTTACTTCAACAAGACGGCTATCGGTGGTGACAGAAGCGATGTGTTGCGCGACATGTCGAGTATTGCCAGTTTCGGAGTGATAGATAATGCAGATTTTCATATAATGTAGAACGTACCGCATCCCGAAAAAGGTTTCACCTGCGATTTTCCCGTAAACGGCTTCGGGACAACGGATTTTAAAAAGGATATATAAAAACAAGCAAGGATTATTTTTTAAACTGAGGCATCATAGCCCGAACTTCCTTGCCGGTCTCTTCAAGAAGGTGATCCTCGTCGGCCTTTGTTAGTGCATTAAAGACCGGTCGGTTAACCATATTTTCAAGCATCCATTCCTTTGCAAACTCACCGTTCTGTATCTCAGCGAGGATCTCATCCATCGCTTCATATGCCTCCGGACCGATGACACGGGGACCCCGGGTCATGTCCCCGTACTGTGCTGTATTACTCACGTACTGGCGCATGTTCGTGAGCCCGCCTTCGTAGATGAGATCGACAATCAGTTTGAGCTCATGGCAGACCTCAAGATATGCCATCTCAGGTGCATACCCGGCATCAACGAGCGTCTCAAACCCTGCCTTGATAAGCGAAGCGGTCCCACCGCAGAGAACCGCCTGTTCCCCGAAAAGATCTGTTTCCGTCTCCTCGCGGAAGGTCGTTTCAAGGACGACTGCACGCGTCGCTCCGATACCTTTTGCATATGCAAGTGCCGTCTTGTGCCCTTTTCCTGTGTAATCTTGGTGGATGGCAATGAGTGCCGGAACCCCTTTTCCTTCCTCATATTGCCGTCTAACCATGAAGCCGGGACCTTTGGGCGCGACCATGATCACATCGACGTTTGCCGGAGGTTGGATCTGGCCGAAATGAATGTTAAACCCATGTGAGAACATCAGCGTCTTATTCTCGGTAAGGTGAGGCATAATCTCGCTTCTGAAAACCGCTGCCTGCAGCTCGTCCGGCAGGAGGATCTGGATAATATCTGCCTTCTTTGCCGCTTCAGCGACGGAAAGAACGTTCATGCCGTCCTTTATTGCTGCATCCCAGCTCTTTCCTTTTCGCAGGCCTATGATCACGTCAAGACCACTGTCGCGTAAGTTCAGCGACTGCCCGCGTCCCTGGGAACCATACCCGATTACGGCGATCTTTTTGCCCTTCAGCACCGACAGATCGGCATCGGATTCATAGTATTTTTTCATCATAGGATTATCCCTTTGATATCAGCAACAAAGCACATAAATATTATATGGAAAAACTAAAAGAGCACACTTGCACAATGAGCAGGGATGCGATGACTTATTAATCACATAGCAGTAGACAACACCCAGGACCAGCCATTCAGTGGTAAACTCCCTGACGTTCAGGCAACATCGCCTGATGTCAGGATAAATCTGACAAGGGTCGGGGTAAAAAACGTAAAAAAACTTGTGGAAGTCACCCGTCCGGACAAAAGACCGGTCGTTTTTATCTCGAATTTCGACGTATACGTGGATCTTCCTGGCAGCCTGAAAGGTGCCAACCTTTCGAGGAACTTTGAGGTTATCGACGAGGTGCTTCAGCAGGCGATAGATGGCAAGGTCAATGAAATCGAGAATCTTTGCAGCGCAGTAGCGCGAAAGCTGCTCGATCGTCATGAGTATGCTGATCGCACCGAGGTCCTCATGCGCAGTGAGTTCATGGTGAAGCGCGAAACGCCGGTGAGCCATACAACCTGCCATGAAGTGGTCAAGGTTCATGCACGGGCAGTTGCAAAAAGGACATTCCGGGACCCGATAGTGCGCAAAAGTATTGGCGCTGAAGTTACTGGTATGACCGCATGTCCTTGTGCACAGAACATCATGAAAGAGCGGGCAAACCACGTCCTTGAAAATCTGGGTATCGAACAGAAAACCATCGACGCGTTTTTTGCCGAAGTGCCAATGGCCACCCATAACCAGCGGGGCCGGGGATTCCTCTGTATCGAGACAGATGACGATCAGCATGTTGATCTCGAAAAGATTATCCGGATTCTCAAAGAGTCCATGAGTGCCGGTATCTACGAGCTCCTTAAGCGAGGCGATGAAAGTGCCGTGGTCCTCGCCGCGCACAAAAATCCGCGGTTTGTGGAAGATTGTGTACGGGAGATGGCAAAAAAAGTCCTGACCGGATTTGACTATCTTCCAGGAGATGCTGGTGTCATTATCAAACAGACCAATGAGGAAAGCATCCACCAGCATGACGCCTATGCCGAACGAAGGGCTACGCTTGCAGAATTGCTGGACGAGCTCAATGGCGACAGGAAATTATCAGGCTAAAAGATTCAGGACGGGAAAGAATATTGAACAATAAATAGAACAAGGTTGTATTTTTCATCCTTTTTGCGCGGTTGGAAAAAAACGGTAATTTTGACACCGTTTTTATTTTAATGACCGATTTATCCCTATATTCATTTTTTCAAAACCGGGAAATTAAAACAATAAACGTTATAAAATGGCCCGTAGTAGATAGAGTTGAACGTACTTTGTACGGTCAATTATCTCTAGAGATGAGAGATGTATAGAGTAATTTTGTACAGAATTACGAACAACGCAACATAAAATGAGGCGATAATATTGTCGAAAGTTGTAGAGATTTCCCCAACCACAAGACATGAAGGACACTCCAAGCTTGTCTTGAAGGTTAACGATCAGGGTATCGTGGAGACGGGTAACTGGTGTTCCATTACTCCGGTTAGGGGCGTCGAGAAGCTTGCCGTTGGCAAGACCCCCGAACAGGTACCGAAGATCGCATCCCGTGTCTGTGGTATCTGTCCGATTGCCCACAACCTTGCGGCCACTGAAGCGATGGAAGCATCCATCAAGTGCGAGATCCCGAAGGACGCAAAGATGCTCCGTCACATCCTTCAGCTCGCAAACCGGCTGCACAGCATTGCACTGCACGACATCCTGATCCTGCCCGACCTGTATTTACCAGGTACCGAGACACAGATCAACCCATTCACGGCAGAAGAGCCGGTGCGCACAGTCGCAAAGCGCATCCAGCGCCTCCGTGAAATCGGCCAGACCATCGGCCAGATTGCCGGCGGCGACTGCATCCACCCGAGAAACACCCGTATCGGTGGTATGTACCGGAACTGCTCCGAGCAGGCAAAGCTCAAGATGTACGACCTCGCTAAGGAGGCACTGCCCCTTGCGAAGGCACAGATGGATCTCATGATCGCGATCCTCCGGAACTACCAGGCCCGCGAGTCTGTCAATGTTGGCGGCATGAAGGTGCCCCTGCCAAAGACTCTCGGTTACCACAACCAAGGCTACCTTGCAACCCACGCGTTCTACGGCAGCTCAAGCCTGGACGAATGCCCCACTTGGGACATCGACCGGTTCAAGGAAGTCCGGCCATGGGACTGGTACATGGGCGAGATGGAAGTCTCGCTTGAAGAGCCACGTTACCCCGTTGGCGGTACCACCAAAGTCGGCACCAAGGTTAACCCCCAGATGGAAGCCTGCACCGGAATCCCGATGTATGACGGCCAGCCTGTAGAAGTCGGCCCGCGTGCACGTCTCGCAGTCTACAAAGGCTACGATGAGAAAGGCACTGTCGGCCAGAATGTTGCCCGTGAGATGGAGTACACTGACAGCCTGTACGAGATGATCGACTGCATCGATGCACTTGACACCAATGGCAAGGTCATTGCAGACTACATCCCTGACGGCGACGGCTCCCTTGGCTGGGCATCCAACGAGGCTCCCCGTGGAACCGATGTCCACATTGCACGTGTTAAGGACTGGAAGGTCCAGTACTTCAGCATGCTCGTCCCGACAACCTGGAACTTTGCAACCTGCAGTGCCGCCCTTACCGGCGCGCCATGGCAGCTTGCTGAAGTCATCATGCGCGGGTACGACCCCTGTGTGTCATGTGCAACCCACATGATCGTACTGGATGAAGACAACAAGTTAGTGGCTCAGAAGCTCATCCAGTGAGTGTCACCTGATGCTGCATTCGGAAATCGTAATCGTGGGGTGCGGAAATCCCTTGTTTGGCGATGACGGGTTTGGCCCTGCGGTGATTGAGGAAATGGAGAAGCTCACACTTCCCGACAATGTAACAATACAGGACGGTGGCGCTGGCGCCCCGCACTTTATTTTTAATTTCCTTAATCCTGAAGTGACTAAGAAACTCATCGTCGTTGATATTTCAGATTTTAATGCAAAGCCTGGATCAATATCCAAAATCTCCGGTAAAGATCTGAAGCCCGGAGCCTACATTGACCCTCATTCATGGGATGGTACAGACCAGCTCTGTCGCATCAGTGCTCAAATTGACACTACAGTGATCCTGTGCCAACGGTTAAAGGCCCTGAAAAAAGGAGATGCGGATGTTGATATGGAGCTTTCAGAAGATGTGAAAAACGCGATTCCGAAAGCAATCCGGGTAATACTCGAAACAATTGGAGTGGATTATGGGACTACTATCAAGTGTATTCAAGAAGAACGTCAGCCCGGAACCGCCAAAACCAGCTGCGGCTCCCTCAAAACCAGCTGATGTTGCATCAAAACCAGCAGAAACTAAAAAGGAGGTTAAGCCTGTGGCAGATAAGATTACAGTAGGTTACACACACCTGAGTGGGTGTACCGGTTGCACTGTGGCACTCGCAGACAACTATGCCGGATTATTAACTCTCCTCGACAGATATGTCGACCTGAAATATATGCCAACCCTTGCAGATGTCAGGCACATCCAGAAGGTCGATGTCTCGTTCGTTGAGGGATCAGTCTGTATTAACGACAAACTCGCAGTGGAAGAGATCAAGGAAACCCGTGAGAAGTCAGCAGTGGTCGTTGCCCTTGGAGGCTGCGCCTGCTACGGCAATATCACCCGGTTCTCCCGCGGCGGCCAGCAGAATCAGCCGGCGCACGAAGCATACCTGCCGATCGGCGACCTGATCAAGGTCGACGTGTTCATCCCCGGATGCGCACCCACGCCCCAGATGATCAGGAACGTCGCGGTCATGGCATACCTGCTCCTCAAGGGAACCAAGGAACAAAAAGACCTCGCAACTGCATACCTGACCCCGCTCATGAAGCTCGCGGCAGGTTGCGAAGCATGCGCCTGCGATATCATGACCAGCGTGATCAACCAAGGCCTGTGTATGGGATGCGGCAGCTGTGCCGCGGCCTGCCCGGTCAATGCGATCACCATGGAATATGGCAAGCCCCAGCTTGAGCGCGACCTGTGCATCAAGTGCGGTGCCTGCTCAGCGCAGTGCCCGAGAGGGTTCTTCAACACTGATGTCATCAGCGAATATGAAGCGATCAACGAGGCCATAATGGCGGCACTCCAGTGAAGGTGATTGAAATGGGAGCAGAACTCGGTAAATACAAATCATGCGTCTCAGCCCGGAGCACCGATAAGGAGATTCTCAAGCACGCCCAAGATGGCGGCATTGTCACATCGCTCTTTGCGTATGCACTCGACGCGGGAATTATTGACGGCGCTATCGTAGCAGCAAACAAGGAATTCTACGCAAAGCACCCGTCCAAGTGTATTCAGGACAGCTCGAACTTCGATATGATTGAGCCCTGGAGACCAATCCCGGCGATCGTAACCACCAAGGCTGAGCTGCTTGCAGCAGCCGGAACCAAGTACAACATCAGCCCGAACATTGCGCTCCTCAAGGAGGCAACCCGCAGCTTCGGTCTGGACAAAGTCGGTATCGTAGGTACACCCTGCCAGATGCAGGCGGTCCGCAAGGCCCAGCTGTACCCGATCGGTATGCGTGATGTTGGCGCAAGCATTGCTCTTGCAGTCGGTATCTTCTGCATGGAGAACTTCCCGTACCAGAGCATCCTCCAGCTCGTTGAAGACCACGCAGCAATGAAGCTCGAGTCGGTCAAGAAGATGGAGATCGGAAAGGGCAAGTTCTGGGTCTACGGCAAGCGCGGACAGGTCGTTCAGCTGCCGCTCAAGGTGACCCACAAGTATGAGCAGCCCGGCTGCCACGTATGCCTCGATTACGTAGCAAATCTCGGCGATATCTCAACCGGCTCCGTTGGCAGCCCCGATGGCTGGTCCACTATCTTTGTAAGGTCAAAGATCGGTGAAGCAGTCTGGGCACAGGCAATGGCAGCGGGTATCTTTGAGACCCAGCCCATCGAAAAGGTCAAGCCCGGTCTTGAACTCGTGACCAAACTCGCAAACGAGAAGATCACGAAGAACAAGAACACCCTTGAGGCCCGTAAGACATTTGGTGTTGGCAAGGCTCTCCGGAACCCCTACATTTAAACTTTTTTTAAATCTGGCCGGTTTTTTCTGGGTTTTAGATTCCCCAATTCTTGATCTCACGGATGGAAGCTCCCGGCTGCAAATGCTGGAAAAATCCTTCCACTACACCCAGAACTGCTGCTTCTTTAGAAGAGTATATCCCGGAGTCCCGGTAGTAATCTTTGGCACCTTTCTCCCGCACGGCAAGGTTTGCAATGCCATAATACCTGGAACCTGATCGCATAATCTTAATTTTAAGAGGTACTTCGACATCCCTTACAGTAATCTCATAAATTCCGACCAGTTCGCGCACCTGCAGGATATCCGGGTGCTGCTGGATGAAATCCTCCTCTGATGCTGGCGTCACAATCGTATATAGACGGCCGGACAGGAAAAAGGATCTGGTTTTTGACCAGATTTTATTCTTTGGCGGAATGTCTCCGAAACCCGGAATTTCTGAGTTAAATTCGAAATAAACCACCGGCTGGTTTACACAAAACCTGGCAGAATAGGAATATTATATCTTTGCAGGAAGGAGGTTTTCCGGTATACATTCTTGAAACGTTTCGTTTCAGAACGTCGAAACCGCAGTCTTTATGCCAGAATCGCAGGTATTTACTAAGAAGTACATGACTAGAAAATGCGGAAACTGCGGTGCCCCTGCTTCTGACACCAACTCACGGTTCTGCGACCTGTGCGGTGCGCCACTCATCCAGGAGCCGGTAACACCACAGGGTCTGCCGGTCTGCCCGACCTGTGGAGCTATTGTTTCTGATAAGAAAGCTCAGTTCTGCGATGTTTGCGGGGGACCACTTGCAAAACCAGTCTGCCCCGTCTGTGGCAACCAAGCACCATCTTCCCGCTCAAAATTTTGCACCCGTTGCGGAGCCACTTTCATACCCGGGGCTCAGGGGGGGAAAAATCGTGCCACGCCAGTCGTACCTACAACAGTACCAGAATCTGAGCCAGTTGTCGTAAGGCCAAAGAAAGGTCGGGCACAAACATCTGAAGAACCCTCTGCAGAATGGGATCCTTGGACCGACGGTGACCCGCTCTACGACATTTCTACACCTCTCCCACAACAACCCCAGGAAAAACCGTTAACGGATCTCCAGCGTATAGCCGAGGGGAAAGCACGGTTACCAAGACCAGCCCCGGAACAAGTGCCCCAGATCTCCGGGCCACAGAGAAAATATTCCCACCTTCCTCTTGTCGCCGACGAATTAAAGCAGGATGCTGAACGCCGCTCGGCTCCTGATTCCGCAGAAAGCAGAAAACCAGGACACAAAGCTAAACAGGAAAAAAAGGGCGGGATGTTTAAATTTTTAAAGTAGAAGGCAAATCAGAAACACCTGAATTTGCCATTCTCCCTTTTTTACATCCATGCAGGAGAAAATATCCCCGACAGTTAAGTGAAGTATTGTACGATGTTCCGGAAAATTGCCATATTAAGTGATTCTTCGGGAATCTTTTCTCCGTTCCGCCTCATTTGCTCTTTCAGAAGCGGCCAGTCATAAAGATTGGTAAATTCCATAGCCCGCTCAGGATGAGGCATCATACCCAGTACTTTGCCATCTGCGGAAGTGAGGCCGGCGATATCCTCAACAGAACCATTCGGATTGCAGGGATACTCGCCGCAGGCAGAGCTTAAATCATCCCGGCAGTATGTGAAAGCGATCTGCCGGTGTTTTTTGATCCTCTGGAGGGTCTCCGTGGAGCAGTAAAGGTTTCCTTCTCCGTGAGATACCGGGCAGAAGAGTTTGACAATCCCGTGCGTCCAAATTGTATCAGCACCAGGGCGAATCGTTACAAACCGGCATTCGAGCCGACCACTTCTGTTGGGCATAAGGGCGATTTCCCGTGAGTACGAGCGATCAAAGGCAGGGACAAGCCCGAGATTTGCGAGGATTTGAAAACCATTACATATACCTAGGACAAGATTGTCGCCATCTAAGAATTCCAGAAGATCATCCCAGAGATTGTTTCTCACCCGGTTTGCGTATGCATTGCCGGCACCGGTATCATCACCGTAGGAAAAACCGCCGGGAAAGATCAGAAGCCGGTAATCAGACAGATGATGGCGCCCTGCAATCAGATCGTTGATATGGATAATGTCGGCACCCATGCCGGCCCGAAGGAATGCTTCCCGTGTTTCCATTTCGGAGTTAATCCCGTACCCGCTCATGATAAGGGCTTTTTCCTGTATTTGAGGTCGTAATGGTGATTTTTGTATAGCCGGCATATCAGAACCCCCTGAAGGGCGCTTTATACGCCTCTTCCAGTTTTTTAATTTCCTGATCCACGAAGAGCTCCTGTCCAGTAATCCGAAGCTTGGTTCCTCCGGTTTTTCCGAGCAATATCGCGTCGGCACTGACCGTTTGTTCGAATGCCCGTTTATGGTCAGGTGCCACCGTAACAATGATCCGTCCAAGTGTCTCGGAGAAAAGGAATGCGTCCTGACGCATTCTGCCGGGGAGGGTTATGTCCATACCAAGCTGGCCAGCAATTGCTACCTTTGCAAGCGCCACACCCAATCCACCGTGATTGACCGGGTACGCCGATGCGACCAGTCCATGGGCGATAGCGTTAGAAAGCCGGGAGTACCGCGCCTTTGCCATTTCAGCATCCAGCCGCGGAACAGCAACGCCGGAAACGCCGAGTTGGGCATAATATTCAGATCCACCCAGTTCTTCCTCAGTCCCACCGAGCACATATACAAGATCCCCTGCTACCTTTGCATCGAGAGAGACCGCTTTTGCAGCATCTGCGTGAATACCAATGGAGGAAATAAGGAGTGTCGGGGGGACAGAGACTTTCACCCGGTTATTCTCGCCATCGTAACCGGAGAAATCATTGAACATACTATCCTTTCCGGAGATGAATGGCGTCCCGAATGCTTTGGCATAATGATAGCATCCTTTTGCCGCCTGTTTAAGCTGCCAGAGCCGTTCCGGCTCATCAGATGAGCACCAGCAGAAATTGTCAAGGAGTGCAATGGCATCAAGGGGGATACCAACGGCCACAAGCCCCCGGATCGCTGTATCGATGGCAGCCCCGGCCATACAATAGGGATCGATCTCAGAATACGCCGGGAAAAGTGCCTGTGAAAGCCCGACAGATTTTCTTGAGCCTGGTACCACTTTGGTAAGCGTAGCAATCGATTGAACCCTGCCCTTTCCTTGCACGGGACCCAGTACATGGCCCCCTTGCACGGTATGGTCATACTGGATCGAGATAAATTCAGTTGAGCAGATATTCCGCCGGCCAAGCATTGCAAGGAGAGTCTCATCGAGCCGAGTTGGGCATGGCGGAACAGGGTCGGGATTTGCTGTTTTTATTGGAGTTGTTATGAGATGTTTTCGGGGTAATCCGTCATGCAGGAAGGCAAGATCGATGTCCATGACAATTTTTCCGTGGTATTCCACAACGCACTTTCCTGTATCCGTGAAAGTCCCTATGACTGTTACCTCAACCCCACGGCGCGCAAGAAGATCGGTGAACGCTTCGAGATTTTCAGGAGGCACTGCAAGCGTCATTCGCTCTTGAGACTCAGAGATCCAGATTTCCCACGGTGCCATTCCGGGATACTTGAGGGGGACCCGGTCAAGTATTACATGACACCCATTACATTCCTTTGCCATCTCCGCAACAGAACAAGACAGACCGCCGGCGCCGTTATCGGTAATACTCCGGTAGAGGCCAAGATCCCGGGCCTCCTTAACGATCACGTCTGAAAACTTCTTCTGGGTGATGGGATCGCCAATCTGTACTGCAGTAACCGGGCTCTCCGGGTCAAGAGCCTCGGATGAGAATGTAGCACCATGTATACCATCTTTACCCACACGCCCGCCAACCATTATAATAAGGTCCCCGGGTTCTGCCTTTTTCTCAAAGAGGTTCCGGCCACTGTGCTGTCTTGGCATAACGCCGACGGTACCGGCAAAGACAAGGGGTTTTCCTGCATACCGGTTATCAAACCAGCAAAAACCCTGCGGTGTTGGGATTCCCGAACAGTTGCCCCCAACCCCGACGCCGCGCACAACACCATCAAATATCTGCCGGGGAGAAAGGATGGGATTGGAACGATCCCTGCCCCGGAAAAGTATTGGATCTGTTGCCGGGTCACCGATGCAGAACCCGTAGACATTGATACAGGGTTTTGCGCCAAGACCAAACCCGATTGTATCCCTGTTTACGCCAACGATACCAGTAAGCGCCCCGCCAAACGGATCGAGTGCGGATGGAGAGTTGTGGGTCTCGACCTTGTGGGTTACGAGATATTCATCATCAAAAACAATCGCGCCGGAATTATCAGTAAATACCGTAACGCAGATATCGCGCTCCCCCTTTTCGGCTCGGATCTCGTTTGTCGCTGCCTGAATATATGTCTTGTAGAGACCTTTAGGAACATCATCGTCCATGGCTGATGCAAATATCGTGTGTTTGCAGTGCTCGCTCCAAGTTTGAGCAAGAGATTCAAGCTCCACATCAGTAGGCTTTCTTCCTGCATTTTCAAAATAATCGCGAATCGCATGAAGCTGGGCAAGATCAAGCGCAAGCGGTCCCCGCCGCTGACCAGTCTGCGGATCCGGAATCCCTTCCTTACCAAGCCGGGCAAGATCCGGATCCGGGATAGCGAGATCAACTGTTCCTGCAGCCGGAACTTCGTGAAGCCTGACCTGAGGGACAACAGGGTCCATTCCTTTCTCCCCGTACTCCGTGCGCGTCTTGGAGCTCACTCTGTTGACCAGAGGATTCGCAAGTGTGGCTGCAAGTCGCACCAGCTCGTCAGGAGCAAGCCTGCCACGGACAAGATAAAGTGATGATGAAGAGACCATCTCCCTCTCCTCAAAGGGTATGCCAAGATAGTCTTCAATGGTCTGGCGGGCTGTAGCGCCTACATTGTCAGTCACACCAGGCAAAAACCCGACTTCGATGGCATAATCGAAAAGAGCCCGGGTTGCTTCGTCCACCACGAAGTCCTGCACTATAGGATTGGTGAGCCTCGCACTGATCTCGGCAAGTTCAGAAGCGCTCAGGTCCCTGCAAATAGTGGCAATCGTATAGACATCGACCAACTGCAGTGCCTCTATGGCAAAACCGAGTGACCGGATCCGGTCAGTGCGGATTTTTTCGCGGGGGTCTTTTATATAGTGAACTTCTATGCGGTGGACAAAAGAAGCCATAGGTACTCGTATGCCCTTAAAGGAGAAAAGACGTATCGTCCCGGTAAGAATTCACTCTGATATTCGAAACAAATCAGCATTAAATAAGAGCCCTATTTTTCCGGTCGTGTGACGGTCACCGGATCGATCATGGCATTGATAGCAAGATCAAACGGCACTGTTCCGGTCCAACCGGCCCTCACAAACATATCCTGAAAACAAACGCCAACGACCTTGGCCCCGCTGTGTCTGATAGTGAGATCCCGTACCTGCTCTTTAGTAACCGGCATCAGAGGCATTGCAAGCCCCCCCATGATGACCAGGACGCGGGCTTCAGTAACGGCCATCTGTTCACCGGATGCCTGCATACCGATATCCGGAACGTCATGGATTGCATGAGATTTAGTCTCGTCAAGCAGGGGTACGAACACCTGACGAAGATGGAGTCCCCGGATCGCGACGGCAAGCAATTCGACAAATGGTGTGCAGGTTCCCACACATCCATAGTAAACCACAAGGTCGCCTTCCTTGAGGGTGAGACTTTTTATGTATTCTTTGAACGGGCGAAGAATACCAGGGATACCACGAAGGGGCTCATGTTCATTCATACGTAACAAACCATCAGCACAAAAGGCTATTAAGAAATCTGAAAACAATTCCTGTCTTAACGGAAACGGTCGTCAGACCGGGTATGCTTCGCTTTATGCGCGACCGCCGATAGCCAGCCGCAGCGTTCTCCGGGATATGCATCGAATTCAGGTACATAGGGTTTAATGTCCAAGAGAGGCGTACCATCGACAACATCAACATCTTCGATTGAAAGTTTGCACTTGTCAATACCAGTAAGCCTTACGATCGAAAGACCGATAGCGTTAGGTCGTTTTGGCGATCGCGTCGCAAAGACTCCCCGGGGAATGGGATCAAGAAACGGGGTAACCGTAAGAGAGTATCCCGAACTACGGTGTAGAGCATACAAAAGGAAAATCCGGGAAAATCCGTCAAGATCAGAAAGTCCCTCGCAAAAATCGGGCACAAGATCTATTGTCCCTTGCACGCCTCTCGCCCCATTCGGTTGGATGGGCATGCCAGCGACGTCAGTGAAGGCGGAGTGAATCGTGCCAATAGGTTGGTATGAATAGAACGGATTTGATTCATCATGCATGAAGATTTATGATGCACGGAAAGGTAAAAATCCTAATACCGCCGGCCGGGAACTACTTTAGGTACAACGATCAACGATTTTAAGAGGGAAGTCGCCGCATGGGAAAAAAAGTATTCTTCCGGTCAGAAAACCTCGCTATCATTAACGAGGATATCTTTTCCACCCGTGCAATTCCATCACAGGAAATCGACCTTGTAATAACATCACCGCCCTACAATGTCGACATCAGGTACAATTCCCATAATGACGGGCTGACGTATGAAGATTATCGGAGATTCTCAAAGAGATGGATGAAGCGTTGTTACCGCTGGCTTCGAAAGGATGGCCGGTTTTGCCTCAACATACCTCTTGACAAAAATAAGGGGGGCCAGCAAAGCGTAGGTGCCGATCTTACCACTATCGCAAAAGAATGCGGGTTTTCCTATCACACAACCATTGTCTGGAACGAGGGCAATATATCGCGCAGAACTGCGTGGGGGTCATGGGCGAGCGCCTCTGCACCGTACGTTATCGCTCCAGTGGAACTGATCGTTGTATTGTATAAGGATTCGTGGAAAAAGACCAGTGGTTCGCGAAAATCCGATATCATGCCGGGTGAATTCAAGGATTGGACAAACGGCCTGTGGACATTCAACGGTGAACGCAAGACCCGTATCGGCCATCCCGCCCCTTTTCCGGTGGAACTGCCGTTGCGATGCATGAAATTATTCTCATTTGTCGGTGACATTGTTCTCGATCCTTTCATGGGTAGCGGCAGCACGCTTCTTGCCGCCTCACAGTGCAATCGCAAGTCAGTCGGCATCGAGATCGATTCCTACTACTGCGACCTTGCCATTCGCCGTATTCAAGAGGATTTAGCGAGGCGGAACGTAGATCACAAATGAAAGCCAATCCAAACACCGTGGTCGATTAAAATGTGCTAAGTACCTTGGTCCTTTCCTATTTCCCTGAATGTGCTATGGGCCGGAATGTAATCGAAACTTATAACCGATAAAATTCTTTATATACACATTGTAATGAAAAAAGAGACCAGTCAGACACCGTTTGATCAGAGGCTCTTTTTAATCTTCATCGTTACTTTTGCATCTATGACAGCATTCGAATTTGCTGCCCAGTTCCTCTATCCTTACGCGCCTGACTGGCGTTCAAACCTTATTACCAGTCTTTTTACAAGCGGTCTTGCAGTCATCATTGCTTATTTTCCGCTCAATAACTATTACACCACAACCACCGATCTCTCAACGGAGGTAAAAAGACGTCATGAGGTGGAAAATGAGTTGCGGGAGCGCGAAGAGCAGCTGCGGAGAACCTTTGACCAGTCACCCGTAGGAGCGGGAATCCTTTCACCGAATCTCTGGTTTACCCGGGTAAATAATGCCCTATGCACTATAACAGGATACACCCAGGACGAACTTCTTTCCCGATCGTTTACCTCGTTACTTGTGCCAGAAGAAATAAGTCAGGTTGTCACTTGTGCTGAAACCCTCAAAAGCGGAGATGCGGAGGGAGATGAACGTGATCTGCACCTGGTTCGGAAAAACGGAGAGAGGATCTGGGTGCATCAGTCTATCCGTCTCCTCCGGGGAGATGATGGAACCCCCCTTTACTTCATTCCGATGTATCTGGATATTAACGATCGAAAGCTCGCTGAGGAAACCCTCCTGAAAACCAATAAAAAACTTTCAATTCTTTCGATCATCACCCGACACGATATAAGGAACCAGCTGACAGGGTTGTCTGTATTCTTGCAACTGGTAACACGTGAATTCCCAGATGATCAGGTTCTGCAGAATTATATCAGTAAAATGATGGCTTGCAGTGAGACGATAGAACGGCAGATTGAATTTACCCGGAATTATGAGGACCTGGGAAGAGCAAACGCCGGCTGGTTTGATGTATACCGAGGTATTCTTGAAGAGGCACAACAGCTGCCTCTTGAGGGAATA
>Ga0326728_10005966_pt1 | contig 33454 bp, 24 predicted proteins | sample MB3enrmetagenome_FD_207602 | JGI IMG/M metagenome (GOLD analysis project Ga0326728, IMG submission 207602) | Lab enriched peat soil microbial communities from McLean, Ithaca, NY, United States - MB31MN | ecosystem: Environmental > Terrestrial > Soil > Wetlands > Peat | place: USA: New York... | reverse complement strand
CCGCTCGTGCGTTGGCAAGGATCTCGTCGTCGATCCGGTAGCGGGTCTCGCGGCTTTGCTGCAGCAGGAGCGAGTCGTAGAAAGTTTTCTTCTGGGCCACGCTTCCCCGGGTCTCGACGACCGGGCGCGGGCAGCCTCGAGTATCGTCCTGCCTCGCGCCGGCTCGTTGCGCCAGTAGTGGAGTTGCGCCCGGCCTTTCAGCTGGAGCTCCAGCCAGAGATCCACCCACTCCGGTTCCTGGCTTCCGGGGTCGTCGCCGAGGAGCGCTTCGGCGGCGTCGAAGGCGGCGATCGCGGCATCGTAGCTGTGGGCGGTTATCTCCATCTGCCCAAGGCGTAACTGGAGGCGGGCGACGAGCAGCGCGTCCTCGGGCTTTACGAGTCGCAGGGCTTCGTCGAACGTCTCGCGAGATTCTCCGTGGCGACCGGTGTACCAGAGCACCTCAGCCAGCTTGGCGCGCAGTTCAACCGACGCCTTCGAGTTGGAGTCGGCGCCCGAAGGATCCTCCGCCAGGATCGACAAGGCTTCCCGATAGGAGGCGACCGCCTCTTCGTTGGCGAAGGCCGACTCGGCGTGGTCACCCGCCATCTCGAAGTAGTGCACGGCACGATGGCGCTCCCCGGCGGCGGCGTGGCCACGAAGCGGAGCGTGCTCGTGCGGCCCACTGCCGTGGCCAGTGCGTTCCCCTCGTAACCGCACCCGACGAGCCCGACGCGTAACAGTTGCGGCAACTCCCCCCGCCTCCCTGGCGCAGAGGAGTGGGACATCCCCCTCCTCCTTGGTGCGCCTGAGTTCCCTCTGAGACTGCCACTCTGCCGAAACCGGCTCGAGCGTCACTTGTGACGACGTGTCCAGCTGCACTTGGCCCGGCCTGGGATCGACTGGTCCAGCCATCACTATACGCACGATGAGTCTGCGATCACCGGGGTCGGTACGACGCCGTTCTGCCCTACTAGGCCCTGATCGAGCGCTGCGCGTCCCTGCCGTCGCTGAGCGATGAGGGACGCAGGCGGAAGAAGAGGAACCTCGGCTTCGTCCGGATCTCGTCGTAAGCAGCCGGGTCGTGCTCGGACAGAGCGGCCAGTGGCTCCGGCTCGACGAGCCGTTCGATCACGAAGCCGGCGGAGGCGATGGCCTGACACATCGCTGTCAATGGGCGCCGCCAGAAGGTGACTTCGAACCTGCCCATGCCCTTCGCCCAGCTGTCGGTCACCTGCTTGGTTGCGAAATAGTCCTCGGAAGAAAAGAGCTGCCAGTCCATCACCGGGTGGTGCGTCGAGAATACGACCAGCCCTTGCGGACTCAGCACGCGGCGGAACTCGCGCAGCACGGCCTCCCAGTCGTGTACGTAGTGCATCACGAGCGACGCCACGACCAGGTCGAAACCGCCGGTCTCGGCAAACCAAAGCGGCTGCGCGAGGTCGGCCACCAGCACCCTCGCCCGGTCACCCAGTCGCCGACGAGCAAGACCCGCCATGGCTCGGCTCACGTCGAAGGCGGTCACGACGGCTCCGTGCTCGAGCAACCATGCGCTCAGCTGACCGCTGCCACACCCGACGTCCAGCACACGCAGCCCCTTGACGTCCCCGAGCAGGGCTATCGTCGCCGGCCTCTCGTAGAAGGCGTTGTAAGCACTCTCGGCGTTGTCGGCCGCGTAATCGGCGGCCATGGCGTCATACTCGCGGGCGCTGCGCTCGGAGTCGCTCATGACGCGTATCCTGCCAGGCCGTCGCTCGCACAGGCCGACACAACTGGCCCGGAAGACGCCGCGGTGCGATGCTTTGCCCGTGAGCGGCACCATGATCAGCATTCCCACCGCACAGCTTCCCGTGTACCTGGCCACACCAACTGGTGAGGGTCCCTGGCCTGGAGTAGTCGTCATCCACGATGTCCTCGGGATGACCCAGGATCTGCGGAACCAGGCCGACTGGCTGGCAAGGGAGGGATACCTAGCTGCAGCACCGGATCTCTTCTACGGGAGAGGGAGGTTGGCCTGCATGATCTCGGTCATGCGCGATGTGCGTGCCGAAAGGGGCAGGTCTTACGACGACATCGAGGCGGCACGTGCCTCGCTCGCGGCACGCAACGACTGCACGGGCGCGACAGGCGTGATCGGCTTTTGCATGGGTGGCGGATTAGCTCTGATGCTGGCTCCCAGGCGAGGATTCTCCGTGTCGAGCGTCAACTACGGCACCGCCCCGAAAAGGGCCTACACGTCAGAGTTCCTGACGGGGGTCTGTCCTGTCGTCGGAAGCTACGGCGGCCGAGATCGGGCGCTGCGGGGCGCAGCCGAACGCCTCGACAAGGCGTTGACGGCGGCCGGGGTCGACCACGACGTCAAGGAGTACCCCGCTGCCGGGCACGGCTTCCTCAACGACCACGAAGCGGCCGGGGACGCACCCTCTGGCTTCATGGTCTGGGGAAAACTCACCGGTGTCGGCTATCACGCGGCGTCCGCGCAAGACGCCCGTCGTCGCATAGTCGCTTTTTTCAATGCGCACTTGAAAACGTGACGCCGGCGACATTGCCCTCTGACGCGGCGAGTTCTCAGATGGTCGCGACGGCCGTGGGCTCGTAGCTCGAGGCCGGGAGCACAGCCGGCCAGAACCCGCCGACGACTGCACAGCACCCGGCGACAAGGAGCGTGAGCGCGATCGAGTGGGTGAGCAGCGCGCCTGCGATCGCAGCGCCGATCGGGCTCCCGACGAAGTTGAGGTTCATCGAAACGGCGAACGCCCGGCCGAACCACGACGGATCGGTCGCGCGCTGGCGAAGCGAGAACATGGCTACGGTGAGCGGCCCATTGGCAACGCCAATAACGGCGACCAGCGCGACGAGGACGATCTCGTGGCGGTCGCATGCCAGGAGCCCGAACGCTCCCGCCGTCGTCATGCACGAGATCGCCAGCAGGCGCTTCTCCCGTTTCTCGGTCCCGAAACGGCCGGTGAGCAGTCCCGCGAGGAACCCACCACCCCCCATGACCGCGAACAGCAGGCCGACGGTCGTCGACCCGCCGTGCAGGCCGCGCAGCACTATGACGGGAATCGCGACCGTCAAGACGCCGCCGCAGACGTTGAAGAGCGTCACCGTCCCGGAGAGCATCCGGAGCACCCGGTTCTGCCACACGTAACTGATCGCGGCCCGGGCATCGGCAAGCAGCGAAACGGTCGCGGCCGGACGGGACTCGGGCACGACAAAGCCGATGAGCAGGACCGCGGCGAGAAGCATGACAGTCGCAGGAAGAAGAAGCGCTGCGCGTGGACCGATGATCGCAACGGCGACGCCTGCTACGCCCGGACCAAGGACGTTGGCGACGACGAAGACGCCCGAGTCGGCGGCGTTCGAGCGGTCCCACAGCGGTCTCGGCACCATGATCGGATAGAGGGACTTGCCGCCAACCCGGCTGAGCGGCGCCGTAACTGATGAAGCCGACACGACAAGGAGCAGCACGAAGGTGGGCAGGATGTGGAGCAGCGAAAGCACGCCGATCGCGGCTATGCACGTCGAGCCGAAAAGGTAGTCAACCCTCATCAGCGCCACGCGCGAGCCGCGATCCAAGAGCGCGCCGGCGAGCGGGCTCACGATGATGCCCGGGACCTGGCTGCACACGATGACGATGCCTGACAGCTCGGCGGAATGGTGGGTCTCGAGGACGAAGAGCACGAGCAGCACGGAGAACATCTGCGTCGCGCTGCGAGCCGCGAGAGTCGAGACGAGCAGCTGCGTGAAGCCGCTCACCTTGAACAGGGCGCGGTAGCTCGTCTCCTCTGTGTCTCCTGCCAGCACGGTCGTCGTGATGGGACAAGGCTAACTAGTCCGTCGGGCGAGCCGTTTCATCCTCCTCGCCCTCGCCTGCGCCCGTTTGCCTCCGCGCGACGCCCTGAGCAGCTGAGCTAATAGCCGGCGATGGTGGTGGTGGTGGCGCCGCCACTGGCGACACTCTTCACGGGAGTCCCCGAGCTGGTCGTCGCCGCCGCGTGCACCAGGTACCAGGTCCCTCCAAAGGCGACGATGTTCTCGCCGTTCGACTTCCCCGGTCCCGAGTCACCGACGAAGGTGTAGACCGGCCATCCGTTGTAGGTGACCTGCCACTTGGACCCTCGCGTGACGTGGGAGACCTTGCCCTTTACGCCAGAGCCGACAGCGATCTCGGCGTTCTTGGCAACGAGCAGCGGCGGCCAGCCCGCGACGCACGAGGCGCTCGTGCAGTGCAGCGTGCCCTTTGACTCGGTGCTGAGCACGTAGAGCGAGAAACCGGCCGAGTCCGCCAGCACCTCGCCGTACTTGCCGACCTCGTGCTCTTGAAGCACCGAGCTCGAACGCTTGGCTTGCTGTGCCCCGGCGAACAAGGGCACGGCGAACATCACGCCGATTGTCGTGGCGGCGATCACGCCTGCGGTCGCGACGCGCAGGCGTCGCCTCGTTGTTGGGCCGGACGAAGTTGTCTTCACGCGATTCCTCCCCATAGGTAGCTCTCGTCGCGAGGTAATACGGGGGACGTACCCAGATGGATTGCTGGATATCGCGAACCACGTGCGTCACGGCGGGGAGATCGACGAACCACGCCGAGCACACGAGCTGAGCCCACGCCAGCGGAGGCCGCGGCGGACCTCAGATCTCGATGGCGTCGAGATAGGTGACCTTCGAGCCGAGGTTGCCGGCGCGCACGACGGTGTGCTTTTCGAACTCGGCCACGAGGATCCGGTAGGGCACGGTGCCGCGAGCCTTGGGGAGCGTCACCGTGCCAGTCCAGACCGTGTTGGCCGCGCTCGAGCTCGTGACGGTGAGGAGCGTGCCGTCCGGCTGAGCCGGATCGATGATCCATTGCAGGTCCGGGTCGCTCGTCTCGACTGTCTTCAGCTGCAGGTACGCCCGCATCGTGTCGGGCGTGCCGCTGTTCGCGGTCGCGAGGTAGCCCGGTCCGAGCACCTCTACGGTGACCTCCGTGTCGGACGGGTACGTCAGGCCCATCGACCGGTCGGGGGTGAGCTGGATGAAGTCGGCCTGCACGACACGGGAGAGCTCGATGCCGGGTAGCGAGCCGGGCTGGTAGCGCACGAGCGCCAGCTTCACGAACGGGAAGTACGACTGGCCTGCGCCGATGGAGATGTCCGCGAACCACAAGCGTCGGTCCTTGTCCCAGCCGACCTCGTGGCCGGCGACATCCACCCAGGGAAACAGGCCCGTTTGCTCCTCGAGCAGGAGCCCGGTCCCCTTGTGGGTGGCGAGCGGGAAGCTGCTCACCTGCGCCGTCCCGACCGGGCCGGCGCTGAAGACCGGATCGGCGCCGAAGCCGCTCACCAGAGGCTGCAGGCGCGTCGGCAGGCGGCCGATGGCCACGTTCGAGACGACAACCCCGAGGAGCTCGCCGATGCCGCTCTGGAACCACGGTCGTCCGAGATAGACGCGCAGCACGTTGCCGACCCGGCTGGAGCTCGGCGAACTCGCCGACGCCTGGGTGACCCAGTTCCACGCCGGAATGAGATAGCGCACGTCCGGTGCAGGTGGCCGGGCCGTGCTCGGGATCGACTTGAGGTAGCCGAACACCGTGGGCGGGTGGGCGTCCTTCTCGAGGCTCGAGCGGGTGACGGGCGGAGCCACGAACTGCACCGACACCGAGGCGCTGTCCGGGATGGACCCGGTGGCGATCCGTGCGATCGAGCCGGCCGTGTCGTCCGCGGTGAAGTCGACCCCGGAACGGTAGATAGTCGCAGTGTCGTCCGCGGCCCGAACGTCGACGGTTCCGGGTGCGAAGCCCACCGTCGAGCAGACGACCGCAGTCGTGCCCGTGAGCGTCTCGGTGACAACCTCGGTGAAGTACTCGAGGAACCTTGTCGTCGCTATGGCGCTGTAGAAGACCTCGTGGTGCCTGGTGTCACCGAAATCGTGGCGGATCTTGTCGAGGGTGATGGCATTGCTCTGCCCGAGCGAGAGCGAAATCTCGTCGACACGCGATGTCTTGTCGAGGAGCACGGCGCCCTGCTCGCTCAGGCCGTTGTCGTAGGGATCGGCCCAAGCGGCGAGCACGTCGACGCGGATCGTGCTCTGGGCGTCAGCTCGGGCATCACCGCTCAAGAGGGCGTAGGTGGCACCGTAGGGTCGGATGACGGTGAGCTTCTCGACGACGGGCGGTGTCAGCGGCTGACGGACGGCGTGAACGATGACGAGCTCGCGATAGGGCGTGAACATGTAGTGGAGCCGGTCGAGGATCAAGGCCTCCAAGACCGGCGTCGCCTTGCCCTCGTCCACGATCCACTGCCACAGCGCCATCAACTCGAGGTCCGCCGGTGCGATGTACGAGCTGATCAACACGGGCGTGATCGAAGCCTTCGGCGCCTTCACGCTCATCACCCCGTCGAGGTCCTGCACGGCAGGCAAGAGGGGGGCGCCCACCCCGGCGCTGACGACGAGGCGGACGGCGCGGCGCGCCGGCCAGGCACCGACCGAGTCGAACGGCAAGCGCACGACGGCGTCGGGCCTCCCGGGAAGGTTGAGCAGCGACACGCCCCGCGAGAGGACGTCGGGGAGGTAGGGCACGCCGAAGGGGGTGGCACTCGCCCCAGGCGGGTAGTAGACCCACTCGTTCTTCCCGTTGAGCGGCTGTGTGTCGATCTGGCCGCCGTAGAGGTTGCGGACCGAGAGCGACTTGTAGGTGAGGCCGTCCCGGTCGGCGATGAGCGCGTAGCTCGAGGGGTCCGGGTGGCCGTCGGGACCGTCGAGGACGCCGTGGGTCTCCGCCATGTCCTCGCCCGTGGAAGGCGGAGCGATGTGGCGCTCGCACGCCACGATGCTCGGGTCGTCATCGGGGATGTCGTAGTTCGAGCGGATCACGAGGTTCTCGAGGTGCTCACCTGGCGTCCGGGGCGCGGTCGGGACGAGGACGGGCGAGGGGACGGGCTCGAAACGGCGATAGGTCACCTCGCCCGTGGCCCAGGTGAAGGGCCCCGATTCGCTGAAGGGGACGCTGTTGCCAGCGAGGTCGACGGCCCGGGCGCGGAAGCGGTAGGTGCTGCCGAACCGCAGCGTCGGCAGTGTCCCCGGCGTCGCCGCGTAGTCGACGCGGACCTGAAGGTTGCCGTTGGCCGGGTTCGCCACGTCCGGCTCGAGTCCGTCCGAGGGGACGTCCGACAGGTGCCTGCCGGGCCGGGTGCCGACGAGGCTCCAGCCTGCCCATCTCATCAGGTACTCCGGCACGTACACGGGCGGGTTCGGTGCGCCCGAGCTGGCAGCCTGGGTCGTGGCGGGCTCGACCCAGCCCTCGTCGCCGTCGGGGACGGGCACGACCGTCGGCGGCGACCCGATGCCGTAGCCGCCGAGCCCCGGGTGCTTCGCCCCCGTGCGAGCACAGAGCTGGAACCAGTGGCCCCGTGTCTTCGACCACACGTCGACCCTGTAGCCCTGCGCCATGTCTTCGAAGTAGAGCTTTACCAGCCCGGGCGGGGTCGCCTCGATGGCGGAGTTGAAAGTGTCGTTGTTCTGCCAGTTCTCATAGAGCGACAGGGCGTTGCCGGTCTTGGCCACCGAGAGGCCGGCTGAGCGCAGCGAGGGCACGGCGTAGTGCGTCGGCGTGTCCGCCGCGGCCATCTCGGTGTTGGCGTGCTCGATGCCCTGGACGAAGTTGAACGTCTTCAGCGTCGCCCCGTCCAGGTCTAGTTCGACAACCTCGTAGTCCGGGTCGGAAAAGCGCATGAATCCCGAGGTGATCTCCGGGTCAGTGGGCCTGTGGGCGGGGATCCACTCGGCTGCATTGGTCATCGTGACGGGCCTGACGTCCGTGCTCAGCCGGGGCCCGCGCGGATGCGACAGCTTCGGCCTCCAGCTCGAGATCACCGACACCTCGACGATGCCCGACAGCCCACTCGGGCGCGTGAGCTCGATCTCGTAGACGAGCCCGAAGAGGCGGAGCAGGGGCGGGTGACGCCCGAGGAGCGAGACGGCCTGGTGGAAGTCGAACTGCGGGACGGGGGGAGGGGGCGTGTCGCTGTACTTCTGGCCCTTTTTCGGCTTGGTGAGCGGTTGCAGGAACAGGTAGTTCTGCGTGAGGTCGGTCGCCGGTTGCGAACCCTTCCCCGGTGGGATCGGGCCGCCGCCCTTCGGGAACATCGACTTCACCTCGTCGATCCGGTAGTTGAGGTCCCGGTTGGTGAGCGGCAAGCGTCCGAAGCTGCTCACGTCGCTCGTCAGGAGCTGGAAGCTCGGCCAGCCCCCGACGGGTTCGGTGTGGGCGAGGGCCGCATAGGCGTTCTGGAAGAATTGGCGCACGAAACCGGCCGGGTAGCTGTAGAGCGGGGAGCCGGTCGGGCTCTTGTACTCGTAGGGGTCTACCGGGGTCGAAGAGGGGAAGAGGGCCTGCCAGAGAGGCAATGACGGTGCCGCGCTCACGATGTCGGCGTCGTAGGTGCTTGCCCCGATCTTGACCTTGAAGCTGACCTTTGTCGCCGGCCAGGCCTCCCAGTCCGGGAACTCCGCCAGCGTCGACACGGCGTTGCCGTTCGGGAACAGCTGAGGCCCGACGTGGACCGAGACCTGCAGCTTGCCGGCCGCCGTCCCGTGCGGGCAGGCGGTCCAGAGCACCCGTTGCGTCGTCGTCATGCGAAGGCCTCGCAGTAGGTTGTCCAGTTCTTCTCCGTCAGGGCCTCTTTGAAGTCGGGATCACCGCTCCCGCCGATGGTCTTCTGCATGGTCACGGCCACCGACACGCTCACGAACAGCACGCTGACCGAGACCGAGACGGTCGCAGTGCCGTAGGCCTTGCCTGGATCGAGATAGGTGAGCCCGAGGTAGAACTCCATCGAGATCGAGATGATCCCGAGCACCGACAAATTGCCGTCGGCGCGCAGGAACCCGGTGAGCTGCACCTGTTTCGTCGGTACCGTCTGGAGCGAGAAGTAGATGCCGGCCATTATCGAGACGCCGCCGCTGGCGACGCCGAGATCGATCGACAAGTCGGCGCCGAACTCGAGCGAGACCTCGATCAGCTCGATCCCGTCCGCCCCTATGCCAAGGGAGAAGAAACCGCCGCCGCCGAACAGGTCGATCGTGAGGATGAACGGGTTGTCCCTCGACGACAGGCCGAAGCGGACTCGCACCGGGGTCCCGTCGAAGGGGATGTTGACCCCGGCGGACAGAGCGAGGTTCTGGAGCGAGAAGACACCGACCCCGACGTCGGGGAGGGCGAGCGAGTAGCTGGCGTTGACCCCCCCGTCGGTGACCGATATCGAGGGCCCGCCGAGGGAGCTCAACAGGTCTTCGAGGTCCTGGATGAACTTGAGGGGGCCCTCGAACTCGACCGAGTTGATGTCCGGCTGGATCGACGTCTTGGCGCCGGTCTTGGAGTCGAAGGTGAAGGAGTTGAACGTGATGGCGATGTACGGAGCGGCCTTCCCGAAAAGCACGAGCTGGAAGTTGGTGAGATCCCCGTGGATCGAGTAGGTCGTCTGGCTCGGATTGGCGATCGGGGTGTAGATCTCGGCGTGGATGGTCAGGCCGCTGCCGTCTTGCGGCCGGAAGAAACCGGGCGTGTCCCCCGTCACCGTCGGGGTCCAGTCGATCTTGACGTCGAGAGCCGTGGGGGGCTTCGTGTCGTCGTCGTCCGGGTAGATGATCTTGTCGGAGATCTGTGGGGCCTGGCCGTTGGCGGTCGCCTCGTCCGGGTCCGCGGGCAGGATGATGTCCGCCACCGAGATGGCGCCGAGGAGCTTGCCCGTGTCGCCGGAGAGCATGTTGAAGTACTTGGACGGGACGAACTTCCCGGCGAGCAGGTCGTTGAGGTCGCCGCCGACGGGACCGAGGTCGCGGGCGATCCCGCTCACGTCGAAGTTGGGCGTGGCCATCCCGCCCACGAGGTTGGGCGGAAACGAGAGCCCGGGCGCGTTCTGGGTCACCTGCAGGTACACCTCGGTCACGCCGCTCTGGAACCCGTGGTTCAGGTAGTTCGAATGGATGGACACGCTCGGGCTCGGCAGCGGCGTGGAGCCGGCGCCCACGATCTGCTCGGCCCCGGGCAGCCTGACCGCCGCCGAGTCGAGCCCGGGATAGACGTTGCCCCTTTGGTTCTCGGCGACAAGAGCAGTAAGGCCGTAGCTGTTGACGTGCTGGGCCGTCGAGCCGGGGGTCCCGCCCACGGTGTCGGCGAAGGCGAAGAGCGAGCCGCCGAAGGAGGGCGAGCGCCGGCTGGGGTCGGCCGAACCGTACACGTTCGCGACCTGTGCGAGGTTGTCCGTGTTCTGGACGAAGTCGGACGACACCCAGATGACCCCGGTCGTGAAGTCGACCTCCCGGCCTTCTGTGTCGGTGCCGACGAAGGAGAACGCAACGTCCTCACCGCCACTGCGCACCCAGAGAACGTCGTCGGTCGAGAAGTACTTCTTAGGAGGCCCAGCAACAGACAGGATTTGAATCTCCGGGTCGCTCTTGTGGAAGAAGTCGATCGGCGGAGTCGTCACTGTCTTCACGAGAAGGCTCCGAATCGGGTTGCCCCTTCCCCCATGGGGCTCGTCAGGATCGCCCGTGTAGGTGATCTGGGGCTGTTTCACGGCGATGTACTGCTTTTGCACTAGGTAGGCGACGGCCTCGCCGTTCGCGTTGACCTGGATCTCCCGGTCGGAAATTATGATCCTGCTGGCGCGGTTGCCCCAGGGGAACAGGTAGCCGGGGATGACGACACGCACGTAGCTGTCCCGCCCTATCGAAGCTCGGTGCCACCAGGCGGAGAGGTCGACGGGCGAGTTGGGGCCCGGGTTCCACGAACCCTGGATGTTGACCGACGCCCCCAGAGCAGAGAGCAGGAGCAGGTCGACGTCGAGCGGGGCGTCGCCGGCCGACGTGCCTGTGGTCAGGCTCACGATGTCGATGCGGTTCGCCGGGAGGAGGGACATGAGCCACGGGTCGCCGGGGAGCGCCGCAAACGCCGTGCCAGGGTAGCCCGGGGCCCAGAAGGCCTTGAGATGCGGGGTGACCACGGGTGGCTCGAAGGCGCCGGCCCCGAGCCGGGTGTGCCAAAGTTCGGTGAGCTTGTTGAATGTGACGGGGCGCAGCGAGTGGTGCCAGGTACCGAGCTCGAGCGGCGTGAGCCAGAGCTGCCAGGGGATCTCGAGGGCGGTATGGAGGGGATCGGGCGCAGCCGGCGCGCCGGAGCTCGAGGTTGCGACCGGCACGAGCTCGGGCGTCGCCTTCGACCAGTCCAGCAGCCCCGCCATCGTGTAGGGAACCGTCGCCGTCCCCGGCAGCTCGAAGGCGAGCCAGCTGAAGCCGGCGAGGGCGCCCCTCATCGGCGTGGTCGGCCAGGTGGTCGCGCCCGGAGTGTAAGCCACGCACTCCTCGCCGAGGTGCTGGGACGGGAACACGACGACCATGTACATCGGCAGCTTGGTGTTCTCGGCGACGATCTCGGTCTGGCCGGCGGTGACGACAGCCTTGGCGTTGTAGAACTCGAAGCCCAGGTACACCATGTCCGTCGTCCGGATGGCCTGGAAGGCGAGGCTCGGCGTGGCCGAGTCGGTGAGCGCGGCCCGCAGTGCCTCTGGGAGCGATCGGGCGTGGGGGAGGTACGGCCTCGTCGCGACAAGGGCGTACTTGGACGAGGGTGCCGGGCGTGCCAGCATGCGCGGGCCGACGGCAGCGCCCGCAGCTGCCCCGCCGATCAGCTTGAGAGCCGAGCGGCGGTCTATCTCGCGCCGAGGGCTGCTCACGTTGCCCGCGTCTCCCCCCTAGGCGAGGTCTCGTTCTGTGAGCATCTCGCCACTGTGAGTATACGAGGGGCGTCAAGTAGCCCCGAGCAGGCTTGCCTGGGCGGGGGACGTCCGGCCCGATTTCCCACGGCCGCTGGGGCGGGTCAAAGCGGCCCGCCCCCCTTTTGGGACGGAGCCGACTAGTCCACCTGCTCGGCGGCGAGCTTGGCCCCCACCTTGAACGCCTCCTCGTTGATCGGGATCATGGCGCACTTCTCCTTCAGCGCGGCGCAGATGGCGGCAAGGAACGTTTCCTCGGGAAAGACCCTCGTCGCGCCCTGGAGGGCGCCAAGGGCGACCACGTTCTTCACCAGGGCGGCGCCGAGGTCCCGGGCCACGGCGGCAAAGGGCACCGCCACCGTCCTCACCCCGGTGGCGAGGCCGTCGGGCGGGGAGCTGATGACGGAGCTGTCGTAGACGACCATCCCACCGGGGCGCACGCTCGGGCCGAACCTGGCGAGGCTGGGAGCGTTGAAGGCCACGAGCAGATGGGGATTCGGTGCGGCTGGCGACAGCACCTCCTTCAGGGCCACATGGACGTCGGCGTAGGAGGTGCCACCGCGAGACTCGGGGCCATAGCTCGGGATGTGGGTCGAGTCGTAGCCTTCGTTGATCGCGCTCCGGGTGAGGATCATGGCTGCGGTCTGAGCACCGTCACCGCCGGAACCGGCCAGCTTGAAGCTGATGTCCTCGGGGTCGATGTGGATCGGGAACCCCTCGGAGAAGCGAGGTGGGCGCTCGGTGCTCGTGTCCAGCGCTCTCAGGGCAAGCTCCGCGTCGAAGCTCGCCGTCGGGATGACAGGGAAGGCCGCCCCGTCGGTGGTGTCCTTTTTCACCCCGAGCGGGAAGACCGGCACCATGTTGTCCCTCACCCAGTCCTCGGCCGCTTCGGGCTCGAGGCCCAGATGGACCGGGCACTCGGAGAGAACCTCGATGAAGGCGAAGCCCGTGCCGGCGACCTGCAACTCGAGCGCCTTTTTGATGGCGCGCTTGGCATGCGTCCGCCGCCTGTTGTCATAGAGCGCGACCCGCTCTACATAGACGGGCCCGTCCAGGCCCGAGATCAGCTCGGCCATCTTCGTCGGCTGGCCGGCCAACAGCGTCCGGCCCATCGGCGTGGTGGTCGTCCGCTGGCCGATGAGGGTCGTGGGAGCCATCTGGCCGCCGGTCATCCCGTAGATGGCGTTGTTGATGAAGATGACCGTGATCGGGATCCCGAGCTGCGCCGTGCTCACGATCTCGGCCAAGCCGATGGAGGCGAGGTCGCCGTCTCCCTGATAGCAGACCACGATCGAGTCCGGGTTGGCCGTCTTGTGGCCCATGGCCACCGCCGGGGCGCGCCCGTGCGGGGCCTGAGAGTTGCCGACGTCGAAGTAGTAGTACATGAACACCGAGCAGCCCACAGGCGAGACGAGGACGGTGCGGTCCTGGACGCCGAGCTCGTCGATCGCCTCGGCCAGGTACTTCTGGGCCAGGCCGTGACCGCATCCGGGGCAGTACGTCGTCGAGTGGGCGTTGACGCCTTCCCCGTGGCGCTCGAACTCGCGGTAGAAGACCGAGGTCGGCATCAGCGCACCTCCTCCAGGCTGAGCACGTGCTCGACGATCTCGTCCTGGGAGGGGAGGATCCCACCCATGCGGCGGACGTGGCTCATCGGGGCTGGCAAGTGGACATCGGCGTGGCTGAGCGCCAGCCGGAGCTCGTCTTCCAGCTGCCCGCTGCTCGCCTCTACGACGACGAGGCGCCTCGCTCGGTCAACAAGAGGACGGAGGGCCTCGATCGGGAAGGGCCACAGAGTGATGGGGCGGAAGAGCCCTACCTTGAGGCCCTTTTCCCGCAGCTCCTTGACGGCCCCCTTGGCAAGTTGCGAGGGCGTGTTGCACGCCACGAGGAGGATCTCGGCGTCCTCGCAGCGGTAGAGATCGGATCGCTGCTCCTCGGCGGTCATTCGGGCGTACTTCTCGTTCAGGTGGATGTTGTGCCGCTCGAGGTCCACCTCCGAGAGGTAGATAGAGCAGATCAGGTTGCGCCGGTGCGAGCGGTCGCCGAACACAGCCCACTCGGGGATCCCCGGTCTCACCATCTCGCGTGGCAGGCGCACTTTCCCTGTCATCTGGCCGAGATAGCCGTCGCCGACGATCACGACCGGGTTGCGGTACTTGAAGGCGAGCTCGAAAGAGACCATGGCGATGTCCAGCATTTCCTGCGGCGTCGCCGGGGCCAGGACGATGGCGTGGGTGTTGCCGTGGCCGAGACCACGGCAGACGAGCTTGATGTCCGCCTGCTCGGGCCCGATGTTGCCCAGGCCCGGCCCGCCGCGTATGATGTTCACGAACACCGCCGGAACCTCCGCCCCGACCATGTACGAGATCCCTTCCAGCATGAGGCTGAAGCCCGGCGAGCTGGTGAAGGTCATGCAGCGCTTCCCGGCGCCGCCGGCGCCGTACATCATGTTTACGGTCGCAACCTCGCTGACCGCCTGGACGAAGACGCCGTCGAGCTTGGGGAGCACCTTGGCCATCAGCTCGGCGCCCTCGGTTGAGGGGGTGATCGGGTAGCCGAACACATGGCGGCAGCCGGCGAGCAGGGCGCCAACCGCCACCGCGTACGTTCCCTTGACGATGAGCGGCTCCCGCTCCGGCAACGAGACCGTGGTGTCCGGCTGGGGCTCAGGCACCGGCGCCTCTGAGGGCCGCGGACCGAGGACCCTGGCGGGGTCGAGCAGCTCGAAAGCCTCGTCGTCTCCCTGGGGGCGGAGACCGTACGGCTCCGGGCAGGCGACGATGCACAGGTCGCAGCCGTTGCATCTCGTCAAGTCGAGAACGATCGGGACCAGCCCCGTCTCCGGGTTGATCTCAGTACCGATCGAGATGCAGCCCCTGGGGCACGAAGTGATGCAGCGCCCACACCCTTTGCAGAACTCCGGTACGACGAAAGGCTTGGGCCGCTCAGCCACACTGGTCATGGAGTCACCTCCAAAGAGGCCGGCATCGTGCTGCGCAGACGCTTGCGGCACTCGCACGGGACAAGAACGCTGTCACCTGTTCCATCTTCGACCTGCGAGCCAAGGCCGACTAGGCCCGAAAGACTCTTTCGGTCGCCTTCGGCCCGGCCGAAAGACCCTTTACGGGCCTTAGCCGAGTGACGTTCGACCCTAGAGCCCTGGTGGCGATTGAACGAGACTGGAGGGGTGGAACTCCACGGCCTCGAGGAGGCCGACGCCGAGTCCGAGCAGCACCTCGACGCCGTGCTGGCGGACCGGCTGCACGCGACGCAGGAGGCGCTGGACGCGTTCTTACGTCCTCGGGCGATCGCCGTGGTCGGGGCGAGCTCTGATCCGAACACGATCGCGGGCATGCTCTTCGCCAACCTGGTCGCGAGCCACTTCGACGGGACCGTGTTGCCGGTGAACAAGAGACATCCGGCGGTGCAAGGCATCGTTTCTTACCCTGAGCTGGCCTCTTGTCCTGTCGTACCCGATCTTGTCGTCGTCTGCGTGCCGGCGTCCGCCGCTGCCGGAGTGGTCGCCGAGGCCGGTGATCTCGGTGTCAAGGCGGTCTGCGTCATCTCAGCCGGGTTTGCGGAGACGGGCACGGACGGGACCGCTCTCCAAGCCGATGTTGTGCAGGCGGCTGCCGCCCGCGGCGTGAGGCTCGTCGGGCCGAACTGCACGGGGATACTCAGCGGCAACGGCGGCGCACGGTTCAACGCCACCTTCAGCCGCACCGTCCCCCCACCAGGGCGGACGGCCCTGCTGACCCAGTCGGGCGCCTTCGGGCTCGCCGTGCTCGAGGCGGCAGAGGTGCGCGGGCTCGGGATCGGCGCCTTCGTGTCGGTGGGCAACAGTGCCGACATCGCCAGCAACGACCTGCTCGTTTACTGGGACCGGGACCCCGCCACCGACCTCGTCCTGCTCTACCTGGAGTCGATCCAGGACCCGCGGTGGTTCATCCGCATAGCCCGCAGGGTCGCCAGGCGGATTCCCATCGTGGCGGTGAAGGCGGGCCGGACAGAGGCCGGGCGTCGAGGGGCGGCCTCGCACACCGCCGCGCTGGCCGCCGGCGACGCGGCGGTGGACGCTTTGCTCCAGCAGGCGGGCGTGATCCGCGCCGAGTCCATGGAGGAGATGCTCGACCTCGCCACCGTGTTGAGCTCGCAGCGGCGCTTCGGGGGCCGTCGAGTGGCCGTCTTGACAAACGGGGGCGGACCAGGCGTTCTCGCCGCCGACGCCTGCGAGAGCAACGGACTGGTCGTGCCCGAGCTCAGCGAGCTCACGGCGGCGCGCCTCAGGTCCTTGCTCCCTCCGGAGGCAAGCGTGGCCAACCCTGTCGACATGATCGCCAGCGCCACCGCCCAGCAGTACGGCCAGGCGGTCCGCATCCTCGGGGCTGCACCGGAGATCGACGCCCTGATCGTCATGTTCAACACGCCGCTGCTCACTCGCGCCTCGGATGTGGCCGCCGAGCTCGTCGTGGCCCGGAACGAGCTCAGCCGGAGCGAGCCCGGCAGGGACGTGCCCCTGGTCGCGGTGTTCATGAACAGGGAGGGCCCGCCCCCGGTCCTGCGCGAGGCTGGCCTCGCCTCGTTCACCTTCCCGGAGAACGCGGCCCGCGCCCTCGGCCGTTGCGTCGCATGGCAAGAGGGGCGGGCGCGACCGGTTGGCAAGGTTCTCCGGCCGGAGGTCGACGCCCGTCGCGTTCGCCGGCTCCTGGCCGATGCCGGTCGCAACACGGGCGACGGCTGGCTGGACCCGCGCGACGCCCAGGGCCTGCTCGACGCCTATGGCATCGCCGTGCCCCGCGTTTTTCGCGTGCACACTCCGGCCGAGGCGGAGGCGGCCCAAGCCGCGCTCGGGCGCACCGCAGTCGTCAAGCTCGCCGCCGCCATCCACAAGAGCGACGTCGGCGGGGTGCGGCTCGGGGTGTCGACGCCGGCAGCCGCGGCAGACGCGGTCCGGACGATTCGCGCCGACCTGAAGCGCGCCGGATCAGGCGCGGTCGCGGCCGAGTTCCTCGTGCAAGAGCAGATCGACTCCGGCCAGGAGATGATCGTGGGCGTCAACCGCGACCGGCTGCTCGGGCCAGTCGTCATGGTCGGCCTCGGTGGCAGGCTCGTCGAGGTGCTGGGCGACGTCGCTGTCAGGATCGCGCCGCTCACCGACGCCGACGTCGAGGAGATGCTGCATGCGCTCAAGTCGTACCGGCTGCTGACCGGCTATCGGGGGGCGCCGGCCCTCGACGTCGACGCCCTGAGCCAGGTGCTGCACCGGGTCTCTGCGCTTGTCGACGACCTGGCGGAGATCGCCGAGATGGACCTCAACCCGGTGTTCGTCCTCGAGAAAGGAGCAGTGGCGGCCGATGTGCGCATTCGTGTTGCCGGCACTGCCGCATCCCCGTGACGAGGGCAGGGCACGGGTAACGGCCGCCGTCCGGCCGCTGCGTCGTTGCTGCGGGAGCGGCCGAGCCCGAGACGACGAGACTAGGTGCGGGTGGTCGAGGTCGGGCGCAAGACGCCGTCGGTGTAGGTCCATACCGTCGTGGCCCGGATACTCGGGCAGCAGGTTCCATCACCGGAGGCGTACCAGAGTTCGTGCACGGTGATCTTCCCCGGCTGGATCAAGATGCCTTTCGGATCACTCTCGAAGTACGGCACGTGCGACGGCTTGGCGCTGGACGGCTGCTGAGGGACGAGGGTACCGAGCACCCGGAGCTTGCCAGACGCGACCGAGTAGACGACCCATGAGTTCTCGATCTGCCCCGCGGCCGTGCCCCCGGTGTTCGTGCACCAGACGTCCAAGGCGGCCACGTCCTCGCCTCCGCTCTGCAGCTCGCCGTAGACGACGTCGCCGCCGCCCGAGATCAGCACCTCCTTCGTCCCCGCTTGAACCCCTGGAGGCGCGGTGATGGTCGCTCGACCGTGCGCCAGCCGTATCGGCCCTGGAGCACCGCAGACTGAACCGGGAAGTGTCACGCTGCGCCAGTCGACTGAGCCGATCTGTACTGCGACGACTTGGGTGCTGCCCGGGACTCTGCTCGTTGTCGCAGCGACCCCGCTGGTTGTTGTCGAGACTCTCTTCTGGGTCGTGGAGGTGACGCTCTGAGGGGTACCACCACAGGCAGTCACCGTCAGCGCCATGACCCCGATCGTGATCATGCCGAGTTTGCGCATCGTGATCATCGTGCCATGAGGTCCTCGTCGCGAAGGCTACCGAGCAGGACGACGCCAAGACGCGAGGGCCGGACCGGCAGATCCTAGGGACCGATCTTCAAGCGGGCCGTGAGGCCGGACACGCCGTTCGGCGTGTCTCCCCCGCCCGTCAGCGTCGCCGTGCCGCTCACCGCCTGGCTGCCCACTCTTCCCCTGAAGGGCATGGTCCAGGCTGTTGCCGTGAGCGCCCCACCCACTGTGCGGCCGCTCATGGAGACCGAGCCGATCCTTCCCGTCATCCGGAACGAGATTCTCGCCACGGCAGGAGAGGAGACGACACAACCATTGAACACATAGGAGGTGCCGTTGTACTTCCCGCCGTAAGTGAAGGTCGTCCCGATGTCATTTGGGCTGTCCGTCGGGCAGAGCTTCGCCGAGATCGATGGATCGATCTTTTCGAAGTTCCCCTGCAACGGCTTGCCGGCAAAGGTTCCCGAGAACGAGGAGCTGCCACCGCCTCGGAACTGCACCTTGAGCACAACTGTCTGAGGACCCGTCGGCAACAGGCGTCTCACGAGTGCCTGAGCGACGCCGGAGCCGAGCGAGGTCACGACGAGCAACGCACAGACCAAGACGGCCGACGCGACCCCAGTCGCTCTCACCCGAGAGGTCCGACCCTCTCGGTTCTCCACATCGAACACCTCATCCGCCCTTTCGCAAATCCCGCCTGAATTGCTATTAAGACGATATCTGAGGCGACGCCCCCATCGTGCCCACCCCGGCCCGCACTGGCCGGGCCGAACTTCATCGCCGCTAAAGCCGTCCGGTTCTTGGTCGCCCTACGCCTCTACTCGACGCGCCCGTCCGAAAGCTAGCCTTGCGCTGCGAGTTACTTGGGGGATTCGGGAAGCACAGCGATGATCTGCTCACACTGCCAGACGGAGAACCGTCCCGATAGGAAGTTCTGCAGGACGTGCGGCTCCGAGCTCACACGCTCGTGTGCGGCGTGCGGCTTTGTCAACGAGCCCGACGACGCGTTCTGCGGCGACTGTGGCGCCCCCCTCGCCTCGAAGACCTTTGTCGGCGCAGGCCCTCCCTCGACTCGCGAGGCCATCGCTCCGCCTCGGGCAGATGACTCCCCCCACGTGGCGGGTGGGAGAACGATGACGGAGCTACGTCACGTCTCGGTGCTCTTCTGCGACCTCGTCGGCTTCACCCCGCTGTCGGAGTCGCGCGATCCCGAGGAAGTCAGGGAGCTGTTGTCGGCCTACTTCGATCTCGCCCGGTCGATCGTCGCCCGCTACGGAGGCGTGATCCAGAAGTTCATCGGTGATGCCGTCATGGCGCTCTGGGGGGCACCCGTCGCGAACGAGGACGACGCCGAGCGCGCGGTGCGCGCCGCCCTCGAGCTCGCCGCCGCCGTCTCTGCCTATGGCAACGAGCACGCCATAGCCCTGGCGGCCCGGGTCGGCGTCGTCACGGGCGGCGCGGCCACCACCGAGACCCCCGAAGAAGGCATGGTGATCGGGGACCGGGTCAACACCGCTGCCAGGATCCAATCCCTCGCCCCGGCGGGGTGCTGTTATGTCGACGAGGCAACGAGGCGCGCCACGGCCGCGGCCGTCGCCTACCTCGACGCCGGAGTGCATTCGTTGAAGGGCAAGGCGGAACCGGTCCGTCTCCACCAGGCGCTGCGGATCGTCGCTGGCGTCGGCGGGGCGCTCAAGTCGGAGGGCCTGGAAGCCCCCTTTGTCGGGCGCGACCGCGAGCTTCGCTTGGTGAAGGACCTCTTCCACGCTTCGGCCCAGGAGCAAAGGGCCCATCTCGTCTCAGTGACGGGCATCGCGGGCATCGGCAAGAGCCGCCTCGCCTGGGAGTTCTACAAGTACATGGACGGTCTGTCTGACCAGTTCAGCTGGCACCGGGGACGTTGCCTCTCCTACGGCGAGGGAGTCGCCTACTGGGCGCTGGCGGAGATGGTGAGGAGCAGGGCCGGAATTCTCGACGCCGAGGAGACAGCTTCCGCGGCGGCCAAGCTGCACGCGGCCGTCGAGGAGTGGCTCCCCGATCCCGAGGAACGTCGCTGGGTCGAGCCGCGACTGGCCCATCTTCTCGGACTCGAGGAACGCAACGCCCGGGACAAGGAGGACCTCTTCGCCGCCTGGAGGCTCTTCTTCGAGCGGATGTCGGAGGTCCGCCCGGTCGTCATGTCCTTCGAGGACATGCAGTGGGCGGACTCCTCCCTCCTCGACTTCGTCGAGTACCTGCTCGACTGGTCGAGAAACCACGCCATCTTCGTCCTCACCCTTGCCCGTCCCGAGATCGTCGAGCGCAGGCCGAACTGGGGCGCGGGGCGGCGCAACTTCACCTCCATCTACTTAGAGCCCCTCGCCCCGTCAGCCATGAGGGAACTCGTCACCGGACTCGTGCCGGGACTTGCCGATGACGTCTGCAGCCGCATCCTGCTTCGCTCAGAAGGCGTCCCGCTGTACGCCGTCGAGACCGTGCGGATGCTCATCGACCGGGGCCTTCTCATCCGTGCCGGCGACAGCTACGAGCCCGCCGGGCCTATCGGGGCCCTCGACATCCCCGAGACACTGCAAGCCCTCATCGCGGCGCGCCTCGACGGTCTCTCGACCGGGGAGCGGCGCCTGCTCCAAGAGGCCGCCGTCGTCGGCAAGACCTTCAGCAAAGAGTCGCTTTCGGCTCTCTTGGGTGAGCCCGCGGAAATGCTCGACGACCTGCTCGCCTCGCTGGTGAGGAAAGAGGTCATCTCCCTCCAGACAGACCCCCGGTCGCCTGACCGGGGCCAGTACGCCTTCTTGCAGGACCTCGTGCGCGAGGTTGCCTACGAGACGCTGCCAAAGCGCGACCGCAAACAGAAGCACCTCGCCGTCGCCGCCCACCTCCTCGAGGCGTGGACGACCGAGGAGGACGAGATCGTCGAGGTGGTCGCCTCCCACTACCTCGAGGCGTACAAGCTCGCCCCCGCCGCCCCCGACGCCGAGGAAGTGAAGGCCAAGGCCACCGAGCTGCTCACGCGGGCAGGCGAACGCGCCGCTGCTCTCGCCGCTGCCGAAGGTGCCCAGCGATACTTCGAGCAGGCGCTGGAGCTGACGGAGGACGCGCTCACCCGCGCCGTCCTCGAGGAGCGAGCCGGCCAGATGGCGGCGATGGGCGGCCTTCACGACAAGGCCAGAGCGCACTTCGAGGAGGCCATCTCGGCACTGGACGCGATCGGCGAGACCCATGCAAGCGCCCGCGTGTCAGCCCGCCTCGGCGAGATCGACTTCTTGCAAGAGCGCCTGGAACGAGGCATCGACCGGATGGAGGTGGCCTTCTCTCTCCTCGCGGACGAGGAACCAGACGCGGACCTCGCGACACTCGCGGCCCAGCTGGGACGGCTGCACGTCTTTGCCGGCTCACACGAGCTGGCCGCGGCGCGCCTCGAGTTCGCGCTTGGGCTCGCCGAGACGTTGAAATTGCCCGAGCAACTCTCCCAAGCCCTCAACACGAAAGCTGTTCTGCTGGCCTTCCAAGGTCGCCACGAGGAGGCGATGGCCCTCGGCAGGCATGCCCTCAAGGTGGCACTCGACAACGACCTGGCGGCGGCGGCATTGCGCGGTTACAACAACCTCGGAGCGTTCCTGGCCGTGCAGGACCGCTATGTGGAGATTTACGCGCTGACGGACCCGGCGATCGAGCTCGCCCGCCGGGTGGGTGACCGTGGCTTGGAGCGCTGGCTGCTCCTCGGCAAGGCGCGAGTCATGACAGAAACCGGCCAGTGGGACGAATCCTTGGAGATAGTTGACGAGCTCTACCGCGCGGGTGACCTCCCGGCGACTGCCGCTGCTCTGCTCTTGTTCTCAGTGCCGATCTATGTGCACCAGGGGAAGCTCGATATTGCCCGCGAGATGCTGGACACCCTTTCCGACGTGAGGCATTCCGAGGAGGTACAAGCCCGCTCCGGCTACGCCTGGGCGGAGGCGGTGCTGCTCCGCGGTGAGGGCGACCTCGAGGCGGCTCTCGCGGCCGCCACGAGGTCGGTGCAGTCCCGCCACGAGATCGGCATCGGCGCTGTCAAGGGCGGGCTCGTCGAGGAGCTCGAAGCCGCCATGCTCATCGACACAACCAAGGCAGAGGAGCTGCTCTCGTACCTGGAGAAGCTGCGGCCGGGCGAGACAACGCCCTTCCTCGCGGCTCAGGCGATGAGGTTCCGGGCAAGGCTGGCATCGGCTGGGGACGGCCAGGGCTTTGCCGCCGCCGCGGTCGCGTTTCGCGAGCTCTCGATGCCCTTCTGGCTCGCCGTCACCATTCTCGAGCATGCCGAGTGGCTCAGCGCACACGGGCGAGGCTCTGAGGCAACTCCCTTGTTGGCAGAAGCACGGGAGATCTTCGACAGACTGCACGCGCGCCCGTGGCAGGAGCGTCTCGCCGCGATGGCGAACATCGACAGCGTCTCCGCCTGAACCCGGCCGCACCATGAGGCCGCCGACCCGGGCCGTGGCGGCGTGCGGGGCCGCGATCGGGAATCCCGGAGCCGCTCTTTGAGTTGCACACTCTTTGCGGGTCAAAAGAGAGGCAGGGAACGAGCAGCGGTGACTGCGAATTCCATCACCGGCTCGATCGCCGGAACGCGGCTGGTGAGGCGCCGTGTCTGAAGACCACGAGTTCGCGCTCCTCGCAGAGTCCTTACGAAACGAGGGCTTAGGCCGACGAGTGGTCCTGGTCGACAAGCTGAGGCGTTGTCTCTGGCTGGTCACCGGCATCCTCGGTCTGCTGGCGCTGGCCGTGATGCTCGCGCTCACCGGCACGATGTCGATAGTGATCACGCTGGTCGCCGTGGGCCTGATCCTCCACGAGGTGGTGCGGGTAGGGCTTCGCGAGCACAGGAGGGACGCCTCGTAGATCCAGGGCACGGGGGCCAGGCGAATCGTCGGCGCACCGGTGCCAGCCGACCCCGCTCAGTAGGGTCGGCGTTGACAAGAACTTTTACGCCGTATAAATATTACGAGCGATGATAAAGGCCGTTGGGGCGACCGACTGGCGCGAGGCCCGCCGACGCTCGGCGCGCGATGTGATACTCGAAGCCGCCTGGGCTCTCGTCGAAGAGGAGGGGCTGGCCGGCCTGTCGATGCGTGACCTGGCCCGGCGGGCAGGGATCACCACGCCGACGGTTTATGCCTATTTCGACTCGAAGAACGCCATCTATGACGCCATGTTCGGCCAGGCGGCCGCGCAGTTCGCCGAGAGAATGGCCGCCCCCTACGACTTCGGCGAACCCCGCGACCTCCTCGTAGTGGGTGTCCAGCGTTTCTTCGAGTTCTGCACCGGTGACCTGGCGCGCTACCAGCTTCTCTTCCAGCGCACCCTCCCCGGTTTCGAGCCCTCACCGGAGTCTTACGAGCCGGCAGTGCGGGCTCTCGGAGAGGCACGGGAATGGCTCGCCCTCAACGGCGTCACCGAGGCGCGCCATGTTGACATGTGGACCGCCCTGGTGACGGGCCTTGTGAACCAGCAGATCTCGAACGAGCCGGGAGGCGAACGCTGGACCCGCCTCCTCGACGAGTCGATCTCCATGTTCCTCGCCCATTGCCGGACGAGCCCCCCACTGAAGCCGAAGTCCCGCCCTGCTCAAGCCAAAGGAGCCCGCCATGACGATGACGACGATTGACGTCACGACCATAGAGCCGCTCGCCCACCGCGAGGCGATGCGCCGTCAAAGCTACGAACTGGAACGCACCCTCGAGCTGCTTCGATCGCTGGATGATCGAGCGTGGGCAGCTGCGACCGACTGTCCCGCCTGGGACGTCCGCGCCATGTACCAACATGTGCTCGGCGCCTGCGAAGCAGGCGCGTCCGTGCGCGAGAACCTGCACCAGCTGCGTCGGGCCCGCGCCCGTCGAAGACAACAAGGTTGCCCGCTCGAAGCCGCGCTGTCCGCGGTGCAGGTGAACGAGCGTGCCGGCCTCAGCCCGGCCGAGATCATCGAGCGGCTCTCGGCGGTCGCACCCAGGACCGTTCGCGGGCGCAAGCGCACGCCGGCGCTGGTGCGCCATCTCGCCAAGCTCGCAGTCGACGGGCCTGTGCACGAGACCTGGAGACTCGGCTACCTCATCGACACCATCTATCTGCGCGACCTGTGGATGCACCGCATCGACGTGGCCCACGCCCTCGGCCGGCAACCGGACCTGGCAGCCGACCACGATGGTCGGATCGTCGCCGACATCGTCGCGGAATGGGCACGCCGCCACGGCAGGCCGTTCTTGCTCGAGCTCACGGGCACCGCCGGCGGCACCTTCGGGCAGTGCCCCGAGCGCCCCGAGGCTGAGCGAGTGACGCTGGACGCCGTTGAGTTCTGCCGCACGCTCGCCGGTCGCGCTCCGGCGGAGGGCCTGCTCACGACGATCGTCCCGTTCTGACGGCCGCCTGCTGGCCCGCGGGCATGACGTCCGCAAGCCGGCGGGAAACCTGACAGTGGCAAGCACGGCTTGCTAGCGGAAGGTCTCTTCCGCGACCGCCGGCGAGATCGTCATGCCCCGGCCGCCCACCCCGGTCACGGCGACTACACCGGGCGTCAGCTCGCGCCGGAGGTACAGCTCGTCATCTGAGGCGCTCACGAGCTGGTGGTAAACGCCGACCCATCGACGCCGGATCTTCGGGAACGGTGTCCCGACGGCCCCAAGGGCCAGCTGCTGGACGGCCAGGGCCGCCTCCTCGGAGAGATCGAACGCGAACGGCTCATCGTACTCGTGGGTGTCACCGAGGGTCAGCCCCCCGTCGAGGCGCTGCTGGCATAGCAGTTGGATGCAATAGCGCGAGAGCGCCTCGTCCTGGGGCCCCAGCGAGGCCGCGAACTCCCTGAACGCCGGGTAATAGCGCAGGGAGTTGCCGTCGGCCACCGAGGTTGTGAGCTGGCGTCCGAGAGGTTCGGTCTCGGCCATCTGCAGGCGGACCGGCTGTAGATGCGCGCCCTCGAAGAGCCGGCCCAAAGGACCACCGCGCACCGCGCCGACGCAGAGCACGACGAGATCCCCCCTGTGGCGGGCCCGGGTGGAGTCTGTGACCTCGTGGTCTGCGACGTCGACGATCTCGCGCGGGGCCAGGAACTCGTACCGGCCCGAGCCCTTCAGCCACTCGCGTAGCGCCCCGAGTGCGAGGCGGGGCTCGACCGCCGCGTCGAGCGAACAGTGAAGGCCGGCCAGGAACTCGCCGTGCAAGCCCGGATTCATGCGGCGCACCTCGCCGGCGTCGAGCAGCGACAGCCCGCGCTCGGACGCGTCGCTCCGGGCGGCCGTCGCCTCGATGACCTTGAGCTCGGGCTCGCTCGACACGACCGTCATCGACCCGTTCGCGCGGAACCCTGTGCCGGGGACGTCGCGACCCACCTGCTCCCACAGCTCCCGGGCTCGCAGCGCCAATGCGAGCTCGGCCCCTGGGGACCGCCCGCTCACCCAGACGAGACCGAAGTTGCGAACCGAGGCCCCTCGGGGTCGCTCGTAGCGTTCGAGGTGGACGACGGTGGCGCCCGAGCGCACGGCGAAAACCGCATGCATCGTGCCGAGGATGCCACCACCCACCACCACGACACGGGCGGGAGCGGCGCTCACCAGGTCACCTCGGCCAGGCTGTCTCCCAAGATGCGCAGCGCCAAAGCCAAGTCCTCCCTGGAGATCGTGAGAGGCGGAGAAAGTGTCAGCACGCTGCCCATAGTCGTCTTGAAGGACAAGCCACGCTCCAGAGCTGCGTACAGCACCCGGTCGGCCTCGTCGATCGCCGGCGCGCCCTCGGACGTCACCAGCTCTACGCCCACCAGTAGCCCCGCCCCGCGGACGTCCCCGATGATGCGCAGATGACCGGCCATCGCCCGCAACTCGGAGACCAGGTACTCCCCCAGCTCGGCCGCCCTGGACACGAGGTGTTCCTCGGCGATCACTTCCAAGGTGGCAAGGGCGGCTGCCGCCAGCACGGGGTTCTTCTCGTGGGTGTAGTGCCCGATGGCCTTGTCGCCCATGACGTCCAGATCGGCCCGGGCCAGCACGGCGGCTATGGGCAGCACCCCGCCGCCAAGTGCCTTGCCCAGCACGAGGATGTCCGGCGAGACGCCCACATGTTCGTGCGCGCAGAAACGCCCGGTCTTTCCCAGCCCAGTCGGGATCTCGTCGAAGATCAAAAGTGCCCCGGTACGGTCGCAGGCCCGGCGGACCTCCTGCCAGAAGCCCGGCGGAGGCAGGTAGGGAACGGCACGGATCGGCTCGGCCACCACCGCCGCGACGTCACTCTCGCGTTCGAGCACGTATTCGACCATCCGGGCACAAGCCATCCGGCACCGGTCCAGGTCCGGCACCCCGCCCGGCGCGGCGAAGCCGTAGGCGCACCGGTAACAAGCAAAGGGCGGCACGTGCTCGGTGCCGACGAGCAGAGGACCGATCCCGCCCGAGCGGAACAGCGCCTCGCCCCCGACCGAGGCGGCACCGAAGCCGGCGCCGTGGAAGGAGTCCCAGAAGCTGACGGTCTTGAACCTTCCTGTGGCGAGGCGGGCGATCTTGAGGGCGATCTCGACCGCCTCGGAGCCGCCGGGTGCGAACAGCACCTTCCAGGGGCCGCCCGGGACGAGATCGCACAGCGTCTCTGCCAGTGTCACGGCGGGTTCGCATGTGAACCGGCGCGGGGCGAAGGCCAGGGTGTGCATCTGAGCCTCGACCGCCGCCAGGACCTTCGGGTGGCCGTAGCCGATGTGATGGACGGAATTGCCGTGGAAGTCGAGGTAGCGCCGGCCGTCGGCGTCCTCCAGCCAGGATCCCTCGGCCCCCACGACCGCGCTCAGACAGGGCGTGGACAAGGACTGGTGGACGAAGACGGCCTCGTCCCGGGCCAGCAGGGCCCGCGTGTCGTCGCCCAGGGCGCGCTCGGACCAGGCGACACGGTTCAGGCTGAGATTGACGTCCCCTTCGCGCTGGTCCGGCGGAGCCACCCGAGTCCGTTCAGCCGCCGGCTGTCAGGGCTTCTCGCCTGCGGCCAAACGCTCTTCGATCCTGTCCAGGACGGGCAGGACGTCGGTGAGGCCGTCGACGACGTAATGAGCACCCGCCGCGAGCAACCTCTCCGTCGCCACCTTGCTGAGGCGACGCTGCTCCTCAGCCGGCAGGGCAGCGTACTCGGCGTGGGTGAGGCCGACCTCGTTGCCCGTGACGGCCACTCCCACCGACCACATGCCCCCGTTCAGCCCCTCCTCGATGTCCACCGCCGTGTCGCCGATCTTGACGACCGCCTCCACCGGGCTGATGGAGAGCTTTATCAGAGCCTGCAGCGCCATGAACGGACCCGGCCGGCCGGCCGGTGTGTCGCCGGCGCAGATGGTGACGTCTGGCTCGTATCCCTGCGCCTTGGCGACCCGGACGACGACGTCCATCACCTCGCGCGGATAGCCCGTGGTCGAGGCGACGGCCATGCCCCGCCCCCTCAAGGCGGCAACCGTCTCGGTCACTCCGGGGATCACATCGGAGTGCTGCTCCACCGTCTGCACCTGCAGCGGCAAGAAACGCTGGTAGAGCATGTCGACATCGGCGTCATCGGGGCGCTTGCCGTGCACCGACTCCCACCTCGCGACAACCGACTCGTCCCGCGTTATGGCCTGTATGTGCTGCCATTTCGGCATGCCCATCGGGGCGCGGGCCTCGGCCACGGTGATGGGGACCCCCGTCTCGGCGAAGGCCTGCATGAACGTGGCCACCGGGGCCATGCAACCGTAGTCAACAGTGGTGCCGGCCCAGTCGAGGACGGCGGCTCTCAGTGGTCCGACGTAGCGATGAGCATGTTGCGACGACATGGTCAGGCCTCCAGCCTCTCGGTCAGTTTCCGAATCCCCGGACGGACCGCCATCAGGCCGTAAGGGCGGGAGCAAGGTCGTGCACGCCCATCTCGTCCAGGACGGCCGCGATGGCGTCCAACGCGGCCCGCATCTCCGTCTCGCCAAGACGGCCGATGCAGCCCACGCGGAAAGAATCTGCGACCGTCAGCTTGCCGGGATAGATCAAGAACCCCTTGTCGCTCAAGCGCTCATAAAAGTCCCCGAAGTCGAATTTCGGATCAGCCGGCATGTGGAACGTGACGATTATGGGTGCCTGGACCGCTCTCGGCAGCAGGCAGCGGAACCCCAGGGCCTCCATGCCATCCACCAACACCTGGTGGTTCCTGGCATAGCGGGCTCCCCGCCCGGCCACTCCGCCCTCGGCCGCGTGCTCGTCGAGGGCTTGCATGAAGGCCGCGACGACGTGGGTGGGCGGCGTGAAGCGCCATTGCCCGTTCTTCTCGAAGCCCTGCCATTGGGCGAACAGGTCCAGGCTCAGAGAATGCGCATTGCCCTGGCACTGCTCCAGCACGTCGCGGCGGATCAAGGCAAAACCCATGCCAGGCACGCCCTCCAGGCACTTGTTGGACGATGCGGCCACGGCGGCAAAGGGAACCTGGCGCGCGTCGAGCGGCAAGGCCCCAAAGGCGCTCATGGCGTCGATGATCAAGGGTCGGCCGCGCGCTGCCACGACCTCGGCCACCGCCGCGATCGGGTTGAGGATGCCCGAGGTGGTCTCGCAGTGCACAACTGCCACATGGGTGATGCTCTCGTCGCCGGCCAAGCGCTCGCCCACGGCTTGCGGCTCGACGCACTGGTCCTCACGCCACTCGAGGGCTTCCACGCTACGGCCCATGACGCGGGCGCTCTGGACCATGCGCGTGCCGTAGGCGCCGTTCACGAGCACGAGCAACTTGCCGTCGCGCGGTACCAGGGTCCCGATCGTCGCCTCGACGGTAAAGGTCCCCGATCCCTGGAGCGGGACGCAGACATGGGTCTCCTCGGCGCCCGCCAGGGTGACGAGTCGCTCGCGCATCTCGCGGTTCATGGTGATGAACGCCGTGTCCCGCGAACCCCAGTCACGCAGCATCATCGCCCGCCTGACGCTCTCGGAGGTGGTGAGCGGGCCCGGAGTCAGCAAATAAGGTGAGTTCACGGGCACGTACGAACGCTAGTCAACGAGAGACGATCCTGTACAACGTCGTCGCTTTCGTCGACCCGACTCTGTCAGTACACCCTCAGTACACCTGGAATTCATCTGGCGTTTACTTGCCAGTGGACGAAAAGTTCCGGTTACGTTCGCGAGGACCCCCGTGTACAGTTCGCGGCAGAATCGTAACAACGAGAGGGGAAACCGGAATGGCTGAGCGCGACGAAGGTATTGTCCGACCAGAAGCAACGGCCTACGACCGAAGGCGCTTTCTCCGTCAGGCGGGACTTGGTGCCGCAGCGATTGCAGCCGGTGGGGTGCTGTTCGATGCGGGCGCCAGCTCGGCAAGCCCGTTCATCTCGAGAGCCCTGCGGGACGCGGCCACCACTGCACCCACGATGCCACCCGGCCTTGTCGCCGCCGCGCAGAAAGAAGGCACGCTCAACCTGATCGCCGACCCCTACAACTGGGCGAACTATGGCACCCAGTCGACTCCGAACACTGTCATCGGCGAGTTCTACAACTTGTACAAGATCAACTGCCCTGTAGTGAACCCCGAAGGCTCCTCGGCGCAGGAGCTGACGGCCATCCTGTCCTTCAAGGGCACGCCCAAGGATCCCGATGCCGTCGACGTCTCACCTGAGATTGCCGAGCAGGGCCAAGCAGAAAAGGCTTTTGCGCCCTACAAGGTGCAGACCTGGAACGAGATCCCGAGCGTCATGAAGGACCCGGGCGGCGCCTGGTACGGCGACTACTACGGTGTCCAATCCTTCGGCACGAACACCAAGGTTGTGAAGAACCCGCCGACTACCTGGCAGGACCTCCTCAAGCCGGAGTACAAGGGCCAGGTCGCGATCGTCAACAGCCCTGCCGTCGCGGGCGATGCGTTCGGCGCCGTGTGGAGCGCCGCCCTCGCCAACGGCGGGTCCCTCGACAACATCATGCCGGGTCTCAGGTTCTTCCAGAAGCTGAAGGACGTCGGGAACTTCAACCCGATCATCGCCAACCCGGCCCAGGTCGCCAGTGGCGAGACGCCGATCGTGATCGAGTGGGACTACCTCAACATCGCCTATAAGAAGCAGTACCCCGACCAGAAAATTGTCGTGAGCGTTCCGGCCGATGGCAGGTTCGCCAACTTCTACTGCCAGGCCATCAGCGCCTACGCGCCGCACCCGAACGCGGCCAAGCTCTGGATGGAGTACCTCTACTCGGACCTGGGACAGCTCGAGTATCTCGCCGGGTACGTCCACCCGGCGCGGTACACGGCCATGGCGGCTGCCGGCAAGATCCCGGCCTCTCTTGCGAAGGATCTGCCACCTGCGAGCGAGTATGCGGGCGTGCGCTTCCCCACCCTGGCCCAGATCAACAAGGCGAGCGCGGTCGTGACCGCGAACTGGGACAAGATGGTGGGCGGCGTCTAGCTCGGGGCCCAGGCGCCGTTAGGAGGGCCCGTTGGCCCTCGCCGAGTCGGGAATGCAGCCGGTGGGCCTCGCCGGGAGGGCGCCGCGAAAGCGGTCGCTCTCCCGGCGATGGGCCCTGCTCGGGGTGTTCCCCTTCTTCGCCTACATCAGCATCTTCTTGCTGATACCGACCGGTGAGCTCATTGTCGGCGCTTTCCGGACAGCCAACGGGGCCTTCACGCTCTCGAACATCTCCGACGTCTTCCACGCGCCCTACCCGCAGGCGTTCGAGTTCTCGCTGGAGCTGTCCGCCTTGAGCGCGCTCATGGGAGGGGTGCTCGGCTTCCTCGTCGCCAACGCCGTCTTGCACCACGGCGTTCCCCGCTTCATCCGGCCGGCGTTCGTGTCGTTCTCGGGCATGGCCGCGAACTTCGCGGGTGTGCCACTCGGGTTCGCGTACATTGCGACCTTGGGCACCCTCGGCGTCGTCACCACCCTCCTGCAGCACCTGGGGCTGGACATCTATCCGTCGTTCAGCCTCCAAGGCCTGTTCGGGTGCGCACTGGTCTACATGTACTTCCAGCTGCCGCTCATGATCCTGCTCATGATCCCTGTGATCGAGGGACTGCGCAAGGAATGGAGGGAGTCGGCGTCGAACCTCGGTGCGAGCTCCTTCGAGTTCTGGCGGTACATAGGCCTGCCGGTCGTAACTCCGTCGCTGCTCGGCTTGATGGTGTTGCTGTTCGGGAACGCCTTCTCCGCCTACGCGACGGCGGAGACCCTCGGCGTCTCGAATCTCGTCACCATAGATATCGCGAACCTCATCAACGGAGACATCACCCTCGATCCGCAGGACGCGTACGCACTCGCCCTCGCCATGATCGTGATCATCGTCATCACGATCGTCGTCTACGCCCTTCTTCAGCGTCGAGCGAGCCGATGGCTCAGGTAACCGCCGTCGCGCAAGCTCGCCCGAGTTCTCACCGCTTCCGGCGGGCAGCGAACCGTGTGCCCGTTTGGCACGTGATATGGCTGGTGATCGCGGCGCTCGTCTTCCTCGTGCCGATCTACTCGGTCGTGCAGTTCAGCCTGGTGGGAATCGGGCCGGGCCAGAGTCCCTTTCACTGGTACCTGACCGTGTTCGACGACCCGATGTTCAGGTCCTCTTTCTGGCTCTCTATCCAGATCTCTCTCGAGACCGTCGCCGTCAGCCTCGTGCTCATGGTGCCCACCGTGTTCTGGGTCCATCTCCGCCTCCCCTGGCTCCGCCCCGTGATGGACCTGATCTCGATCCTCCCGTTCGTCGTGCCGCCGATCGTGCTCGTCGTCGGGCTCCTGCCCTTCTTGAAGAACATCACCTGGTTGTTCGTGCGCCCCGAGGTGCTGTCACTCATCTACGTCGTGTTCGCGTTGCCGTTTCTCTATCGAGCGCTCGACGCGGGACTACGCGCGATCGACCTGCGAACCCTGGTCGAGGCCGCCGAGAGCCTCGGCGCAAAGATGCCCAGGACCCTGCTGCAGGTGATCCTTCCGAATCTCCGCGCCGCCATAATCGGGGGATCGTTGCTCACCGTCGCGATCGCGATGGGCGAGTACACCGTGGCGAGCCTGCTGGAGTTCAGCACGTTCCCCGTCTACACCTACACGATCGGGACGACCACGGCCTACGAGGGCGTCGCGCTTTCGTTCATCAGCTTCATCTTCGTCTGGGGGGCGATGCTGGCCCTTTACCTGCTAGGTCGGGGTGGTCGCGGCGCGGCCGCTGTCGCGATCACGGACTATAACTAGGGTCCGCATGGCAACGGTCGAGCTCCGCGGGCTTTGCCGCACATTTGGCAGTGTCGTCGCCCTCGACCATCTCGATCTCAAGGTTCACTCCGGCGAGTTCGTGTCCCTGCTCGGCCCGAGCGGCTGCGGGAAGACGACGGCGCTGCGGATCATCGCCGGTTTCGAATGGCCTGACTCGGGCGAGGTGCTCGTGGAAGGTCAAGACGTGCTCGGCCAGGCCGCCAACAAGCGCAACATGGGCATGGTCTTCCAGGCGTACAGCCTGTTCCCGAACATGACCGCGCAACAGAACGTGGAGTTCGGCCTCCGGGTTCGCAAGGAGAGCCACGAGAAGCGCGCGCGACGGGCCCGGGAGCTCCTCGAGCTCGTCGGGCTCGCCAGCGCGATGGACCGCTATCCCCGCCAGCTGTCCGGGGGCCAACAACAGCGCGTGGCTCTCGCGAGGTCGCTCGCTATCGAGCCGCGTGTCCTGCTCCTCGACGAGCCGCTCTCCGCCCTGGACGCGAAGGTGCGGGTCCAGCTTCGCGCGGAGGTCCGCCGCATCCAGCTGGAGCTCGGCATCACGACCCTGTACGTCACCCACGACCAGGAGGAGGCGCTATCGATTTCGGATCGGGTAGCCGTGATGTCGGAGGGTCGCATCGAGCAGCTCGGGACGCCGGCCCAGATCTACAGCGGCCCGAGGACAGCGTTTGTGGCGAACTTCGTCGGGACGATGAACAAGCTCGAGGGCACGGTCGTGTCACTCGAGGACAGGATTGTCCGTTGTGGACCGCTGCTACTGCAGGTCCCCGACCCCACCTTCAACCACCCGGCCGGCGAGAAGGTGGAGCTTTTCCTCCGCCCCGAGGACATCAGCATCGGGCTGCTCTCGAACGGGGACAAGCCGGCTCCGGGCTTGTTCGAAGGGCGGGTCACGAGCCTTACGTTCCTCGGACCGGTCACCAGGGTCGGCCTGGAGACAGATATCGGACCCCTGATGGCGGATGTCTCGAGCGCGGTGGCTCTCGGCCTCGCGGCCGACACGGTCGTAGCAGTCAAGCTGGATTCGACTTCGTTGCGTTCGATCGCCCGTTAGCGCGCCGAGTCCCGGTGCTGACAGGCGCGGCGGCCGGTTTCATCTGAGCCGGCCCCACTGTGGGCGGCTGGGCTGTGCCGAGCACCACATCTCCCCGGCGGCGCCGCTTGCTAGCGTCCTGTCGTGACCGCCGCAGACAGCTCGACCTCCTGGTCGGCTGGGCAGGAACTGCCATTGCGGCGAGGGAGACGCTGGCTCCTTTTCGCCGAGTCTCTCGCCGTCCTCGTCTCGCCGCTCGTGGGCTTTTTCGTCTTGAGGATGCGGGCCATGGCGCCCGTCGAGCTGCCCGATCCGAGCATGCACACGATCTAC
>Ga0326728_10005965_pt1 | contig 33455 bp, 29 predicted proteins | sample MB3enrmetagenome_FD_207602 | JGI IMG/M metagenome (GOLD analysis project Ga0326728, IMG submission 207602) | Lab enriched peat soil microbial communities from McLean, Ithaca, NY, United States - MB31MN | ecosystem: Environmental > Terrestrial > Soil > Wetlands > Peat | place: USA: New York... | reverse complement strand
AGGCCAGTAAAATTCGCGGATGCGAAAATAGCCGTCTTCTGCGAGGGCCTACGCCAGTTCCATTCTGCTGTGTGTGCTCAGCGGCTTACCTGCTTCTGTATTATTCGGGTGCCGAAACTGCTGCCGGTGAGCCCGGCCGCTCCCGGTCGGGTTCGATATAATCCGCTCATGTTTTTACAGCACTCTTTGAAGCAGATTGCGCCCGTGTTCTCTCTCCTTTTGCTCGCGAGCGTAGCGTCCGCTCAGACCGAGCCGCCGCCCGCCAAGTATCCCGACTATCCCAGCGAAATACCGGCCAAGTTCACACCCGTGACCGACACTTTCGACTACATCAAGCGAGACGTCATGATCCCCATGCGCGATGGCGTGAAACTGCACACGGTCATTCTCGTGCCCAAGGGCGCCAAAGGCGCGCCAATTCTCCTCACGCGTACACCCTACAACGCGACGAATCTCACGAGCCACGCAGAAAGCTCTCACCTCGCCTCCATCCTGCAAGGCTACGACAACGCCAACGAAGTGATCATGGAAGGCGGCTATATCCGCGCAGTCCAGGATGTGCGCGGCAAGCATGGCTCCGAGGGTGACTACGTGATGAACCGGCCCTTGCACGGCCCGCAGAATCCCACGCCGGTCGATCATGCCACCGATACGTATGACACCATCGACTGGCTCGTGAAGAACGTACCCGAGTCGAATGGCAAGGTCGGCATCCTCGGCATTTCCTACGATGGTTTCTTGCCCTTGATGGCGCTCGTCAATCCGCACCCAGCGCTCAAAGTTTCCGTTCCGATGAATCCTATGGTTGATGGATGGATGGGCGATGACTGGTTCCACAACGGCGCCCTTCGGCAAGAGGGGACCCTCGACTATATCTACGGCCAGGAATCCACCCGCAAGTCAGAGGAGAAGTGGTGGAGCAGCCACCTCGACGACTACAACATGTACATGCAGGCGGGTTCGGCGGGTGCAATGGGCCAGCGCCGCGGGTTGGAGCCGCTTGGCTTCTGGCGCAAGATACTGGCACACCCCAGCTACGACGCCTTCTGGCGCGACCAGGCGATGGATCGGGTGCTCGCCGCGCAACCGCTCAAAGTCCCCGTCATGCTGGTGCATAGCCTTTGGGATCAGGAAGATATTTACGGCGCCATCGCCGTCTACAAGGCCATCAAGCCGAAGGACACCGCGAACGACAAAGTATTTCTCGTCATGGGACCGTGGTGTCACGGCGGAGAGATCGAAGACGGCAGCTCACTCGGCCCGATCAAGTTCGCGAGTGACACCGGGCTCTATTTCCGCCGCGAGATCTTGCGCCCCTTCCTCGACCAATACCTGAAAGACGGAGCGCCCAAGGCCGGCCTCCCACCCGTGACGGCATTTGAAACCGGAACGAATACCTGGCGGCGGCTGCCCGCTTGGCCTGCCGGTTGCCCGAACGGATGCACGGTCCGGCCCACGCCGCTATACCTCACGGCGGGCCTCAAGGTGGCCTTCCAAGTGCCTAAGCCAGACGACGTTGCGTTCGACGAATACATCTCCGACCCCGCCAAGCCCGTGCCCTATCGCGCGCGCCCTATCGACAGAAGCTCCTGGTCCCGATGGCTCGTGGACGACCAGCGGGAAGCCTCGGGTCGTCCGGACGTTGTGGCGTTCATCTCTGACGTTCTGACTGCGCCGGTGAAGATCAGCGGTCAACCGGTCGCCAACCTCGTCGCTTCCACCAGCGGGACCGACTCCGATTGGGTAGTCAAGTTGATCGATCTCTATCCTGACGAGGTGGCCTCTCAGCCCGCTTTAGGCGGCTACCAGCTCATGATTTCCGCTGACATCTTCCGCGGCCGCTATCGTGAGAGCCTGGAAACCCCGAAACCGATTCCGGCAGATCAGCCGCTGCTGTATCGCTTCGCTTTGCCGACGGCGAACCACGTCTTCCTGCCCGGCCACCGGCTCATGGTGCAGATCCAATCGAGCTGGTTTCCGTTGTACGACCGCAATCCGCAAACCTTTGTTCCAAGCATTTTTTGGGCGAAGCCGGAGGATTACCGAAAAGCCGTGCAGCGAGTGTACCATACACCGGGTCAGGCAAGCTTCATTGAACTGCCCTTGGTGACGATACCTTGAGGAGCCGTCGCATGATTTTCACTACACGACGCAGTCTGTTGAAAAGCGCCGCCGCCGCTGCCGCCGGTATCGCCAGTGCATCCGGAGGTTTCTCCATTCTCCGCGCGGCGGTCCGGAAGACGGACATTCGCGTGGAAGACATCTCTATCGCGTACGAAGAGTACAAATACCGCACGCCCATCAAGTTCGGCGGCCACGTCCTAGACCGCGCCACGATCCTGAACGTGAACTGCTCAGTACGAACGGGCGACGGCCGCCTGGGCAAGGGGTTCGGATCGATGCCCCTGGGCAACATATGGTCGTTCCCATCGAATGTCTTGTCGTACGAAACAACGTTGGGAGCGATGCAGGCCCTGGCGGAACAGATCGCCAAGGCGACTCGCGATTACCGGGAGTTCGGCCACCCCATCGACATCAACTGGGCCCTCGACCCCGTTTACCGCAAAGCCGCGGCGGACGTCTCGGCCCGGCTTCATCTTGCTGAGCCCATTCCCCCTCTCTGCGCGCTCGTCACGGCCAGCGCATTCGACGCCGCCATCCACGATGCGTTCGGGAAAGTACACGGGCTCAATTGCTATCACACCTACGGCCCGGAGTTCATGAAGTATGATCTGGCACACTACCTCGGTCCCGAGTATAAAGGCGAGTTTCCCAGCAAGTATGTGAGCCAGGAACCCAAGCCGCGGATGCCGATGTACCATCTGGTGTCAGCCATCGACCCGATCGAAGACGCCGATGTCACGCATCGCATCAACGACGGCTTGCCCGAAACGCTACCGGAGTGGATCCGCCACAACGGTCTGACGCACTTCAAAATCAAGCTGAACGGCGACAACCGGAAGTGGGATGTGGAGCGCGTGCTGCACGTCGACCGTGTAGTTACGCAAACCCAGCAACAGCGCAGCGTTAACAATTGGGTCTATTCGCTGGATTTCAACGAGAAATGCCCCAACGTCGAGTATCTCCTGGACTTTCTGCGCGAGGTGAAGCAGAAGACGCCCGGCGGCTACGAACGGATCCAGTACGTCGAACAGCCCACCGCCCGTGATCTGCAAGCGCACCCGGAAAACGTGATGCACGAGGCGGCGAAGCTGAAGCCGGTGGTGATTGATGAATCGCTAACGGACGTTGAGGCGCTGCTGCTGTCGCGCAAGCAGGGCTATACCGGCGCCGCACTCAAAGCCTGCAAGGGACAGAGCCACATGATGGTGATCGCGTCGCTTGCTGAGAAAGAGAAAATGTTCCTTTGTGTGCAGGACCTCACCTGCCCGGGTGCATCGCTGATCCAATCGGCTAGCTTGGCTGCTCACGTACCGGGCGTGGCCGCTATCGAAGCCAACTCCCGGCAGTTCATGCCCGCGGCGAATGAAGCCTGGAAGAGCCGTTTTCCGGGGATCTTTCACATCACCGACGGAACCATGGATACAAGCGAGCTAATTGGGCTCGGCCTCGGCGCTGTGCCAGCCTGACCGGCTGCGGCTCGGTCCGATTGCCGGATGTTACAATCATGGTTTCCCTATGGACAACCGGATGTCGCGGCCACTGGCCGAAGTGGATCCCGAAATTTACGATGCCATCCGCCATGAGACGGAGCGGCAAGGCTCGCAAATCGAACTGATTGCAAGCGAAAACTTCGTTTCCGAGGCCGTGCTCGAGGCCACCGGAAGCGTCCTAACCAACAAGTACGCCGAGGGTTATCCTGCCAAGCGCTACTACGGCGGATGCGAATTCGTCGATGTCGTCGAGAACCTCGCGCGTGACCGTGCCAAGAAGCTGTTCGGCGCCGAGTACGTCAACGTACAGCCGCACTCGGGTTCTCAGGCAAATCAGTCCGCGTATACCGCCGTGCTCCAGCCCGGTGACACCATCCTGGGCCTGAATCTCTCCCATGGTGGCCACCTGACCCACGGGCATCACCTGAACTTCTCCGGCAAGACGTACAAGGTAATCCCGTACGGCGTCAGCAAAGAGGACGAACGCATCGACTACGATGAACTTGCCCGCCTAGCGGCGGAGAACAAGCCGAAGCTGATCATCGCCGGCGGCAGCGCTTATCCACGCACGCTGGATTTTCCACGGTTCCGCCAGATCGCGGATTCGGTGGGTGCGATTCTGCTGGTCGATATGGCGCATTTCTCGGGGCTGGTCGCGGCGGGAGTGCATCCCAATCCCTGCCAGTGGGCGGACATCGTCACCTCCACCACGCACAAGACGCTGCGTGGCCCGCGATCGGGTTTGATTCTGGCCCGCGCCCAGTATGGCCCCGCGATCGACAAAACTGTTTTCCCAGGCATCCAGGGCGGGCCTCTGGAGCACGTCATCGCAGCGAAGGCAGTCTGTTTCCTGGAGGCTATGCAGCCGGAGTTCGTGGCATATCAGAAGCAAGTGGTGGCCAATGCCAAGGCGCTGGCGCAGGGCATGATCGACGAGGGCTACCGCGTCGTTTCCGGGGGCACGGATACCCACGTTATGCTGGTCGACGTGTTCTCCAAGGGCGTCCGCGGCAAGGAAGCCGAAGCCGCTCTGGATCGAGCGCGCATCACCGTCAACAAGAACACCATCCCATTTGATGTAAATCCGCCTCTCAACCCCAGCGGCATCCGCTTGGGCAGCCCGGCAGTAACCACGCGCGGTTTTCGCGAACCGGAAATGCGCGAGACGGCCGCGCTCATTGCTGAAGTGCTGAGCCAGATCACTTCCGAAGACGCGATCGCGGACGTTCGCCGCAAAGTCCAGAAGCTGACCGATCGCTTTCCGCTGTACAGTTGGAAGCTCGAACAGGCTCCGGCGGTCCGATAGCCCGCGCGGCGCGGGGCGCCTATGCTGAAGATCGTCATCGATGCGCGCCGCATACGGGACTTCGGCATCGGTACGTATATCCGCAATCTGGTCCAAGCGCTGGCCCGCGCCGACCAGGAGAACCAATATGCGGTGGTGGCTTCCTCCGCCCAAGCGCCGCTACTGTCCGGGCTTCCACCTAATTTCGAAACGGCGATTTTCGAGGCGGACGACATGCGTCCCACCGAACACGTCGCCTTCCCGCTCTTTCTGCGCCGTTTCTCGGCCAATGTATTTCATATCCCCCTCAATCGCGTTCCCTTCTTCATGCCCAAGCCGTACGTCGTGACCGTGCATGATATGGCCAGCCTTCTGTTCAGTCAGGAGTCTGGATTCCGCATGAATATCCGGCGGTATCGTTTCCGGCGCGGACTGCTGAGAGCAGGAAAGGTCTTGGCTGTTTCCGCCGCCACCCGTCGCGATGTCGTGCAGACGCTGGGCGTTCCGGCCGACCGAGTGAGGCTGGTTTACAGCGCTCCCGCCCCTGAATTCTTCCAGCGCGGCCATGCAGCCGATCGCGAGACCGATGAACAGGAACGCCGCCGGATTCTCGAACGGTATCAGATCAACTACCCGTTTCTGCTATACGCCGGTAACATTCGCCCGCAAAAGAACATACCCCGCCTGGTGGAAGCGTTTGCGGTCGTGCGGAACGAACTCGCGAATCATCCGGTGTATTCGGATCTGCGGCTCATCATCATCGGGGATCAAATCGCGCGCAACCCGGCGGTCCGGCACGCCGTAATCCACAGCCGGGTCGAAAATTGTGCGCGGTTCCTCGGCTTCGTGCCTTTTGATACATTGCGGATCTTCTACGAGTGTGCCACCGCGTTTGTGTTTCCATCCCTTTACGAAGGCTTCGGTTTGCCGCCCCTGGAAGCCATGGCGTCGGGCACGCCGGTGGTTACCTCGAACATCAGTTCCCTGCCCGAAGCCGTGGATGACGCAGCGATGTTGGTGAACCCGGAAAACGTATTCGACATCGCGCGCGGCATTCGGGAAGTACTTCTCAATGAGGATTTGCGTCGCGCTCTCGTGGCCAAGGGCAGGGAACAGGCAGCGCGCTTCAGTTGGGAGCGAACGGCGCGCGAAGTGATCGAAATCTACGGTGAAGTGGCCCGGCAATGAGGTCCCTAAACCACCTGCTCCATCAACGAGATCAGGTACTCCTGATCGAATGGCCCTGAGCGGTAGGTGCGGGCATCGAAGAACCGCCAGAGGTTCCGCTTCTTCTCCAAGCAGTAGAAAATAAACTGCTCTTCGACAACCTCCCGCTCAAGAATTTCCTGGTTAAAGCAGCGGATGGAGCCTTCGATGATGTGCGGCACGCGAAAGTTCTCGGTGGAGATAGTTTCCGGCGTGGCTGCGAATTCAATCTGTAAGATCCTGCCGCGCACATTAACCTGCAGCAGATTGACTCCGATTTCTTGAAATGATTCCGGCAAATATTCGACGGGGTCGAAGTCAACTTGAGGGCTCGAAAGATGTTGATTGAGCTCCTTGACGAAACCGCCGCAGATGGCGTGCAGTTCAACGGCCGCTTGGCGCCGCATCGCCGCGATAGCCAGTGCCTTCTCAACCAGTGCGCTATCCTTCGCCGCGAGAGCGTCGATCGCTTGTGCCAGCTTCTTCAGTCGGTCTCTTGACAAAGCAGGACAGCTCCCACCCGCCGGCCTTCCCCCCTTGGCATGGCGGTGCTTCTTTAGCGTAAGCTGTTCGCGGCCGGAAAGCGAGTGTCGCTCGATGCCTCGGCTGGGTGGGACACTGCGAACTCGTCGGCGTGCAACAAGTCGAGCAGAGTAATGTGCAGGTGACGCAAGAGCAAATCGCCCATTTGGGGCGAAAGCACGCGAGCACCTTTCAGCACATTGTGCAGATGAGTTTGGGAAATACCGGTGCGCCGGGCCAGACCCCGCTCGGTCAATTCCCCGCGCTGCACGCGTTCCTGTACGTGCTCGATCAGTCGAAGCTGTAGCGACTCGAAATACATTAGACGAGCGGCAGAATGATTCCCCCCTGAAATAGGGGGCAACCCGAAGTAGATGGTAGCAAAAAATCTCAGCAATTTAAATAAGAATATGACGATGGCACAAACCGGCATGATTACATCGTCGATCCAGCAGCTTAGAATTCATCAAGAGCTTTTTCTCTAGATGAATTTCCGGAAAAATATTGTTTGAATATTGACGGAAGTTCAATTCGCTTTACATTGGACAACAGTGTTTCGTTGGTTGTCCCCGCGACTAAAAAGACGGGGAAGACCCGGAAGGGACATTCTTAACATATGGATTGGGACAGATCAGAGACTATTGCGCTTGCAAAAACTCCCTGTACGCACTGCCACGGAGACGGACTGCGTCCTGGTCGAGGTAGTAAACCAAGCGCCTGCAACTGCGTATTGCGGGCCATCTTTCGCGCTTGCTATGCCCGGTTCCGCTATTGCGCCACCAAAGAAAAATACATGAGCAAAGTGACGCTGACGCTGTGCGCGGGCAAGGATCGCCGGCTGACATGGGTTCGAAAGGACGAGGACTACGTGGCGGACTTCTGCCTGGTCAGCCGCCGCACTCTGGATGATTTTGAATACAAGGTGTTTCGCTTTCACTTCCTGCTTGGAGCAGACTGGCGGCTCTGCTGCCGGCAGATGAAGATCGACCGCGGAACCTTCTTTCACACGTATATCGAATCCAGCAGAAACTGGGCCGCGTGTTTCGCGACCTCAAACCGTACAGTCTCTATCCGCTGGATGAATACTTTGGCGGAACGGTTCGCAAGGGTCCTTCTCCCCAGGGGCCCAGCGTAATCGAGATGCCGAAGCCGTCCGTCTCGCCGCCGCTCCTCAAAACCGCGTGACGTCCGGCTGTCACCTTCAGCCCCCACCCCCGATGGCCACCGACCGGCCGGACGGGTGGGGGGCAGGAGGCCCGGCGGAGTTCCACTCTCCTACAATAAGGGAATGGTTTGTGCCTCCAAATTTTTTCTTGCTGCCTCCCTCACCATCACCTTCGCGCAGCTTTCTCCCGCTGCCTGGGTGAATCTGTTGAATGGAAAAAACATCGAAGGTTGGGAGGTTGTAGGCGAAGGGTTCTGGAACGTGATGAGCGACGGAACGCTGGTGGGGCAGCGCGATCCGGCGAACGCCACCGATCGTCAATGCTGGCTCTACACCAAGAAAGAATTTGGCGACTACGACCTGCATGTCGAATACTGGCTGCGCTGGGGTGGTAACAGCGGCGTGTCCATCCGCGATACGTCGCGCGCTCAGTTCGCGCAGGGCGCAAAGTGGGATCCGAAGCGCACGCCTTCCCACATCGGTTACGAAATCCAGATCGCTAATGACGGCGATGAATACGGAACCGGCAGCGTGTACCTGTTCCAAAAAGCCAAGACCGGTGTGCAGCACGACTTCGACTGGAACACGCTGGATATCGAGTCGCGAAACGACCGGATCCGCGTCAAGCTCAACGGCCAATTGGTGGCGGAATCGGCGGGCGATCCCAAGCGGTCAAAAACAGGTCCTATCGGATTGCAACTGCACGATCAAAAAGCCGTGGCAATGTTCCGGAATATCCGGATCCAGGAAGTAACGGCCAAATAGACGGCTCCCGCCGGCGAGCGTGATACAATCCTCTGCCACGATGAGATTCGCTGTCATCCTGCTAGCCGTCGGCACCTTGGCGCCTGGCAACCCGCCGGAGGAGCCTTCGTGGACGCCAAAACCGGTCGAACTCCCGAAATATGTCCCGCCGCACAAACCGGTCACGCGTCTGGCGGATCTGAAAAAAAAGCACAGTGGGCAATTGGAGTGGAGCGAAGTGATCGTCGATGACACGACGCTGCATGGTGAATACATCCAATCCGCGCCGGGCACAACGGTTTCCCGCCGCTTCCATCCTGATACGCGGGAGTTCTGGGCGGTGGTGGAGGGGCAATTGCACTTCACCATCGAAGGCCAGCCGCCGTTAGTCGCCACGCATGGATCGCTGGTGCAGGTTCCGCCACAGACCATCTACTCGATCGAAACCATCGGCGATACGCCGGCGCTGCGCTACGAAGTCAACGTCCCGCACGCCAAAACGCTTTATCCCATCGACGTGAAGCCTCCGGAGATGCCAGGTTTCCAGTGGATTCAAACAAAGCTCGACCGAAAGCCGGCTTTATATGGCGACGGGAACCTGCCGCACGTCAACTTGTTCGAGTTGACGAAAGACCCGAAAGTCCGCGAGCGCGCCTTCGTTACCGATGGCCGCCTGTCTGCCAACATCATTTATGGATACGAGAGCGAACTTCCGCCGCTCGATCCTAACAATCCCGGGCACTACCATCCGGAGTCCTCGGAATCGTGGCTGGTCATGCTGGGCCAGATTCGTTATCCCATTGAGGGCCAAGGCGTGATCATCGCCAATGAGGGCGACATTGTGTACGTGCCGCCGTTCACTTTCCATGCTCCCCGCTACCACGGAAAAGGCCCGTCGTGCCGGCTGGCGATGAACGGGTATCCGAACATTGCGCACGTGCGGCACGCCAAGCTGCCCGACTGACGGACACGTGGATAACCTGACGCATTCGTTAACCGGAGTGTTCCTGGCGCGAGCGGGCCTGGACCGCTTCACGCCACGGGCCACGTGGATTCTGTTGCTGGCGGCGAATGCGCCGGATATCGACGTAGTCAGCGCGTTTGGCGGGTCGCTGAATTACCTGCACTATCACCGCCATCTGACGCATTCGCTGGTGGCGCTGCCTATATTGCCGCTGCTTTGTGTTCTGTTGGTGCGCTTGGTTTCACGAAAGCCGTTGAATTGGCTGGGGGCTTACTTTATCGCGTTCCTCGGTGTGAGCAGCCACCTGCTGCTGGATCTCACGAACGTTTACGGCGTGCGATTGTTTCTGCCATTTTCCTCAACCTGGTTTCGGCTGGACACCACCAACGTGATCGATTTCTGGATTTGGGGCGCGCTGCTGACAGCACTCGTCGCGCCATTGTTTTCGCGACTGGTCAACTCCGAGATTGGCGCAACCGGACCCGCCCGGGGCGGAGCAGGCCGCGGATTCGCGATCTTTGCGCTCATTTTTCTTTTCGTTTATGACGGCACCCGTTACCTGGTGCACACGCGCGCCATCGATACGCTTGATTCGCGCATCTACTCCGGCGCCGCCCCGCGCCGTGTGGCCGCGTTTCCGTCCGCGAGTATTTCCCGGTGGCATGCACTAGCGGAAACCGCGGATGGGTTCAGCCTTCAGGATGTTGACTTGTTGGGTGAATTCGATCCCAGCGCCGGCCGCGTGTTCTACAAACCGGAACCCTCGCCGATGATAGATGCCGCGCGCCGCGATGCGGTCTTCCAACAGTTCCTGCGTTTTGCGCAGTATCCGTACTGGCAATTGACACCGGCCGATGAGCCCCAGGGAGCGACGCGTGTGGAGGCCATGGACCTGCGCTTCGGCGACCCTCTGGCGCCGGGCTTCGTCTGCACCGCGATCGTGGATGCCAACCAACGCGTCCTGCGCTCGTGGTTCCAGTTCGGCCGTGCGGCGCCGCGGTAGAGCCGTCAGTTTGTTTCTGATATCTTTGGCCCAAGATGAATCGCCGACAATTTCTGGCTTTGATCGGGGCGCAGGCTGGCTTGGCGGCGCAAAAGACAAGAGCTGACGCGACGCTTCGCATTTCGGCCGTCGAGGTCGAAATCGCTCCGCGCCGGGTTATCAAGACGACGGGATACAACGGGTCCGCTCCGGGTCCGGTCTTGCGTTTTCGCGAAGGCCAGGCCGTAACCATCGACGTTTTCAATGAAACGCCAAGCCCGGAACTGGTGCATTGGCACGGCCTGTTTGTCCCTTCCGAAGTCGATGGCTCTGCCGAGGAAGGAACGCCACTCATCCCCGCGCACGGCTTCCAGCGGTATACGTTCGTGCCGCGCCCTTCTGGAACGCGGTGGTACCACTCGCATGTTTCGGCCGGGCGGAATCTGAAGAGAGCCACGTATACAGGACAGTTCGGTTTCCTGTACCTAGATCCGAAGGAGGAACCCGGGCGGTACGACGCCGAAGTTTTTCTCGCCCTGCACGGATGGGACCCGTACTTCAGCAGTATGGGCGGGGACGATAGCGGCCTCGAGGTGGCATATAACAATTTCTCGGTGAACAGCCACGCGCTCGGATATGGGGAACCGGTACGAGTCAAAGAAGGGCAGAGGGTGATGTTCCGCATCCTGAACGCAAACGCCACCATGCAACATCGGCTGGCGTTCGCGGGCCATAAGTTCACGGTTGTTGCGCTGGATGGAAACCGCGTGCCTTCGCCACGAGAGGTGGACATCCTGGAGTTTGGGCCGGCCGAGCGCGTGGACGCCGTGGTCACCATGGATAACCCAGGGGTGTGGACGCTGGGCGAAGCTGACGACAAAATGCGGAAAGCCGGATTGGGTGTTGTGGTGGAATACGCGAATCGCACGGGCCAGGCGCTGTGGACGGCTCCGGCGGCGGCGCGCTGGGACTATCTGATTTTCGGGCGCGGCGGGAACGAGCCCGTCCAAGAGGCGCAGTTGGTTCCCCTCGTGTTCCGCAAGAAATTTGCAGGGAATCGCTGGGTTGATAACTGGACGATCAATGGAAAGTCGTACCCGAAGACTGACCCGATTCGCGTGCGAGCCAACCAGCGATACAGACTGCGGTTCGACAACCAAAGCGACGAGACACACCCGGTGCACCTGCATCGGCATTCCTTCGAGCTGACGAAATTCGCAGGCGCAGCCACGGCGGGAGTCGTCAAAGACGTTGTGGTGCTGCCCGCGCGTAAACAGGTGGACGTGGACTTTGTGGCAGACAATCCGGGCTCGACGCTATTCCATTGCCACCAGCAGCTTCATATGGATTTTGGGTTTATGGCGATGGTGGAGTATGAAGGGTGAAGAGGCTGACGGGGCCGGTTTCCGAGTGCCGCGTCGACCGGCCGTCGTTATCCCGCTCTTCCATCTGATTCACTTCCGCTGCATGAACAACCAGTCTCGGACGCCCTCGATATAATAGGCGATCCTCCACGTTTGCATGTGCTCCATGCCGCCGCTCTGGCCCTCGGGCCAGACTGTTCCTTTTTCAAAAACCACGTACTTGATGTTGCTGCCGTCATCGATCATTCTTTTGACGTTGGCTGCCATTTCCGCGGCCCCGGCGCGGGCATTCCATCTGGCCCTGCTCACCTTGGCGCCTTCGGCCTCCATTGCTGCCGTGGCTGCATTCATGCCCGGGAAGGCCTTTGTGTCGCCTTCCGCGACAAGAATCCACATCTTCTTGTGAGCCAAAACGGACATGAGCGTCGGGTCCCATTGGCCGGCCACCAGCATCGATGCCGCAAACAGATCGGGGTACTTGATGTTGATCGCGATGGACAGCATGCATCCCATCGATTGGCCCGTGGTATAAATTCGATTCCTGTCGATGTTGTATTGACTGGCCACGGCGTTGACCAGATTGACCGTAATGTCCAAGTATTCGGAGGCCTCGGAACGATCATTGACGACGCCTTCGGTATGATACTGCGGCGCCAGCACGAAGCTCTCGTGCTTCGCCTGCTCAGACCGAGTTGCCCAGATAACGCCTCCGGCACCCTGGACCAGCGTTCTCCGGGTATCCGTTCCGATTTCGCTGGCATCGTGAATGAACAGCACCATCGGATAAGATTTGGTCTTGTCGTAGCTCCTTGGCACAAACAGGTTGTATCTCAGTATTTCCCCTGTCTTCGGATCTGTGAATACGAGCTGCTGGAAATCATCCACCACTACATTGATGGTCTGGTCGTTTGTCATTGTAGTGGCGTCGGGCGGGTACTGGCTGCCCGCTGCAGTCGTCACAACCCCAAGCTGCGCCACGGATACCGGCGGGGGTGGCGCCAGCGCCTCGCCTCCTCTTCCCGGGCCTCCGGGACCCGCACTATCCGGTCCGCTGCCTCCCGGTCCTCGGCCGTCCGGCCCAAACGGAGCGGATCCGGCGCCCGCGCGAGAGGCTGTGGAGACTTCTATGATGACGTAACGCCCATCGGCGCCTTGGGCGGCTTGTTGCGCTGCCTGGTTGGCGTACACCCTGGTTATCGACTTGCCCTCGACGGAGAAGGTCGAAGAAGAGAGCGCCGAGCTGGCGATGACGGCGTCGTATTCAACCGCCACCGCACTTACTTTCTGGCCGTCGCCAAATACCTCCGTGATAGCCGTCACGCTCCTGACGTGCTCGTTTCTTCCGTAGAGTGGCGATGAGCTCAGGATCGTCACAACCAGTGCGAGTATGAGTGCCACCGAGATTCGTTGCATATTCCCTCTTAATGGATTTGGGGTTCATGCCCCGGTTTCCAGCCGACCGGAGACCGATTCCTCCTGCGTCGCAGCAATACGATGCGCCTGCATCGGCTCCGAGGGGGCTGCACGGCCACCAGGAAGCGGAGATTCGTTTCCGTTCATCTTTTGAGCGCACGCAGAAACCCTTCCGTTACATTAAGGATTGTAAGGCTTCCAGTGTTTCGGTCTCATCGACTAACCAAATGATGTGGCTGATCCCCATGATGTGGCTGATCCCCGCCGACGCACTCACGCTGTGGCCGCAGGAAAACGCGGAGGGACTGCTTCCGATCCATCGGAACCTCCGCGGCACGTCGTGCGATTCGCCGCCTTCCGGTCGAATCGTCAGCCACTCGGAGGGAGCCGTAGGGTCGCGGAATCTCGGAGACGCTTCCTGCCTTCAGTCCGTGTGGCCACTCGATTCGAACAGCTCCTTTCCTATTTTGATATCTTGGCCCACATGAATCGCCGAACATTTCTATCCACGCTTGGCGCCGGCGCGGCGATGACGCTCGCGCGACCGTCGCAACTTTGCGCAGATCTTCCGAAGATGAAGATCAAGCGCATCCGTTTCTATCACAATCCGCACTCGCGGCCCATGTTCAATCAGAGTTTCCACATTGTCACGGTGGAGACCGACCAGGGCATTACGGGCATTGGCGAAGGCGGGTCGCGCGACACCATCGCCGAGTGCGCGGAAATGTTGATCGGCGACGACCCTTCACGCATCGATCATCTCTGGCAGCTTGTGTATCGCGGACGCTTTTACCCGGCGGGGCGCGAGAAGCTGCACGCGCTGGGCGCACTCGATATGGCGCTGTGGGACATCAAAGGCAAGGCACTGGGCGTGCCGGTCTACGAGCTGCTGGGCGGGCAGTCACGCGATCACATCGAGTGCTACTCAACGGGTTTTCCGGAAAAAGGAAGCCTCAAGGAGACGGCGCACGCATGCATCGAAGCCGGGTTTCGCGCGTTTCGCACGGCGGTCGCCGACCCTCCCGATGGCGTGACCTTCAACTCACACCAGATGGTTCGCCAGACGCACGAGGAGTGCGTCGAGATCCGCGAAGGCGTGGGCAAGGACGGCGACTGGGCGATCGACTATCACACGCGGCTCGATCTGCCGGACGCAATTCGTTTGAGCACGCTGATCGAACCGCTGGAACCGTACTTCTGCGAAGACCTGTTGCGTTCGGAAAACACGGATGTGTACCGGCAGCTACGCGGGCAGGTGAAAGTTCCGATTGCGGTGGGCGAGCAATTCGGCGATCGCTGGGACGTGAACAAGCTGATCGAGGGCCGGCTGATCGACTATGCGCGCGTCACCATCCCCAACGTCGGCGGCATCAGCGAGTACAAGAAAATTGCGACGCTATGCGAGACGCACTATGTCGGCTTGATCCCGCATTTCACCGGGCCGGTGGCTGAGGCGGCGGTGGCACATGTGGGCATGACTTTTTCGGGACCGGTGATGATGGAGATGGTCGGTGCAGGGCCGCAGAAGGAGCCGCATCTGCCCCAGGCGTACGATTTCCGCAACGGCAAGATCTGGCCCAATCGCCGGCCGGGCCTGGGCGTCGAGTTCGACCCCAAGCCGCTCCAGATGGTGCTCGAAGTGACCGAGGCGTCGCGGCCGATTCCATTATTTCACCGGCCGGACGGATCGCTAACTAATTGGTAGTGGCTGTTCTTACATCGAAAACCATTTCGGTCCGACGTAGAGGTGATGGCTGATGGTATCGGGCGCTACCAGGTAGAGCAGGAACCCGATCACGCCGTGCGCCAGCCCAAGAAAATAGAGATTCCGATACTTGCGGTAAATGGCGGCGCAGATATAGCCACCAGCCAGCGAAAAAATCATCAAAAACCAATTGGGCGCGTGCGCCAGCGAGAACATAACGCCTGCCAGCACGGGAACGGCTCGTGAGCGGTGCGGGAGAAGCGCGGCGAAACGGTTCACGAAAAAGCCGTTCAGTACGTATTGCTGGAACAAACCCCAGATGCAGTAGAGCAGGAAACCGGACAGCGCGACGCGCCACGAAACGTCGCGGATGGTGTTAAAGATGAGACCGATGGCCACGAACGCCACTGCGACCAGCGCGAGGGCGGCGGAGAGCTCGCGAAATCCGCGCGGCGCATTGTCCCACCGCAGGCCCAACATCTCCCGCGTCTCTCCGTGGTACAGGTGCGAAATCACGATCAAGAGCAAAATCGGCACCCACGAGTAGGGGTGGATAAAACGAAGCCGCCAGATGTAGGCGAGGATCAGAGAGAAGACAATAGCTGCTTCTGCGCCAGCGCGCCAATCCGCATCGCGAGGCTGTTCAGAAGTAAACATGTTTGACCGTATCTACGAGCGCATGCAGAATCATCGAAGCCGTCGCGCTCGACGCCCGCTGAAACACCCTTCCATAAGCATAACCCGCAATCGTGGCCAAAACCATATATCTCCAGTTAGGTAGAGGCTGGGGGCCGTTGTTCAAATGGGCGCAACCGAACACTATTGAGGCGGCGATGAGAACACCGGTGGTGAAACCGAACTTTTGCATCATCCAGTTTTGAATGAGCGAGCGGAAGAGGATTTCCTCGGGAAGAGCGGTGGCTAGGAAGACGAGGCCGAAGGTTTTCGCAACGCGACTTAAGGGCCACTGGCCGGTCAGGTGAAACCAGGGGAGAAAGGAAAGGGCCAGGCCGAGGCCGATTAGGATGGGCGCGACCAGTACGAATGCGATGAGCGGATCGATGAAGTCCATCAGGCGGTTGGGCAGGTTGTACTTCATGCCTTTCATTCCTCGGAAGCTCAGGAACAGGACGAGGGCGAGCGTGAGAGCAACGCCGTAGGCCACGGTGTGCAAAAAACCCTGCGCGCGCGTGGGAATCCAGCCGCTGCCGGCGTTCAGCTCGATTGGCAGCCAAAGGGCCAGAATGACGATGAGATCGAGCCAAGTGGCCGGGCCCGCGTCGGCGCCCTGCAAGAAAATGAGCACCGTGGGAACGAGCGTGTAGCCTGCGATCAATAGGGTGAGCGGCAAGCTGAACGCGCCGGTGCGCCAGGCCAGCAGACAGAAGATAGCTGCGAGCGCAATGGGCACGCTGAACAGCAGTTCGGGCCGGGTGCGCAGTTTCTTCTTGAGCAGCGCCGGAACGGGCGGCAGCAGGAAAGCGAGAATGACGGCGAGGAAAGCCGCGGGAACCCACGTGCGCACGTGTTACCTCTCAGGAGCCGTTCCGGCCCGGAGGCAGGAAGCGCTGGACGAAGTCGGTGTCGAATCTGCCGGCCAGGAAATCCGGATCGGCGAGAATGCGTTTGTGCAGGGGGATGGAAGTGTAGATTCCCTCGACGATGAACAAATCGAGCGCGCGGTTCATGCGATCGATGGCCTCGGCGCGATCGTGGCCGTGGGCGATCAGCTTCGCGACTAGCGAATCGTAATATGGCGGAATCACACAATCGCTGAATGCCGCGGTGTCCACGCGTACGCCAATGCCGCCGGGCAGATTGAGCGCTGTGATGCGGCCCGGCGATGGCGCGAACGTCTCGGGGTTTTCGGCATTGATGCGGCACTCGATGGCGTGGCCTTGCGGCCGCACCGGTCCTTCCAGAATCTTCGGCAGTGGCTCGCCGGCGGCGACGAGGATCTGGCTCTTGACTATGTCCACGCCGGTCACCATTTCGGTGACAGGGTGTTCTACCTGAATGCGCGCGTTAACCTCGATGAAAAACAGGTTGCCGGACTCATCCATCAGAAATTCGACAGTGCCGGCATTGGTGTAGCCGACGGCCTGCATGGCGTCCCGCAGCTTTTCGGAAACGCGGCAGCGAACGTCTGCTTTGAGCACCGGGGAAGGTGATTCTTCGAGCAGCTTCTGGTGCCTCCGCTGAATGCTGCATTCGCGCTCGCCCAGGATGGCAACATTTCCATGATGGTCGGCAAGCACCTGAAATTCGATGTGCCGCGGCCCGCGGATGAACTTCTCGATGTAGACATCCGGGCAGTTAAACGCAGCCCCAGCTTCCTGCTGCGCCTGCGTCAGCAGCGCTGGCAACTCGGAGGCGCCATTCACCACGCGCATGCCGCGCCCGCCACCGCCCGCCGACGCCTTCACGATCACCGGATATCCGATGGCCTCCGCGGTGGCAAGCGCCTCCTCGTCCGTCTTGATGACGCCGTCCGAGCCGGGCAGGATGGGCACGCCGGCATCGCGCATCATGGCACGCGCGCGCTCTTTCACTCCCATGGAGTGAATCACGTCCGGCGTGGGCCCGATGAATTTCAGGCCCGACGCGTCACAAACCTGCGCGAAGCGCGCGTTCTCGCTGAGGAAGCCGTAGCCGGGGTGGATTGCATCGACATTGGTAATTTCAGCGGCACTGATGATGGAAGGAATGTCGAGATAGCTGCGCGAGCTCTTCGCCGGCCCGATGCAAATAGCTTCATCCGCGAATCGAACCGGGAGGCTATAGCGATCGGCTTCGGAGTACACGGCAACGGTCGCGATCCCGAGGTCCTTGCAGGCGCAGATGATGCGCAGCGCGATCTCTCCCCGGTTGGCAATCAAGAGTTTTCTAAACGGGGCGGACGGCAAACAGCGCCTCTCCATACTCGACGGGCTGGCCGTTTGGCACCAGCTTGCTTACGATGACCCCGCCGATCTCGGCCTCAATTTCGTTCATCAGCTTCATGGATTCGATGATGCAGAGGACCTTGCCAGGCTGTACGGTTTCACCGACGCGCACGAACGGCGGAGCGCCCGGCGAAGCGCTCTCGTAGAAGGTGCCCACGATCGGCGATTTCACCGTGACCAGGTCCTTTTCTGCTTCTGCGGGCTCCGGTTCGGACGCCGGCTTGTGAGGCGCGGGAGTGGCCCCGGAAACACTCTTGATCGCGGAAAGCTGACCCGGGACCATGATGTCGTGGACCTCTCCGCCGAGGGTGCGGCGGATGCGCACGCGGTTTTCGCCGCGCTGTACCTCGAGTTCGGCGACGCCTGTCTCCGCAACTAGCTGGATTAACTCACGAATCTCATCGAGTGTCACAATCGAATAGCTTAACAGTTTTCGCAGGCACAGCCACCACGAGACGGGGCTGGCTGGGGCTGGCTAAGGAGCCATTGGACTTACAGAGTGCGCAGGTCCTTGGTGGTTGGGGTGAGCACCTGGCAGCCGCTACCGGTGACCGCGACGGTATCTTCGATGCGAATGCCGCCAAATCCTTCGAGATAGACAGCCGGCTCGATGGTGATGGCCATGCCGATTTCGAGCGGCGTTGCCTCTTTCTTGCCGATGCGCGGCGGCTCATGGATCTCGAGCCCGAGTCCATGTCCGGTGGAATGTACAAAGGCGCGCTCGAGGCCGTGCCGGGCCAAAACGCGCCGGGCGGCACGATCCACGGTTTGCGCACTCACTCCTGGCCGGACCGCATCAATGGCGGCAAGCTGGGCTTCGAGAACCGCGTCGTATGCCCGCTTGGCGCGGGGCTCGGGCCGGCCCAAAAACAGCATACGCGTCATATCACTCGCGTAGCCCTCGAGCATGGCGCCCATATCGACCAGGATCATGCCGCGCGCCGGCACCTTTGCGCTGGTGGGCCGGGCATGTGGCAGAGCCGTGCGCGCACCGGTAGCGACGATGGTTTCGAACGCTGGTCCTTCGGCTCCCTCACGACGCACCTGGTAATCCAGCTCCGCGGCCAGCTCGGACTCTCGCATCCCCGGCCGCACGCGCTTCGAGGCGTTCTCGAACGCTCTTGAATTCAGCTCGACAGACCGCCGGATGGCGGCAATCTCGGCCGGCGACTTGACCATCCGCTGGCGCTCGATCCAACCCGTCACGGGCTCGAGGGAACTGCGCATGGGCAGCGCGTCCTTCAGCGTCTGGAACGCTTCGACGGTGAGGCGGCTCTTTTCGAAACCCACGCGCCGGCTCTTGGCGCGGCTCAGCAAGGCGGCGACTTGCGCCAGAATGGGTCCGGCAGCCACCCGGGCTGCGCAGTCCACCTCCTGGGCAGCTTGAATCCGATAGCGAGGATCGGTGAAAAACACCGCGCGGCCGGGAAGTATCACAATCAGACCATTGCTGCCGGTGAAGCCGGTCAGGTACCGAACGTTGGGCCCGTATCCCACCACGAGCGCATCCAGCTTGCCTTCGGCCATGCGCCGCTCGATCGCCTTGCGCCGGACCGCGAACTCGCTATCGGGCACGATCCAACTCCTCGGCCAGCAGTAACGCACGATCCGCCAGGCCACTAGCTGTTTTTATGTCGCCCTGATCCTTCGCCTGATACGCCCGTGTGGCGAAGTTGCGAACCCTTTCCGCAGCACGCTTTTGCGATTCGCTCAGTCCGCGGGCTATGACGCGCGTGAGTATCTCATCCACCTTGTGTAGACGGTTAGAGATTTCCTCGATCCGCTGCCGGCGCTGTTCCTCCGGAAGCACGGGCTCCATGCGCCGGGGCGGCAGGTCCGTGGCTGGCGGTGCGTCGGCGGTTTCAGCTGGTTCAGGTTTCGAGGAAGAAGCCGCGGCCTGTCTCGGCTGCGGCTTTCGGGGTTTCTGCCGCGGCGCGGCCGGCTCGGGCGGCGTTGGAGGCGTAGCATCGGCCTCGGCGGCAATCGGCTGCGGCTCCGGCAACCGAACCTGCGTCTGAGGAATCGACAGGGGCTCGTTCGAAGGCGGAGTTGGCGCGGGTTCCGCCCGCGCAATTGCCGGTTGCGGCGCCGGCGGGGTCTTTGCCTGCTTGACCTTCATCTCGCACGCGGAGAGCAACAGAACCAACAGCCCAAGCGTTGTTTTGAATACCGGGCGCATGCGTGCTTCGTCAGATCGAGGACGTAGCCGTGGGAATGCGGATGATGAAGGTGGCGCCTTTCCCCGGCTCGCTGGTGAAATCGATTGTACCATCGTGCAGTTGCACGATTCGAAACGTCATCGCAAGGCCGATGCCCGATCCTTTTTGTTTGGTGGTGAAATAGAGCGCGAAGACCTTGCTTTTTAATTCCGGAGGGATTCCGCACCCCGTATCGCTCACGCGGATCACAGCGTCATTACCCCGTAAGGAGGATTCGAACCGCAACTGGCCGCCATCCGGCATAGCTTCAATGGCGTTCATCACAACGTTCAGCATGGCCTGTTTCAGCAGATCCAAATCGACGGCAATGGACGCGCCTTCGGTCTGCTGCTCCACCGTCACCGTTATTTTGGCGGTCTCCGCCAAGGGACGCGCCAGTTCCGCGATTTCGTTCACGAACTCTTCGAGCGGCACGTCCGTCAGGTGCAGTTCCACGGGTCTGGTGAAGTCGAGAAATGTCTTCACGACGCGGTCGAGGCGCACGATCTCACTGCCGATGATGTCCATTTGCGGCGCGACGTCGTTATCGCCCTTGGCCAGTTTCATGCGCGCCAGTTCCACGTGCATGAGGATCGCGTTCAGCGGGTTTTTTACCTCGTGCGCCACGCCGCCCGTAATCCGGCTGATGGCCGAGAGCCGCTCGGCGGTCTGCAACTGCTTTCCGATCTGCCGCGTAGCTTCCGGATCTCGCAAGCGCACCAGAATCCCGGCACCGGACCCGCTGGATACGCCAGTGGGCGGCGCTTCCAGTACGTCCACCGAAAGCAGCGCCACCGGAACGCTAGCACTGCCATTGCCGCTGGCGGCGACCGGCACGCGCCGGTTTCGGATCGATTGCCCGGTTTGCGACGCTTGCTGAAGGAGTACGCCCAGCGACGTGGCGGCCGGAAAGATCTCGATCAGCGTCTTGCCCATCAGTTCGGAACGATCGCGTCCGAGGAACCTCTCCACCGCTCCAGCCGCTACCACCAGCCGCCGGTCGCGCCCAAACACTAGCACCGCGTCCTCCAAATCGTCGAGAAGGCGTTCGAAGTTTCCGCGCAGATCCGAAAAGTCGTATTTCGCCCCACGGAGTTGCTGGCCGAGCAGATTCACCTTTGACGCCACTACAGCGAATTCGTCGTCCGACTTTTTGGCGGCGGACATTGCCTCCGGACCTTCGAATTCTCCCTTCGTAACGGAATCCAGCATTTTGCCCAGTTTTCCGATCGGCCGGAAGGCGATGGTCGAAAACAGGAAGGCCGCTACGATGGTGCCGATCAAAGAGAGAATCGAGGTCTTTGCATGTGCCTGGATGCTGGGGATGATCTCGTTCTTGATTAATCCAGGTAAGACAACGACGCGGAAGTACATAACTGTCTTGGGCTGTCCCGAAACGGCCACTTCATCGGATAATTGATATCTTTGCAGGGCTCCCCCCAGCACTTTGATCTTCTGTATCAGGCTTCTGTTTTTGACCAGGTCCAGGAAATCGGGGAGCGGCTGGAACTTCATCCCTATGCGGTTGGATTCGCTATCGGCGAGGATCGTTCCCTGCGGATCGCAGACCGCGATCTCAAGCAGCGTCTTGGACGTGGACATGGTCTTGAGGAGCTCATTCGAGAGTTGAGGATCGAGCTTCAGGGCCTGGTCAACCGCCGGCACCGTGCGATTGCGATCTAACGCGCGACTCACGGCGTCTTCTGCCACACTCTTGGAGTAGTCAGCCAACTTCAGGGTGAACGTGAATTGGTTATTGATCTCCTGCGCGAGGTCGAATACGGTGACGGCACCCACGATGATCGCCATCACCAGAACCGACCACAGCGTAAGTTGCGCGCGGAGATGCATGCGGGTGTTTCAGGAACAAGGGCCAGCAGCCAATGCCAACCGTCGCCTACGCGTTGTCGCTATGCGCTCTCCGGGATCAGGAGCAATTTGCCCGCCGTGGCCCGCGATTCGAGGTCGCGATGAGCTTGGGCCGCCTGCGCGAGAGGATAGATCCTGTCGATGGCGAGTTTCAGCTTTCCCGAGGCAACCCACTGTAAGACGTCTCCCGCTCTCCACAACAGCTCCTCGCGTGTGGCGGCATAGTGAGCCAGGCTTGGACGGGTAAGGAACAGTGACCCCTTGGTATTCAGAATTGCCGGATCAAGGGGCGGAACTTTCCCGCCAGACTGCCCGAATAGCACCATCATCCCGCGCGGCCGCAGGCAATTCAATCCCTGCAGGTACGTCGGCGCGCCGACCGAGTCATAGACAACATCGACCCCGTGCCCATCCGTCAACCGTTTCACTTCGGCTTCGAAATCCTGGCGCGTATAGAAAATCACTTCGTCAATGCCCGCCTGGCGCGCCAGCTCCGCCTTGGCTTCGGTCGAGGTGGTTCCCAGAACACGCGCGCCACGCATTTTCGCCATTTGCACGATCAACCGGCCAGCGCCGCCCGCCGCCGCATGCACCAGGCACGTTTGGCCGGCCTTTAGCGGAAATGTCGAGTGCGTCAGGTAGTGCGCGGTCATCCCTTGCAGCATGGCCGCCGCAGCGCTGTTCAAGTCCGTATGATCCGGAACCTTCACGAGCTGCCACCCTGGAACCACGGCATACTGCGCGTAAGAACCTCGCGCCATCGCATAGGCCACGCGGTCGCCCGGCCGGACCTCCGTCACCTCCGGTCCCACCGATTCCACCACGCCCGCGGCTTCATTCCCGAGAGTTGCGGGCAGATCGGCCTTGTAGAGGCCCATGCGGAAGTACACGTCGATGAAGTTGACCCCCGACGCCGCAATTTTCACCAGAGCTTCCTTCGGCCCTGGCTGCGGGATGGGGACATCGGCCAGACGCATCTGCTCGGGACCGCCCGTCTCTTTAACTTGAATTGCTTTCATCGAAAACCTCGGTAGAGCGCGCGCCGGAAATGCGCCGCCGCTGCATAGAGTAGCAGATACGAAAGCGTAAACGGAAAGATGGCGACGCGAGCCGCCGCGCGCACGATGCCGGCGTCCGCGAAGCCCGCGCGATGCTTGATGAACAGCCTGATCTGCGGCCAATGCCCGCGATCCAGCCAAAACCAATCTCCGTTTTCATTGAGAACCAGAATCTTGGCGGGCAGCACGGCAGCCAGCGCCCACTTCCACTTGTGCAGGATTCGCTCATTGGAGCAAACGATGCCCGCGATGGCGTATCCATTGGTGCGCAACTCGCGGGCCAGCGCAATTCTACCTTTGCGGCCGCGAAAATCGTTCACGTAATAGATGTTGGCCATGCCGGCCGGCGCCGCCGGAAAGCAAGTTACCAGATCGATAGGGACGCCAAAATGCGCCTGCAAGCGCGGAATGATGATCTCGGTGATATGCCGCGATCCGCTTTCCACGAGCAGGATGCGTGACGGCTCCGGGATGCGCCGGCGAAAAAAATAACGCACGAAGTAAAAAGTGTAGCGCAGGCCCTCGGGTCAGATGGGCAGCCGCAACCTTGCCTCGCAGCCGGAACCCTCGCGCCGGTTCTCGAGCGTGAGCGCGCCCCCGTGAGCTTCGGCGATTTGCCGGCTCAGCACCAGGCCGATCCCGGAGCCGCCCGGTTTCGTAGTGAAAAACGGCACAAACAGGTTGCCGGTATTGGAAAGGCCCGGACCATCGTCTTCCACCTCGATCTCGACATACGTCGCGTTCTTACGCCAACCGACGCGCACGCCACCGCGAGTTTCGAGCGCGGCATCGGTGGCATTACGCAGAAGATTGATCAGAACCTGCTCGAGTTGGTCCGCGTCGCCGCGAATCACCAGATTGGGCCCTGGCTGTACATCCACGTGCAGGCGCGTCTCCATGCCCACCACGCGGTGGATCCATGGCGCCACATCCAGCGGGGCCATCGTGGGCCTCGGCAACTTTGCCAGACGCGCGTACGCGCCGATGAAGCGGCTGAGGGCTTCCGAGCGCGAGGAAATCACCGCCAATCCGCGCCGCATGTCTTCCTGCCAGTCCGGCGGCAGCGACTCCCGCGAAACCAGAATCTCGAGGCTCCCCGCGATGGACTTAATCGGCGTCAGCGAGTTGTTCAACTCGTGTCCCAGAACGCGCACCAGTCTCTGCCACGCCTGCAACTCCTCTTCGCGCAGCGGCTGCGTCAGGTCGCCGATTACCACCAGTTGCATCGGCAGGCCGTGCTCCCGAAACATGCTGCGGCGAATGCCCCAGCGCCCCGGCCCGCTCGGAAACGTGGTTTGCAGAACGCGCGTGGGCTCGCCCTCCAGGCACTCCGCCAGATCCAGCTCCTCCGCGCTGCGCCCTGCCAAGCGCTCGGCGGGTTTGGCCAGGAGCTTTTCGCCGGCCCGGTTCACCAACCGCAGACGGTGCTCGCTATCGAAAGCGAAGATCGCGACGTCGATCTCTTCCATCACCTTGCGCAGCAGCGTGGTGGCTTCGAGCGCGCCCAGCCGCTGCTCGCGCAGCGTCCATCCCATGGAGTTCACCTGCTGCATCACCTCGCCCAGCGCATCGTCGATTTGCGCGCCGCGCGCCCGCACCGAAAAATCGCCTTCCTGTAGCGCCGCCAGCAGATTCGAGATCGTGCGCAGAGGATACACCACGCGGTCGCGCACCGCTGCGGCAAAACCCAGCCAGCAACCCACGATCAGAACGGTCAGTGTCCATTGAGTCTTGGGATCGTGGTCTCCCGTCCAAAGCATGATGAGGGCTACGGCGGAACCGGGCAGCCCCGCCAGCATTGCGAAAAGAAAGATCCGGCGCTCGTAATATATCCGGACGCGCCGGCTCCTCGCGGTCATAACCCGAAACGTTGCAGGCGTCGATAGAGCGCGCTACGGCTGAGTCCTAGCGCCTTGGCGGCGTGGCTGACGTTCCCATCGAAGCGCGCGAGCGCTTTCTTGATCAGCGAAAACTCTACGTCATCGAGGCTCATATCCTCGAGGCGCGGCGCACCCTCACGGCCCTGCCGCAGGCCGAGATCGGCAGCCTTGACCGTATCGCCCTGCGCCATCAGCACCGCCCGCTCGATGGCGTGATCGAGCTCGCGGATGTTGCCAGGCCAAAGGTGATCGAGCAGCGCCTGCATGGCGGCCGGGTCGAAACTGGTGAGCGGCTTGCGATATCGCTGGGCGTGCCTTCCCAGAAAGTGGGAAGCCAGGAGCGGAATGTCCTCGCGCCGGTCGCGCAGCGGCGGAAGATGGATCTCGATCGTGTTCAGACGGAATTGCAGGTCCGCGCGAAAGTGGCCCGCGGCGACTTCGGCGTTCAGATCGGCATTCGTGGCTGAGACGATCCGTACATCCACCTGGCGCGTGCGCGAGGAACCGACGCGCTCCAGTTCCCCCGTTTGCAGTACGCGCAGCAGCTTGGCCTGCTGGCTCGCCGTGATGTTCGCGATCTCATCCAGAAACAGCGTGCTGCCGTCGGCCAGCTCGAATCGGCCCACGCGGTCCGCCTTGGCGTCCGTGAACGCGCCGCGCACGTGTCCGAATAGCTCGCTTTCAAATATGCCCTCCGGCAGGCCTCCCGCGTTGACCGTCACCATCGGTTTGGAACAACGCGGCGAAATGGCATGCAGCGTCTGCGCCACCACTTCCTTTCCCGTGCCCGGTTCACCCGAGATAAGCACGTTCGCGTCCGACGGGCCTACGTTCGCCACCAGCCGCAGCACCGGCTGCATGGCTGGCGCTTCCGCAATCAGCATGGGCCGCTCGGTGCCGCGTAGCAGCCGGTTTTCGGCCTCCAGCCGCAGACCCTTGCGCAACGCCCGGCTCAGCTCGATCTGCGTGCGCAGAATGCTGACCAGCCGCTCGTTTTCCCAGGGCTTTTGAATGAAGTCCCGAGCCCCGCGCCGCATCGCTTCCACCGCCACTTTCACGCTCGACCACGCCGTCATCACCACCACCGGCAACGTGCTGTCAAGCGCCTGAATTCGCGACAGCAGATCCAGACCTTCCTGTCCCGACGTCGTATCGCGCGCGTAGTTGAGGTCCATCAACACCACGTCAAACTCGCGCGCATCGAGCGCGTTCAGCACGCCCGCGGGCGAAGACACCAGCTCGATCTGATACCCCTCGGCCTTGAGCAGCAGGCGCAGCGCCTCCAGCACATCTGGCTGGTCGTCCGCGATCAAGACTCGGGGGGCGTCGGTGCTCTTCATCGAGGATGTCTTCCGCTCTGTTTCGACGGTGGCGCTCATGGAAGCTATTACTTCACCAGCCAGCCATCCGCCAGGTTGATGATGCGATGGCCGTATTGCGCGTTGGTCTCCGAGTGGGTCACCTGTATGATGGTTGTGCCTTCGTCGTTCAGGCGTTTGAACAATTCCATGATCTCCTTGCCTTGCGAGGAGTGCAGGTTACCGGTCGGTTCATCGGCCAGGATCAGCTTGGGGTTCGCGATCACCGCGCGCGCCACCGCCACTAATTGCTGCTGGCCGCCCGACAACTGGTTCGGGTACAGGTCCTTCTTGCCGACAATGTGAAACCGGTCCAGAATGTCTCCCACCATGCCGGCGCGTTCCGCCGATTTGATATTGCGGTACGAAAGCGGAATGTCCAGGTTCTCATACACCGTGAGGTTGTCGATGAGGTGGTAGCTCTGGAACACAAACCCGATGTACTTCTTGTTGATCTCGACGCGTTGCTTGGTGTTCAGCCGGTGCACGGGCTGCTCGGCAAAATAAAACTCGCCGGTCCACGCGCCGTCCAGCATGCCCAGGATGGCTAGCAGCGTGGATTTTCCGGCCCCCGACGGGCCCATGATCGTGACAAACTCGCCCTCCTTGATATCTAGCGTGATACGGCGCAAAACGAAAGTTTTGCCGTACCCAGCTTCGTAGTACTTCTCTATGTTGTTCAGGCGGATCAAAGGTTCCATGGCTTATTCATATCTTAATGCCTCCATCGGATCGACCTTCGTGGCGCGCCGCGCTGGAATCCAGCCCGCTCCCAGCGCTACCGCGCTGAGCAGCACCGCGACCGCAAGAAACGTGGCCGGATCGCTGGGCTTCACTTCAAACAAAAACTTCGCGAGCACGCGGGTCACGGCCAGCGCCACGACGGCTCCAATTGCCACGCCCAGCCCCGCCAGAGTCAACGTCCGCCGCAGCACCATGCGCAGCACATCGCCCGCCTCCGCGCCCAGCGCCATCCGAATTCCGATCTCATGCGTTCGCTGGGCCACCGAGTACGCGAGCACGCCGTATATCCCGACCGCCGCGAGCAGTAACGCCAGTATCGAGAAAGCTCCCAGCAATCGCGTCTGGAACTGCTGCTCGGCGGTGGTGAACGCGATCAGGTCCGTCATGGTGGCCACCGTCTGTACAGGCTGATCTTTATCGACGTCGCGGACCACGGCCCGCATCGTCGCAGCCAAAACTTCCGGATTGGACGTCGTGCGCACGACAAACGCGATGTGGCTGGCCCATCCTGTCCGTGTTATCTGTGCCAGCGGCTGATAGATGGCGCCCCCCCGCTGGTCGGCCATGCCCATTTGCTTCACATCCTCAACCACGCCGATGATGGTGAGCCAGTCCTGGGGCTTGGGATCATCCTCCCCCGTTATGCGCTTGCCGATCGGACTCTGGCCCGGCCACAACCTCCGCGCCACCGACTGGCTCAGAATCACCACGCCCGGCGCCTGCGCGTTATCGCGCGCGCTGAAATCGCGCCCACTCACCATGCGGATTCCCATAGCCTGAAAATACCCGGGGCTCACGCAAGGCTTGTCCACCCACGTAGATCCCCGCGGGAGGGGTCGCCCATCTTCGAGGTGAAAGTCACCCGCGGTCAGGAACCCACCGAACGGCAGCCAGTTAACCGCCGAGGCCGCGACGACTCCCGGAAGGCGGGACAGCTTCGCCAGCGTCTGCTCGCGGAATGCGTGGATCTGTGGCAGCGTGCGGTACACAGTGTCCGGCAAGTCCACCATCATGGTGATTACGTTCTCGGCGCGAAATCCCGTCTCGCCCGACCGCAGCCGCAGAAAGCTCTTCAGCATCAGACCCGCTCCCGTGAGCAGCACCAGCGTCAGCGCGATCTCGGATATCACCAGCGCGCTGCGCACCGTTTCATGCCGCCCCGTCATCGTGCGGCCGCCGAGGTTCAAGGATTCCCGCAGCTCGCGCCGCGTGGCTTGCAGCGCCGGTAGAATCCCGAAACCCAGCCCCGTCACGAGCGACACAGTCAGCGTGAACGCCAGTACCCAGCCGTCGATGCCAATCTGCTCCACGCGCGGCAGCGTCCCTTCCGGAGCCATCGCGAGTAACGCCGGCACGCCCCACAATGCGAGCAAGAGTCCGGCGGCGCCTCCCACCAGCGAAACCAGCGTGCTTTCCGTCAGCAGTTGCCGCATCAATCGGCCGCGGCTCGCTCCCATCGCCGCGCGCACCGCCATCTCCTGGCGCCGTCCCGCCGCGCGCGCCAGCATCAGGTTGGCCACGTTCGCGCAGCCGATCAAAAGCACGAACGCCACCGCGCCCAGGAAGATCAAAAGCGACCGTTGCGCTTTGCCCGACACATACTCCAGCAGAGAAATCACCCGCGTCGGCGTATTGCTTGCGTCCTCAGCACTCTCGCCCGGCATCACCTTGACGGCCACGCTGAGCTCCGCCACCGCCTGGGCCGGCGTCGCGCCAGGTTTCAACCTGCCGATGACCGACATTAGCTGGGAATTGTGCCCCTCAATGTGGACCGCCCGCGGAACCCACAAGTCCAACGCTGCTGGAAAAGCGAAACCGGCGGGCATGATGCCGATGATCGTGTGGCTTACGCCATCCAGCTTCACCGATTTCCCAATCGCACCCGGATCGCCCGCAAAGTCCGCGCGCCACAGCTTGTCACTGAGCACTACTACGCCGTCCCGTCCGGTCTGATCCTCCTCCGCAAGGAAGGTGCGCCCCACCGCGGGCCGGGCGCGCAACACGGAAAAGAAATCAGCCGTCACGAAAGATGCCTGTACACTTTGGGCGTCTCCGGCGCCGGTCATGTTCACGCGGCTCGAGTGGAATGCAGTGAGCTTCTCAAATAGTCTGTCCTGTTTCCGGAAGTCGAGGTACAGGCCGTCGGGAAGCATGGGGCCCGATGCGAAAGGTAGATTCTCAGGCACGGCTGACAGCGCAAACAGCCGCTCCGGCTCCGGAAACGGCAGCGGCCGCAGCAACACTGAATTCACCACCGTGAAAACAGCGGTGTTAGCCCCAATTCCCAACGCGAGCGCGATGACCGCCACCGCCGTGAACCCCGGGCTGCGTGCAAGCGTACGAATTCCGTATCGAACGTCATTCCACATCGCTAGCTTCCCGCGCGCCGCAGATCGATCGAGCCGTTCACCGTCCGCAGGCTCAGTTCCGGTCCGCCCTGCCCAATGGCTCCGCTAATCTCCCTGCCGGTGATTCTGCCGCGAATCATGAGCGGGAAGTCCGTCGAAATGCGTCCGTTCACCGTGCTGGCGTGCAGCGTGGCGTTGACTGCCGCCGGCAGTTCGAGCTCGATTCCGCCGTTCACCGTCTGAAACTCGATCGGCCGCGAGCCCGCCGCTTGGCCCAGCCGCGCGCTGATCGACCCGTTCACGGTCTGGCCCTCCGCCCGCCCAGACGTCGAGATCTGAATCTTTCCGTTTACCGTGTGCGCGTCCACGTCGCTCGCGAGCGACTCTGCCTCCACCTCTCCATTCACCGTCCGGCCGATGAAGTGCACACCGTCCGGCACCCGCACCGTGAACTCCACCCGCACGTCGTTGTTGTTCGTGTTCATGCGGCCGCCCGAACCGGGCGCGCATTCGTTGGGCCGTCCCCAATCGCTCGATGGATACATCGCGCAGATGGTGACGCCGTCAGCATGCGGAACCACCTCCACGGTGACCGAGCGCGGATCGCTGCGCCGCCCCGTCTTGATCGCCTCCACCACCACCTCGGCTCCCGAAGCCCGTTCCGCGCGGATGGCGCCGTTGACGCCCTTGATCTCGATTGATTGGCCCGGCGCCACCCGGCCGTGCCAGGAAAAATCGTTGGGGCGCGCCAGCGGAACCAGTGCCCCGAACGCGACCAATGCCAGGACGATTGCTCGAATGATTCGCATCGAATTCTCCCTATATCGCAGGTTGGATCTCCCGGTGAGTTGCCGGCGCGGCCGGCACCCACACATCCGTCTCGCGGTTGTTCCAAGTGAAATCGGGAGGCAGAATCCCGATCACTCGATACCGTTCTCCTCCCAGCTCGATGTTGCGGCCCACTGCCTGTGCGGAACTGCCGAAATGCCGCCGCCAGAGCCGGTGGCTCAAGATCACGACGTGGTCGTGCCCAAGCGAGCCTTCACCCATTTCGAACGCGCGGCCCATGATCGGCTCCACGCCAATGCGCTCGAAGAATTTCGCCGTGACCGCGCACGCCACCAGTTCCTCCGGTTTCCCAGGGCCGGACAGGCTCACCGGGAAAACGTCCACAACTGCCTCCAGGTCGCCGAAGATGTGATGCCGGTTGCTCTTCCAGTCGGGGTAGCTGGCCCGCAAGATTGACTGCTCTCCGGCCGCCCGTTCCACATGGCGGAAAGCCGTCACCTTGTGGATCACGCACCAGCGGACGCCAACTACCAGTGCGGCCGCAACCAGAACGAGATAAAAACTCCGCCTGTGCACGCGCATGGAATCTTCCCTTGAGGGTCCTGTAAGGCAAGTCGCGTGCCGCGCCCTGGCGGAGTAGAACTAGCAAGGATTCTATACTTTAGGGCTTAGGAGGAATGCGCCGGCCTAGTCCAGTGTCCGGTTGTGGGATTGTTGTGCGGCAAAATCGGACATAGCAACGTGCAACCGGTTTCGCCCCAGCCGCTTTGCCTCGTAAAGCGCCTAGTCCGCTGCGGCGATCAGGGAAGATGAAGTCAACCGGCGTTCCGGCATATGGCTGGCCACCCCTTGGCTGATGGTGACGGAACCTCCCAGAGGCGACACCGGATGCGCAATGCCAAGATTCTGGATCTCGCGGCGCAGCCGTTTCGCCACCGCTGAGGCGCCCGCTAAATCGGTTCGCGGAAGAATGACCCCGAACTCCTCGCCTCCATATCGCGCCACGAAATCATCTGGCCGCTTCACCGCGTTGGCGAGCCCATTAGCTACGCGCTCGAGGCACGCGTCGCCAGCCGGGTGCCCGAACAGGTCGTTGTAGGCTTGAAAAAGTCAACGTCGACCATGATGAGCCCGACCGGGAAACCATGGCGGGCGCCGCTACGCCACGCACGTTCCAGGGTCTGATCGAACCAGCGCCGGTTGGCGACACTCGTCACCGGATCCACCAGCGATTGCCGTTGCAGCCGCTGGTTCGCCGCCTCCAGTTTCCCATTCGCCACCACTAACTGCCGCTCGCGTTCTGCGCGTTGCAGAATCTCTCCCCGGCTCCTGAGGACCGCCCCCACCCGGGCCACCACTTCGTCCAAGTGCAATGGCCGCATGATGTAGTCGCAAGCGCCCGCCTCGTAGATCCGGCCGGCTTGCCCGCGATTTTCCGGCGAAACCAGCATCACAACCGGCAGATGACAGAACTCAGGCCGCACCGCGATTTGGCGGCAGAGATCGAGACCGCCCATCCGCGGCGGCATTAGATCGGCGAGCACCAATTGGATCCCGCCCGACTCGACAACGCGCACAGCATCTGCGACTGTGGCCGCAGCCACGATATTCCACCGCCGTGCTTCAGTCAGCATGGTTTGAAGCGCGCTCAGCCTTTCTGGTTCCGAGTCAACGATCAGGAGGCGCATGAGCTGTGCGGTCTCGGCCGTTCTCTGTCTATCGTCGGGATCGGCTCCGGAGTTTCTAGGGCGTTCCACTGTGGCGTTGCCCCACAGAGGCGGGACGCTGCGCGTTACACTGTCTGAAGGCCGGCAACTGCCCGGCGCGCCCATGACACTAACTCCTCGCCAGGAAAATCTCCTCAAACACACGTTCCTCGATTACTACCAGACCTCCGAGTTCCTCGAACACCCTCTGATCCTCAATAGAGCCGACGGTCTTTACTACTGGGATGTCGAGGGCAAACGGTACTTCGACGCGATCGGCGGCATTTTCGTCGCCACCTTGGGCCATCACCATCCGCGCCTGCTCGATGCCGTGCGCCGCCAGCTCGATCAGATCACCTTCGCGCCGCCCCTGCACGGCATCGCCGAGGTCACGCTCGATTTCGTCGAAAAGATCGGCACGGTGACGCCGGGCAATTTGAAATACGTAAAAGCCTTCAGTGGCGGATCAGAAGCGGTCGAGGCCGCGCTGAAGTTCGTGCGCCAGTATTTCAAACAGACCGGCCATCCCGGCAAATACAAGTTCGTGAGCCGGTATTTCGGTTATCACGGCGGTACCTTCGGCGGCATGGCGGCCAGCGGCACCGGACCCCGTAAAACCAAGTTCGAGCCGCAGATGGCAGGCTTCGTGAAGGTTTTCCCGCCCAGCTACTATCGTGACCGCTTCGCCACCTGGGAGGAAGCCAACCGGTTCGCGGCTGAGAGTTTCGAGGATGTCATCATCGCCGAGGACCCTGAAACGGTAGCGGGCGTGATTGTCGAGCCCGTCGGCAACACCGGCGGCATCATCACGCCAACTCCGGAGTACTTCCAGATCATTCGCCGGGCTTGCGATCGTCACAACGTGATCTTGATCTTCGATGAAGTGATCACTGGCTTCGCCAAAACCGGCAGCATGTTTGCCGCGCAAACGTTCGGAGTCACGCCCGACATCATCTGCACCGGCAAGGGCATCTCGAACGGGGTGATCCCGCTCGGCGCCATGATTGCGCGCGAAGACATGGCCGGTGCATTTTTCGGCGCGCCCGGCGACGGGGTGCAGTTCGCTCACGGCCACACTTTCGCCGGCAACCCGCTGGCCTGCGCTCTGGGGATCGCCGTGGTGAATGAAATGGTCGAGCACCGCCTGGCCGAGAAGGCCGTGCGCCTGGGCAACCATCTGGCGTCGCGCCTCGAGTGCCTCAAAAAATACGGTGTGGTGCGCGAAGTGCGCGGAAAAGGTGTCTTGCGAGGGGTTGAGCTGGTGAAAGATACGCGTTCCATGGAGCCCTTCCCCGAGCTCGGAAATGCGCTCAAGCGCACCGCTCTCGCCAACGGCCTGATCTTACGTATCGATCCCACCTGGTTCGCCGTCTGCCCCGCGCTCACAGCCGATGAATCCGCCATCGACGAAATGTGTGATCTGGTCGAAAAGAGCTTGGCGGACGCCCTGGCCGTCGTAAGGCACTGATAGTGGGGCGGACGCCCATAAGCGCTAAGATAAGCGATGGCATTGGAAGCACCCCCGAATGGCCGAATTGAAGTACCGCCCGTGGGAAGGCGCGTCGATGAGGCCTTGAACAACGCTTGGCGGAACGG
>Ga0326728_10005961_pt1 | contig 33468 bp, 34 predicted proteins | sample MB3enrmetagenome_FD_207602 | JGI IMG/M metagenome (GOLD analysis project Ga0326728, IMG submission 207602) | Lab enriched peat soil microbial communities from McLean, Ithaca, NY, United States - MB31MN | ecosystem: Environmental > Terrestrial > Soil > Wetlands > Peat | place: USA: New York... | reverse complement strand
ACTTTATGGCCTGGACACACGACGGGCGCGCCAACAGGGCGCGGAGGCCCGCCTGCGCTCACCGGCTCGCCAGCGCCAAGCGGCTCGCCCGGCACTGATCTTCCGAGCGAGCGTGAGATCAAGGGAAAGCACTCGCTTTACCCCACGAGGGAAACCTCCTCTTCCTCACCCAGCGCCAGAGCGAGCTGGACGCCATCCTGGAGGAGTTCGTGAGCCGCTACCCGAACCGGGTCACGGCACGCAACGGGCGCGGGCTGCTCAGAGAGCTGTTCCGCCACTCGGGACGATCCCACCCCTCGCAGCTCACCGAGGCCGACGTGCTCGCTTGGGCGACGCACGGCAACCCGGCCAACAACTCCGTCTACACCCGGCTCTCCAAGGCCCGAACTTTCCTCCGCTGGTGCCAACGAGAGGGCTACGTCACCCAGAACGTGACCGAGCACCTCTCCGACCCGGACAGCCCGCTGCGCAGCTACCACCGCACCTACGGGAAGGTACAGGCGCCAAACCCAGGGCGATGGCTGACACACGACGAGGCCGGACAGCTCCTGAGCGCCTGCGACGACGGAACCGATGTCGGACTCCGGGACGAACTCGTGATCCGCCTCGGGCTGATGGGGATGCGACTGGCAGAGATCCGAAACCTGACACTTGGCAACCTGCGGCAGCTCCCGACGATCACCTGGACGGGCAAGGGACGTAAGCCGCGACAGGCCACGGCAGGACCGGCCCTGATCGCAGCCCTGCAACGCTACCTGGGCACCTACGAGAAGAACGTCCCCGAGCTGGCACCGACCCTCCCGCTGATCTGCAAGCAGGTGACCGGCGCAACACGCCAAGGAACCCAACCACGCCTCGCATGGGGCCAACCGACCGCCAGCTGCAGGATCTTCCACATCGTGAACGACCGAGGCCACAAAGCCGGACTCGGACACATCGCCCCGCACGACCTACGGCGCACTGCGGCCGGAATCTTGCACTGGGCAACAGACGAACACGGCGCGCACCACTTCGACCTCCTCGACATCCAGCGGGTACTGGGCCACTCCGACCCAGCGACGACCATGCGCAGCTACCTGGAGCCGATGGACACCGGAGTCCTAGACCGGGCCGCCCTATTCCTCGACTGAGCGCAGGCGACGTGCTCGCTTGCGAGCGGCCGCCGCCTCCGCATTTCGAAGAAGGCGCGCCTGGTCGGCCGGGGAGCACTCGTACAGCGTCACGCCGGTACCATCCCGCCGCTCCGAGTAGTTGTGCAACGCGCGGTACCCACCAGTCCGGTGCGCCTTCACAAGCAACCGCCATCCCAGCAGCAACGCCATCCGACGTTCCAGCTCGACGCCGACATCGTCCGACAACGCCACCCGCTGCAGCACCGGCTTGAACCCTTCCGAGGCTCCCCAAAGGCCCCAATACCGTCCCACCGGCCCGAAGCCCTCCGGCGCGCGCTTCTGTCCCAACTTGGCGGACTCGTTGTAGAAGTAGCGCGCCACTTCCGCCCGGTCCTTCTCCGCAGCACCCTCGCTCCAGAAGCACACCCGCACGTCGACCCCGCGTTTTTCGTGCTTCTCGCCTTTTCCCGCCGTTCCGACCACTTCGGACCACGCCCGCAGCAACCAATCTCCGAACTCACCCCCGTAGCGGCCTCCGATCGGCTTCAACTTGCGCCGACCTTCGTAGGTCCCGAAGCGGTCCTCCAGCTTCTTTCCCGCGATCGTGCGCAGCCGCAGCCCCTCGAACTCCTCAGCGGACACCGATTCCGGCAAGGCGACATAAAGATGCAGGTGCGGCCGCCCCGATTGCTGGAACTCCTTCACCCAGACGCCCTGCAACGTCCCGAACCTGCGCCGCCACCGCTCGGCGAACGCCCGCCGGTGACGTTCCAGTGAGCGGCCATCGGCCACCCACTCCTGCCAGTCACCCGGGTAGGTCAACGTGACCAGCGACCCCCGAACGCCCAGCATCTCCCAGGGCAGAGACCCGAACAGCCACCGCATCCTCGCCCGGCTCCGCGGATGCAAGCCGCCCTCGCCACGCTCAGCCCCACCCTGCCACCCCTTGCTGGCACGCCCCTGGTAGCGCCCTGTCCACAGATCGACCCTCTCCAGGCGAACCGCGTCCGCAGTCGTGACCAGCTCCCATCGAGCAGCGCCTCGCTTCCCTTCGCGACCCTCCAGCTCGACCACTTCCTCCGCCATCGCACTCATCCCGCGTCGCCGAGTGCAACGCGCACGGGCAGGATGAGCCGCCACGACCAGTGCACGGCGCCCGCCGCCCGGTCTGTCGCGGTCCACCGGCCCGCGCCAGCCCGTGCGTCGGTCTCCCGGGCACCCATCGGAGCGGCCCTCCGCGCTCGTCCGCTACGCCTCGCATCCACGATCCCTACGGTAGGAAGGGGGTGTATCAGTCCCTGGCGGTCTGGCCGCGTGACGAAATCATCGTGCTTGCTGGTCAATGACTGATGCATGCGGCAGCTCCCAGCCCACGTCAAGCGCGACCCTGAGCCAATGGCAGCAGAGCGCTGGGTGGGAGCCGGAGGAGCAGCGGCTGTGACCACAGTGGGTGGCGTCTTGGCTGGGCTCGCAGACAACCGAGCCGGACCGCATCAGGACTTAGCCAAGGACGGGTGGTATCTCGTCCCTCTCATCTTTGCCATTGCTGGAGCAGTAGTCCTCGTCCTGATCTTGGCGGATTGGGCCTGGACTGGTTGGTGCAACTGGAGGAGACGGCGGCAGTTACTGCGCCGGCATGTGCAATTGGAGGGGGCAGGGGACGCCATGATTGGGGGACGACCCAACACCCTTCTCTGGCTTGCCATTAGGGCAACGAACCATGGCAATCCCACAGTGTTGACCCATTGGGGCATCACCCTGACGCTTGGCAACTCCCAAATCAGCGGGTCACATGCGTACAGGCCGCCGCTGCCAACTGGCGAAGAAGTGACCATGAGCTTGTTCCAACTGGATGCTCTGGATGAGGAAACAGCTACGGCGCCCTTTCAGGGCGAACGGATTGGGCGAATGGCGTTTTGGCTTCCCGTGCCTTCCGATCGGATCACAACAGCCGCAGCCGCGGGTACTCGTCTCGACGCACACGTCCACGCTCAAGACGGTTCGGGACGGCTGTGCGAGGGCGAAATTGACCTATTGAAACTATTCAGCCTCGGTAGACGGGACTTTGGTACGCCGCCCCCTTCGGATCAGAACCTCCACGAACAGGTTGTGAAATCCCCGAGACTCTCAAGGCCGGAGTCTGCTGCACCACTCTGATCGCCGGCGCTCACCGGATACTCCGTCTGTCTTGCCGTCCGCCTTCGCTCCCGTCGTCAAGGGCACGCTGCGAGCCGCCGTCGCCGTCGAGCCTACGGACGCTCGCTGGGCTCGCCAGGACCGGCCCTGATCGCAGCCCTGGACCGCTGACCCGCCAGAGATCAGAAGCGCACCCAAGAAGCGAACAGGTGTCTTCCTTGCACGGAACTCCTCGCAGGTGTGGCTCCCGCAAGCGATCGCAGCCGCGGCACTACTGGGGCGGCGCCCCAGCCCCCGCTTCCCGACCTGGCGGACAGCGACACTCTGAACGTTTGAACCGGCGAGCGGCTCGGTCCGGTGGCGGGCGCCTCGCTTTGCTCGGCACCGCACCGAGCCGCACCATCGACGGATTGTTACAGATTGTTACAGTCGCTAAAGCCCGGAGGCGAACGTGCCGATAAGCGCCCCGGCAGGCGACCCCGAACGACGCCCAGGAAGGTCGTGCGAGCAGTTATGACACAGGTAGTTAGAGGTACGTATCAAGGGAAGTGGTCCGGAAGATCGTTCTCGAAAAGCACGGCGTCGCCAGGACCAAGCTGGTCACGCGCCCACACGACCGCCTCTTCTCGCCTGCCGACGAGCTGCACCGGCGGCCCCGGCCCCTCCCGCCCGCAACCGGCAAGGAGCGCCGCCCGGTTCGTCCTGCCGACGATGACGACATCGGTGGCGACACGCGCGGCCGTCTCGGCAAAGGCGGCGTTCTCCGCCGACTGCGACTTGCCAAGCTCCACCATCCCGGGCGTCACGAGCACCCGCCGCCCCGCGGGCGCCTCACATCCGAGCACCTCGAGGGCGTGGCGGGCACCGGCCGGGTTGGCATTGAACGTGTCGTCGAGCACGAGATAGCCGCCCTCGGCCCGGTAGGGCTGCAAGCGGTTCGGTACGCTCGGCAAAGAGGCCAGGCGCCGTGCCACCGCTTCGGGAGGGACGCCGAGCTCGAGCGCGACCGCAGCCGCGCAGGCCGCGTTCGTCCTTATAGGCGCAGAAGTCCCCGGCGCGAGCATCGCGACTCCCGACGGCCTGCCGGCGACCCGCAGCTCGAGCCCTTCGTCGTGGGCCAACACGGCCACGTCCGCGCCGGCATCGGTTCCAGAAGCACGCACCACCTTGTGGGTCGCATCGAGACGTTTCGCCAGGCCGTCGAGGCGGCCGTCATCGACATTGAGCACCACGACGCGGGCGTTCGAGGTGATCTCCGCCTTGGCCTCGAGCGTCCTGTCGAGCGAGCCGAAGCGTTCCAGGTGCGCCGGCCCGATGGAAGTGATGACGGCGACCTCCGGCCGCAGCCAGCTGCAGAGTGCCGCGATCTCCCCCGGACCGTAGGCACCCATCTCGGCTACGAGCACGTCTGTGCCGGGTGTCAGCTGCTCGTTGACCGTGCGCGACAAGCCGGCCCGGTTGTTGAAACTGCGCGGACTCGCCACGACGCTGCGATCCCCACCCAGGAGGTATGCGACATAGTTCTTGGTCGTCGTCTTCCCGTACGACCCCGTGATACCCACCACGAGGGGCTGGACCCGGGCAAGCACCGCCTCCGCGCGCCGCACGTACCCCTGCGCCAGCACGTTCTCCACAGGCTGCAGGACCGAGAGCGCCGCGTCGACGAACAAGGGAGAGCCGATCGCGCTGAGCACAGCTGCCAGCACGGCGCCCGACAGGCCAGCAAAGGCGCCGGCGAGGGCGACGGCGGCCACTTGGAGGGCAACGGTGACAAGAGCCACTTGTGACATCCGGCGCGTCCACGTGAGGCGCGACGTCCGCCCTCTGAGGCCAAGGCCGACCGGCCCGGCTGCCACGGCGGCGGCCGTCCCAATGGCCACGCCGGGAACGATCGCCGCCGCTCCCGCACAGGCAATGGCCACGACCCCGAGTCCGATGTTGACCGGCGTGCTCACCCACCAGCGCCACGCGAAACGGACGGCCGCCCCCGGAAGGTAGTGCTCGCGCTGGGCCACGCGGAGCCAGCGCAAGTCGGCGCAGAGAATCGAGATGGCGGAGGCGCCGAGCGCGACGGCGCTGAGTGCGGTCACAGGCTGGGCGTGCCCTCGGACGACCCTTTGCAGTTCAAGGCTTCAGGCGTCCGATCGCGGCACGTAGCTCGCCTGGAACCGTGAGAGGAGTCAGGTGGCCGGCGCCTGCGCAGACGACGAGGTGCGCAACAGACAGCTCGGCTTCGAGCTTTTCGGCCACAGCCAGGGGGGCGGCGGTGTCGTCGTCGCCCCATACGAGCTCCACCGGGCACCGCAGCGCTGCGAGCACGGCGGTGTAATCCTCCGCAAGCGTGCGCACGAGGATGTCGCGCATGACGCCGGAGGCCGCACGGTAGTCGTCGGACCCGTAGCGCCGGCGAAGCGCCTCCATCCTCTCCCTCTTGATCACCCCGTGCGCCGCCAGCTCCCGCGCCAACCGGAAACGAAGGCGCGGCTGCGGTCGAACGCCGCCAGGGCGATGAAGCGGAGCCCCACTCAACACGAGACCCGCGATCCGCTCCGGACGGCTTGCAGCCAGGTGCACCGCGACGCGTCCTCCAAAGGAGTGCCCGAGCACGACGACGCGCGCCTCCATCTCGTCCAGCACGGCGGCGACCGCTTCCGCGTACTCGGGAGATCCCCAGACCACAGCGGGCGCGGGCGCGCTTCCGAAGCCGGGCAGGTCCAGGGCAACCGCGTCGATGCCGCCCGGTGCAAAGACGGGATCGAAGTCCCGGTGGTCGCGCCGCCAGCCGTGCAGGGCGAGGACCCACGGCGTGCCCGTGCCATACAGCTGCCCGAACAGGCGCGAGCCGGCGAAGGAGGTGAGCACTGACCAGAAAGCTAACGCATCGGCCCACCGGCCAAGCTGACAGCCGCGCGTCGGCCTGCTGTCCGTGAACGCACCTCACGGTGACTCAGGGCTGAGGCACCCGGCCGCTACGGTCTGTCCATGGCGTCGCGCGCGACTCGGTCGAGCGACACTGCCGGACGCCTACTGGCCGGATGCGACCCTCAGCAACGTGAGGCGATCACGACCGAGGCGCGTCCCTTGTGCGTCCTGGCGGCCGCCGGTTCGGGCAAGACCCGCGTGCTCACGCGTCGCATCGCCTGGCGGGTGAACGAGGGCACGGCCTCGGCGCCTTATGTGCTCGCTCTCACCTTCACCCGCAAGGCGGCCTCCGAGCTGCGGGGCCGGCTGTCCAACCTCGGGCTGCCCCAGCCCCCGACAGCCGGGACGTTCCACGCCATCGCGCTCGGGGAGCTGCGGCGCCTCGCCGCCGAACGAGGCCGAACGGCACCGGTCGTCATCGCCTCCAAGGCCCGCCTCCTCGCCGCGGCCGCAGGCTACGACATAGGGCGCGACCGCGCCGTGCTCGCGGACCTCGCGTCCGAGATCGAGTGGGCGCAGGCACAATGCCTCACGGCTCGTGACTACTCGCGGGCCGTGAGCACCTCGACAAGGGCTACCCAGTGCGATCCTGCTCTCGTCACAGAGGTCTGGAGACGCTACGAGCGCGAGAAGCAGCGCCATGGCGTGCTCGACTTCGACGACCTCTTGCTGCGCTGCACGCGCGAACTCGAGGCCGACCCCGACTTCGCCGCCTCCGCCCGGTGGCGGTTCCGCCACGTGTTCGTCGATGAGTACCAGGACGTGAACCCAGCCCAGGTGAGGCTTCTCGAGGCCTGGCTGGGCGACAACGATGACCTCTGCGTGGTCGGCGATCCCGATCAGGCGATATATGCCTGGAACGGGAGCGATCCCCGGGCGCTCGTCGAGTTCCCTTTACGCCATCCCGGTTCCCACGTCGTGCGCCTCCCCTTGAACTACCGCTCGAGCGAGGTCGTGCTGGCCGTTGCCTCATCTGTCCTCGGAGCTGGATCTGTGCTCGGAGCTGAACCGCTCTCGGACATCGACCGGCTGGGTGCGAGGCCGTCCCAGCCGGGAGCCGAGCCCGACCGGGGGCTCGTCTCGGCCTCCCACCGCCCAGGCGCGCTGGCACAGCCGATCGTCGCTTACGAGACCGATGCCGACGAGGCACTCGGCGTCGTGAGGTCCCTGAGGCACGCCCGCAGTCCCGGCGCACCGTGGTCGAGCCTCGCCATCCTTGCCCGAACGAACGCCCAGCTCACCCTCTTCGAGCGCGAGCTCGTGGCCGCCGGCATCCCCTTCCGCAGCGGGGGCGGTCGGGCATTTCTCGCGCGTCCTTCCGTTCGGCGAGCCTTGGACCGCTTGATGAGCCCGTCGTACGCGTCCGACTTCCCCACCTGGCTCGAGGATCTCGACGGGCCGGACTCAAGGGCCGCTCCGGGCCTCCCGACTGAGGAAGCGGATGGTGCCGACGCCTCGCCCGGCGACGACCACCTCGCGGAGCCGGTGAGCCTTGACGACGATCTCGCCGAGCTCGCAAATCTCGCCCGTGAGTACCTCGGCCGTGACTCGCGCCCGAGCGCGGACGGGTTCGTGTCCTGGCTCGAGGCGAGCCTGCGCTCGGATCCCCCCCGTCAGGCCGGAGACGCGGTCGACCTCGTGACATTTCATCGCGCAAAGGGTCTCGAGTGGCGAGTCGTCTTCGTGACCGGCCTCGAGGACGGCCTCGTCCCGATCGCCCACGCCCACAGTGCCGAGGCTTTCGCCGAAGAGCGCAGGCTGCTCTACGTCGCGTGCACCCGAGCCATCGACGACCTGCGTTGCTCCTGGGCTCGAGAGAGATCCTTCGGCGGCCGTCGCGCTAGCCGCAGGCCGTCGCCGTACCTTGCGGCGATCGAGGCGACCCATCGTGACCTTGCCCGGTTGTCCGAGGTGACACCCGAGCGTTCCCAAGCCTCCCAGCGGCAGGTGCGGGCCCTTCTGGCCGGCCGGGAACGAGCCCGCCGTGAGCCGTGACGCCACGGTGGGCCGCTCACGTTCCACAATCGGTCGCATCGTGCCCGGAGATCGCTCGCCCGAGTACCATTACAGGCGCACTAGCATTTTTCCGTCCGAGAAGGTCACGCCGCCACGGTGGCCATGGATACAGCTACAGAACGGCACGTAATGGGCTCTTCCGTGAGAAGACAAGACGCCAGGCGAGTGCGTGACAGTTGGCCTGGGAGGAGGGTGGCTGATGCCTAACGGCGACAGTGGCGCGTCTGACCTGGAGGCACGCAACCACTACCTGAGCATCATCGACGACGCTTGGGAGGTCTATCGCGAGGCCGTCGAGGGCGCGTGGGCAGGTTACGCAGAAGACCTGAAGCCGGTGCGCGCGGTGTACGAGCAAGCGCAAGCTGCCGCCGAAGAGGCCCACGGCAACGCGATCGACGCCGCTTGGGCCGACTACAAGCAGGCAGTCGCCAACGCTCCCACGACCATGCGGCGCGATGTCGTCGCCCAAGCACGCGCCACCTACAACGAGCTGGCTGCACAAATCCGCAAGGCCTACAACGAGAGCATGGCCATCGCCCGCGACGACTATCTGAGGTCGGTGGACAACGCGAGGGAGGCTTACCGGGCAGCTGTCGATGGCGAGCTCGACTCTCACCGCGATGCCGTGCGTGCGGCTTGGACCAGCTACTTGCAGGCGGTCGACTCCAGCCTGCTCGTCGAGGATTGAGTCGAAGGACGCGGCCTGTTCTCGTCGCTGGTAGATTATCCCTGCTTAATCGACTCAAAAGATCGACTAACGGGTAGAACGGGCTTTCGCGTAGGGCGGCGGCCCTTGGGCGACTGGACGCGGTAATGCACATCTCAGCCAGAATCGAGTACGCGCTGCGGGCGCTGTGTACCTTGGCGGCCCGCGACGGCGAGCCACTCACCGCCGAGGAGCTCGCCGAAGCTCAAGGGCTTCCCGTCCGCTTCCTGCGCGCGATCCTGAACGATCTTCGCCGAGTCGGGATCGTCACGAGTCAGCGTGGCAACGAAGGCGGATACAAGCTCGCCCGTCCCGCATCGGAGATCACCATCGGCGACGTGTTCCGCCGGCTGGAGGGCCCGCTGGCCGAGGTGCGCGGCATGCGCCCCGAGTCGGCCAGCTACGAAGACGCCGCGGTCCACCTGCAAAAAGTCTGGGTCGCCGTCCGAGCGTGCCTGCGCGGCGTGCTCGACGAGGTCACGCTCGAGCAGGTCGTGACCGGCAAGCTCCCCAGCCAAGTGGCCCGCCTCGTCACACGCCCGGGTGCGTGGGAGCCGCACTGAGCAAGGCTACGAAGAGCCGAGACATCGGGCACGACCCCTTGCTCTCAGGTGTTCCAGCCCGTCAGCTCTCGATTCGAGGTCCCGTAACGATCCAGCGGCCATCGACGGCGTACGGCTCGGTCGGGAACCCGAGGGCCAAGAGCAGCGGCCCGAGCGCCTCGTTGAGGATGTCCATCGACTCGACCTCGCGCAACGGCGCTGTCTCGCCAGGACCGGGCCGATCACGCAGCTGCCACCGCACGACGAGACTCCCCTGACCGTCCCGGTCGACGGCGACGGTCGACAGGTAACAGCCAGCAGCCGGTCCGGCGTCCGCGGCACCGCCGGGCGAGAGGCCCAGCTCCTCGATGGCCGCGAGAAGGTCGTTCCGAATTTCCTCGACTTCCGGCCATTCTTCGTCCCCGGGACCGGGCTCAGCCGGATCCAACTCGATTTCGAAATCGAAGTCCTCGAGCCCCTCGCCCCCTGTCTCGTCGCTCATCGGTGCCTGACCATTCCGTGCCCTCGTTCGTCGCGTCCACGCCGTTTGCCGGCATATGGGTGCCTGCCCTCAGGCCACGCCTCACACGATGCTACGTGGCTCGGCCGCGCCGGCAGTGGATCATCGCCGGACCCGGTCGCGCGACCTGGCGGAGGTGGTCGCGAGACGATCGCCCGTTCGAGCTCGCAGACGCGTTCGTGCCAAGCCGGGTCGGAGAACTTCAAAGAGCTGTCGGAACCCGGTGCCCCGTGAGTGCTTCCCGCTCGCCCTTGTCCACACGACGCGAGCTCTCCGGCCTCGGGCCGCGCACCACGGCACGGGCGTAAGCCTCGCAGAGGCTCCCGGAAAACACACTCAACTTCGCCCGTCGGAGGTCAGCGATCTGGGCCAGCAACTCCGCCTTTTGCCGCGAGTTCAAACTCCCGGAATGGTCGAACTTCGAAAGATCCAGATTCGAGTAGGCGCCCGGATCGCAGGTCATGTGCTTCAGGGTGACGTAATACGCCCTCCGGCTCGAAGATGTCTTGCTCAGCTTGATATCGGAAGTGACAGCGACGGCAGAAAGCACCGCCGCCAGCAGGCATGGCAGGGCCAGCACACCTGCAGTTCTCAGCCCGAAGGCAACCCTTCGCCCGCCGACCTCACGCAGGCTGACCAATCGGACCAGGACCAGATAGATCCCGATCACCACCGGCGCGGTCAACACGACATATCGTGAAGACATAGCCGTGTCCATTCCGATCTGCAAACGGCTGAAGGCCGTGGCAACCGCAGCCATAGCGCCGAAGGCCATCAGACCCACGGCGACGTGCATGGCCCGATCCTCCCTCAGCCTTCGGTCGACATACCACATTCCCAACACGATCAGGGTTATCGCCACTTCTGCGACGCCGATCGCTCTTGCCAACGCTAGCTCCTTGACGCCGCCACCCACCACGCCGTTGCCCAGGCATATCAGCGCGAACTGCACCACCTTCCCCAAATGGTGCAGCGGGTGTCCTGAAGCCACCCCGGAGCTGCCGACGAAGTAGGGCACGAGGAACACGACGGCCACGGCCGAGAAGGCAAGCTTTTCCGCCAAGCGAGAACGCGAGAACGGGAGCCACAAGACCAGGGCGCACGCGATCCAGGACAGGGTCCCCGACTCTCCCGTGAATGACGCCACGGCGCAAGTAAGCATCACCAGAAGCAAGAGATACGTGCTCCTACGACTTCCAGAACGGAGCTGGCAGGTCAGCACGATCGCGAGGAATCCAAGCGCGACGGCAGCCAGATTCATGAGGTTCCACTCATCGAGAAGGTTCTGCCAGTTGTTCCAACAAAAGATGACGAGCGCCACTGGATATGCTGCGAGCAGCACTACCGCCAGTCGCGCCCGCGGAAGGGCGAAGCGGAAGGCACAAATGGCGCATGCCGTCTCGAGGATCCCGACCGGGACCGACAACAGCTTCACCAGTTGAACATTCATCGCGAAGTACTTCGCGTCCAGCAGCAGGCCGAGCCGCTCGAGTACCGGTCGACCAGCACCATAGAATTTGAAGATCACCGCCCATGGAATGTGCCCGGTCCTGACGAACCCTGCGATCGCGGGGACGAAGTTCCAGGTGTCGGAGATCGGTATGTTCGCGCTGGACCTCAGGATGAACCGGGCTTCGATCACGGGAAGCACCAGGTAGGCGAGGATTACTATCGCGAGTGTGGAACGAAGAGCCCAGAGGTGCGCGGGCCGGTGGTTGCTTTGCGAAGTCATGCTCTATGCGAAGGTAGCAGACCGGACCAAGTGGGCATCCGACAGCCCAGGGGTGGGCGGCGATGCCCCGGGTTGGCGTCCCACCCGGTGCTCGTCGCCGCCCCCACCCCGGTGACGCTCAGCGGCGGTTGCCGGCGTCCGCGGAAAGTCTGCGCAGCGCGGCGACGAGCAGGTCGACCTCGGCGTAGGTGTTGTACATCGCCAGCGATGGGCGCACGGCCGACTCCAACCCGTAGCGGCGCAGGATCGGCTGGGCGCAGTGGTGACCGGCGCGCACGGCGATGCCCTCGCTGTCCAGCGCCGAGCCCACCTCCTCCGGCCGGTAACCGTCCAGCACGAAGGTGAGCACGCTCGCCTTCTCCGGAGCGGTCCCGATCAGGCGAAGTCCGGGGACGCTGCGGATCTCGGCGATGGCGTACTGGAGCAATTCGTGCTCGTAGCGCTCGATGATGCTCCGCCCGAGCCGGCTCAGGTAGTCGAGGGCGGTGCCCAGCCCGACGGCATCGGCGATGTTGCCCGTCCCCGCCTCGAACTTGGCCGGCGGGCGTTGGTAGATGGTCCGCTCCAAAGTGACGTCGGAGATCATGTTCCCGCCGCCCTGCCACGGCGGCATCTCCTCGAGGAGGTCGGACTTGCCGTACAGGACGCCGATGCCGGTGGGACCGAATATCTTGTGCCCGGAGAACACATAGAAGTCCGCGTCGATGTCCTGAACGTCGACGACCATGTGCGCGACGGCCTGCGCCCCGTCGACCAGCACCCTGGCGCCGACCCGGTGCGCCGCGTCTATCACCTCTTTTACCGGGACGATCGTGCCAAGCACATTGGAGACGTGCGCGACCGAGACCAGCCTGGTCCGCTCGCTCAGCAGGTCGCCGTAGGCGTCGAGGAGCAGCCGGCCGTCATCGTCGACGGGGATGACCTTCAGCTTCGCCCCGGTCTCGGCGGCTAGCTGCTGCCACGGGACGATGTTGGCGTGATGCTCGAGGTGCGAGATCACGATCTCGTCGTCCCGGCCGACGTGTTGGCGGCCCCAGGCCTGGGCGACCAGGTTGATCGCCTCGGTCGTGCCGCGGGTGAACACGACGTCCGCGGCCGACGGCGCATCGAGGAAGTCCGCGACCTTCTTCCGGGCGCCTTCGTAGGCATCGGAGGATCGCGCGGCAAGAGAATGCGCGGAGCGGTGGATGTTCGAGTTCTCGTGCGAGTAGAAGGACGCCAATCGGTCGATGACCACCTGCGGCTTTTGTGTCGTGGCGCCGTTGTCGAGCCAGACGAGCTGTCGTCCGTGGATCCGCTCCTGCAGGATCGGGAAGTCCCGCCGCACCGCCTCGACGTGAAAGGCCGGATAGGCATCCACTGGCGCCGCGGTCCGAGGGCCGGGAGCGGTCAGCAGTCCAGCTGGCGACTGGCGTTCCTCGATGAAATAGAACGAGGGCGTACCAGCCTGGGCGACGCCAGGCAGATTCAATGCCCGCTCCAGCTGATCCGACCTCGTAGCGCCCTCGATCGCGGCGGCGCTGGCAGCCGGCACGCCCGGTACGGAGAGGGTCGGCGGCTGAGAGGCGAGAGCCGCCAGTCGGCCCGGGACCGATGCGGCCCGGTGGTAGCTCGAGAGCAGATCGGGCGGCTGGTACCCCGGCACCTCGGCCGCAGGCGGGTAACCAGAGACCGCGGCGGGCGGCTGGTAGTCGGCCGGTTCAGCCGACGGCTGTGGCACGTGCAGGGCCGCCGTCTGATCGGCCGGGAGGGCCGGTCCTGTCTCGTGGCCCGGCATGGGGCCGAAGAACTCGGTGGCCAACCGGGTCAGCGTCGCCTCGTCCGGCAGCCACGGAGGACCGGCGCTCACAGCGTCACCGGTAGGTGTGTGAGTAGTCATGGAACTTGCCGATCTCGACGTCGTCGAGAACTGCGAGCGCATCGGGCGTGAGCACGGCGAGCGAGTAGTACAGCGAGATCAGATAGGAGGCGATGGCGTTGCGGCTGATGCCCATGAACCGCACCGAGAGCCCCGGCGACTGCTCACCGGTCAGACCGGGCTGGTACAGGCCGATCACGCCCTGGCGTCGCTCACCGACGCGCAGCAGGATCACCTTGGTCTTGCCATCGTCGATCTGTACCTTGTCGGAGGGGACGATGGGCAGGCCGCGCCAGGTGATGAATTGCGAGCCGTGGATGCTCACGGTCGCGGGGGGCACGCCGCGGCGCGTGCATTCACGGCCGAAGGCGGCGATGGCGAGCGGGTGGGCAAGGAAGAACGCCGGCTCTTTCCAGACCTTCGTGATCAGCTCGTCGAAGTCATCAGGTGTGGGCGGGCCGGCGAGGGTGGACAGGTGCTGACCGGCATCGGTGACTGCGAGCAGCCCGTAGTCCGGGTTGTTGATGAGCTCGCTCTCCTGGCGCTCTTTGACCGTCTCGATCGTGAGCCTGATCTGCTCGGCGATCTGGTCGAACGGGCTGCTGTAGAGATCGGAGATACGGGTGTGGATGTCGACGATGGTGGCCACCGTGTTCAGGAAGTACTCACGTGGCTTCTCGTAGTAGCCGACGTAGGTCGTCGGCAGCTCCGACTCGTCTCGGGCCGGGGTGGCCACAGCGACCGACCCCGGATTCTTGACCCGGTTGAGCCGGTAGATACCTGCCTCGACCGGGACCCACTGCAGCATCTGAACCAGCCAGCGGGGCGTGATCGTCTCGAGCTGTGCGGTGCTTTTTGTGGCATTGGCGAGTTGGCGCGCTGCGTCGTCGGTCAGCGCAAGATTTGTCGGCTGGTCACTGGCTGCTTTGGGCATTGCTGAACCTTTCGTTGTGGACTGCCCCGTACCACGTAACCGCAGATGCGGGTCGGACAAAGCCGTCAAGTATTAGCGGGATCGGGCATTTCGACGTGGACTGTCTCTCCATTGGCCTCCGAATCGAGCCCTTCTCGTGTCGCGGGGCTCTGTGATGATGTCAGATGAACAGCTGGATGTCGGCCTTGGCGGCCATGTCGATGAAGCTGGCAGCGCCAAGGGAGGGCTGCAAGCCGTCGATGAAGTCCGAGGTCGACAGCCCGTAAAGGTCCATGGTCATCTGGCACGGGTGCAACCGGACGCCGACGTCGATGGCCATCTCCATCAGCTCGGTCACGCTGGCGACCTTGTGCTGCTTGGCCAGCGTCTTGATCATGGAGGTCCCCATCCCTGCGAAGTGCACCTTGCTCAGCTTGAGGTGCTCGCTGCCACCGCGGTCGAACAGCGACTCTCCTTTTTGCATCCAGTTCTGGCCCGTGACCCTCTTCTCGTTCTTCTGCAGCACCCGCAGCCCCCAGAACGTGAAGAAGACATCCACCTCGAGGCCGGAGGCGGCGCCCGTAGTGGCCAGGATCATCACCGGCCATACCCGGTCGAGGTCGTTGCTCCAGCAGATGATCGCCATTCGCTTGGGCTCGTCCACGCCGGAGGCCGCCGCCGAGGCAACGGCTCCGGTGTCAGTGTCGTCCATGTCACTTCCCTCCTAACTCGGCGGCGGCTTCCCGAGGGGAGGCCGGGCGCCGCGTGACGGTGCTGCGGTCCAGGGCTGATGAGCGAGATCAGCGACCTGCGATATCCTATCTTCCTGCTAGATTACATGGCTAATCTGCAGTTGGTTGGCACCGACTCGGAGTCGGGGCGTGCCCGAGGGGCGCCGATGCCGTCCCCAGCCGCATCTCCCGGGCTCGACGGCTCAGCCGCAGGTGATCCCCTCGGCATCGAGGAACTGGCGGTAAGCCTCGATGCCCTCCGGCCCGGTGACGAGGTCGGCGACATCGCTTTCCCAGTCGGACGGGCGCAACCGGGCGACCCAGCCGGCGCCATAGGGATCGGAGTTGACCAGGCTCGGTGAGGCGACGAGAGCGTCGTTGACCGCGACGATCTCGCCGCTTATCGGCGCCGAGACCGGGCCGACCCACTTGCCGCTCTCCACGGTGGCGATGTTCCGACCTTTCTCGACTGATTTGCCGGCGGCCTTCGGTGTCACCGCGACGATGGTCTTCGCCAGGTTCTGCGCGACGTCGGTCATCCCGACTGTCACCAGATCGCCGTCAAGGCGTGCCCAAACGTGCTTGCCCACCACGTAGTACAGGTCCTCGGGTAGGTTGCATTTGTTGACGATGGTCATCGCTTCGTCTCCCGTCCGGTTCCGGCGTTGTTCTGATCGTGGCCGGCCATCACACCGTCTCTCCGACGACGCCGGGCTCGGCAAGCCTTGTGATCGCCTCCTGTACCAGCAACGTGATGTCACGGACGGCAAGCCGATCATCAGCCTGGAGAGTCTTGACCGCATCGGAGAACATGGTCACGTCCTTCGGGCAGGCAACGACGAACTGTCCCACGCCCAGGCGCAGTGCCTCGCCGATCCGGTTCTCGCTCGGCCGCTCCTTGAGGAGGCTGTCGTCCATCCAGATCCGGCCGCCGCCTGCGCCACAGCAGAAGGTGTCCGCGCCGTTGCGGGGCATCTCGATCAGTTCACAGCCGAGCGCCCGCAGGATCTGCCGGGGCGCTTCGACCACGCCGTTGTAACGGGCCAGATAGCACGGATCGTGGTAGGTGACCCGGTAGCCAAGCGGCCCGACGCCGATGGCGCCGCCCTCCAACAACTGGGCGAGCAGCTCGGTGTAGTGCCAGACTCGGTAGCTCGCCCCCAGCGCGGGGTACTCGTTGCGCAGGGCGTTGAGCGTGTGCGGGTCGGTCGTGAAGATCTCGTCGAAGCGGGCCTCGCGCAAGGCCTCGAGGTTGTGCTCGGCGAGCACCTCGAACAACCCCTCCTCGCCGACCCGGCGCACGTCGTTGCCCGCGTTGCGCTCCGCCTCGTACAACAGGCCGAAATCGACGCCCGCATCGTGCAAGATCCTGGCGAGGATGCGGGAATTCTCCTGCAGCCGCTCGTCGAAACTGGCGAAGTCGCCAACGAACCATAGGTACCTAACCGGCTGCTTGCGGGCGTCCGGGATCTCGAAGTCCAGCTCGCGGGTCCAACGGCCCCGCATCCGGGCCGACTTCCCGAGCGAGTTGCCCTGCGTGGCCAGGTTCTGCAGGGCCTGCTGCAAGGTGGCGTCCATGGTTCCCTCGTCGACCAGGCTGCGCCGTAATTGGACGATCGTGGGCACGTGCTCGACGCCCACCGGGCAGACGTCGATGCAATGCATGCACGTCGTGCAGGACCACAACGCGCCGGCATCGATCACGTCCCCGGCGATCCTGACTCCGTCGGGCTTCGCGAGGGGGCCGGTGCGCACAGGCCTCCGCTCGCGGTCCAGCAGCGTGATCCCCCCGGTCGAAGTGTCCACCCACTGGCGCAGGTCGAGGATCAGGTCGCGCGGCGAGAGCGGCGCCCCGCCGGCGCGTGCCGGGCACACCTCATGGCAACGGCCGCATCTCGTGCACGCGTCGAGGTCGAGCAGCTCTTTCCAGGTGAAGTCGGAGATCTCCTGATAGCCCGGGTGGTCCGCCACCGGCGCGGGCAGCGCGAGCGTCGCCGACCGGTCCGTGGCGATCAGGTTCACCCCGTCGAGGAGCATGTGCATGGCCTTGGAGTAGGGGATGTAGGCGATGAAGCTCAGCGCGAGGCCGGCGTGCACCCACCACAAGACGGTGTGGGCGCTCACCGCCTGGGCCGCCGTCATGCCGAGGCCGGAAAAGGCCTCGGCGAAGACCCTGGCGAACGGGCTGAACACGCTGAACCACGGCATGTGCTGGCCGAGGATCCGCAGGCCGGTAAGCACATAGGCGGTGACGAGGACGGCCAGGAGCAGTCCCAGGAAAAGCCAGTCGCCCTCCACCATGGCCTTGCGGGAGTAGCCGCCGGCGGGCGTGTCCGCCCGGCTGTAGCCGAGACGCCAGGGTCTGCGCACGCCCCGGCGGACCACCATGTAGACGAGGGCGAGGAGAAACGCGAATCCCAACGTGTCTACCGCGAAGGTGTAGACGATAAAGAACGTGCCGTGAAAGAAGCTGTCCTCGTGCCCGGCGATCAGCCGGGAGAGGTTCTGGACGACGTCGGTGTCGATCGTGAGGATGACCGTCGCCAGGAAGGCGACCAGGAAGCCCCAGAAGATGAAGAAGTGCGCCATACCGGTCGCGCGGTTGCCTCTCGCCACCGACGTCCCCTTGCCGATAGAGCGCAGCCGGCCACCGAGAGCAGTTCGGATCGTCGGCCCGCGCCCCGCCGCCCGGCCGCTACGGTACTTCCGCACCCGGCGCCAGACCCCCCAGGCGAAGACGGCCGTCGACACAGCGGCCACCGCATAGAAGATCGCCTTTCCGAGCGGGCCGATGCCCTCGAAGACCGGCCGTGTCACCGCCGTGCCCACCAGGCCGAGCTGGCCCGTCATGGTCAGCCGCGGACCTTGCCCACGAGCTCCGGAACCAGATCGAAGAGATCCACGGTCGTGCCGTAGTGGGCGACGCCGAAGATCGGCGCTCCAGGATCGGTGTTGCAGGCCACGATCAGCTCGGCGTTGCGCATGCCCTCCAGGTGCTCTGGAGCTCCAGAGATGCCGAGCGCGAGATACACCCGGGGCTTGACTTTCAAGCCCGATTGGCCCACCTGGCGGGTCTTCGGCAGCCATCCTGCGTCCACGACGGGGCGCGACGCCGAAAGCGGGACGCCGAGAGCGTCGGCGAGCTCAGCCACGATCTCCATGTTGTCCTCCGACTCGATCCCGCGGCCGACCGAGACCAGCATCTCGGCCGAGCTGATGTCGAGGTCTCCCCCGTCGGATTCGACGACCCGTCGAAGCGACATCCGCAGCGCGTCGAGCCCGGCCGGCGGCGTGATGGGCAGGACCTGCGCGCCGAGGGCGTCCCGGCCTGTCTGGGCGCTGAAGGCCCCTCCGAGCACGGTGGCGATCGCGCGCTCGCCGAGCAGTTCGAGCTCCGCGAGCACCTTCCCGCCGAGGATCTGCGCAGTGGCGGTCACGACGCCGTCGTCGATTTCGAGCGCGCTGACATAAGCGGCCAGCGGCGCGTCCCAGCGCACCGAGAGCGCGGCCGCCAGGTCCAGGCCGACAGTCCCGTTCGAGATCAGCAACAGCCGTGGGGATCGCTGTGCCAGCACCTCCAACAGCGCCCGCTCGTAGGCCTCCGGCAGGTACTCCGCAAGGACCGGGTGATCGACGGAGACCACGACGTCGGACCCGCCGAGCTGGCCGGCCAGCTCGGCGGGTCCGAGCAGGGCCACCTCGGTCAGGCCGCCCAGCGCGGACGCCAGCTCGTGCGCCTTGGCGATCAGCTCGTAGGTTCCCTCGGAGACCTGCATGCCGGTGTGCTCCGCGAGCACCATCACATTGCCGCTCACTTGTCGTTCACCCTTTCACCAGACCACGTGCGCGAAGCAGGCCCACGATCTGATCCGCCACCTCGCCGGGACTGCCTCCGAGCATCTCGGCCTGGCCGCTCGTCTCCGGGCGATGCATCCGGCGCACGACCACGCCTCTTCGCATCGCCGGCGGCGACACCGCCAGCTCGGTCAGCCCTCCCGCCTGCATGGCCTGTTTGATCCGGGTGATCGGGGCATAGCGAGGGGACTGACGGGCCGACTGGACACCGATCACGGCGGGCATTTGCACCTGCAGCTCGTGTGACCGCCCGCCGGCGAACTCCTGGCGGACGATGACCGAGCCGTCCTCGGCCTCGACGCTGACTGCCACCGAGACGTGCGGCAGGTCGAGGAGCGCAGCGAGCGTGGGCGGCAGTTGGCCGTCCAGATCGTCAGCGGCCTGCACGCCGGAGATCACCAGATCGGCAGGCTGAGCCTCGAGGTACCCTGCCACGAGCCCGGCCCGGGCGGCGATGCTGATCCCGGCCGGTCCCGGCGACACCGCGCCACTCGCGTCAGCGAGCTTCACGGCCGCGTCCGCGCCCTTGGCGAGCGCGGTGTAGAGGATCTGGTCGATCTCGGGGTCACCGGCCAGGCCGACGGCCACGACCTCGGCCCCGCTGGCGTCCTTCAAGAGCAGCGCCTCTTCGAGAGCCTGGGCGTCCCACTCGCCGAGCACGAACGTCAGGTACTCCCGGTCGATGCCGGTCTCGTCCGCGGTGAGATCGATCTCCTCGACGAGATCGGGCACCGCCTTCACTGGCACGACGATTCGCACCTCAGCCCACCTCTCTGTTCACCCGACGACATCATCCAACCCCAGCTGGCGGCCGATCTCCTCGAGATCGGCCGCCACCGGCAGAAACGGGTAGTCGCGGAACGGTTCTCCGGGCCGGTACGAACCGTACGGCCGCGTGCATCCAGGTTCCCCCCTCTCGCCCGGGCAGCCGTTGGTCATGAACGCCCTGCCGTCGGCGACGACTCCTTCGATGGCGGAGCGGTCCGCCCGCACGCGGGCAATCCCGCCACCGCTGTCGAAGCCGAACTGCTCCAATCCGTAGCCTTCAACCTCGATCAGGTGCCTGGCCAGCTGTACCCGGCGCCAGCGCCTGAGGGAGGGCTGCGGCTGGGCGGCCATGCGCGAGCCAGGCTCCGGGTTGAAGCAGAACAGGTAGGAGAAGATCTGCCGGTCCCGCAGCGCGACGAGCAGAGCGAGCAGCTCCTGGTCCGACTCACCGAGCCCGACCAGAGTGTGCACGTTCACCTTCCACGGCCCGAAGACGTCGCGGGCGTCGGTCACCACCTCCCAGTACTTCTCCCACTTCAGGCCACCTGCAGGAACCTCGGTGCGTATGCTCCGGAAAATCTTCTCGGTGACGGCGTCGAGCCCGATCCCGATCATGTCGACACCGATCGACCTGAAGTTCTCGAGGCGCTCGCGCCTCAGCGTCGGCGGCGCGACGAGGACCGATATCGGCGTCCGGACGCGTCCGGCGATCCTCCGCGCGATATCGCAGGTATCTCGGTACGCGCGGCCGTGAGTCACCATCGAGAGGCAGAGTCGTGTCAGGCCCGGCTCGAAGAGCGCCATCCGCTCCACGAGATCGTCGGTTCGCACGAGCGGCCACTCCACCCTTATGAACGACTTGTCCTCGTAACTGCCCGGGCGGGTGCGGGCGAGCCCGCAGTAGCCGCAGTCGGACCGGCACCCTTGCTCGTAGTTGAGTAACAGGTTGATGCCACCGAAGCCGAAGTCCCGGCTGAACCGGCCCGAGCGCATCCGTAGCGCGATCGCGCTCGCCACGGAGATGCGCACGTACTCCGGGCTGTCCTTGGTCGGCAGGTCGGCTGCAGGCAGTGGAACAAGCTGGGTGACCACGATGGCGTCTCTTTTCAGCTCGGCTCGGGGCAACAGCGCCCATCCGCGGCGTCGGCCGGCTCAGGTAACAAACAGGAGTCCGTGGCCCGGACCGCCCTGGCCGCGTCTTTTTCGCCCGCCTGGCGGCCCGCCTCCATGACGGCGGCGGCGAGTCGCTCGGGTGCGACGCCCAGCGCGTCGGCCGCCTGCGAGCGGGCAACAACGGCCAGGATGGCGTCGTGCTCCAGGCGTCGCCAGCGCAGGCCGGACTCCATAGCCGCCAGGGCAGGCGGCAGCTCGTTGAAGTCCCCGGCGACCATCACGCTCTTGACCAGATCGCCATGGGTGGCGAGATAGATCCTGGCCAGCCCTGCCGGCGTCTTCAACAGCGACGACCCGCTCGCATCGGCCGCGACGCTCCGCTCGCTCAACCAGGCCTGCGACTGGTACCTGCTGGCAGCGAGGGCAAGGGCGTCAGCCTGCTCCTGCCGGTCAGGCGTCGCAGGCTCCAGGGACACCCCGAAGGTCGTCGCGAAGCTGTCGGCGATGACCGGTCTGAGAGTCGCGGCGTCGTGCCGGGCGCCGGTCTCGGCAGAGACGGTCGTGATCCGCTCGCTCACCGCGGCCGTGGCCCGGTCGGCCATTTTCGCTGCGGGTATCTGCAGCACTTGAAGCATGAACGCGACGTCGAGGTCGGCCAGGACACTCGCGTGGAAGAGCATCGCGCCAGCCGAGTCGACATAGAGCCCGAGGCCGGCGATCTTCCGGCTGCCGACCTCCAAGTCGTTCTTGCCGCCGAAGCTCGCAGGGATGCCCAGTCGAGCGCAGCCGGCGACGAGCGCGGCCGAGAGCTCCTCGATGGTCTCCCGGGGACGCTGGTCGGTCCGTGCCCGGTCGACGTAGGCAATTCCCAACTGGCTAGATCCCATGACGATGGCGCCTCCGCCCGTGAGCCTGCGGCTGACCTCGGTGCCGGTGCGACGGCAGGCGGCCAGGTCGACCTCGGCCTCGAGGTTCTGGTAGCGGCCGATCAGGGCGCAGTGATCGCGATAGCTGTAGAGCCGCAGCGTCGGCGGACAGTCCGGTTCGTCCCGTGCGTACCGGCTCATCAGCGCTTCGTCCAGGGCGAGTCCCTCGGCCGCCCCGGCGCCGTCGTCGGCCAGCAGCCGCCACGTCTCGCTCACCTGGTCACCTGCACGGCGGCCAAGCCGCTGTCCTGGGCCCCGTTCCAGGTGAGCGAGCAGCAGTACTCGAACAGCCGCGGTGCAAGCCCGCGCGACCTCGCGTACTCGATGGCGCCGTCGGCCGGATAGGCGATGCCGTTCAGCCCGAGGTCGATCGCCGCCCGGTCGAGCTCCCCTTTCAGCGCACCGAACGGGCGGGCGCAGCCGAGATTGATCGTCGTCGACGGAGCGGCCAAGCGGGCGGTGGCGAAAAACTCCGCCACCTGATCGGCGGGGGGCGGCGGCACATGCGCCATCGGCGTGCCGACGAGCGGCACGATAACGACCAGGATCAGTGTCGAGACCGGGTATCGGGTGACCATGTCCAGCGCTCGGTGCTCACCCAGGAAACGGCCGTAGTGCAGACCGAGGACGATGTGCGGGATGATCCGCAGCCCGGCCTCGGACAGCAGCCGCAGCGAACGGTCCACGTCGGCCACGGTCAGGTCGAGGTGGTAGACGTCGCGCAGCGTCTCGTCGGACCCGATGACATCGAGCATCACACCGTCCACGCCCGATGCTGCCAGGCCGGCCGCGAGCTCGGGCGACACCAGGCCCGAGTGCACGACGACCTTCATCCCGAGCTCGCTGCGGATCCGTGCGATGTGGCGGAGATTCGCCCGCAACGGCACCCCGCCGGCGCGGGTGGAACCGCCCGATACGAGCAGCCCTTCGCTCCCCTCCTCGCGAAGGCGGGCTGCGAGTGTGAACAGGTCCTGACCTGCGCGGACCGACACCATGCCGTCGAGCACCTTCGCCTGGCAGTGGTCGCAGGACAGAGCGCACGCCGAGCCGGTGACCGATACGGGCAAGAACCGTCGGGGACTGGTCGGGACCCACTCCGAGGTCTGCCAGCGCTTCAGGCCCGGCGCGTAAAAGTCCATCACGTCAGGGAAGTTCGCCCGCCGCACCGCGACGGGGCGCGACAGCGCTTGCGCCGTTGTCATTGCGCGAGCAGCCCGTTCAGCCGGTAGTGGGCGATCCTGGCCGCGAACCAGGCGGTGATCTCGGCCGGCTCGGCGAGAAGCCCTGACAGCTCGCCGGCGGTTTCGCTCACGCTCGCCTCGATCAGCCAGCCGGCCCCGTACGGGTCCCGCTCTGCCAGGCCCGGGTCACCGGCGACCGCTTCGTTCACGGCCAACATGGCGCCGGAGACGGGGCTGAGGAGCGGGCCCACGAACTTGGCCGCCTCCAGCTGGCCGAAGGGCCGGCCTGCTGTGAGCTCGGTCCCTGTCGGCAGAAGCGACAGCTGAGCCAGGGTTCCGCTGGTCTCGATCCCGAGCGGGTCCATCCCGATCCTCACCCGGCCCGGTCCGGTATCCAGCACCCACATGTGCGTCTCGGCTTGGTAGCGCCGGTCGAGAGCGAGCGGGAAGCCGGACACGATGACGAGCGCAGTTTCTTCCATCAGAGCCTCCCGGGATCGGCTGTCGCGAAGGCCGCAGCCAGCCGGCGCCCTGGATCACCGAAGCCCGCCAGCACTCGAGCGACCGAAGGCAACGGAATGCCCGTGAGGGCCTTTTCCGCCTGCTCTGTCGACCCGTTCAGTCCGCGGTCGTGCAGCCGCACCTTCTCGACCGTCCCCCGAACCACGCCAGCGGCGACCCGTGCCCCGTCGTATGTCGCGCCGAGCGTCCACACCCCGGCTCGCACCTTGACCTGGCGAGCACTGGGTCTCCCGGCTCTTGCCGCCGCGGGCCGGACCGGTCCGACCAACCAGGTATCGCTGGTGAATCTTTCGTCAAGCCCCTCGAGCACCGTCCGTTCGGTCCCGGTCAACCCACCGGCTTGCGCACCGAGCCCGAGCGCAGTGGCGTAGGCACTGATCATGGCCGCCTGGAAGGCAACCGGGTCGAGCGGGGTCGCGGCGACGAAGCGGCGCATCAGCGCGAGCGTCTGGTCCCTCTGGGCGGGATCGGCCAGGGCGAGCACCCGGGCCGCCCGCTCGTGGTCGAACCGCTGGATCAGGTTGCCGCAGACGACCACGGCGTCCTCGATCTGGCCCGCCCCGTGCCCGCAGATCTTGCGATCGTCGAGGCAGATCTCCAGGTCGTCATCGAGTGCCGCTGGCACCCCGACCGCGCGGAACGCGGTCACGACGGGCTCGAGCAGCACGCGCAGGGCCTGGCGACGGGCCGCCGGCACCGCCCGGGCCGGCAGGCAGATCTGGAAGAACAGCTGGTCCGAGTTCAGGTAGACCGGACCGCCGCCCACCATCCGCCGCAAGAGGGGCAGGCCGTGCTCCCGGCAGTAGTCACGGTCCACCTCGTCGAGCCCCCGGTGGTAGCCGAGGCAGACGTACGGCGCGGCCGGACGGCAAAAAGAGAGAGTCGCCCGTCCTCCGGCGGACACCCCGTAGGCGATCGCATGCCACAGGGTCTGGGAACGCAACGGCGAGCTGAGACCGGAGTCGACGACTCGCAGCGTCTCAACCACCTTGCGCCTCGTCCCGCATCGCCTCGTCCATCAGCTCGATGACGTCGCACACACGCAGGTCCTCGTGACCGGTCGCCTTGGCGGCGTCGCTGAACCTGGACACCTCATAAGGACAGCAGACCGCCAGCACGTCGGCCCCGGTCTGGGCGGCCTCGCGAACCCGGCGCTCGGAAAGGCGCTCGGTCGTGTGATCTCTCGTGAAACCCTCCAGCCACATGCCGCCGCCGCCGCCACCGCAGCAGTAGGCGTTCTCCCGGCAACGGCCCATCTCGACAACTTCGACGCCGGGAATCGCCTCGAGCAGCGTCCGGGGGGCGTCGTACTCGCCGTGCTGCCTTCCCAAATAGCACGGATCGTGAAAGGTCACCCGCACCTTCAGCTCCCTGGCCCAGTCGATCTGACTGACCAGGGGCGCGAGGAGCTGTGTGTAGTGCAGCGCATCGAAGGTGTGCCCGCGCCGCGGGTACTCCCTGACCAGGGCATTGAAAGCATGCGGGTCAGGCGTCACGATCCGGGCGAACTCGTATTTCGCCAGGACCGTGGTGACATCTTCGACCAGCGCGTCGAACAGGCCCTTCTCGCCGGCGAGACGCTGAGAGTCACCGAGCGTCTTCTCCTCCGGGCCGAGAATCGCCCAGTCAATGCCGAGCGCCGAGGCCACCCTGGCGAAGGCGCGGGCCGCGTCCTGGCCGCGGGGGTGGAAGCTCCAGTAGTCCTCCACGTAGAAGAGCACATCGACGGGTGCCGGATCCTTGGCCAGCACCCGCACGGGGACCCCGGCGCTGTCTGCCCATTGCGCCCGACGCCGCTGACTCTGGCCGAGCGCGTTGCCGTGCCGGAAGGTCCTCTCGAAGACGTCCTGCAGCTCCGCCGGCACCTCCGCGCCGGTGAGCGCGGCCTCGCGCACGGCCGGCATGATGGCGGTCATGTCGACCTGTTTCGGGCAGACCCGCAGGCAGTTGGCGCAAGTCGTGCACAGCCACAGATCGGCGTCGGCCAGCAGCCGAGTTCCGGTCTGGACTTTGCGGTGGATCTTGCGCGGGCCATAGTCGCCCACCATGTCGACCGGGCAGACCGGCACGCACTTGCCGCAGCCGTAACACCATTCCAGCGACTCACCACCGGGCAGGGCCGAGATGGCGGCGAATCCATCCGGGCCGTAGTCGGTGAGGACCCGCGGCTCGAACATCCGGTTCCACCTCGCCGGTAGCTCCACCTCGCGCCCCGAGACGGTGGAGGCGACCATCGCCAGCTCCTTTTCCACTGCCACCGGCGGGATCTTCCGGCCACCTACAGGCACGGTCCTAGCCCTCCAGGTCATAGACGCCGAGCAGGCGGCGAATGAGATCGGGCAGCGGCGGGATCACCCGGTTGAACTCACGGCTCATCCGCATCCGCAGGACCGTGTACATGTAGACGCCGTAGACCGCGGCCAGCAGGACATCGACGCCGAACAGACCGGGACCCGCCGCGGTAAAGCCGGCGGCCTTTCCGGTCTCGTCGACAAAGGCCGTCGCCCGCCCGACGGTGAGGTAGACCGCGCCCCTGGTGGCTCCCGCGCCCAAATCCACGTCATCGGTCGTGACCAGAGCCAAGGCACCGGTCCGGGCATCGGGATCGAATATCCACCTGGTCCACAGCCAGTACCGCTCGGGCGAGGTGAAATGCAGCAGTTCCGTGGGCAGATCGAAGCCGGAGCCTGCCAGTGCGACCTGGGCGGCGCGCCCACTGAAGGCGGCGTCGAAGCGATCGATCCGGTCCGCCACGGGCTCGTCGCCGGCCAGAAGCCCGGCGATGGCCGCCGCCAGCGGCTGCGGGCCGAGCGAGTCCAGGATCCGGTCGGCGCGCCGCCGCGTAGCGAACACCCAACGCAGCACCTGTCGTAGGGCGGCGCGGCCCAAGAGGGACGGCTCGCCGGACAAGAGCTCTCGCAACGCCGCCGACTTGCGGTCGAGATCAGCGGCGATGGCCTTTAGTTCTGCCTCGCTTACCTGTTCCATGATCTCGCGTTGGAACTCCAGCGCGCTCTCGGTGTCGACGACAGGACCGACCATCACCAAGTGGCCGCCTCAGTTCACAGCCGCGACGGCACGCGACCGTAAGTAGCCGACCGCCCTCATGGCCGCACCGGCCGCCGAGGAGACCGTGTCCTCGAGATCTGCCGGTCCGAGCGCCGAGCCACAGGCGAAGATCCCCTCCCGGTCGGTGCTCACCGGGTCGAGCGGCGCGCCGGCGGCCTCGATGAACCCGTACTTGTTCTGCTTGACCCCGAGCAGCCTCGCCAGCTCGCGGGTACCGGGCGACGGCTCCATGCCGACCGACAGCACGACCAGGTCCATAAGCACCTCCATCGGCCGGCCCATCGTGGTGTCCTCGCCGCGCACCAGCAGGCGATCACCCTTCGGAAGCACCTCGGTGATCAGCCCCTTTACATACTGGACATGGTGCTGTTCCTGGGCCGGCCAGTAGATCTCGTTCTCCCAGTAGCCGTACATCCTCATGTCGATGTAGAAGATGAGCACCTTCGAATCCGGCAACAGCTCCCGGAGCTCGATGGCCTCCTTGGAGGCCACGCCGCAGCACACCTTCGAGCAGTACTCGTTGCCGATCTGACGGTCACGGCTGCCCACACACTGGACGAAGCAGATCCGCTCCGGTGGCTGGCCGTTGGACGGGCGCAGGACCCGGTGCTCGGACAGCATCGCCTCGAGATCGGGCTGAGTGATGACGTCGGGGAACTCGTAATACCCGTACATCTGGGTCGAGCGGCCAGGGTCGAAATGTCCGAACCCGGTGGCGATGATGATCGCGCCGCACTCGACCGTCTGGTTGTCGCCGGCCGCCGGCGCCTCGGCCTCTTGCCCACCGGCCGCCGGCGCCCCGAGTGTCTGCGCGCCCCGCAGCCGAAGGGTGAACGCCCCGGGCTCCCCGGACACCCCGACAAGCTCGGTACCGAGCCGGACTTCGATGAGCGGGTCGCCGGTGACCTGCTCGATCATCTGGCGGATCTGTGGCTGAGCAGGCTCACCGCGCGGCGTCAGGCCGGAATAGTTCTCCGCGACCGGCGTGCCCCCCAGGAACTCGCGCTGCTCGATCAGCACCGCCCTGCGGCCGATCTCAGCAATCCCTTGCGCCGCACGCAGCCCACCGGGTCCCCCGCCGATGACCACAATCGTTTCCGAGGACATTCGTAACCTCAATTTCCGTGTTCGTGACCGGCGGGCGAGACCCGGGGCGCGCCCTTGTCCTGCGTACCGTCGGCGTCATCCCAGTCGAGATAGCGCTTCTCGCCGCTCTCGAGCCGGCGCAGATCGCTCTGGAACTCGGCCCACGCCTGCTCCCAGTCGATGCCCATCTTCTCGAGCAACGGCCGGTAATCGGCGGAATGCCAATGCAGCTGGCACACCCGGAAGGGGTGAGCCCCCATCGCCAGGGCGGCGAACTGCGCCTCGCTGAGCACCGCGAGCCCGACGTTGCGTCCGTGCGCCCTGGCCGCGAACTGGCTCTTGTCCAGCGTCGTGACGCACCCGGTGTCGTGAGTCAGCACGACATCGGGGTTGGCCTCCTCCTTCATCACCTCGATCTTGCGCAGTGTGGCGAACGAGCGCGTGAAGTCCCGCTGCACCAAGATGTGCCGGAAACCGAAGCCACAGCAGTCGAACCAGGTCGAGTAGTTGCGCACCTCGGCACCGAGCGCCTCGGCCAAGCCGGTCACCACGGCCGTGCGCTGGCCGCCGTAGATGTCAGGGTCGTAGATCGCGTCGCCGGAGACGATCTTGTAGTAGTGGCACGCGGGATGGACGGTCACGACGATTTTCGACACGTCGCGGACCTGTTTCGCAGCGATCTCGTCGCGCAAGGCGTGGAACCACTCCGAGTAGTGCACGATCTCCTCTGGCAGCACCAGAGGCTTGCCCAGTTTGGCCATGATGCCGCGGACCTGGGCCCGCAGCTCCGGGTGGCGTATCAGCTCCTCCCTCACCTCTTTGTAGTGACCATAGGAGGTGCCGCAGTGGATGAGCGGGAAGTAGCCGCTCTCGTACGCGGCCGCGAAGTTGCGGACGGCGACGGCGGCCTGGGCAGCCGAGTTGGACGTCGCGCTCGCGTAATAGTTCCAGGCCGTGCAGGACGTCTGGTCATGCGGGTCGTGGTAGTCGTAGCCGAGCTTGCGCATCACCCAGAAGATCGAGGTGGAGTAGCCGGGGATGTGGCCGCACTGGCCGCAGGACTTGTGGTGCCACAGATGCGCCTTCTGGATCCGCTTCTCGCGCCCGTACTTGGTGGACACGGTGACCGCTTCCCGGTCGATCTTCTGCACGATCAGCTCTCCCTGACGCTCCAGCTCGAGCAGTTCGGCGCGGGGATCTTCCAGCGACCGGCGGTCGGCGACCGGTTCCTGGGCCGCCTTGGCGCGCCTCAAGGTGACCGGAGCCCCGATGGGGGTTGTCATAGCTCGATGCCTTCTTCCTCGAGGCGTTCCTCCATCAGCTCCTGCAGGATCGAGTGCAGGCCACGATCGACCTCCGCGATCATGTCCAGGGCGCCGGTCTCCAACCAGATGACGTAGAGCTCGACCAGCGTCCTGTCGGCGACGGACCACCCGGAGGATGTCGTGTGCATCGTCTCGGGAGGCAAGGCCCGGCGCCACAGGTCCAGGTTGTCCGCCACGTCGCCGGTCTCGGGGCCCCAGTCGGGGAAGGCGTCCGGCCGCAGCATGTCCGGCGAGACCTGCGTGCCGGTGGACATGATCTTGTAGATGATCCGCGAGTAGCCGACGAGGGCTTCCCTGGCCGAAGCCAGCCCGTTGCGGACGGCTACCTCCCGCATGATCGTGATGATCCCGCCCGGGTTGTTGCCGCGCGGGCACCGCAGGCAGGAAAAGCACTGGGAACACTCCCAGATGTCCTCCTGCATCTGCTGGTAGAAAAGGTCCACGTCCTCGCGCGCGGCCGCCTGCGCGATGCGCCGCGGGCTGAAGTCGTAGAACTTGGCCGACGGGCAAGCGGCGACGCAGATGCCGCATTCATAGCAGCCGTACAGGTAATCGCCGAACCGCATGTCGCCCTTCACCTGGTCGAACAGCCGCAACTTCACTTCGTAGGACACATCGGCGTAGCCGGCGACATCCGGGGCCTTGTAGTGGGCGTCCGTCTCGGCTTCCCTTGCGGCTGTCAGGGTCATCGCCGGGCCTAGAAGCTGATCACGGCGTCGGCCGAGGCGGCAAGGTCGTTGAAGGCTGCGCCACCGATGACCTCGACTCCGTCGATCAGGTCGTCGAGCACCAGGTCGTTGAGGTCCAGCGACGGCTGGCAGACCAGAAGCCGGACGCCGAGCCTGGTCGCCTGCTCGATGAAGTAGCGCAACGGCTGGCCCTGGTCGCCCTTCGGGCCGATCTTGTCCACGACATCCTTGCGCAGCAGGGTAGGGCCGTACATCGTGAAGTAGATCTTGACCTCGAACTCCATCGCAGCCGCCGAGGCGGCAAGAAAAAAGGGTGTCGCGCTGCGCCCCGGGTCGTCCGCCCCGTGCGTCTGCACGTAGAGGATCTTGGTCTCAGAGTCCTCGGCCCACGTCGTCGCCATTTCTCACTTTACCCGGCGGATGAGGATATGGAAGACATCAGCCTGCTTGCTGATGCCGAGCAGTTCGTTGCCTGTGCGGCTGCTCCAGGCGCGCATGTCGGGCTCGACGCCCGGGTCAGTGGCGAGAAGCTCGAGAACTTGCCCCGGAGCGAGCTTCTTGATCGCCTGCGCAGTCTTCACGACCGGCAGCGGGCACGCCAACCCTGTGCAGTCGAGAACCTCGTCCGCGGGTGGAGCCGTGGGCTCGGACACAACATCATCCTCCTTGGTTTCTAGATCGAGAAGTCTTCCCCGGACCACACGCCGGCTTTGGACGGGCGAATGTCGTGATGGTCCCTTTGGCCCTCAACGATCGTCTCCAGCTCGTCGACACGTGACAGTAGCGACTGCAGGCTGGAACCGAGGAGGTCTGGCATGAAGGCGGACTCCAGGTCAGGCCGGTCCGTGGCCCGATGGGGTTGGCTACGGGCGATGATCTGACCCGGCACGCCGACCACGACCGAGTTGGGGGGCACCGACCTCACGACGACGGCGTTGGCCCCAATGCGGCTGTCGTCACCGATGGTGATCGCGCCGAGAACCTTGGCTCCGGCGCCGATGGTGACCCGGTTGCCCACCGTCGGGTGACGCTTCACCCGCTCGAGGCTCGTGCCGCCGAGGGTGACACCCTGGTAGATGGTCACGTCATCACCAACCTCAGCCGTCTCGCCGATGACCACACCACTGGCATGGTCGATGAACACGCCCTCGCCGAGGATGGCCGCGGGGTGGATCTCGACCCCGGTCAGCCAGCGCGCCAGGCTCGAGCCCACCCGTGCCAGGAGCTTGAAGTCGTTCTGCCACAACGAGTGACAGAGGCGGTGGCTCCAAAGGGCGTGCACGCCCGAATAGCACAACGCGATCTCAATCGAAGACCGTGCCGCCGGGTCGCGGTCGCGTGCCGAGAACAGATCCCGCCGCAGGGTCGCAAGCATGCTCAGTCGGTGAGGCCCTCGAACAACGCCGTGGAGAGGTAGCGCTCGCCGAAAGACGGGATGACCACCACGATCAGCTTGCCTGAGCTCGCAGGGCGCGCCGCCACCTGCAGTGCCGCCCAGAGCGCTGCACCCGACGAGATGCCGACAAGCAGCCCTTCCTCGCGGGCCGCGCGCCGGGCGATGTCGAACGCGTCCGCGTTCTCGACGGTGATGATCTCGTCCACGATGGCAGTGTCCAGGATCGCCGGGACGAAGCCGGCGCCGATGCCCTGGATCGGATGTGGCCCCTTCTGGCCGCCCGACAGGACCGGAGAAGCTGCTGGCTCGACGGCGATCATCTTCACCGAAGGCTTGTGGGCCTTCAGCACCTGGCCGACGCCCGTGATGGTCCCTCCGGTGCCGACACCGGAGACGACGATGTCGACCTCGCCATCGGTGTCGTCCCAGATCTCCCTGGCGGTGGTGGCCCGGTGGATAGCCGGGTTGGCAGGATTCTCGAATTGCTGTGGGATGAAGTACCGCAGGTCGTTCTTGGCGAGCTCCTCCGCCTTGGCGATCGCCCCGGGCATGCCTTCGGGGCCGGGGGTGAGGATCAGCTCGGCCCCGTAGGCCCGCAGCAGCGCCCTCCGCTCCTTGCTCATGGTCTCGGGCATCGTGAAGGCGCACTTGTAGCCACGGGATGCACACACCATCGCCAGCGCGATACCGGTGTTGCCACTCGTGGGCTCGAGGATGATCGTGTCGGGCCCGATCAAGCCGGCCTCTTCGGCCGCGTCGATCATTGCCACCCCGATGCGGTCCTTCACGCTGTGAGCGGGGTTGAAGAATTCGAGCTTGGCCACGATCTGGGCTTCGCTGCCCTCGTTCAGACGGCGAAGCCGGACGAGGGGTGTGTTGCCAATGAGCTGGGTGATGTCGTCCGCGATCTGCATGGTCGCCACGCCTTTCTCGAGTCCTGAGCCTACCTTGAAATCAATTCCATCACAAACATGCAATACATCGCATGCCCAGGCCGGGTCAACTCCAACCACGCGACGGTTTGCCGGGCGCGCCCGACGAGCCGGCTTGACGGTCCGTTCCCCCCTCCCCCTTTACCGGCCCTGGTGGGTGGCGCCCCCGGCAGGACTCGAACCTGCGACCGTCTGCTTAGAAGGCAGCTGCTCTATTCCGCTGAGCTACGGGGGCCTTGCTTGGGCTCGGTGACTCCTGCAAGCGTAGGTGATCTCGGAACCTGTACCGGTGGAAGGTCCGTCACCGCTGCACGGGCGGAAGGTGGCGCCTTGGCTCCCCGGTCGCCCAGGAAAGGAGGCCGGTCGTGGCTGTCCGAATCGAGATCGGGATCGACAGTGTGACTCCGGAGCTGCTCGCGCCGTTTTGGGCAGAGGCGCTCGGGTACACCGTCGGCGACATGGACCAGGCCGGAACCTATCTCGACCTCGTGCCGCCGGAGCCGGGCATGCCCATCGTCTACCTGCAGCGAGTCCCGGAAACGAAGACTGTGAAGAACAGGATGCATCTCGACCTCATGACCGGCGAACCCGAGAGAACGATCGAACGGCTCGTCTCGCTGGGCGCCAAGCGAGTGGGGACCCCTATGACCGGGAGCGAAGGGGGCTGGTGGCAGGTCATGGCCGATCCCGAGGGCAACGAGTTCTGCGTCTGCGAGGTCGACTAGCTGTGAGCGTGGCCGTGGCGACTTCGGCTGACCGCACCCGCTGTGCCATGCTTGAGGTGCACCGAGAGGCAGAGTGCCTCACGGTCGTGGTGGCCGTAGCTCAGTTGGTTAGAGCGCCAGGTTGTGGCCCTGGAGGTCGGGGGTTCAAGTCCCCTCGGTCACCCTCTTTCAGGCGGCGTCTGGCCGGAAGACCGGCTAGGCTGACCGGCCGAACGCGCCTCTAGCTCAATTTGGCAGAGCAACGGACTCTTAATCCGCAGGTTCCGGGTTCGAGTCCCGGGGGGCGCACCACGACGGTGTGTTAATTCGCCTGACGCTTGACGTTTGGACGTCGGCTGACGCTTTACACGACTTCACCTGATGCTTTACGCGCATTCGGCTGATCGTTTACACCTCGGCCCCGCCCTGGTGTCCTCGCCTGGTCGAGGAAGGGGGGCGGCCAAGTGCTCAGGGAGCTCAGCAAGATGGAGCAGCGTTACGACGCCGTCATGGGCGTCATCAAAGACGGCCTTGCTGTGACAGAGGTGGCCGAGAAGTTCGGGGTGACTCGCCAGAGCCTGCACGCCGACGATGTCCCGCCCCTTGTTGAAGTTCGGCGGTGGCCACAGCTTGTTCAAGCGGCTTGATGATCGTACTCAGAGGATGTTTCAAGCGTCGGGTTGACCTCGCGACGGAGGGCTTCGACGAAGGCAG
>Ga0326728_10005960_pt1 | contig 33474 bp, 25 predicted proteins | sample MB3enrmetagenome_FD_207602 | JGI IMG/M metagenome (GOLD analysis project Ga0326728, IMG submission 207602) | Lab enriched peat soil microbial communities from McLean, Ithaca, NY, United States - MB31MN | ecosystem: Environmental > Terrestrial > Soil > Wetlands > Peat | place: USA: New York... | reverse complement strand
TGAGGCGTGTATGACCTGCGCGGGCTTCGTGCGAAGTCTGTCGGAAAGCCGGATGCTGGAAATCGGCACGTCCGGTTTGATGAGCGGGGGAGGGAAACGGATGGCTCGCCACACCGCGCCCTTCCTCGACTCTACTCGGACCCCGAACCCGAACAAACCACAACCACTTACACCCCCGCGGACTCGAACCCAATTCCACCCCAAAACACCCCCTCCCCCGCTGCGCCGCCGCCCCACCTCGCGCCGCCCCAAACCGCACCGCCCCCAGGCGCCGCTCCCGCCCATCGTTTTACCCGCGTTCTGCACCCGTTCAACCCCGCCCCGCATCCATTAACTGAGTAATCTTGACTAAGAAGTACAGATTAGCTAATGTGGTATCAGCCCAATACTTTAGGAGCGGAATCCGGTGACCGAGTCGAGCAAGACCATAGAAACACTTGCAAATCAGGAATATAAGTGGGGATTCGTCACGGATATCGAGGCCGACGCCATCCCGCGCGGCCTTAGCGAGGACGTCATCCGTCTCATCTCACACAAGAAGCGCGAGCCGGATTGGCTGCTGGAATGGCGCCTCAAAGCCTACCGCCACTGGTTGACCCTGACCGAGCCCACCTGGGCCAACATTCACTACCCCAAAATCGACTACCAGGACATCATTTATTACTCCTCGCCCAAAGCCAAAAAGGACGCGCCCAAGAGCCTGGACGAGGTCGATCCGGAACTCTTGAGAACCTACGCCAAGCTCGGCATCCCCTTGAAAGAGCAGGAGTTGCTGGCGGGCGTAGCGGTCGACGCAGTGTTCGACAGCGTCTCCGTCGCCACCACCTTCAAAGCCAAGCTGAAGGCCATGGGAATCATCTTCGGCTCCTTCTCGGAAGCCGTCCGCGAGCATCCCGACCTCGTCCGCCAGTATCTGGGTTCGGTCGTGCCAACCTCCGACAACTTCTTCGCCGCCCTGAATTCGGCGGTTTTCAGCGACGGGTCGTTCTGCTACGTGCCCAAGGGCGTCCGCTGCCCCATGGAGCTGTCCACGTATTTCCGCATCAACGCCAAGGACACCGGCCAGTTCGAGCGCACCCTTATCGTCGCCGACGAAGGCGCCTTCGTGAGCTACCTGGAAGGCTGCACCGCGCCCATGCGCGACACCAACCAGCTTCATGCCGCCGTGGTGGAACTGGTGGCGCTGGACAACGCCCAGATCAAGTACTCGACCGTGCAAAACTGGTATCCCGGCGACAAGGACGGCAAGGGCGGCATCTACAATTTCGTGACCAAGCGCGGGGCCTGCCGGGGAGTCAATTCCAAGATCTCGTGGACCCAGGTGGAGACCGGCTCGGCCATCACCTGGAAGTATCCGAGCTGTCTGCTGATCGGCGACAACTCGGTGGGCGAGTTCTATTCCGTGGCGCTCACCAACCATTGGCAGCAGGCCGACACCGGCACGAAGATGATCCACATCGGGAAGAACACCAAGTCCACCATCGTGAGCAAGGGCATTTCGGCCGGCCACGGCCAGAACACCTATCGCGGCGGCGTGAAGATGCTGAAAACCGCCACCGGCGCGCGCAACTACTCGCAGTGCGATTCCCTGCTCCTGGGCGACCAGTGCGGCGCGCACACCTTCCCTTATCTGGAAGTCAAGAACACCAGTTCGCAGGTGGAGCACGAAGCCTCCACCTCGAAAATCGGCGAAGATCAGATCTTCTATTGCCGCCAGCGCGGCATCTCCACCGAAGACGCCGTCTCGATGATCGTCCACGGCTTCTGCAAAGAAGTCTTCCGCGAGCTTCCCATGGAATTCGCCGTCGAAGCCCAAAAGCTCCTAGGCGTAAGCCTGGAAGGAAGCGTAGGATGATCGTCTTACGTGAGGCAGGGTGGTTTAATGTGGGGCAGGTTGTCAACCTGCGGCCGATTGTCAATCGGCCTGGTCGCCGTGAGCCAATGCCCGCCACCCGCCCGCAGCTTGCTCCTGGAACCATAACTTAAATGTCACTACTCGAAATCAAAGACCTCCACGCCACCGTCGGCGATCGTGAAATCCTGAAAGGAATCTCGCTCTCCATCAACCCGGGCGAGGTCCACGCCATCATGGGACCCAACGGTTCCGGCAAAAGCACCCTGGCCCAGGTCCTGGCCGGCCGCGAACTGTACAAAGTCACCGCGGGCGAAGTCCTCTACGAAGGCAAAGACCTCCTGGCGCTCTCGCCCGAAGACCGCGCCCGCGAGGGCATCTTCCTGGCGTTCCAATACCCCGTCGAGATCCCCGGCGTCAGCAACATGTACTTCCTGAAGGCCGCGCTCAACACCATCCGCAAGCACCGCGGCCTCGACGAATACGACGCCATGGACTTCCTCGCTCTGGTCAAGGAAAAAATGAAGCTCATGGAGATGGACCAGGCCCTCCTGAACCGTCCCGTCAATACCGGTTTTTCGGGCGGCGAAAAGAAGCGCAACGAGATTTTCCAGATGGCCGTGCTCGAACCCAAACTGGCCATCCTCGACGAAACCGATTCCGGCCTGGATATCGACGCGCTGCGCACCGTGGCCTCGGGCGTCAATGCGCTGCGCGGCGCGGAGCGCTCCATGATCGTGGTGACCCACTACCAGCGCCTGCTCAACTACATCGTGCCCGATTTCGTGCACGTTCTGTCGCAGGGCAAAATCGTGAAATCGGGCGGCAAGGAACTGGCGCTGGAGCTCGAAGACAGCGGCTATGCCGCGCTGGGCATTGCGGAAGAAGAAGACGAACGGGAAAAAGCCGAGGTCGCGCGCGTATGACCGTGGTGGCGGAACAGATCGGCGCCTGGCTGGCGGAATTCACCCGCCAGAAGCAAGCGGCCCCTTGGCTGCAGGAAATCCGCGACGCTGCCTTTCAACGCTTCGCGGAACTGGGCTTTCCCACCACCCACGACGAGGAATGGCGCTTCACCAACGTATCGCGCATCGCGCGCGCCAGTTTCGAACCCCAAACGGCCCCGAGCGGCCTGCGCGGCCTGCCCCCAGGGGTGGAAATCGGCGCGCCGCGAGATGCCGCTCAGTACCTGGCCAAGCTGGCGTCGTACGATCGCAACGCCTTCGTCGCGCTGAACACGGCATTCCTCGGAAACTTCGTGTTCCTCCGCGTGCCCCAGGGCGCGACCATCGTAGAGCCCATCCAACTGGAGTTCCTCACCAGCGGCGCCACCCGGCCGGCGGTCTCGCACCCGCGCGTGCTGATCGTGGTCGGCGCCGGCGCCCACTGCTCCATCGTGGAAAGCTACGTGGGCGGCGGATCCTATTTGACCAATGCGGTAACCGAGATCGTAGCCGGCGACCGCTCCGTGGTGGACCATTACAAGCTCCAGCGCGAATCGCTGGAGGCGTTCCACGTTTCCACCCTGCAAGCGCAATTGGGACGCAGCGCCAATTTCTCTACCCACAATATTTCGCTCGGCGCGGCCCTGGCGCGTAACGACGTGGGCGCGGCCCTCGCCGAAGGCGCCGAAGCCACCCTCAACGGGCTGTACATCGCCGGCGGATCGCAGCACGTGGACAATCACACCGTGATCGATCACGCCAAGCCGCACGGCGCCAGCCACGAGTTGTACAAGGGCATCCTGGACGGCCACGCCAGCGCGGTTTTCAACGGCCGCATAATCGTTCGAAAAGATGCGCAGAAGACCGATTCGAAGCAGACCAACAAGAACCTGGTGCTTTCCGACGACGCCGTGATCGATACCAAGCCGGAATTGCAGATCCTGGCCGACGACGTGCGTTGCACCCACGGCGCCACCATCGGGCAACTGGACGAGGAGTCCCTGTTCTACCTGCAATCGCGCGGTATTGGCAAGCGGGAAGCGCGCAGTCTGCTGATTTACGCCTTCGCGCAGGATATAGTGGACCGCATCAAAGCGCAGTCTTTGCGGGATTCGCTGGAGCGGGTCCTGTTCGAGAAATTCCATGAGCACGCTACTGAGCAGTGAAATCACCGCCGGTTTCGATGCCGGTTTCGATGTGGAGCGGGTGCGGGCCGATTTTCCCGTACTCAAGCAGACCGTTCACGGCAAGCCCCTGGTGTACCTGGATAGCGCGGCCACGGCGCAGAAGCCCAGTTGCGTGGTGGAAGCCATTCGCCACTTCCATGAAGTGGATTGCGCCAACATCCACCGCGGCGTCCACGAGTTGAGCCAGCGGTCTACTGCGGCCTACGAAGAGGCGCGCGCCAAGGCCAAGCGTTTCCTCAACTCGCGCAGCAAGAACGAGCTGATCTTCGTGCGCGGCACAACCGAAGGCATCAACCTGGTTTCCAGCAGTTGGGGCCGCAAGAATGTCAAGGCCGGCGACGAGATCGTCATTTCGGCCATGGAGCATCACTCCAACATCGTGCCGTGGCAAATGTTGTGCGAAGAGAAAGGCGCCAGGCTGCGCGTCATCCCCATGAACGACCGCGGCGAGCTGCTGCTGGAAGAATACGAAAAGCTGCTCAATCCGCGCACCCGCATGGTCGCTGTGACGCACGTGTCGAATGCCCTGGGAACCGTCAACCCGGTGCGCCAGATCGTCGAGATGGCGCACCAGGCAGGCGCCCTGGCGCTGATCGATGGCGCCCAGGCCGCGCCGCACATGAAGGTGGATGTGCAAGCGTTGGACGCGGACTTTTACGCCTTTTCCGGCCACAAGGTCTGCGGGCCCACCGGCATCGGCATCCTGTATGGAAAGACCCGGCTGTTGAACGCCATGCCCCCTTACCAGGGCGGCGGCGATATGATCCGCACCGTCACCTTCGAGAAGACCACCTACGCCGACCTGCCCTACAAGTTCGAAGCCGGCACGCCCAACATCGCCGGCGGCATCGGCCTGGGTGCGGCCCTCGACTACGTGACCCGCATCGGACTGGACAAGATTTCCGCCTACGAACACGAGCTGCTGGTCTACGGCACCCAGAAACTGCTCCAGATTCCCGGGCTGCGGCTCGTCGGGACGGCGCGCGACAAGGCCGCGGTTCTTTCGTTTGTCATGGAAGGCATTCACCCGCACGATATCGGAACGGTGCTCGATCGGCAGGGCATCGCCGTCCGTACGGGACACCACTGCGCGCAACCGGTGATGGACCGGTTCCAAATCCCCGCCACCACGCGCGCATCGCTGGCATTTTATAACACGGTGGGGGAGATCGACGCGCTCGCGGCCGGTCTGAAAAAAGTGAAGGAGATTTTCTCCTGATGGTCCACGAACTGTACGAGGAAACCATTCTCGACCATAGCAAGCGTCCGCGGAACTGCCATCCCATGGACAACGCCAATCACAGGGCGGAAGGCTACAACCCGCTGTGCGGCGACAAGCTGAAACTGTACCTCAGAATGGATGGCGAGATCGTGAAAGACGTCAGCTTCGTCGGCTCGGGCTGTGCCATTTCCACCGCCTCCGCGTCCCTGATGACCGAGAGCCTGCGCGGCAAGACGCGCACCGAAGCCCTCGCGCTGCTCGAAAAGTTTCACGACCTGCTCACCACCGATTCCCCAGTCACGAAGGATTTAGGCAAACTGGTGGTCTTCTGCGGCGTGCGCGATTATCCCGCCCGCGTCAAGTGCGCCACGCTCGCCTGGCACACCCTAAAATCGGCCCTGACAACCGAGTCGGAAGACCCCGTGGTATCCACCGAATGACCCGCATGTCTCCACCCCTTCCTTCTCTTCACCAACCGCTGTCCCAAAACTCTCGCCGATTTTGTACGACTACCTGTCAGTCCCTCGCGGGCTTGCGACGATTTTGTGGGGCAGGTTGTCAACCTGCGGCCGATTGCCAATCGGCCCGGCGAGCGAAGCTCGCCTGTTGTGATCCCCTGTTATGACCGACCTTAAACCCCAGATCGTCGCCGCCCTCAAGCAGGTCTACGACCCCGAGATGCCCGTCAACATCTACGAGCTGGGCCTGATCTATTCCGTAGACGCCGGCGAAGCCGGCCAAGCAACCATCCGCATGACGCTAACCGCGCCCAATTGCCCCGTGGCTGGCACGCTTCCCGCCGACGTGGAGCGCGCCGTGCGCGCCGTCCCCGGCGTGACCGACGTGAAGCTCGATCTGACTTTCGATCCTCCGTGGACCAAAGACCGTATGTCGGAAGCCGCCAAGCTGGCGCTGGGCATCGAAGACCTCATCCCCATCGCGAGGTTGCGCTCATGAAGAGGATGCGCCCATGAAGCTGACCGCCAACGAAGAGTACGGCCTCCGCTGCCTGGTGCGCATCGGCTATGCGGGCCAGGGGCTCACCATCCCCGAAATCAGCCAGGCCGAAGGCGTCTCGCCGGCCTACGCCGCCAAGATTCTGCGGGTCCTGCGCAAGGGCGGATTCGTCAAGGCCGCGCGCGGCAAGGCCGGCGGCTACACCCTGGCGCGGATGCCCGAGGCGATCGTCATCGGTCACGTGATCGACGCCCTCGGCGGCCGCCTGTTCGAAACCGGATTCTGCGATAGTCACTCCGGACAGAACGCCATCTGCACGCGATCGGTGGACTGTTCCGTGCGCTCGTTGTGGCGCGCGGTACAGGTGGCCGTGGACCACGTCCTCGGCAAAGCCACGCTGCGCGACCTGCTGCAAAACGAAGAGGAGATGAACTCGTGGGTGCGCGCCATTCCGGGTCCGAGCGGGCTGCGGCTGTTGCAGTAGCCGCTGTTTTTTTCATCGGCTGCGCCGCGGCGCAGTCCACCGCACCGGCACCCACCGCTGAAGACCGCGCGCGCATTCTGCAAAGCGCCCGCGCCTACGCTCTCGACTACAGCCAGACCCTGCCGGACTTCATCTGCACCGAGGTGGTCCGCCGCTATCGCGATGGCATCGATCCAGGCACCTGGGACCTGACCGATACCCTGACCGTGCGGCTCTCCTACTCCGGACATCGCGAGGACTACAAGCTGGTTCTGGTGAATAACAAGCCGTCCAACCGTTCCTACGAGTCGTTGGGAGGGTCGATTTCCGAAGGCGAATTCGGCAGCCTGCTGCGCCAGGTCTTCGAAACCCAGGCGTCCACCACAATCCACTTCGCCCGCTGGGACTCCATCGGCGACCGGCGCATGGCCGTGTTCGGCTACCGCGTGACCGCCGATCATGCGCGCTACGCCGTGAACTTCGTGCTCAACGACCAACGCTACTCCACCGTGGCTGGACGCCGCGGGCTGGTGTTCGTGGAGCCTTCCAGCGGACAGGTCCTGCGCATCACCTCCGCGGCCGACGGCTTGCCGGCCGATTTCCCGGTGCAGAAACTGACCTCCACTTTGGACTACGCCTCCACCGCCATCGGCGACCGCACCTTTCTGCTCCCTCGCACCGCCGACGTGGAGATGCAGGCCGGCGCCTACCAGACGCGCAACTCCATCGAATTCCTGACCTATCACAAGTTCGATGCCGACGTGGACGTGTCCTTCGATGCCGGGTCGCCGGGCGACGCGGGCAAACTCCCCGCGACGAAGAAGAAGTGAGGGCACGCCGGCCCGCCGGGATCGGGCAACACAGTGGGCTGTCGTGACGCGCTGGGCGATAATGAAGGCTTCATGTCCAATGCTGCACCCCTGACGGGGGCGCCTCCGCCCGGCGCGACGCGCGCGGAAGGGCGCAGGCGCACGCTGGCGGTGGTGTTCGCGGGCTTTTGCGCATTCCTCACCCTCTACGCACCCCAGCCGCTGCTGCCGATGATGGCACAGGCGTTTCAGGTTTCCGCCAAAGCCGCCACGCGGGTGATGGCGGCGTCCACCTTGGCCGTGGTGCTGGCCGCTCCCCTGGTGAGCATGTTGGCCGACCGCTTCGGGCGCAAGCGCGTGATCGTGCCGTCCGCCCTGCTGCTCTCCATCGCGACTCTGCTGGCGGCCACCGCGGGCGGGCTTGGCCAGTTGCTCCTGTGGCGATTCTGGCAGGGAATCTTCACCCCGGGAATCTTCGCCGTCACCGTCGCCTACATCAACGAGGAGTGGGCCGAGGGCGCCGGCTCGGCGATGGCCGCATACGTGGGCGGCACGGTTCTCGGCGGTTTCAGTGGCCGCATGATCTCCGCCTTTGTGGCCGCGGCAACCTCGTGGCGAGGGTCGTTTGCCGTGCTGGGAGCGCTCGCTTTGCTCGGCGCCATCGGCATGTGGAGGTGGCTTCCGCCGGACCGGCGCATGGCGCAGCCACGCCCTGCTAGGGAGATGGCCGCGGCCATGCTGCGCCATCTTCGGAATCCGCGCCTGGTGGCCACCTATGCCGTGGGCTTCTGCGTGCTCTTCACCCTCTTGGGGGCTTTCGCCTATGTGAACTTCTACCTGGCGGCGCCACCCTTCCGGTTGGGCACGCGCGGCCTGGGACTGGTCTTCACGGTCTACCTGGCGGGCGCGGTCTTCACGCCCATCGCCGGCCGCACCATCGACCGCCGGGGCCATCGCTTCGCGCTGACCGTGGCCATGTTCGTGGCCGCGTCGGGAATTTCGCTGACCCTGGTGCCGCGCCTGCCGTTCGTGTTGGTGGGCCTGGCCATGTGCTGCACGGGGGCGTGGATCGCGCAATCCGCGGCCTCCAGCTACATCGGGACAGTGGCGCACGAGGCGCGCGCGGCGGCGGTGGGGCTGTACGTGATGTTCTATTACCTGGGCGGCACCTTCGGGTCGGAATTGCCGGGCCATTTGTGGAGCCGGGGCGGATGGCCGGCCTGCGTGGGCCTGATCGTAACCGTGCAATTGCTCACGGCGGCGCTGGGGGCGGTCTTCTGGCGGCCGCAGCCGGGGGCGGCCGTATAGGGTATGGGCAGGCGGGTCGCTGCCCATTTCTCCCGGAGCCGCAAGGGCAGCCAGGGCTCGAGCCTGGGCCCAGCAGCACCGCCGAACCCTGCGATTTTGTGCGCTCGGCGCAAAAGGTCAATGGAAACAAAGGACTTAACTGTCATTTCTTGTGCCCGCGGCACAATATTCAGCTTTCCGCCCGCCTCAGTCTCCCGGATGGTATTCCCGCTCGGTGTGACCCTGGAGTTGCGAGCGGTAAAAGTAGACGTCCCGCAAGTCGCCGGTGGCGTACCGCTTGGCCTGGTCGTTGAAGTGCGGCGACGCGGGCGATCCGCTCTCGCCACCGGCGGTCACGGCTTTGGCGCGCACCGTCGGGCCGAACTCCACCACAGCGACGAAGCTGTTTCCGCTGGCGCCGTACCACCGCTTCGTCCCCGGATAGGCGCGCGCTCCGAAGGAAGCCAGCGATCCCCATACCGCCGACGGAAAGCCGACGGGAATGCTCGGCCCCGCGTCACTGAACGGCTGGACAAGGTCGCCGGTGAGGCGTTGAAAGCGATTGATGTCGCCCCAGGGAGTTCTCCAGGTCCCGAAGTTGGCGGTGAGTTTGTCGCACGCCGCCGCCAGCGATTGCAGCAACGCCTCGGCCGGCGCAGCGGAGATATCGCCGGTGGGGGACGCGCCCACGCGCCGGCGCACATCCTCACCCCAAAACACCGCCAGCGACGTTGGAACTGAGTCCACCGCCCAGCGCAGGTCCCAGGAACGCAGCAGCGCGATCGGCTCGGCGGTTTTGGCTTTCAGCGGATCGGAGGCCGGAGTATTGTCCCACGCGTGCATTAGCGCGGGGATGGGCTTCTCGAACCACGTCAAATAGCTGTCGAAGGCCGCGGCAATCAGGGAATCCAGCGTGAAATCCTTCTTATTCTCGAGGACCCGGACGGCGTGCAATCCGCGCGCGGATTCGCCGCCGGATTCGACATAGGCGGGGTAGTCTTCCTTCTTAGGGCTGCTCGGTCCGGCCGCCGACCACGGCCAGTTGTTGGAGTTATACAGCCAGCCACTTTTGGGGTTGAGCAGGTGCGGCGTCTCGTCGATCGCCAGCAGTCCTTGCCACTCGGTCGCCGGATTGCTGCCATCCACGGGGCGCGTAAAGTCGAAGCGGGTGTCGCGTTTGGGAATGAAGTTGCCGTGGAAGTAGGCGATGTCGCCGTCGGCATCGGCGAAGATGGTGTTGTTGGAGGAGTTGGCCTTCAGTTCCATGGTTTGCAGATACGACTTATAGTCCCGCGCCTTGGTGCGAATGTAGGATTGCGTCAGCGCCTTCACTGGCTCATGCATCAACCGGACGGCCACCCACTTGCCGTTCAGTGCGCGCACGACGGGTCCGTGATGGGTGCGGTAGACGGTGAACTTCTTTTCGGCCATGCCGCGATCGGTCTTATAGGGCACCACGATCTCCGCGGCCGCCACGGGACGTTCCTCGCTGCCGTACTTATAGACGAAGCCATCGCCCTTCTTCTCCACGGTTTCGAGATACTCGTCCACGGCATCCACGCCGCTGGAGGTGTGCATCCAGCCGGCGCGGCCGTTGAATCCCTGATAAATGAAGAATTGGCCCCAGGTGGCGGCTCCGTAGGCATTCAGCCCCTGCTCGCTGGCCATCTGCAGCTCGGAGCGAAAGAAGAAGGAAGTGTGGGGATTGATGAGCAGCAAGGCGCGATGCGCGGCGGTGTTGGAGGGTGCGATGGCGGCGCCGTTCGATCCGGTGGGTTCGGCGGGGCGCTCGTCGCTTATCCGGGCCAGCGGAGCTTTGCCGTAGAAGGCCTGAAGCTGGTTGAGGTTGATGCGTTCGATGTCGCCGCCGATGCTGCCTTCGGTGAAGCTCAGGGCCATCCAGGGTTCGAACCGCCGGATGACTCTCGGCTGCGCCGCGGGGTGCTTGGAGAGGTAGTAGTTGAGGCTGTCGGCGAAGGCGTTCATGAGCGTCTGCAGCCAGGCGGGGCTGGCGGCGTATTGGATTTTCAGCTCGGCGGGGTCGATGAACAGCTTCATGCGCAGGTCCTGGTAGATCCTGGATTCGCCCTCGGCCTCCGCCAGGCGTCCCATGGCGTTGATGTAGTTGGTCTCCACGCGATTGAAGTCGTCCTCGGCCTGGGCATAGATCATGCCGAAGACCGCGTCGGCATCGGTCTTGCCATAGACGTGCGCGATGCCCCAATCGTCGCGGACGATGGTGACATTCCGCGCCTCTTGTTCCCAGCGCGCGGCTTCCGGATTGCGAGCCGGCTGGAAGGCCAAGGTGGCGGACAGAGCCGCGAGGAAGAGGACGAGCTTCTTGAGGGTCATGGTTGGCTTCCAACCATTTTATGCTGCTATCGATTTGCGGGGCGGGTTGGCAGGCTGCCCCGCTGCGCTGCAGAACCGCAACCAGATGTTTTCGCTTGTGGCGCCGGTAGACCGGTCGGGAGGCCGAGTGCCACTCGGCCGCAGGTTGCCAACCTGCCCCACATAAGGCCGGAGACCAGGCAAGCTATAGAATGCCCACTCTACCCTTCGGCCAGCCAGCGGGGACGGTTCATGCGGGCCATGGCCATCAGCATCGCGAATCCGATCAGCAGGCCGGCGGAGGAGCCGACGCCGATCCATTCGGGACGGAAGGAACCGAAGTGCAGCGTGAAGGCGACGTTGAAGAGCAGGGGGACGAGCGCGGCGATCACCGGGAGCCAGGGGCGGTCGAGCGCGAACAGGGAACGGGACGCGATCTCCAGCAGGCTCCAGCCGACCATGCTGGGGCCGAGGCCAAGGAAAACAGCGGCCACCAGGCGGGTGGAGTCGCCGGTGAAGTTGCCGTGCTGGAAGAGGAGCGCTATGGCCGGCACGCGGAACAGGATGGCGAAGGCGCATCCGCCGACGGCCACCAGCGCCACCAGGCCGATGGTGCGGTCGATCAGGCGGAAGGCTTCCTTCAGGCGGAACAGGCTTCGCAGGCGGGCGATTTCGGGGAGCAGCGAGTTGGAGGTGGGACTCACCAGCAGGGCCAGCGGCACGCCCACGCCGCGCATGCAGTAGTCCAGAGCGGCGGCCATGCCGGGTCCCACGTGGGTGGCGTAGGCGCGGGTGAAGGTGATGTTGAGCCCCAATCCGGCGGCGTAGATCACGAAGAACGCCGGTTTGGCGAGCAGATCCCGCCAGTGGATGTCGCAACTCCTATCCCCGGAGGTATCCAGACCGCGGCGCGCGGCCAGATACACGATGACCAGTTGGACCCATGCGCCGGCCAGGTAGCCGGCGGCAAACGCGGCCACGCCGAGCCACTTCCAGAGGAGCAAGGCGCCGGCGACGGTACACACGTTGAGCGCCGCCTGGTAGAACGCCATCGGAGCGAAACGGCGTCCGGTGTAGAGCAACGCGCACTGCACGGCGGCGGCGCCGGCGGCCAGGGTGGAGAGCGACAGGATGCGGAAATTGGTGACGGCCGCGCCATAGTATTGCGGATCGAGGCCGGGGGCGAGCACGCGCATGAGCCACGGCGCGGCCAGCATCAGCACCGCCGAAAGGATGGCGAAGACCCAGGCGAAACTGCGGCTGAGCTTGAGGAACAAGGCGGTGCGCTGGGCGGCGGGACACGCCGTGAGCATGGGCACGAATGCGAACACCATGCTGTTGATGAGCACCTGGTTCAAGGTATCCACGGGGCCGATGGCCACGGCCAGCGAATCGGCGCGGCTGTGGGTGCCCAGCAGGTAAGCGGTGACGGCCACGCGCACGAACCCCAACAGGTTGCCGGTGAGAATCCCGGCCATGATGGTCAGACCGCCGCGCACCAGGGGGCTCTCCACCACGCGGGAGAATGCCGCTTCAGCCGTCCATGCCTGCGAGGGTTGGGTCGTGTTCAGTGTTGGCCTCTTGGGAGAGACGGGCGCGAAGCCCGCCGGGTTTCTAGGCGGTGGCCGCTCCGGCGCCGCGAACGGCGGCCAGGGCCGCTTCATAATTCGGGAAGTCGGCCACTTCCTTGACGTATTCCGCATAGCGGACGCGGTTGTCCGGGCCCAGCACGAAGATCGCGCGGCTCTCGATGCGCAGCTCCTTGATGAGGGTGCCGTAGTGGGAACCGAAGGAGCCGTCGCGGTGGTCGGAGAGCATCTTCACCCGGTCCACTCCGAAAGCGCCGCACCAGCGTTTTTGGGCGAAGGGAAGGTCCATGCTCACGGTAAGGATATCGACGCCGGGCAGCCTGGCGGCTTCCTCGTTGAAGCGCTTGGTCTGGGCGTCGCAAACCGGGGTATCGAGCGACGGGACCACGCTGACGATGCGAACCTGGTTGCCGGTGTCTTTCAGGGTTACGGTCTTGAGACTGTTATCCACCAGGCTGAAATCGGGCGCGGGATCGCCGGCCTTTAGCTCGGGTCCGATCAAAGTGAAGGGATTTCCCTTCAGGGTGGTTGCTCCTGGTCTTTCCATTGGTCCTCCTCGGGGTTCTGTTCGCCTCATTGTATCAACTCACGGAAGGCTTCCGTCCCGGAAACGGGCAACTGGCAGGTATAGTTTCGACAGACATAGGCGCCGGGCTGCCGCATCGACGCAATCGAGGGAATCCCCGACGCCAGAAAGGCCCGGGCTTCGAGCGAATCCACGCGCAGCACGATGCGGTTGGGCAGGAAGCGGGCGTGGAGCGCGGCGAGGAGCGGGGCGAAATCGGCGGCGCCGGGTTCGCCCACGAGGATGATCTGGCGCGCATCGCCCAGCAGAAACTCGCAGGCGGCCAGCATCTCCGGCGCGGTAGAGGGGACGGCGCTCAAGCGGCTGTGGAACGCGCCCAGGGTCCTCGAGGCGGCGTCGCGAAATTCCGCGCGGTTGGTGATTTGCGCCAGCCGCAGGAGGTTGCGGACGGCGACGGAGTTTCCGGAAGGCTCGGCGCCATCGTAATCCTCTTTGAGGCGCATCACCAGGGTGCGATCGTCCGCAGTGGAGCTGAAGAAGGCGCCGTGTTCGCTGTCCTCGAACAGCTCGATCTGTTTTTCGGTGAGGCGGATGGCGGCCTGAAGGTGGCGGAGGTCGAACTGGGTTTCGTAAAGGTCGAGGAGGGCCTGGGTGAAGAGCGCGTAGTCGTCGAGGAAGCCGGGGATGGCGGCTTGGCCCTGGCGGTAGCGGCGCAGGAGCACGCCGGAGGCGGGGTGGTACATAGTGGACAGCACGAACTCCGCGGCACGGCGGGCGGCCTCGGAATAGCGGGGTTCCCGCAACACAGCCCCGCCAAGAGAGAAGGCCGAAATCATGAGCCCGTTCCAGGAGGTGAGAACCTTGTCGTCGAGGTGCGGGCGGACGCGCTTCGAGCGGGCCTCCAGCAGCGTGGCCGCGGCGGTTTCCAGTCCGGCGCGCACTTCCTCGGCGGGGCGGCCGAATTGCTCGGCGGTCTCTTGCACGCTGGCGGCCTGATAGAGGATGTTGCGGCCGGTGAACTCGCCGTGCGGGTCGCTCGCGACGTTACCGCCCTCGGCCACGCCGTAGCGGTAGCAGAACCAATCGGCCAGGGGAGCTTCCAGTAGATCGCGGATCTCTTCGGCCTGCCAGATGTAGAATGCGCCTTCGCCCTTCAGGGTAGGCTCCGAGGGGTCGATCGCGCTGTCGGCGTCTTCGGCGGAGTAAAAGCCGCAAGAGGGGTCGCTCATGTCGCGGAGAACGTAGTCGAGAGTGCGGCGCGCGGTATCGGCGTACTGGGAATCGCCGGAGACCTGAAACGCTTCGATGTAAGAGATGGCGAGCTGGGCCTGGTCGTAGAGCATCTTTTCGAAGTGCGGGACGAACCAGCGCTCATCCACGGAGTAGCGGTGGAAGCCGCCGCCGAGCTGGTCGTGGATGCCGCCCTTGGCCATTTCGCGCAGGGTCAGAAGCACCATGTCGAGGGCCTCGCGGTTGCCGGTGCGGGCGTGGTAGCGAAGCAGGAAGTTGAAGACTGACGGGCGAGGGAACTTGGGAGCGGCGCCGAAGCCGCCGAGTTGCGGGTCGAAAGAGCGGCGGAAGGCGAAGAAGCCGCTCTGCAGCAGGGCGGCATCGGGCTTGGCGAGCGCGCCTGGGCTGGGCTCGACGCTCACCTGGCGGCGAAGCTGGGCCACCACGTCGCGGGCGGAATCGGCGATCTTTTCGCGGTCATTGCGCCAGGCGCCGGCGATCTGCTCGAGGATGGAGCCGAAGCCGGGATGGCCCCGGCGGTTTTCGGGCGGGAAGTAGGTGCCGCCGAAGAAAGGCTCCAGATCGGGCGTGAGCCAGACGGACATGGGCCATCCGCCGCCGCCGGTGGTGGCCTGCACGAAGGTCATGTAGACGCGGTCGACGTCGGGGCGTTCTTCGCGGTCCACCTTGATGGCCACGTAGTCGCGGTTCAATATTGCGGCGATCTGGTCGTTTTCGAACGACTCGCGCTCCATGACGTGGCACCAATGGCAGGTGGAGTAGCCGATGGAAAGGAAGATGGGCTTGTTTTCGGCGCGGCTTTTGGCGAAGGCTTCGGGTCCCCACGGGTACCAGTCCACGGGATTGTGCGCGTGCTGGAGAAGGTAGGGACTCTGTTCGTTGGCGAGGCGGTTGGTGTGCATGGGTGGTTGGCTTTTCGGCTGGAGACTGGCCGCGTCAAGCGCCCTGGAGCAGGGTTGCGGCGGGGAGGTATCCTTCCGCACGGAGGTTGTCGAGCACGAGGGCCAGTTGGGCGCGAGCTTCGGGCGGCATGGGTCCCACGGGCCTGCGGCAGGGTCCGGCGGGCAGGCCGATCAGATTCATGGCTTCCTTGACCGCGCCGGGGAAGGTGTGCAGTTCCAGGGCGCGGCCCAAGCGATCGACAAGCGCCTGGAGGCGCGCGGCTTCCTCCGGTTGTCCCTGGCGGAACGCGCGGTAGAGCGCGACAAACAGCTTGGGGGCGACGTTGATGCCGGCGGTCACCGCGCCGGCGCAACCGCGCTCCAGGGCGGGGAGCAGCAGGTTCTCGGGTCCCACGAAGACGGCCAGCTCGCGGCCGGGGGCGCACCTGCGATAGGCCAGCAGCCGCTCGAGATTTCCGCTGGCGTCCTTGATGCCCACGAAGTTCTCGCAAGCGGCGGCGATGCGGCCCACGGTTTCGGGAAGCAGATCACTGCCGCCGTGTTGCGGATAGTTGTAGGCCAGCACGGGCAGGCCGACGGAGCGGCAGACCTCGCAATAGTGGTTCACGAGCTCTTCCTGCGAGATCCGCGTGTAGTAGGGAGTGACCACGGCGAGGACGCCGATGCCTTCGTCGCGCGCGCGCAGGGCGAGGCTGACGGTATCGCGGGTGGTGACGCAGCCGACGTTGGCGTAGAGCGTGACGCGGTTGGCGGCGGCCTGGCGGCAGAATCGCAGGGCCACGGTGCGCTCTTCGGCATCGAGGGCGTAGAACTCGCCGGTGGAGCCGCAGACGAAGAGGCCGTCGACGCCGGCGGAGACGAGGGAGTCGATGATGCGCTGCCAGGCGTTGTAGTCGATGCGCTCGTCGTCGCGAAAAGGCGTCACGATGGGCGGAACGATGCCGTGCAGCGCAAATTGTGCCACGCCTCCCATGGTAGCAGGCGGGGTGGTGGGCAAGGCCGGCAACCCGCGGGGTACTTTCCTGCCCCGCAAGCGGCGCCTATCGCCAGTATCCCTTATAGAAGCGGTAGCCCCGGCCTTCCCTGCGCCATTCGGGGCCGACCCAGACGGCGTGCGGACGGGGCGGGACCACCCAGCGGCCGGGGGCCCATACCCAGGCGCCGCCGGAGAGGTTCCAGTAGCCCTCGGTCCACATGTATCGGGGGCCGGGCGCGTAGCCCACCACGCCGTAACGGGGCGGGGGCGGGCCATAGGCGGCCACCACGTATCCGCCACCGCAAGCTGTCAGAAGTGTGCCGAACAATACCGTCGAAGCGGCCCAAAGTTTGGGGTTCATCGCGTGCTCCTCCTAGGGAATGGAACGCGCCAACGCGCCGCGAAGTTGCGCGGGTGAAGGGGAGTTAACGTAAAGGGGATTTAATGATCCGGCGCGGCGGTACGCGAATTGCCCGTCCTCGGAATTGGGCGCGCACGCACGTGCGGCACGGGCTGCTAGCATAAACGTTTGGTCTCGGTCGTGGTCGTCAATTGGAACCGGAAGGAGTTGCTGCGCGCGTGCCTGGGCTCGCTTGCGGGGCAGACCGGGGTGCGCTTCGAGACCATCGTGGTGGACAACGGTTCCAATGACGGGTCGGCGGAAATGGCCGAACGGGAATTCGGGGCGCGCGTGATCCGCAACCGGGAGAATCGGGGATTTTGCGCGGCTAACAACCAGGGAATCGCGGCGGCGCAGGGGGAGTTCCTGGCGCTTCTGAACAACGACGCGGAGGCGGAACCGGGCTGGCTGGCGGCGCTCCAGCAGGCGTGCACCCGGCGGCCGGACGTGGGGATGGCGGCCAGCAAGGTGCTGGTGTGGGAGGATCCGGGGCGCATCGACAAGGTGGGCCACGCCATTTGGCCCGACGGACAGAATCGGGGACGAGGGAGCGGCGCGAGGGATCGAGGGCAGTACGACCGCGAAGAAGACGCGCTGTGGCCGGATGGGTGCGCTGGCATGTACCGGCGGGAGATGATCGACCAGATCGGCGGGTTCGACGAAGACTTCTTCGCTTACGGCGACGATGCCGAACTGGGGCTGCGGGCGCGCATCGCCGGCTGGACCTGCATCTACACGCCGCGGGCGGTGGTGCGGCACCATCGCGGGTCGACGCTGGGGAAGGATTCGGCGAAGAGGCTGGCGCTGATCGAACGCAATCGCGTGCTGCTGGCGCTCAAGCTGTTTCCGTGGAGTTTGCTGTGGCTGAATCCGTTTTACACGGCGGCGCGGGTGGCGGCGGGGGTGCGATCGGCGGCGCGGGGGGAAGGCGACACGGCGTATTTTCCGGGATGGCGGGGCAAGCTGACGATGGCCGGGGCGCTGCTGCGCGGCGATCTGGCGGCGCTGCGGATGGCGCCTCGCATGCTGCGGAAGCGGCGGGAGGTGGACCGGATGCGGCGGCTGAGGGCGGGCGAAGTGCGGCGGTTGATCCTGGCGCACCGCATGTCCTGGCGGGAGACGGCATGAGCGCGTGCGTGGCGTGCGGGGCGGAGGGTTTCGAGCCGGTATTCCGGGCGTCGGACCGGCTGTACCACACCACCGCCAAGGAGTTTTCGGTGGTGCGCTGCCGGGGGTGCGGACTGCTGCGGCTGGACCCGCGGCCGGAAGCGGACGAATTGCGCGGCTATTATCCCGGCAATTATTGGTTCGCTCCGGACGAGAGCGCGGCCAGCAAGCTGGAGGAGCGGTATCGCCGGCTGGTGTTGCGCGACCATGTGCGCTTCGTGGAGCGGGCGCTGCGGGAATCGAGCGCGCGCGGGCCGCTGCTGGACGCCGGGTGCGGCGGCGGGCTATTCCTGGGAATGATGCGCGAGCGCGGGTTCCGCGTGCTGGGATTGGATGTTTCGCGCGAGGCGGCTTCGATGGCGTGGCGGCGGCAGCGGGCGCCCTCCGTGTGCGCGGTGCTGGAGGCCGCTCCGTTTCCGGCGGGAAGCCTGGCGGGGCTGACCCTGTTCCACGTGCTGGAGCATGTCCACGATCCGCGGGCCTACCTGGAGACGGCGCACGGGCTGCTGGCGGAGGACGGACGGCTGATCGTGCAGGTGCCCAATGCGGCCTCGTGGCAATGCCGGCTGTTGGGGCGGCGGTGGAACGGCATGGACGTGCCGCGGCATTTGTCGGACTTTCGCGCGAGCGACGTGGCGATGCTGATGGAGGGATGCGGGTTCGAAGTGGTGCGGCGGAAGTATTTTTCGCTGCGCGACAATCCGGCCGGGCTGGCCAGCAGCCTGGCGCCGGGGCTCGACCCGATGGCGCGACGCGTGCGGCGAGTGGCGGAAGGGCCGGGCGCGCGGCTGGTGAAGGACGCGGTGTACCTGGCGCTGGTGGCGGCGGCGCTGCCGTTTGCGATGCTGGAGGCGGCTTGCAGGGCGGGGTCGACGGTGATGATCGAGGTGCGGCGGAGATGAGATATACGGGGTTGGCGTACCGTTTGCCGCGGCCGCTGCGGCGGCATATCCTGCACTTCGAGGTGGAGATCGAGGACGCCGTGAAGGCCCTGGCGGCGGGCCTTCCGGAGGGGGCGCGGGTGCTGGACGCGGGCGCGGGCGAGGGACAGTACCGGCGCTTCTTCGCCGGACGGCGGTACTGCGGCGTGGATCTGGCGGTGGGTGACGCCAGGTGGGACTACAGCAAGCTGGACATAGTGGCGGACCTGACGGCACTGCCGTTCCGCGAAGGCGCGTTCGAGGCGGCGTTGCACATCGTGACCCTGGAACATCTGCGCGAGCCGGGGCGCGCGCTGGCCGAAATCGTCAGAACGCTCGAGCCCGGGGGCACGCTGCTGGTGGCGGCGCCGCAGGATTGGGAGGTCCACCAGGCGCCGCACGATTATTTTCGATATACGCGGTACGGGTTGGAATACCTGCTGGGGCAGGCGGGGCTGGAAGTGCGCGAGATCCGGGCGGCGGGCGGGTACTTCCGGCTGCTGGCGCGGCGGCTGTTGAACGGGCTACAATTCTTCGCGGGAGGTTTGCGCTGGCTGGGTTTTGTGCCGGCGGCGCTGCTCCTGGTTCCCCCGGCGCTGGTTCTGCCATTCTTGGATTTTCTGGATCCGCATCGCAATTTCACGCTGGGGTACATTTGCCGGGCGCAGAAAAAGGACAAGAGTTGGACGGAGCGATCGTAGTCGACAAACCGCAAGGCTGGACCTCGCACGACGTGGTGAACAAGATGCGCCGCATCGCCAAGACGGAGCGGGTGGGACATCTGGGGACGCTCGATCCGGCGGCGACGGGAGTGCTGCCGGTGGTCATCGGCAAGGCCACGCGCCTGGCGCAGTTCTACACGCGCAGCGACAAGATTTACGAAGGCGTGGTGCGGTTCGGCTGGGCGACCACCACGTACGACGGCGAAGGCGAAGTGGCCGGCGAGAAGCGCGAGGTGGTGCTGGACCGGGCGGAGTTGGAACGCCGCCTGGAGCCATTTCGAGGGGAGTTTTTGCAGACGCCGCCGGTGGTATCGGCCAAGAAAGTGGAAGGCAAGCGGGCCTACGAACTGGCGCGCAAGCACGTCGCGGTGGAACTCGAGCCGGTGAAGGTACACGTCTACGAACTGGAGTTGCTGGGGGTGGAGGGCGCGGAGGCGCGCCTGCGGGTGCACTGCTCGGGCGGGACGTACGTACGGTCGATCGCGCACGACGTGGGACAGTCGATGGGGTGCGGCGCGCATCTGCGGGAGTTGCGGCGCCTCGCGAGCGGCGAGTTCGAGATCGGCCGGGCGCGGACCATTCCGGAACTGGAGCGGCTGGCGGCCGAAGAGCGGCTGATGGACGCCCTGGTGCCGGCTTCGGAGATGCTGCCGGGGTTTCCGGGCGTGTACGTGGAAGAGGCCGCGGTGCGCGACATCCGCAACGGGCGGAACTTCCCGGCATCGCCATTCCGCGCGCAGCCCGAAGCGCGGCACGTGAAGGCGATCACGCGGCAGGGCGAGCTGGTGGCCATCGGGGAAGCGGTGCTGCCGAACCTGTATCATCCGATCGTGGTGCTGTAGAGGCGGGTATGGGGCGATTTGCCCCAAAAATAGCCCCCAAAGGAGTTAAGACCACTTTTTTGTGCGAAACGCACAAAACGGCGGTGGCGGCGCACCCACTGGCGCCCGCGCGACTCCTCTTCAGTGCGTCATGGCGTGCACCGTATAGTTCACGCCGAGACGCATCGCCTGGCCGGCCATGGCCGCGGGATAGCGGGGATTGTCGCGCTTCCTGGTGGTCCTCTGCCGGTGCAAGAACGGCAAACTCACTTTCGCCATTTTACTTTCGCCATTTTACGGAGAATGCCGTTCGGGGGCCGACTAGCCACTCTTCGGAGAGGCATAAAGACCGTCCCGCCGGCTATGCGGAGCGGCCCGGAGATCGAGGAATTAGAGACGGCCTGCAATCTCGCCGCGGATGCTGCACACTGGCCGGCAGGCGGATTCACAATCCGCCGCAAGCTGAAAGCCTGCCCAACGATTGCGGTTCGCACGGTATTTCCCCAATCCGGTTGTAGGGTTTCACTGCCGCCGCGGGTTACACTCGGGGATTCGGAGGTACTCATGAAACGCGCTCCGTTCCTTTTACTCGCCGCCTGTGTGCTGCGCCTGTTCGCGCAGACGCCCGCCGATCTCGAAAAGAGGCTCGACCAGAAGATCTCCTCGTCGCTCCAAAAAGCCGGCGCGCCGAGCGTTTCGGTGGCCGTGGTGCGTGATGGCAAGCTCTTCTATGCCAAGGCGTTCGGCGCCGCCGACCTGGCCCTAAAGCGGGCCGCCGATGTCCGTACCCGCTATGCCGTGGGCTCCATCTCCAAGCAGTTCACCGCCGCCGCGCTGCTGCTGCTCCAGGAGCAAGGCAAGCTTTCGCTCGACGACCGGGTGGCGAAATATTTCCCCGCTCTCACGCGCGCGGGCGAGATCTCCATCCGCCAGTTGCTCTCGCACACCTCCGGCTACGAAGACTACGCCCCGCAGGACTACCTGATTCCCGAATGGACCCAGGCCATCGCGCCCCAGTTCATCCTGGACCACTGGGCCAAGAAGCCCCTGAATTTCGACCCCGGCACGCAGTGGCAGTACAGCAACACCAATTACACCCTGGCCGGCGCGATCTTCGAAAAGGTTGCCGGCCGTCCGCTGGTGGCCTTTCTGCGCCAGAGGATTTTTGAGCCACTGGGCATGCAATCGGCCGCCGACTGGCCGCCCGGCCAACCCACCGACGCCGTGCCGTACACCCGCTACGCCATCGGACCGCCGCGGCCCACCGGGCGCGAGGCCGCCGGTTGGTACTTCGCCGCAGGAAATTTGGCCATGACCCCGTCGGACCTGGCGAAATGGGACATCGCCTTTCTCGAAAAGCGAATCCTCTCGCCCCGCTCGTTCCTTGAGTTCACCCGCGAGGTCAAGCTGGCGAATGGCGACTCCACCCACTACGCGCTGGGCCTGAGCCTTGCCGAAACCGGCAACATGCCGGCGTTTCAGCATGGCGGCGAAGTCTCCGGCTTCATTTCCTCCAACGCCGTCTATCCCACTCGCAACGGCGCCGTGGTGGTGCTTTCGAACCAGGACGTGATCCAACTGGTGTCGCCCCTGGCCAAGGACATCGCCACCCTGGTTTTCCTGCCCGAGCAGAAGGAGCCGTCCGGCAAAGACACCAACCAGGTGCGGCAGATCCTGGAAGGATTGCAGGCCGGCAAGATCGACCGCGCGCTGTTTTCCTCCAATGCCAACGGCTATTTCAGCGACGCCGCGCTGCTCGATTGCAAAACCTCGCTCGCCCCGCTGGGCAAGCTCACCAACGTGACGCCGGTCTCCGAGAACTTACGCGGCGGCATGGTCCATCGCTCTTACACCGCCGAATTCGAAAAAAAGAAGCTGCGGCTGAACCTCTACCTGCTTCCCGACGGCAAGTACGAGCAGTTCCTGGTGGAAGACCAGTTGTAAGACCGCGCGGAAGGGCAGTTACAGGGTCTTGTCTTCCACGGTTTTCAGTTGCGTATCCGGCACGCCGCCGCACATGTGGACGGCGAAATCCGCCACTTTGTGGAGCGCGAACACCGGCACGCCCTCGGCATGCGGCACTTTGATGCGGAAGAAGTCGGCGTCCTGAACCTCGTCCAGTACGAACGCCGGCCGCAGGTCGTCTTTTGCGGTGCGGATCTCGATGTTGTCGAATTGAATGCCCTTCACGTGCCGTACGTAGAATCCGTGGGAAGGCATGAGGTGCTGGCTAACCGGGCCGCCGAAACCGCCTCGTCCCTGACCTGGCGCGCCAGGCGCTCCCGGTGCACCCGGTGTTCCCGGTGCTCCGGGACTTCGTCCCGCACCGCCGCGGCCGGCGCCCTCGGGAAGCCATCGTCCGTCGGGGCCGCGTCCATTGGGCCGCGGACCGCCGACAAACATGGTGGGTTCGGGATACATATCCGCGTATTCCGGCGGTTGATAGGCGGCGTCTTCTTTCGTCCCGCCGCCCTGGTGCAGCACTTGAACATTGCTGATCTTCACGTCTTCGACCAGGTAGCCCGGAATCCCGCTGATGATCGAGCCCAGCCGGGAGACGCAATTGGAACACACCACGTTGCTGACGATCACCCGTTTCAGGGTGCCCACCGGCGTGTTATCGGGGCCGCGCATGCGGTTGCCCAGCCGCAGGAAGATCGGCGCGGTGATGATGTCGCGCATCGAAATGTTGGTGACGGTGATGTCTTCCAGGATGGCCCCGTCCACCGTCTCCAGCGCCAGTCCCTGGCAGCCTTCGAAGACGCAGTTGGAGATGGTGATGTTGCGGAACCCGCCGTTCGATTCCGTGCCGAACTTGATGCGGCCGGTGTGCGGCACGCGGACCTCGGGCCCGAACCTCTTGTAGGTGCCGTCCAGCATGCTGCCTTCTTCCCAGCATCCGCTGACGTAGCAGTTGGTGATGGTGACGTACTCGGTCTGCTTGGCGTTGCCCAGCGCGTAATCGGCCTTCAGACAGATGCCGTCGTCCCAGGGCGAGTTCACGTAGCAATTCGAAATGCGGACGTTGCGGCAGGAATCCACGTCCATGCCGTCGCGGTTGGTGTCGATCTTCAGGTTGTCGATGGTCAGATTCTCCACGCCCGTGGCCAGAATGCCGAAATGGCCGCCGTGGAGAATCGAAAAATCGCGCAGCAGCACGTTGTGGCAGTTCTTCAGGCTGATGGACTTGTTGCCCACCCCGGGAGTGTGGGCGTTGGGGCCTTGGCCGGTCCCGCGGCTCAAACCTTTGCCCCAGATGCGGCCGGTTCCGGTAATGGCGACATTCTCGATGGCTTCGCCCCAGATCAGGCTGTTGCGGAAATGGCTGTGGCCGAAGTCCTGGTACATGTCCCACTCATTGGGCTCGGGGAGATCGTATCCGGCGGAGCCGTCGGCGGGCGCATCGGCGGCGACGAGGGTCGCGCCTGGTTCCAGGTGCAGCGCCACGTTGCTCTTCAAATGGATGGAATACGAAAGATAATTGCCAGCCGGGAAGAGCACCGTTCCGCCGCCCGCGGCCACGGCTGCGTCGATGGCTTTGTTGATGGCGGCGGTGTCCAGCGTCTTCCCATCGCCGGTTGCGCCGAAGGTTTTGACGTCGAAGTTTCCGGCTGCGGGGGAACTCGGGGCGGCGTGGACCACGCCTTGGCCGGCCGCAACGGCGGCGGCGCCGGTCATGCTCGCACCGGCAAGCCGCAAGAAGTCTCTGCGGGGGTTGTTTTCAGTCGACATGGGCATATCTCCAGGCAATGACGCTCCTTGGGGTTCCAGGGTTACCGGGCGGCCCAACTCAATAAAACCGATCCGGCGGCCCGCCGCTGGAGCCGTTCTTCAACACCCCGTTCCATTTCACCGAGGCATTGTCCATAACCAGGGGGTCGCCAATCGACGCCGCGATCTGCACGTTGTCGAAGGTAATATCCTTCCCGTCCTGCACCAGAAAGCCGCGGACGCTTTGGATTTTGACGTTGGTAAACGTGATGTTGTGGGCCGGTTGTTCGGGAAGCCCGAGGATGCGGCCCGCCAGAGGGGAACGCGTGACGGTCAGGTTGGTGACGTGGATGTCGTAAAAATTGGGGATGTTCTGCGTTTGCCCGGCCGCGGCCTGGCGCGGGCCGACGTCGGTGGGCGTATTCGCGTTGCCGTTGTAAAGCATGTTGATGTCGAACGGCCGCCGGACGTTCTTCATGGTGATATCGGAATACCGGATATCGTGCACTTCGCCGCCGTTGCCGCGGTATGACTTGATGCGCAGTCCGTTGTCCGTTCCATCGAAGGTGCACCGGCGAACAATCACGTGGCTCAGACCGTTGCGCGTGGGGCTGCCTATGGAAATGCCGTGGCCATGCAGGCAGGTGAGATCTTCGATGAGGACGTCGCGCGATCCGCTCTGCAGCGCGACGTTGTCGTCGCCGGTGTCGATCTCGCAGTTGCGAATGACGATGCGCTGTCCGCCGGGATCCATGGCGTCGGTGTTGGGCGCGTCGCTGGGAGCCACGACGCGGATATTTTCGATGGTAATGTCCTGGCCGCGCGGGACCAGGTGAAACATGGGCGAATTGGTGAGCGTGATGCCGTCCACGTGCAGGCGCTCCACGCCGTTGAGCACCACCAGCATGGGCCGGGGAACGATGGCGCGGCCCGGCGGATAGCGGCGCGCGGCTTTGTCGGACCAGATCCAGAACATGGCGCCCGAGCCGTCGATGGTGCCGGAACCGGTGATGGCCAGGTCGGTGGTGCCGGCGGGGCACGAAATCAAAGGCGCCACGCGGGCGAATCCGCCACGCCCAGCCGGTGGCCCCGCCGTCGCCGCCGTGGCCGCAGTCGCCGCCGTTGCCGCGGCGGCTTTGTTCGGATCCGGGATGCCGTACTCTTCAAAAGTCTCCGGCGCCTTGATGATGGCGCCGGCGTCGAGGTGCAGGTCCATGTGACTGGTCAGCGCAAAAGGGAGAGTTTTGTAAGTTCCCGCCGCCACGATCAAGTGTCCGCCGCCGGCCTTTTCAATGGCCGCCACGGCGTTCTTGAAAGCCTCCGTGTTGAGGGTCTTGCCGTCGCCCACCGCGCCATAATCGGCGAACTGGAACTTCGCCGCGGGAATGACCGGGAGAGCCGCCGTGATTTCCTCCCGTGGCGCGGCCGTGCCTCGCGCCACTGCGCCTTGCGCTGTCGGGCCTTGCGCGGCCGCGGCCACCGGCGCCCCCCGCCAAGACGCGGACCCCACCAATACCAGCCCCACCAGAACCCTCGCGATTTTGCGAATCATGGCTTCCTCCTCGCACGCCACCGGATCGTCCGGCCGACGCGTCGATAGTAGCAGGATTGGAAACAGCGCGGGAGGCGCGTGCCGGCGGGAGGTAAGATGGAAACTCACATCCCCATGGAGAAACGGCTTAGCGCCGGTGCTGCGATCGGAACCTGGGCGCTGCTCTTCTGCGCGACGCTGATCGCCTACCTGCCGGCGCTCCGGGGCGGCTTGCTCTGGGACGACGACCACCATCTGACCAGCCCGGAGTTGCAGCCGCTCCACGGACTATGGCGCATCTGGTGCGATCTCGGCGCCACGCAGCAGTACTATCCTCTGCTGCACAGCGCCTTCTGGATCGAGCACCGGATTTGGGGAGATGCCGTGCTGGGCTACCACCTGGCGAACGTTGTGCTCCACGTCACGGCGGCATGCCTGGTGATCGCCATCGTGCGGCGCCTTTCGGTACCGGGCGCGTGGCTGGCGGGCTTCGCATTTGCACTGCACCCGGTGTGCGTGGAAGCCGTGGCCTGGATCTCCGAGCAGAAGAGCACACTCTCCGGAGTTTTGTGCCTCTGCTCGGCGCTGGTCTATTTGCATTTCGACCAGACCCGCCGCCGGCGCCACTACCTGCTGGCCGCGGGACTGTTCGTGCTGGCGCTGCTTTCGAAGTCGGTAACCGCTACCCTCCCGGCGGATTTGCTGGTTATCTTTTGGTGGAAGCGCGGACGGCTCGGCTGGCGGCGGGATGCGCTGCCCCTACTGCCCTGGCTGGCGCTGGGCGCGTCCGCGGGAATATTCACCGCGTGGATGGAGCGGACGTCCATCGGCGCGCAGGGTCCGGATTTCGCGCTGACGCTGACCGGCCGATTCCTGCTGGCGGGCCGCGCCATCTGGTTTTACGCGGGCAAGTTGCTGTGGCCGGTCGACCTGACGTTCACCTACCCGCGTTGGACCTTGGACGCGCGGGAATGGTGGCAGTATCTGTTCCCGGCGGGAGTGCTGGCTTTGGCGATCGCGCTGTGGCTGGTTGCCCGACGCCACCGCGGGCCGATGGCCGGATTCCTCATCTTCGCCGGAACGCTGTTTCCGGTGCTCGGCTTCCTGAACGTCTATCCTTTCATTTTTTCATTCGTCGCCGACCACTTCCAGTACCTGGCAAGCTTGGGAATTATCGTTCCGGCCTCCTGCGGCCTGGCGCTGGTGGCGCGGCGGGTTTGGCCAGGCGGTTCGCCTCTTCCACGGATCTGCGCCGCGGCCGCGGTATTGGCCGTTCTCGGCACATTGACCTGGCGGCAAAGCGGCATGTACCGGGATTCCGAAACGCTCTACCGGACCACCTTGGCGCGCAATCCCGCCAGTTGGATGGCGCACAATAATCTGTGCTCGCTGCTGTTGCGGAAACCGGGCGGCCTGGCGGAGGCCATTGCCCAATGTCAAGCCGCGCTGCGGACGAGGCCCCGGTACGCGGAGGCCCACAATAACCTGGGCAGCGCTTGGGCGCAACTGCCGGACCGGCTGCCGGATGCGATCGCCGAGTTTCGAGCGGCCTTGGGGACGAAACCGGAGTTCGCGGAGGCGCACTTCAATCTGGCCAACGCCCTGGCGCGAATCCCGGGCCGGCAGCCGGAGGCCATTGCCCAGTATGAAACGGCGCTGCGCATCCGGCCGGCTTACCTGGAGGCGCATATGAACCTGGGCACCGTTCTGTTGGGGACGCCGGGCCGGCTGCCGGATGCGATTGCCGAGTACCAGGCGGCGCTCGGGCTCCGTCCCGAGCTCGCGGAAGCGCACAATAACCTGGGAAGCGCACTGGCCCAGGTTCCCGGACGCCTCCCGGAGGCCATTGCCGAGTATCGGGCGGCGCTCGAAATCGATCCCCACTACGCCAAAGCGCACAACAACCTGGGAAGCTTGCTGGCGCAAATTCCCGGACGGCTGCCGGAAGCGATCGGCGAATATCAGGCGGCGCTGCGGGCCAATCCCGATTACGCGGAAGCGCACGACAACCTGGGAGTGGCGCTGGCGAGGGCCGGCCGCGCGCCGGAAGCGATCACCGAGTTCGAGGCGGCGCTGCGTTTGGATCCGGGTTCGGCCAAAGCGCACTACAATCTGGCCGTGGTCCTCTTGAAGGTAGGCGGCCGAAAGCCGGAGGCATTATTTCATCTGGAGGCGGCGCTGCGCATCAGTCCCAACCCGGAACTGCGGCGTTTGGCCGCACGGCTGCGAGGCGAGCCACAATAGCGCGCGTATCTTTCGGACAATGCGTTTTACGAGATTTGACACTTTTCATGAAACCTGATAGCATCCTCCCAAAATACGCTTGTTTGGAGGTAGTCCATGTCGCGCCTCATAACGTCATTTGTGGTTTTGGCGTGCCTGCTTTCGGCGCAGGAGTTTCGCTCGACTTTGACTGGCAGAGTCACCGATCCGAGCGGCGCCGTAGTCGCCGGGGCCAAGATCGCCGCCATCGAAGAGAACACCAACACACGGTACGACACCGTTAGCAATGCCGACGGCCTCTACACGTTCCCGCTGCTGCTGCCGGGCACGTACCGGCTGAATGCGGAAGTCAAGGGGTTCAAGAAGTACTCGCAGGCGGGAATCGTAATCGGCACCAACACCCGCGTAGGGCAGAATATCGAGCTCACGGTCGGCGATATGGCCGATTCGGTCACCATCACCGCCGATGCAGCCCCACTGGAAACGGTGAAAGCGTCGGCCGGACAGGTCATCACCACCCACGAGCTGGAGAATCTCCCGCTCGATGGCCATACCGCGCTGGATGTGGAGTTCTTTGGCTTTGGCGTGGTGAATCAGTCCAATCGCGACTCCAACGGACCGTCTTCTCAAGGGGGACTCGCCACGTTATCGATGGGTGGCGCTCCTTCCGGAGCGAATGAATATCTGCTGGACGGCGTTCCCAATATCGGAACGCAAGGAACCACGGCGCGCCGCCCGGCGTTCCTGCCGCCCCCCGACGGAGTTGCCGAAGTGAAGACCGAAGCCTTCAACATGGATGCGGCCGCGGGCGGAGTCGCGGGCGGCACCATCGACATGGTGACCAAAGGCGGATCCAATGGCTTGCATGGCGCGCTTTCCGATTACTACAATAATTCCTCCCTTCAAGCCACCGATTTTTTCGTCAACTCCAACCCCGGCGCAACCAAGTCGGTCACCAGTTCCCAGCAATGGGCGTTAGCCGTGGGAGGTCCGGTATGGATTCCCAAATTGTTCAATGGAAAGAATAAGGTGTTCTGGTTCTTCGCTTATGAGGGCGAAACCAGCAAGGGCCCGACCGAGGCCACCGGCACCGTGCCCACCGCGGCCGAGCGCGCAGGCGATTTCTCGCACTTGCTTTCGCTCAACAACTCCTCGAAGAATTACACGCTATACGATCCCAATACCGGCATACTCACGGGCAGCACCATCAACCGCACGGTGTTCCCGGGCAACATCATTCCGGCGAGCCGGCTGAATCCCATCGCGAGCACTTTCCTGAACACCTACGTTCCCTTGCCGAACCAAAACGGAGTCTACGACGACACCAACAACTACGCCACCTCCGAGCCGGTCAAGAATCCGTACCATTTCTTCTCGGGCCGCTCGGATATCAACCTGGGTAACCGCGACAAAATGACCGTACTCGGGCGGCAAAGCCTCTACCTGCAGTACGACAACGATATCTTCCACAACCTGGCATATCTGAACCATGGTTTGGGCCGCGATATCTGGGGCGCCGCGATTGACGAGGTCCACACCTTTTCATCCACCTTCGTGGCCGATCTGCGCGTCGGTTTCACGCGTTACGATGCCTACTATTTTCAAGCCAGCACGGGACAATGGCCCGACCTGGCAACCCCGGCGGGCGGCTACAATCCCACGGACCTCGGATTCCCGTCCTATATAGCGGCCAACGCCAACGTGCTGCAAATGCCCGTTTTCACGGCCTCCGACGGCTACACGCTGAACGGCAACAATAGCGGGCACTACACCAACCAGCCGTACAACACTTACCAGGCATTTAACAGCTACACCAAGATCACCGGCGAGCACACCATCAAGTTCGGCGGCGAGATCCGCTTGCAGGACTTCACGAACATCAACTGGGCCAACTCGACCGGCGCGTACACCTTCGATGCCGGCACGTGGATCAAAGCCAACAGCGGCAGCGCCTCCAATCCCACGCTCGGCGGCTCGATGGCGCAATTCCTGTTAGGTCTCCCCACCAGCGGCACTTATCCCATCAATGCGGAGTCGAAAGCCGACGCGTACTACGATGCCCTATTCGTCCAGGACGACTGGCATGTTCGGTCGAATCTCGTTCTCAACCTGGGTCTACGCTGGGAAAAGGCCACCCCGTCCACGGAGAGCCACAACCGGCAGACCATCGGTTTCGACGCGAGCGCCACCAACCAGGTGACGCAGCCGGCGGAAGCGGCATACGCCAAGAGCCCGATTGCGCAGGTTCCCGTGAGCCAGTTCCTTCCCACCGGCGGATTGCTCTTTGCCTCGTCCAGCAACCGCGACCCGTATACCACATCCAACAAGGAATTTGCTCCCCGTATAGGCGTCGCCTGGACGCCCAAGGCGCTCCACGACCGTACGGTGATCCGGTCGGGAATCGGCATTTTCTACGTCAACTTGGGAACCGTCACGCCGAACCAGCAGGGGTTCAGCCAATCCAGCACGTACGTCGCGACCAACAACAGTTATCTGACACCCGCCACCACGCTGAGCAATCCCTTCCCCACGGGGATTACGCAGCCGGTCGGCAGCTCTCTCGGCGTGAACACATACCTGGGCCAGAGCGTCACGGTTTTCAGTCCGCAGTTCCTGCCCCAGTACAGCCTGCGCTGGAACTTGGATATCCAGCACCAGCTTTCCAAGAACTTGACCCTGGAACTCGCCTATATCGGCAACCATTCGGTGCATAACCCCACCAGTTTCAATTTCAGTTCTATCCCGGCGCAATATCTGAGCACGTCGCCTTTTCGCGATGCCACCACCATCAACGCGCTGGCCGCGATCGTGACGAATCCGTTCTCCGGACTGCTCCCCGGACAGAGCCTGAACGGCACCACCACTTCGCTCTCGAACCTGCTCAAGCCGTTCCCCGAGTTCTCCGGCGTCACCGTGTCCAACATCGGCAACGGAAGTTCTTACTTCGAACAACTCGCGGTCCGGGTCAACAAGCGGTTGGCAAACGGAATGCAAGTGTTCCTCAACTATTCCCACTCGCGCCTGATGGAAAAAGACACCTATCTCAACGGGGGATCGTCGTGGGCCATCCAAAAAGACGTGTCCACCGACGACCGGCCCGATTACGTGACAGTCAGCGGGCTGTACGACCTGCCGGTGGGAAGAGGCAAGCAATTTCTGGCGAATGCCAACCGGGTGCTGTTATTCGTGCTGGGCAACTGGCAGTTGGGAGCTAACTATAGCTACTTTCCAGGCGCTCCGCTTTCCTGGGGCAACTTGATCTATCTGGGGGCGCCGCTCAATTACCACGCCAACCTCCCCAATACCGCTTCGTTCAACACGTCGGCGTTCAACACCGTTTCCAGCCAGCAGCTTTCCAATAATCTCCGGACCTTCCCCACGCAGTTCAACAATCTGCGCATCGACAGCATGAATAATTTCAACGCCAACCTGACGAAGAGCTTCGTGGTCCACGAGAACATAAAGGTGCAGTTCCGGGCGGAATCCTTCAACCTGACCAACCGGGTCGTGTTTGCGTCGCCGAGCCTGTCGGCCACCAGCTCGACCTTCGGCTACATCACGACGGATACCAACTCGCCGCGCGCCATCCAATTGGCGCTACGTCTGAGCTTCTGACCGGTTCGCCGCCTGTCGCCGCGGCGAAAGTACATCAAGCGCCGGACTCTCAGGCGACTGCCGGGCTGAGGGTCCCACCGCTCGATCTGCAAGAGGGCCTGCCGGACGGCGGGCCCCCTCGGTCCGGCGCGGGCGTCAAATCCATTACAGGCAGTCCGAGCGCGAACTCGAACCAGTCACATTTGACAGCGGGCGGTTGGGCAAAAGACAGACGGTCGTAGACCATCGAAAACGGCCATAATCCTGCAACGCAAGGGCTTTGGAACGGAGGACTGGCCGCTGCGCGCGCCGACTCTTCATCGATAGCCGGTTGGGTTGGCGAACGGGATAGTCCATTTTGCGCTTGGCCGCCAGCGCTCTTGAGCCTCCGCCAGTGCTCGTAGGCGTGCAATCGGAGGCGTGGAGCAATTGAGCGAACTGTTGGAGAAGGACGCCACCAAGACGAATGGCCTGGTGTGCAGCGAGTCTCTGGCGGAGGTCGCCGGGCACACTCCTTACATCGGCGTGACTCCAGCTCAACCGCTGGCGTGGCCGGTGTGCCAGCCGGGGATTCAGGTATTGCCACGACCTGCGCCGGCTTCCAGCAGCTTTGCATTCACCCTCTCCGCCAGGGCGTTCACTCCAGGGTCCTCCAGGATCGAATCGTGGCCGCCTTGAATTTCGCATACCTCGATGCCGCCGCGGATGACGGGTCCCCAGCCGAGATACCGGTCCTGGTAGGGTTCGTTGAGTCGCTCGCTGGCCAGAAAGATCACGGTTCGGCCTCCGTATCGTTTTGGCACGAACGTGCTGGCCGCGACAAAGCTGGCCTGGCACACCTGTGTCAATACCTTGCCCAAGTTCGTCCCGGCGGCACTGGCGACCTCGTAGGCGGAAGGATCGAACGGAAACTGCGTGCGTGCCTCGCCGGTTGCCAGCTTCGCGAGTTGCCCTGCTTGTTTGCGAAGGATGGCGATGCGTTTCGCGAAGAATTCGGGCCAATCGCTCATCCGGATTGAGGGCAGTCTTCGCGCCAGGACACCAGCACGGCGCAGATAGTAAAGCACGTTGCGCCGGATCAGTTCAGACAACGGCAGGAATTTTCCAAACGCGAAGTTGTACGTGTCGAACAGGAGCAGCGCCGCCACGGTCTCGGCCTGTCCCTCGAGGATACGCGCCATCTCGAACGCGACCAGCCCACCGTAGGAACGTCCGCCCAGGTAATACGGGCCGTGGGGCTGCACCTTCCGTATCTCTTCGACATAGCACCGGGCCGTTTCTTCCACGCTCCGGAATGGCTCGGAACCGTCCAGCCCCTTCGTTTGAAAGCAGTAGAATGGCAAGTCGTCTGGCAACGCCGTGGCCAGCGTCCGCATGCACAGCACGTTCCCGCCGGCCCCAGGCACGCAGAAGAATGGAGCCCGCGCCGGAGAGCCGGGCCGCATGCGCACCAGGTACTGCCAGTCGCCTCTCCGGCGGGTCCTCAGCCAGGCTGCGAAGGCCTCCGCGGTTGGCGCTTGCAGCAATGCGGAGAGTGGGAATTCCTCGCCCGGAATTACCTTCTGCATACGCAAGACGAGTTGCACGGCGAGCAGGGAATGGCCCCCCAGGTCGAAGAAATCATCGTGAATGCCGACACGTTCGAGGCCCAACACATCCGCCCAAACCTGGCACAACAACCGCTCGAAGTCATCCCGAGGCGCCACGTAGCGGTCTTCCGCCCCGGAGGATGCCCGGCCGGGCAACGGCAGAGCCAGGGGATTCACCTTGCCGCTGGATGTCAGCGGAAACGCGTCGATTGACACGAACTGTCCCGGCACCGCGTAGTGGGGAAGGCTCTTGGCGAGAAACGCCTTCAGCGCGGATGTGGACGGGCGCTCGACGCCTTGAGGAACGAAATAAGCCACCAGGCGCCGGTCTCCTGGGCGGTCTTCCCGCTCGACCACCACGCACTGCCGGACACCCGGATGCGCGAGGAGCGCCGCTTCGATCTCGCCCGGTTCGATGCGAAATCCCCGGATCTTCACCTGGCGATCGGCTCGCCCCAGACACTCGATCTCGCCATCCGCCCGGTAGCGCGCCAGGTCGC
>Ga0326728_10005959_pt1 | contig 33474 bp, 39 predicted proteins | sample MB3enrmetagenome_FD_207602 | JGI IMG/M metagenome (GOLD analysis project Ga0326728, IMG submission 207602) | Lab enriched peat soil microbial communities from McLean, Ithaca, NY, United States - MB31MN | ecosystem: Environmental > Terrestrial > Soil > Wetlands > Peat | place: USA: New York... | reverse complement strand
GCTGATCCAGCCCAGTACGCGCCGGGCTGAGACTGGCAATGCCGTCGGGTGGACTCTGCTCCGATTGGCTCCGTCTGAGGACAGTCGTCAACCGGGTGAGCCTGCCCGCGTCGGTGCGGACCAGGCAAGGGCGTGCTCCTGCTGCACCATCCCTCCGTTGCGCAGCTTCGTCACCCAGACTTGAGAAAGGTGCACGGCCCCGTGCTCCTTCTGGGCAAGGCCACCGGGGGGTCGTGCCCGATGAAGACCTGAGCGCAAAACTAGAACAGCGCAAAGGACCACAGGCTCCATGCGCACGCTGTAAAGCTGGTAAAGACGCTATACCCGATCACTGACCACAACGGCACAGGTCGCCTGCCGAAGCGGTCGGCGGAGCGAACCACGACGAAGGCCACGAACTGGCCAATCAATCGTGCTGACGACAGCGTAGCGAAAATCACCCATCTGTCGTAGGTTGTCCGACCCGCGTTGTGTGATAGTCGTACACAGATCTGATCCTCTTGTCCTGACAAAAGGGGGGCCCATGGACCACGAATCTGAGACCGGGATCGAGGCTCGGCGACTGTCCCGGCGCACGGCGCTCAAAGGGGCGGCGGCTGGCGCCGGGGTGGTGTTCGTGGCTCCCGTGATCACGAGCTTCGAGACGAAGGCCGCCGCCCAGAGCCTCCAGGCCACCTGCGGTACCAAATATGTATGTGGGAACGTGGCGAATTGTGGCCCCGGCGGGACGTGCCTCTGTACCCTGACGATCGAGGGGTACCTCTTTTGTAGCAACGACTTCACCTGCGGTACCACGCCGACGTGCACAAAATCCTCAGACTGCCCGCCCGGCTGGATGTGCCAGGCAGCTGACTCCGGCTGTTGTGGTGCGGGCGTCTGCCTGCCGCCCTGTGGGACCGTAGTAGAAGTGCGCACCGCCGCGACGAGCGGCTCCGGCGGGAAGAAGAACAGCGGCTAGCCGCCTGCGACCGCTGCGAGGTTGGCCACAAGGCGCGCTTTCTCGAGACGGGGGAGGTCCCACCCGAGTCGACTTAATACGCCCTGGGCCGGCTTGTGCCAGCACAATGGCCCGAATGGTGCTCGGGTGCCACTGCTCTCCGCCGTGGGCCGTGGGGACACTCTCAGTGTTGAGCTGACGAGCGATAGCCGACCAGCCAGCTCCGGCTCGGTGAGCCTCAACAATACGAGCGACGATCTCGGCAGAGAGGGCCGACGGACGGCCGAGCCGAACGCCCTGGGGCGCGCTTGGCAGCAAGTGCCTCGCGGGTCTGCACGCCAATCGCCCGTCGCTCCCACTGGGCGACTGCCGCCATGATCGTTACCACCAGTTCGCCCGTTGGCGTCGCGGGGTCAAAGCCGAGGTCGAGTGCAACCAGCTTCCAGCCTTCGCGCTGGGAGCGGGCAAAGAAGTCTGCCGCGCCCATGACCGAGCGGGTAGCGCGGTTGAGCTTCGCAACAACGAGCACGCCGGCATCGCCACGAGCCAAGACGTCGAGAGCGGGCACGATGCCGCTGATCGAAGATGCGGGCTTCTCCGCGAAGTCATGGTGGTCAGGCGACCGGGGCCGTCGCGCTGGATTACGCAAAGGGCCGGTTTCACGATCCGTCAGTCACGTAGACGAAGGCTCACGAAGTAGGTCACGTACCCGCCGCCGTGGTCGTCTTGGTGACTGTGGGTTCGTTGAAGCGGGACCTCTCTCCGGCGCAGCCAGTCCGGATGGCTCCACGGCCGCGGGACGGTGACGAGCCTGATTGCCTCGACACACCAGGTGCGCAGTGACTCGTCGAAAAACGCCGTGCTGGTGGTTTCGTAGGGGTCAACGGAAATGGTCCCACGACCCGTAACCACCGCGGCCATGGGCAGGGGGTGATTGGTCGAGGGGTATCCGAGTACGAGGTCCGGTACTTCCAGAGCGACTCTGTCCCGATCCGCAATCCTCCGATGCCGCAGCCGTGCGACTACCGAGTACCACGGTCCGGGAAAAAGTGTGGGCAGATCGCCAACGACCTCGGGGGTGAGGCCGAGGACGGCACCCTCGGCTGCTGGTAGCAAGGGTTCCTCGGTGCTGAAGTCCACCCTGGTCGTCAACTCGTCGCCGACGGCAAGCTCCGGCACTCCGCCAGCGTGAACCATCCACGTCCCGACCTGGACGACTAGTTGCACCAACGGAAGTTTGCCACGGTGCCACACTGAATCTGTGTTCGAGGGCTTCACCGACGAGGCGCGGCAGGTTGTCGTCGTGGCCCAGCAAGAAGCGCGCGACCTCCATCACCCCTTTGTCGGCACCGAACATCTGCTGCTCGGATTGCTCCATGAGCATGACGCCATCGCCGAACAAGTGCTCGAAAAGCTGGGAGTCCCACTAGAGGCGGTCCGGCGGGAGGTCACCGAGCGAGTCGGGCACTGGGCCGGAGCTACAAAGGGTTCGCCCCCTTTTACCCCGCGGGCGAAAAAGGTCCTCGGGCTGGCGAGCCAAATCGGTCACGGTGAAACCGGCACGCAACATCTGTGGGCAGGGATCAATTTCGAACGTGAGGGCGTCGCCGCCGAGGTGCTCACCGACCTTTCTCGCTTGACTCCGTGCTCGCCATCATCCTGAGCGCGTTTCGACAGGACAGAGCTACGGGGTGGGCTAGCTACGCGCCGATGTCCAGTCCGGTTGGAGGCGGTGCGCACCGGCTCTCCGGCTTCCAGCGCCTTTGGTATCGCTATCCGGGCCGCGTACTGTTGCCGATCATCGCCTGGCTCGATTGCTCAGTACCTGGTACGAGAGGACGCCTCGGGTGGCTATATCGGCCAGTTCCCCGACCGGGGGGATTCGTCACAGCCTCGATGATGCAGGCGCGGCGTCGAGCGGTGACTGACACTCTGGATCGTGGCGTGTCGGTTGGAACCGAGTGGACCGCCAGCATCGTGGTTGCCGGACGGGGACCAGAGGACTTCGCCAGAGCACACCAAGCCGTAGAGCAGCTTGCCGCCAAGCTCGGCATCAAGATGGGTGACGCCCGAGTACGCGTGGATTCGGTCCAGACGGAGCAAGGACCGGGACTGAGGTTGGTGCTTGTGCACCGGCTGGATGGACCCGATGGTGGCGACGACGAGAATGGATGGGAGTCACCCGAGTAGTTCGCGGTCGCTACGACGAGGGACTCCCCTGGTCGCCTACCCGATCGAGCAACGACGGGAGGACCGGTCACACCGTGGTCACGTCGCCCGCAGCGAGTACACGAGTACAGGGTTGTCCGAGCGACCATGGCGTTACCGGCAAGCCCGATCGAGACGGAGTCCGGCTTGGCGCCCCGTTTGGCCCGATGCTTGATGCACGGCTAATGCGCAGGACGGGGACTCCGCGCCTTTCACGAGTCAGAAGTAACGTCCGGTGTCGTCCTGGAACGGATGCGCCTTCACAAAGTCGCGGATGCGAAGCAAGAGCGGCTCGGCGAGCCAGTGGGGCAGGCGATCGGGCAACCTCGGCAGGCCGAGCGAGTACCTGGCATCAGCGACCACGTCATCGAGCGCGGACCTGGCGTCAGTGACCACGCGGTCGTAAAGCCAATCCCAATCAAGAGGGCCGGGCGGACCGGAACGCTCCATCAAGAAGGCGTCGAGTTCCTCGGCGGCACCCAGCTTGACGACGGCGTCCCACACCGCCTGAGCGATGAACTCGTCATCATCGCTCCGAGACTGAGATTGAGGCTCACTGCTGAAAACCACGTCCGTCACCATCGCCAGCGCCACTTCGTCGCCAATGAGATCGGGCACGCCTAAAGCCCGCCTGACAAGCTGGTGCCACTGGGCTTCCGTCGCCATCTCGTCTCCCTTCGATTGCTCGCAGCCTACGACGGCCTACGGCGGCGGTAGTAGCTCTCCTGCAACTTGGGAAACCCGTTGGCCGACTTCGCTCATCATCAGAGCACCGTCAGCACAACGGATTGCCTCCAGCCCTCGCGATAGCCTTCGCTTACGACCGAGCAACGGGAGGCGGTAATGGCTGAGCAAGTGCCCAAGTGGCGTTTTGAACTGTGGAAAGTGTTTCGCTCTACACAAGTTCGATGGACACTCAAAGACAATCAGGGGAGGACCATCGCAACCTCGAATGCCTTCGTTGATCTCGGCAACGCCCAAAGGGCCGTCGCCTTCATCAAGAACAACGCGGCCACTTTCGAGGTTCACACCGTCCCTGGTGTCCGTTAACCTTCACGGGTGAGCACCACTGGCTGATCACTCGATAGTGGTTTACCGGTGCCATGATTTCGATGGTGAGCGACTGTTCTTCAGACGCTGGTGGCGACCCTCCTCGTCTTGCTGGTGCCGAGGTGCCTCTGGACGAGCCCTCCGGTGAACCACCCGATTCACCGCTGGTGAAGCTGATGCCACTCCGCTATGCCGGTACCTGCTCGGTATGTCGCGCTGCCCTTCCTGCAAAAACAATGGCGTACTCGCACCGTGACACTCACACAGTCATCTGCATGGCGTGCCAGACGAGATCGCCCGAGGAACGGTCAAGGCCAGCGGACGCCCTCCCCTCGGTTGAACTAGATCGCGGCTCAGCGGGAAGATCTGCGCGGTTCGGACGCCTGGCCGGTGTCGTCAAGTTCCTCTCTGATGACCCGCAATCGACCAACGCGTGGGCGAGCGGCGCGTCCGGCGAGATGCGCTTTGCGAAGGAACTGGCGGACAGGCTCGGGACCAGCGCCGTGCTCCTCAGCGACCGCAGGGTGCCAAGGACGAAAGGGAACATCGACCACATCGCCGTCGCGGCATCGGGCGTGTGGGTGATCGACGCCAAGCACTACACGGGCAGGGTGGAACACCGGGACAGGGGTGGCTGGTTCAGGACTGATTGGCGACTGTACGTCGACGGACGCGACAAGACGAAGCTCGTCGACGCACTCGACTGGCAGATCGCCGCCGTTGAGAAGGTGCTCTCCGGCCAAGAAGTTCCCATTCACGCGGCTCTTTGCTTCGTGGGGGCTGACTGGGGTTTGTTCTCAAAGCCGTTCCAGCAAGCCGGTGTCTGGGTGGCATGGGTGGCCAAGCTCGCGGAGATGATCCTCGAACCGGGTCCGCTCGGCGAAGACGAGGTTCAAGCCATTGCTACGAGGCTCGCTCGCGCTCTGCCAGCGAAGTGAGAGGGGCAGGTTCAGACTGCTCCGCACCGAACGGCCTCAGCGAGGAACGAACGCCCGCGATCCTCGGCCAGCTCGTGCGGACTCTGAAGACGCTACGGCGGCGTCAGGACCAACCTGCTTTGCAAAGAGGCACAAGAATAGGCACATGGCAGTCGAGATCGACACGGGAGTCGCGCTTCGGAGGATGAACGACCTCCGACGTCTTGTCGAGGCAGTTGTCGGTGCCGACGAGAACGATGAGCTGGACTGGCTGGAGTGGAAGTCAACGCTCGACCTTTCCACGAAACACGGTTGTTTTCAGGTCGCCAAAGCTGTGCTGGGCATGGCCAACCGCGCCGTTGAGCAGGCAAAGCTCGCGACCCCATCGACCTCGAAGCTCTCCAAGATCGCCTAGGTGAAGATCCTGAAGCAGCGATGGCGGCCGCCCGGCGCTCGGTTGAAGCGTTGGAGCGAGTAGCCGAGCGAGCCGACAGGGACTCCAGGACGCAACGCATCCACTCACTCCTCGAGGTAGTTCTGGAAATGCGGAAGCTTCCCTTCACGGGCCAGAATCTCCGCCCGTCGAACCATTTGAAAGCGTCCAGGGGCATCGTTGCCGAGGGCGGCGAGGGCGGCAAGCGCCCGGTGCTCGTCCCGTGACGAAGTAACTATGACCGATGGCCTACGAGCTGGGGGCGAGATTCAGGGCGACGACGTGGACCACCTTGTCTTCGTCGGAGAGACCAGCCCGCACGATCCTCGGGTAGTCAGGGAGCCTTACGCCCTCGGTTTTCAGTTCGGTCCAGGCCCGTATTCGAGGTGTCCATCGAGGGTCACGCCACCGCTATCAAGCTCGATGGGGACCAGCACGCCGTGGGCACGGATATCTGCCTTGAGCGATGCGAACTCGTCGTCGGACAAGCGTGGCAACAACTGGTGCGACCTAGTCAACCATGGCGACTTCGACAGGACGTCCTTTCGGATACTCCGGTATCGCCACACACAGTGGCTAGATACACACACCGAGTGAACGAGTCGCTCGCAATGAACGCACACGTTTTCCTCACAATCTCCCGTCGCGGAGGCGCGTAGCGGCTTCGCAGCAGCCGTCGGAGGCCACAGCGCGAAACCCGCGTCGTCACCAACGCAACGTCCATGCGGTCACACACAAGGGCGGTCTGGATCGCCGGTGATCTTCACGGTCAGGTGTGCAGAAAGACCTTGATTTTCGCCACGTTTGGGACGCAGACCTTCGGACGCTTTTGTAGTTCGGACCGTGCGTAGAGACTAGGCTGGCGGGTTGGGACGCGGGTGTCTCCTAACTTTGCGAATCGAACTCCTGACCCTGCAGTTCGCTCTGTGCATTCCCTCGACTTTTTGTATCGCTATGACGTGCTGTTCCATGGGGAGGAAGAAATTCCCCTTGACCCTGACGGCCTGTTTATATACAGTTCTTGATTGCGAGGGAAGCGTTGATTTCCAGTTCTCATGTGGTCGCTTGGGCTGGTTGGAGCTAATAGCGAAACCGTCCTCGCTCGATAGCAAGAGGAGCTGAGAACTCACGAACGAGGAGTGGGAATCGATGAGTTGTCCGCGGCTTCAATACAGGACCGCTTTTTTGGAAGCCTTATCGTCTGAGTCCTCTGGGCACTTGCCGCTCACGCCGACGGCGGCTGTCAGAAGGCGACTCTTGATCAACACTTGCGTGCCACCTCGTCGCGCCCATCACGAAACGTCTACCCCGGCGTCAGCTCGACGCTCCTGCCGACCGTAACGAGGCCCTACAGCGTGCCAAATAACCGTCACCCTGTCACTGTGTCGGTGCTCAGGAATCCCGTGCAGTCACCCCCAACAGCTACAACCGCTGTACATCCATTGCGAGGAGAACATACCCATGTCAACGATTCAGAAGAGGCTCCATAGCCTGAAGGACCAGCCCGAGGAGGGCTTCACGCTCATCGAGCTGCTCGTGGTTCTTCTGATCATCGGCATCCTGCTGGCGATCGCGATCCCGACGTTCCTGTCGACCGCCACGACCGCCAACTCGACTACGGCGCAGGCCAACCTCCAGACGGCCCTCACGGGTGCCAACGCCTACTGGACCCAGGAGGGCCAGACCTACTCGGGCATCGACTCGGCCGGGAACCCGACCGTGTCGAACATCTCCGACATTGACACGGGCGTGAACTACGTCAGCGGAACCAACTCGTCGGGACTGAACATGGTGTCGCTCTGGACCGACGGGAGCACCTCGCTCGTGATGTCGGCCTACGCGCGGGGCACCCACGACTGCTGGTCCATCATCGACTTGAAGGCCCCAAGCTCAACGGTCTGGGGCGGACTTGGCATGGGCACCTACTACGCTCTCGATGCCGGAGTTCCGGCCGGTGACTGCGTGGCCACAGGCACGCTCCCGACGACCGGCACCGTGACCGGGCCGCAGCAAGGTGGCTTTCCCAGCGCCTGAGGCTTCGGCGGTACATAGAGCCGATCTGCTCCGGACGGTTTCTCGTCCTGCAGTAAGCGGCCCTGATGGAGTAGGGAACGGCTTTCTCGTCGTCCACCTGGGTTCCATCGACAGGCGTCTCCTGGTGAATCCGACCAGGATGACGGGGTGCACGACCCCCTGGCTTCCCTCGCAAGGCGACCGGGGGTCGTACACCTTCTATCAATATCGACTCGGGTCGGTCGGCCCTTGAACGCTCGCTCCAAATGGCGAGCAGCGCGCGTGGCGACAGGTAGGGCACCGAGCTAAGCCTCGACTCCGCAGACAGGGGGCCCAGCTACCGGTCGCGCTACCCAAGGCTGCCCGGAGCCTCTCTCACCCACCCCAAGGCTTGCGCGACGCCTGGGACATGCCAGTCTGCTTCTAGCAGACGAAAGCTACAAGGGGGGTGCGCTGGCGCGAAAGGCTGCGAGCGATGACGTCTTATCCCAGTGAGCGGGTGCCTCGGCTTCGCGTCCGGCGTAGAAGTAGGCACGCCCGAGGAAGGCGATCACGTTGACATCAAGCGGATCGAGCCGGTACGCCTCTTCGAGTAGCCGCACGGTCTCGTCGATGTCACCCTTTCCCACTTCGAGAGCGTCCGCTAGAAGGGCCATGCGAGGCAGCATCTGGATCTTGGCAGTGCGAGACGGCACCTCCTTGTGCGATCCGTGTTGGCGGGAGCGTCTGGCTCGCGCACAAGACGAGCCCACAACGCTCCCCTTGGACGTGACCAGGGGTCCTGGCTGGGCCCGTCGTCATCGGCGCCAGGTCGCCTCTCGTGCGTCCCGCCGGGGAGCTGGAGCGGACCCCACAGGAATCCGGCCTCCACGGCCCCTACGCTCGGCGCCAATGCGCCGCCGCGTCGAAGTCCGCTTCTATGCCGAGTTGAACGACTTCCTGCCACCGGACCGGCGGGGCCGGCCGCTCACGCTCGAGGTGGCCGCCGGCACCACTGTCAAGGACCTGGCGGAGTCGTTCGGGGTACCCCACACCGAGATCGAGGTGATCCTGGTGAACGGCGAGTCCGTGGACTTCGTCCACCAGGTGGGTGAGGGCGAGCACGTGAGCGTGTATCCGGTGTTCGAAGCGCTCGACGTGTCGCCGCTCGTGCGGCTGCGTCCGAGACCGCTGCGCGAGCCGCGGTTCGTACTCGACGTCCATCTCGGCCGGCTCGCCCGAATCTTACGACTCCTCGGCTTCGATTCCGTGTGGCGAAACGACATCACCGACCACGAGCTGGCGACGATCTCGGTGGACGAGAAGCGGATCCTCCTCACCAGGGATCGAGGCCTGTTGAAGCATGCCAAAGTCACACACGGCTATCTCGTGCGGGAGACCAACCACCGTCGCCAGGTCGTCGAGATCCTGCGCCGGTTCGACCTGTTCGGGGCCATCGCCCCGTTCGGCCGATGCCTCGAGTGCAACGGCGTGCTCGAACGCGTTGCGAAGGAGGACGTGGAACACCGCCTGCCGCCCCGGACACGGCGGGACCACAACGACTTCTCGACCTGCCCGGACTGCAGTCGGATCTACTGGCAGGGTTCGCATTATGACCGCCTGGCCGCCCTGGTGGAGGACATCCGCCGCGCCGGCACGACGCCGAGTCGCACCGAGCAATTCCCCCGTCCGCGCCGGTGACGGTGACGACCACCACGACTGCTTGAGAGCGATACCAACAAAGGCTTTATGGTTCGGCGACGGCGTCGTTACCAATGAGACGTTAGGGAAGATGATCAGCAACCTGAACTTGGGCGGAGTTGCCTTCAATGCTCAGCAAGTCAGGTGTGCCGCGATCCTCGGTCAGCCCGTGCGAGCGCCAAAGGAACTACGGCGGCGCGAACGTCCTGCTCGCAAAGGTTGCAGAGATGATGAAGCGGAACGCTGCAGAGATGATGAAATCGTCCGCGCGGGGTGAGGTAGCGGCTACTCGCGCTCGACGTGTAGTGATCCCACCGTCGGCGCCGCGCTGGCCGGGTCATCGGCCATGACCCGCCGAGTTGCAGAGGAGAGCTTGCGGCGGCCGTTGGCGTTCGGGAACGCTCGCACTTGAGCGCGCCGATCCGATACTCCGATGCGACGACAGACCATCTGGTGGCCGCCCGGAGCCTCCAGGACCAGCCCTGCGCCTTCGAGGCGAACCGCGACATCAGCTGTCAGGCCTGTGATCCTGGCGGCATCGGAGAACAGGTTCACGATGGCGGCCTCGGCCACCTCGAGCTCTCGTCCCGGGCTATGCGCGAGCCACCAGCCCCACAGCCGACGACCAAGGTCACGGACTGCAAGGCTGGTGCACATTTCCTCGGCGCGGTTCTGACGCCCTCGGCGCACTTCGCGGACAAGACGTCCCTGTTCGGCGGCGGCCATTGCATCGGCGCGGTGTTCCTTGGCGAGATCGACTAGCTGCACGGGACGCTGCCTAAGGTTCCGACCGCGAACGCGCCGACAACAAGGCGCTTTTTGAAACTCACCGTTTCCCCCTCAGAGAACCGAGGGTCGGAAATCGTCCCTGGTGCGGTAACGGTACACGTCGCCGTCGGGTCGCACTGGGATCTTGTACCCAGGAGGAAGCCGAGGTGCTCCGTCGTGCCCGCCTCCAAGGTCGGCGCCGAGCTGCTCTTCGCCGTCATCTCGACCGCCTACGAACGCACGAGCCTGATCGTGACCAGGTGCCTCATCAGCAGTCGTCAACGATGCCGCAGGGCTAGTCGAGGAGCGTGCCCAGCCTCCAGAAACGCCGGGCCAGCTCACAAACAGGCTCACACCCCGGTCGGAGTGGGGTCATCGCTCGTCGCACTCCCCTTCCGGGCAGGTTGGCGGGGTCAGAATCCGTCTCCACTACCTCATCAGGTCTTGAGCCAACTGAAAAGCGCTGCCGGCGAGCGCCGCCGCGCCTGCTTGCAAGAGAAGGCCACCTAACCCGCGAAGAGCGCCACCGACTACCTTCGGCTTGGGGCTTGGCGATTTGACTTGAGCCTCGATGGTTGCCAACTCGGCGTCGAACACGTCCCTGTCCTCGTCATCGACGGTTACCTCGTTCAGTTCGCGGGCTCGTCGAATATCAGTCAGGAGTGCCTCAACCTGGCGAAGCTCTTCCACTGACAAGACAACGGTCACTCTCGCAGTCTCGCGCTCTTCATCCTCGACCGACTCGATCCCGGCAGAACTTATGCCGATCTGTCCGCCAACAGCACGCCACTCCGCCAGATGATGATCAACGAGCCACTGGGCCACTTTGGCCTGCTCATTGACATTCTCGATGCCGACTGATTCGGCTACGACACGGAAGTCCAGCATCGATGTGCTCGGGGACTCCGTCGTGGCGTAGTACAGCGCGTGCAAGAACTGACGCCATAGCTGGCCCCGAACCGCAACGCTAGACACTTGTGCCTCCCTCGAAAGCCCATTTCCCTACTCATGTCACGCTGGCCGGAACTGACAGCCCACGCAGCTCTTGTCCGCCCCCTGTCGACTGCCGCTCCACCAGCACCACAGCGCACAGTCTCACCCGCTCTCACGAAACCCGAACCGTTAACGCCGTCAGCCTGAGTATCGGCGTCTGCCTAGCCGCGCTTGAGCGTGACGAATCAAGCGCTGGTCAATCACCTATGTTCCCCCTGACGCTGAAGCTCGGCTAGCCGCCTCCGAGTGGCGACAATAGGTCCGACAACAACTGCTCTGCCGTGATTTTGGTGCTAACCAGACTGGTTGGCCGAATCTGTGTCCAGCCGTCGTCGTCTTTGACCTAGCTCGTCGTTCGGCCAAGCTTGGTCGTCAAGTGGATTACGTAGCCGGTGTTCTTCACTGCGGACTCCTTGGCCCTTCCTTGCTGGCTTCTACGCGCTTCGCGAAGCGCCCTTGCCGACGGTCTGGTGATGCCACCTTGCGCCACGCTTCGTCCGATGCCCTGCTGCGGTGAGCACCGGGGCGATTTCGCGGAGGCTAGCCCAGTCAGGTTCCAGCATCGCCATCCGTGCCGATGACGAGGGAGGTACGGCGGTGGCAGAGCCGTTCTGGTGAGCTGTACGACCGGGCGAAGCTGCTGGTGGTCTGGGAAGGGCCCGAGATTCCCGCTGCTTCCGAGCCGGGTCATCTCCAGATCCGGCACTCTCAGTTCAATGGTGGTCGTGGCAACCAAGGGACACAGTTCACGCGCGAAGAGTGGTCAGTTTCACCGATTCGTAACGGAGTGCTGTGCTCCGTCGCAGAGTCCCTGTATTTCGCACATTTGCGCAATCCCCATTGACTAACTGGAGCATTCGCTCCATAGTGGTTGCGCCGTTGCGGGGAGGTCAGACCGGTCCGTTGGGGACGAACTTGACTCTGGTGCGAGGGGCTGCCGAGTTGTCCGGAAAGAGATTCCAGCACCGCAGGCCGGGGGACGCAGGCCGGCGTTTCATCGCAAGGCCGGGACTGAGCGTGCGGCAACGCCGGTGCCTCCTCGCGGCAGCCGACGCGCTGGCGTGGCCGGTCGGGCTGACGGTCGGAACCATTCTTCGCTACGACCTGTCGTTCCACATCCCGCGACCGCTCGGTCTAGCCGCCACCGCCGGCATCGCCGCCGTCGCTCAGATACTCATCGGTACGGCGCGCGGCCTCTACCGGGGACGCTGGCGGATCGCCAGCTTCGAGGGCGTCGGCGTACTTGCCAGCTGCTGTTTCTTCATCGCCGCCGGCCTGTCGGTGCTGAACCTGTTTGACGGCCACCTCGTGCCGGAGAGTGTGCCGATCATCGGTGGCACGGCGACGCTCATCCTCATGCTCTCTGGTCGCTACGCCGCGCGCCTTGTTCTCGAGCTGCACCGCCGGCCCCGCGGCGAGGCTTGCACGCGGCTGTTGGTCTTCGGAGCGGGTCAGGCCGCCGAAGAGGTCGTCGCGACCATGCTCCGCAATCCGGAGAGCCCGTACTTGCCCGTGGCGCTGCTGGACGATGACCCCGCGAAGCGCCGTCTGTCGATCATGGGCGTTCCCGTCGTGGGTGACCGCCGGGACATGGCATCGGCGGCCAAGCGCTTCGAAGCCGACACCTTGCTCATTGCGATCCGCTCGGGGCCGAACACCCTCCACCGTGAGTTGTCCGACCTCGCGACCGAGGCGGGTCTGACAGTGAAGGTGCTGCCGTCACTCCGCGAGGTAATCGAGGGATCGGCGAAGCCGTCGGACATTCGCCAGCTCACCTTGCAGGACCTTCTTGGAAGGAGAGAAATCCGCACTGATGTCTCGGCCGCGGCCAGCTACGTCACCGGCCGGCGAGTGCTCGTCACCGGCGCCGGTGGCTCCATCGGCTCGGAGCTCTGTCGGCAGATTCACCGCTCCCAGCCCGCCGAGTTGATCATGCTCGACCGCGACGAGACGGCGTTGCACGCGTTGCAGCTGTCCATCGAGGGTCGAGCTCTCCTCGATTCTCCAAGTCTCGTCCTCCTCGACATCCGCGACCGCACCGGGATCGAGTCGTTGTTCGTCGAGCGACGGCCTGAGGTCGTCTTCCACGCCGCCGCGTTGAAGCATCTCCCGATGCTCGAACTCCACCCGGGCGAAGCGGTCAAGACAAACGTCTTGGGAACGCTCAATGTGCTCGAGGCGTCGCTGCGTCACGGCGTCGAGCGCTTCGTCAACATCTCGACGGACAAGGCGGTCGATCCCTGCTCCGTGCTGGGCTACTCGAAGCGGATCTGCGAGCGCCTCACGGCGGCAGCTGGAGCCTCCTCTGCCGATGGTACCTACCTCAGCGTGCGCTTCGGTAACGTGCTCGGGAGCCGTGGCTCCGTCTTTCACACGTTCACGGCCCAGATCGCCTGCAAAGGGCCGGTCACCGTCACGGACCCCGAGGTGCGCCGGTACTTCATGACCATCGAGGAAGCGATTCAACTCGTGATCCACGCCGGGGCGTTGGGCGCTTCGGGCGAGGCCCTTGTGCTCGACATGGGCGAACCGGTGCTCGTCGCCGAAATGGCTCGGCGCATGATCGCCGAGGCTGACCAGGCGATTGACATCGTCTATACGGGGCTTCGGCAAGGGGAGAAACTGAACGAGGTGTTGTTCAGCGAAGAAGAGCAGGACTGGCGGCCTTACCACGCGCTGATCTCGCACGTCGTGGTGCCACCGCTTCATCCCGGACGCATCGGTTCGCTCGATCCGTTCGCGCCCCCGGATGTCCTCGTGCCACAGATTCGACAGCTCTGCCGTTCGAGCGGTCTCCGCACTGGCGACTGGCCAGATGTGCTCGACGTCGCCCGAGTGGCGTTCGAAGACGTCGCCGCGCGTCTCACGCAACGACTGCCGGGCACCGGTCCGCTTCGAACCGCCACGAGCACTGGCGACAGCTACCACGCCCGACATTGCAGTCAGCATCGCCGCGGTAGCGACCGTAACGCGGTCGACTCCTGCCCCGCGTGCTCACCTGCCCCGCCGGTGACCGGGTCTTCGATATTCACTGTCACCCCTGCCACAACCGGATTGGCCTCCGATTAACCTCAATCCAGCTCGACGAGGAACGTGACGATGACAGTGACCGCCAGCCACTCGGCGACATTTCCCGAAGAAGGATCGCAAGCTCCGCCCAACGTCGCACCCGACGAGATCGAGGCCGGCTTCGCACCATCTCCCCGCGGTGCAGTCGTCTCCACACGGTTGGACGAGGACTTGTTGATCGTCGACAGCAGCACCGGACGGATCCATGTGCTCAACTCAACCGCCGCGCTCGTGTGGGAGTGCTTCGACGGCGAAGTCACTCTTGACGAACTCGCCGCCGATCTGGCCGAAGCCTTCCACGCCCCACTCGAGGCGGTGAGAGCCGACACCGTCGAGATGACGCGCGAGCTTGGTCGACTCGGACTTCTCGCCGGGGTCTCTCCCCCCCTGGCGGAGGCGTCGCCGATGGCGGGCGTGTTAGGGGTGGGCGACGAGGTGGACTCGTTTCCGGTGATCGCCTCCGACGGCAGCGACGGGTTACTCCCGCCCCCGGGCAGACAGGCGGCGCTGCTCGTGAACTGGAGTCCCTTCTGCGGTTACTGCGCCAAGATCGGAGCCGATCTCGCGCGGTGCCGACCTGCTCTCGACGAACGAGGTATCGCCTTGGTGCTGCTCACCGTGGGCACGGCCGACGACAACGATCTCACGCTCGCGCCGCACGGGTTGAGCGACGCGGCGTTCTACCGCCGCGAGCCTGACGACTCCGATACAGGGGCGCCTCGCGACCCCTTCGGCTCGCTCGGAACCCCGGCGGCGTACCTCCTCGACTCGGAAGGTCGCGTGAGGGAGCCACTCGCATATGGCTCGGTGGAAGTCCCGGCGCTCGCCCGCGAGACGGCGGGGCTGCCTCCGGTGACAGTCGACGAAACGGTCGGCTCGGCGGGAGGCGGTGATGGGGACGAGTCAAGCGGCTCTCCCCGAAAGAGCCTCCCTGCTGCGAGCGGTGTGTGCGGACCGGCGGCCGGACAGGCAGGCAAGAAGCCACGGCAGTGGGGCGTCACCTCTGCCTATGCGATCGGCGAGTTCCATGTCGGCATCCGTACCGACTCACTTGGAACGGACGATCTCCTCGCCCGGGCCTTCGCCTCCTACAGGCTCGCGGATTCCACGCCCGCTCCCGACAACTTTTCCGTCGTGCTCGGAGAGGACTCTGGAACCGGGACCAAGGCCCTCAGCCTCCTCCTCGCGGCAGACACCACCGTGTTGCGGAGCCGGTCGCCGCGTCGGATACTTCGAGCTCTCAGCGCACGCCTCTCGGCCCTGCTCGAGGGAGATTCCGAGGGTCTGCTCCGGACCACGAACGTGGCCGTCCTCGTCGGGGATCAGGCAGTGCTGCTCCCGCCGATCGCCTGGTACTGGATGGACTACCTCCAGGCAAGGCTCGCTCGGCTCGGTGTGCGACTGAGCGACGAGCCTCACGCCCTCGTCGATCCTGACAAGTGCGAGCTCGTCATTCCTGAGCCGCGGATCGAGATCGCTCCGGAGGTGCTGGCCAAGCTCGGCACACCCTCACCGTCGCGCAGTGAGCTCCCACCGCTGGAGCCTGGACGCTACCCGCTCGGCGTGTGGACCTTCGAAGAAGAGCCGTCGAGGCATTCGGCCGCGCCGACCCTGGCGAACGCGGTCGCAGAAGTCCTTCCTGCCGTGAGCGGCTCCCCCGAGCTGCTCGGAGAGCTGATCGCCGCCGTTGTGCGAATCCTCGAGAAGACCCGGGCCGTCGCCCTGCGGTCGAGCTCGCAACAAGAGCTGACGAGGAGCATCGAGGACCGACTGCTCGGGTGAACACATGACCGCGTTTCGTGATAGTCGAGCCATCGTTTCGGCCCGTGAGCGCGCCAGCGCAGCGTTTTTCGCGACGCCGCCCTCGCTTGCCGGGGCGCGGCCCGAGCTCGACCTGGACCGGTGGCCGAGCTTCGCGAGCGGTGCCGGGCTGCCCCAGCGACGGTGAACATCCCATCCGCCACCTGGATCGGCCTCATCGTGGGGCTGTTCCTCCTGGTGTTCGTTGTCCCGGCCGTCGCGCGATCGGTCGCCCGCCTGGATCAGGACGCGAGAACCTTCCGCCTCGTCATGGCCTCAGGCGCGCTAAAGCTCGCGGCGGCGCCCCTGTGGATCTACGTGAACGACCACTACTACAGCGGCGTTGCCGACGCGTACGGCTACAGCAGGGTCGGCGCCCAGGTGGCCGCCCAGATCCGCAACGGCGACTTCTCCTTCCACGTGGGGCGGCTCATCGGCGACGGCGCCACCTCGATCATCACGGGGATCGTCTACACCGTCATCGGCTCCAACATCCTGGGCGGCTTCTTCGTCTTCGCGTTCTTGGGGTTCGTGAGCCTCGTGTTGTTCTACCGAGCTTTCCGCGTGGCGTTGCCGGAGGGGGATCACCGGCGCTATGCCAAACTGGTCTTCTTCTTCCCGTCGCTCCTCTTCTGGACCTCCGCCATAGGAAAAGACGCGCTTATCTCCCTCGGGCTCGGTCTGGGCGCGCTCGGCGCTGCGAGGATCCTCGCCCGAGCACGGGGCGGCTTCGTGCTCCTGGGGATTGGCCTTTGCCTGACGGCCCTGATCCGACCTCACATCGCCCTGATCCTCTTCGCAGCGCTTGCCGTCGCCTACCTGGTCAGCAAGTCCAAGACAGCATCTCCGCTCAACCCGCTGGCGAAGCTGCTCGGCGCGGTGGTCCTCGTCGTGGGCGGCCTCGTCCTGGCCAAGGTGACAGCGCACTTCTTCGGGCTCCAAAGCCTCAGCGTGAGCTCGATTCAGCAGGTGCTCAACACGAACGCGAGCAACACAGGCGCCGGGGCCGGAACGCAGGGCTCGAGAGTCGCCGCGTCGGTCTCGCTGTCTCCGGCCAGCCTCCCCAAGGACATCTATTACGTCCTCATCCGGCCTTTGCCCTTCCAGGCCCATGGCCTGACGCAGCTCGCGAGCTCGCTCGAGAACGCGTTCCTCGTGGTCCTCCTCATCGCTTCTTGGCGGCGGCTCGCCTCCGCGTTCACGGCCATGCGACGGCACCCCTACCTTCTTCTCGCGGTGCTCTATTCGCTGGTGTGGATCATCCTGTTCGCGAGCCTGGGGAACCTCGGGCTGCTCGTAAGAGAACAGACGTCACTGCTGCCGCTGCTGTTGGTCCTCGTGAGCTGGCCGGCGGCGACCAGGGCGCGGGAGACCTCGCTGAGCACCCCCGAAGACGGCGCTGGTCGTCAACCGCTTCGCGGCGCCGAGAGCACGTCTCATAGTTTGGACCTCTTGGGGGGTCAGTGACGATGAACGCCACTGCAAAGCGGGGCCGGCGTCGACAAGGGCCCACGGGAAGACACCGCGAGCACTGATGGCGTCGAGCTCCAATGCCGTGAGTCAGGCACCTTCCGGTCGAAAACGAGGCTGCCGGGTGGTCACGACCGCGCTGACGGCGCGAGTGCTGTTGGCGAACCAACTGCGATCCTTGAACGACGTGGACTGGACCGTGGTGAGCGGTGACCCCTACGACGATCCCCCCGCCGGCGTGGTGGTGGAGGTCGTCCCTGTCCGCCGGGAGTTCGCCTTCTCCGATTTCCGTTTCTTCGTCCGTTTGTGGCGGTACCTGCGTCGCCAGCGCTTCGACTTCGTGCAGACCCACACGCCCAAGGCATCGTTTCTCGGCCTGCCCGCCGCCCGACTGGCGGGCAGCCCTGCCATCTACACCATTCACGGAGCGCTCTACTTCGAGGGCAACAGCCGAATGGCGAATGTCCTGGGCTGGTGCTTCGAGCGCTGGTGCTGCACCTGGGCGGACCGGGTACTGGTCCAGAGCCGAGAGGACGAGCACCTGCTACCGGCGACGCGGATCTGCCCACGTCGCAAGCTGAGCTACATAGGCAACGGGATCGTGATGGATCGATTCCTCGCCTCGGTGCCGCCGGTGCTGCATTCGGACCGCCTCGTCGTCATGATGGTCAGCCGATTGGTGTTCGAAAAGGGGTGCGCCGACTTCCTCCGCATCGCCGCGTCGTTGGCCGGTCGGGCCGAGTTCGTGCATGTGGGCCCGTTCGAGCACGACCAGAGCGACGCCCTCTCCAAAGAGGAGGTGGCCGCGGCCACCGACGCCGGAGTGGTCACCTTCGTCGGCGCCGTCGAGGACGTCCGCCCCTACCTGGCCTCCGCGACCGTGGTCGTCCTCCCTTCGTATCGGGAGGGCATCCCCCGTGTGGCCATGGAGGCCGCGGCCATGGGGCGACCGGTCGCCGCCTACGACATCCGTGGGGTGCGCGAGGTCATCGATCGGCAACTGGGCCTTCTGGCTCCCCGTGGCGACCAGCTGGCCCTCACCGGCATCATCGAGGAGCTGTTGAAGGACCCCAACCGGTGCTCGGAGCTCGGAGACCGTTGCCGCCAGTGGGTGGTCCCCCGCTTCTCCGAGGACCAGGTGGTTGCCCGACTTCGCGCCGCCTACGCCGATCTGGCCAGGCACGCGGCGTGACAACGGAGGTCTGCCTCACCGTCGATGTCGAGGACTGGTACGACGGAATGGCCGTCCTCGGTGAGCCGATCGCTCGTCCTAAGGATGCACGCAGCGGGCTGTCGGGTCTGGCGTTGCTGCTCGGATCGGGCCGGGACAAGTCCACGGTGACTCTGTTCGTCGTGGGCAACTACGCCGCTAGCGTGCGCCCCGAACTTGCCGATCTTGTCGCCAGCGGTCACGAGATCGCCAGCCACGGGCCCGAGCACGGCCGACTGCCCGAGAACCCGGCGGCGCTGCTCGAGTGGTTGCGACAGGGGCGTGCCATGGTGGAGGATCTGGTGCAAGTGCCGGTTCGGGGCTTCCGGTCGCCTCGCTTCGACGTCCCCCAGACGCTTGGCCTCGCCCGCTATCGGGACCTCTTGGCCGAGGCGGGCTTTCAATACGTCTCCGACACCAGCCGTCTCGGCGAGGGGTCACCGGTCCAAGAGCTGCCCGTGCTGACCCTGCACCGCTTCCCGATCGGAGGAGGCAGCTATCAGCGCCTGCTCCCCAGCGCCGCCATCTCCGCTGCCCTCGGTTCGAGCAGCGGACCGGCGGTGCTCTATTACCATTCCTACGATTTCGGCGCAACGCTTCCGAGCACGGGATCCATCCGCTCGATGGCCATGGCCAAGCAACTCGTGGGACGGGGGAGGATCGCCGGAGTGTTCTCCCAGATTCTCAGCCGGTACGGCAGTAAGGCATGCAGTCATGTCGAGCGGTGACTTCCAGACCTACTTCCATACTCGGGCGAACCGCTTCGCCGCTTTCTACTCGAGCGAGCCGGTGGCCAGGGTGCTCGGCCGGGGCCCCCTCTTCGATCGGCTGCGGCTAGCCGTCGACACCACGGTGGCGTTGGGGGCCAAGCGGGTCCTCGACGTCGGATGCGGAAGCGGTCCCCTGTTCGCCCCCCTGGCCGCAGCGGGGATCCACGTCACCGGCATCGATCCGGCGGAGGCAATGATCGCGCTCGCCCGTCAGCAGGCGGCCGTTTGCCCGGGGCTTGTCGAGGTCGAACAGCGGGGATGGGAGCAGCTCACCGAAGTCGACACTTACGACGTCGCCGTCGCCCTGGGCGTCTTCGACTACATCGCTGAGCCTGCCGAGCTCTTGGGACGCATGGGGCGGGCTGCTGGCCATGTCGTCGCCTCGTTTCCTTCTCCCGGCTTGAGGTTGAGCCTCCGCAAGCTCCGTTACGGTGCCCATGGGGTAGGGGTGCATGGCTACGCCGCCCTTGGTTTCGGCCGCTTGGCCTCCGATTCCGGCATGGAAGTGGTCGACGTGGTCCCCCTCGGGCGGGCCGGATACTTCGTCCACTTTCGCCGCCGGACGGGAGCACGAGGAATGACCGGCAGGGACGCTCGCTTCGAGCCCGCGCTTGTCGGAAGCGTCGAGACGGGAAAAGCCGCTTCGAGGTCTGCAACGTGTTCCGAGCACGGGACGAGGCGGCGGCTCGTCTTGCACGTGCTGCCGTGCGACATCGCCCGAGGCGCTCAGGTCTTCGCCCGCGACCTGCGCGCCCTGCTCGACGGCGGCTGCGACGACCACCGCATCCTGACGCTTTTCCGCGCCCCGCCGGCGGTGCTGCAAGCCGACTCCTCCCTCGAGGTCCCTATGGGAGGACTCCGCTCCCTCGGCTTTGATCCCCGTGTCGTCGTCCGGCTCCGAAGGGTTCTCGACACGCTCCGACCCGATGTCGTCGTCGCCCACGGCGGCGAGCCCCTCAAGTACCTCGTTTGGGCGAACCGAGGCGACACACCCCTCGTGTACTTCGCGATCGGGACTACGACCGAAGCGGCCCGACACGGGGCGCGCCGGGTCCTCTACCGTGTGCTGCTGTCGCGGGCAGATGCTGTGGCGGGCGTCTCGGTCGAGACTCTCGAGGAGGCGGAACGTGTCTTCGGCGTCCCGCCGACCCGAACCGTCCTCCTGCCGAACGGGCGGGACCCCCAGCTGTTTCGACCGCGAGAGGAGGTGGCTCACGGCGCAGACGCCGTCAGCCTCGTGTTCGTAGGTCACCTGACTACCACGAAGCGTCCTTTCCGTTTCCTCGCCGCCGTGGACGAGCTGCGCAGACGCGGCCTCGGCGTCCGAGGCGTCGTGGTGGGTGACGGGCCCCTCGAGAACGAGGTGCGAGGAGCGGCCTCTCTCTCCGGCTGCGTAGAGGTGCTCGGTCGGCGCGACGACGTTCCCGCCCTGCTCCGAGCGGCCGACGTCTTTGTGTTCACCTCCGTCCCCGAGAGCGAGGGCATGCCGGGGGTGCTGATCGAGGCTGCCCTCTCCGGCCTGCCGACGGTCGCCACCGCGGTTCCCGGTGCTTCGACAGTCATCGCGGACGGCGTCAGCGGTTTCGTCGTCGCGCCCGAGGATGACGAGGCGCTCCTCGATGCACTCGAACAGCTCGTCACCAACGACGAGCTACGCCACGCTATGGGTGCGGTGGCGCGCGAGCGGACCGTGGCGGCGTTCAGTCTCGAGGAGAGCGCTCGGAGCTGGCAAGCCTTCCTCGACCGCATCGCGCCGCACGACCGCGCCCTAAGGACGGCGGGATAGCCGGCGCCCGGTTCGGAGCACTTGGACGAGGGAGGAACGACAGGGGAGCTCCTGCGGTGAGCAAGCCTGGAGTCGGAGCGACCCCCGCCGCTCGTCATCGCCGTGCTACTTGCGCAACCATGGGCGGCCGAGCTTCCACCGACCGGGGGGCGGCGCGTGTGCTGAGCGCGCAGGCGAGCACGACCGCAACGACGAGCGACACGGCTGAGATCTCACCGGCTACGAGGGGACTTCTTCCCGCTGCCGCGATGCGCGTGCAGGCGGCGGCAAGGCCCAGCTGCACGAGACCCACGAGGACGGGCGCCCACCACCGTTGAGGAAGCCGCTCGAGCACGCTCCGTCGGCGGCGCAGCAACAGATGGGCGACCGGCTCGATGACAAATAGCCCGAGGCACGCAGTGCCAGCGACCACGGCGCTCGGCAAACCGAGACCGCCGACCGCGGCCGCCCCCGCCAAGAGCCCGGAGGCGGCAGCCGCGCCGGAGCCACCGACTCCGGCGAGCGCAACCGGCCACCCGAGCAGCGCCACCGGCAGGGCCGCGCCTACTAACAGCAGTGCGAAATCGGGATTCGGGACGGATTCGTAGAGTCCCACCATCGTCACAGCAAGAAGCACCGGACCGAGCCCGGACCGCTCGTTGCGGCGGTCGAGGTCCGCCACGAGCCCAGCCCCGACGACGGTGACAAAGGCGACGAACACTCTCGCCCATCCGGGATCGGGCAGTGCCGACCGCTCGGCGAGCACGACCGCCCCGGGCACGGCGAGGAGCATGCGAGGGAGTAGTGGCCATCTCGCCAGGTCCGCGATCAACCCGCCGCCGGCGAGGAGCGCCACCGAAACGGCGAGCCCGACCACGAGGTGGCCGGTGCGTTCGTAGCCGGCGAGCGCCGCCGCCGCGAACAACAGCCCGGCGAGGGCTATCGGTCTCGGTGCGCGGCTATGTAGACGACGTCGACGAGCAAGGCGCCGGGCGAGGCCGAACACAAGGCCGACGCCGAGGGCGACCAGCGCGAAACGGAACGGTTCGGTGAACTCTGGGATCGTGAGCGCCCGCAGGTCGCAGCCGAGCTTTCCGCTGCACGGCGGCCGTTGGTGGAGGAAGAGGTGAGGATCGAGTGACCCCATAATCGCGGGATCAATGTGCACAGGACCCTCCCCGCTCAGCGAACGAGCCGAAACTCTATAGGCCCTCGCCGGAACACACTCGTACGCGCCTGTGAGATGCTCCAGCCATGTGCGGATTCGCCGGCCTTCTCGACCCGGCTGGGGCCCGCGGCGCCGACGAGCTGACGGCCCTGGCAAGAACGATGGCGGACACGCTCGTCCATCGCGGCCCCGACGACGGCGGTGCCTGGGCCGATCCAGAAGCGGGTATCGGCCTCGGTTGTCGACGACTTGCGGTGATCGACCTGTCCGCCGAGGGACATCAGCCCATGGTCTCTGCAAGCGGGCGGTTCGTGGTCGCTTACAACGGCGAGATCTACAACTTCGCCACCCTCCGGGCCCGCCTCGAGTCAGCTGGAGCCCAATTCAGGGGTCACTCCGACACCGAGGTGCTGCTCTCGGCGATCGAGAGGTGGGGCTTCGCCAAGACGCTGCAGGAGCTGAATGGGATGTTCGCGTTCGCCCTCTGGGATCGGGCCGATCACAGCCTCCACCTCGTCCGCGATCGCCTCGGCGAGAAACCCCTCTACTTTGGCTGGGTCGGCCGGGCGCTCCTCTTCGCTTCGGAGCTGAAGGCACTGCGGGCCTTCCCGGCCTTTCGGGCGACGATCGACCGCCGGACGTTGGCTCGCTACTTCGGCCTCGGCTGTGTGCCAGCGCCTTACACGATCTACGAAGGCATCCGCCAGCTGATGCCGGGCACCGCGCTGGCTATCGGAAGGGACGCTCACGAACGGCGTTTCGCCGCTCCCGAGCCGTACTGGTCAGCCTTCGGGGTCGCTGCCGCGGGCACCTCGCATCCCTTCGGTGGTCGTCCCGTCGAGGTCGCCGACCGGCTCGAGGACCTCCTCGGCGATGCCGTCGCGATGCGGCTCCAGGCCGACGTCCCGGTCGGCGCCTTCCTCTCGGGCGGCATCGACTCCTCGACGATCGTCGCTCTCATGCGGGCCCGCTCAACGGGCACCGTCCGATCGTTCACGATTGGGTTCGAGGACCTCGCCTACGATGAGTCGGCCCACGCGGCCGCGGTCGCCCGCCATCTCGGTACCGATCACACCGAGCTCCGCTTGACCGCCAAGGATGCCCGAGACGTCATCCCAATGCTGCCCGAGCTCTATGACGACCCCTTCGCCGACGCTTCGCAGATCCCCACCTACCTCGTGAGCCGACTCGCACGTGAGCACGTGACCGTGTCCCTGTCTGGTGACGGGGGGGACGAGCTCTTCGGCGGCTACAACCGGCATGCATGGGGCGGGCCGATCTGGAAAGCGGCGAGTCGGTTCCCCGTGCCGTTGCGAGGAGCCGCGGCCGCCTTGCTGGCGGTGCCCTCCCCGTCCCGGTGGGATGCCTTCTTCGAGCGATGGGGGGCGCTACTGCCCCCTCGCGCCAGGGTGCGGATCCCCGGCTTGAAGATACAAAAGCTCGCCGCCGTACTGCCGGCGCGCAGCCCTGAGGACCTCTACCGGATCCTCGCCTCCACCTGGCAGCACCCTGCAGGGCTCGTGCGCGGGCTCGGCGTCCTCGAGGACTCCTCCGGCTCTGGCCGGGCGATTCCGCCTGAGATCGAGGACTTCGGCGCACGGATGATGTTTCTGGACCTCGTTACCTACCTACCGGACGACATCCTCGTGAAGCTCGACCGCGCCTCTATGGGGGTGAGCCTCGAGAGCCGGGTGCCGATCCTCGACCACCGCGTGGTCGAGTTCGCATGGCAGATCCCCGTAGCACTCAAGATCAGGAACCGGACCGGGAAGTGGATCCTGCGAGAGGTGCTCCGGCGCTATGTTCCCGACGAGCTCGTCGATCGCCCCAAGGCCGGTTTCGGGCTCCCCCTTGGCGCGTGGTTGCGTGGGCCACTCCGGTCCTGGGCCGAGGCGCTGCTCGCGCCCGATCGGATCGAAGCTGAAGGCTACCTCGACGCCCGGCTCGTGAATGACTGCTGGAGTCAGCACCTCAGTGGTGGGCGGGACCTCGAGTACCAACTCTGGGCCGTCCTCATGTTCCAGGCGTGGCTGGAGGCCTATCCCTCCTGAGCAGCCGAGGCGGATCGGGCGCCGGTGTTGAGCAAGGCATCGTAGATCTCCTCGAGTCGCGCCGAGGCTCGCCGGATGTCGAAGTTGGACCCGATGGCCCGCGCCGCTTCGGCCATCTGCAAACGGCGGGGCGGGTCGACAATGAGAGCGCGCAACGCGTCGGCAAGTGCGACCGAGTCCCCCGGGGGGACGACAAGACCGCCGCCGCCCTTACCGACGGTGTCTGGCACGTCGCCGACAGCTGTCGACACGACCGGAACGCCGGCGGCAAGCGCCTCCATCACCGCAACGGGGAACGCCTCGTGATGAGAAGCAAGGACGAAGATGTCCGAGCCCGCCACGATGCGCCTAGCATCGCTCCGAAAGCCGGTCATGAGGAACCGGCTCCCAAGACCAAGCTCGTCTCGCTCCCGACGAACGTCTTCAGCGAGGGGACCGTGGCCTACGGCAACGAAACGCACGGGCAGCCCGTCGCTGACGAGCTGGCTCGCGGCCTCAAGGAGCACCTCATAGCCCTTCTCCTTGCGCATGTTGGCGATCGTCGCAACGAGCACCTCGCCGGGCAGGATCCCGAGCTCCGACCGCACCTCACTCCGGGCGAGTGGCCCATCGTTCAGCTCGTCAAGGGGCAGACCGTGCACGAGCACCTCGGTGCGGGACCGAAGCGGGCGGGGAAGGGCGGCCCATGCCGACCGAGACACGGCGATGTCGGCATCGTCGAGGCGGTAGGTGGCCCGGTCCAGTGCTCGTACAACCGGCGTGGTGTGCTGCCAGGTGCTGTGCTGGGTGTGCACGATCCGCGGCCGTCTGCTTCTCGGGATCGACCGGACCACGAGACGTCCAAGAGCCGCCGTGTACGGCAGATGCAAGTGTACGAGGTCGACCTGTTCCCCGATGAGGAGAGCACGCAGCCTCAAGAGCCATCGCAGGTCGTAGTGGCTCGAGACCCCGAGGCAGTGCACCGCCACTCCAGCCGAGGCGAGCTCCTCGGTGAGATGTTCCGATGAGCCGATGAGCACGTAGGCAACGTGGTATTTGAACCGTTCGCGATCGCCGGCTGCCGTGAGCGAGAGCAACAGACGCTCTGCGCCGCCCATTTCCAACCCCTTGATGAGGTGCAGCACCCGCCGACGCCTCGTCGCGGGCACGCCCATGAGGGGCCGTGACGAGTTGCTCACTCAGCAAGAATACTTGCAGTCCGCGCTCGGCGAACTTGGCGAGGGTGGAGGTGGATAACTTCGAAGCGCTCCTTCGCGGGAAGGGCTGGAGGCTCGCGTTCGACGAGAGAAGGCAAAGGGCGCTCTCCGCCACCTATCACGAGGACCTTGATCAGGTACGACACCTGAACCTGCCGGTCGCCGGAATGGTCTCCGGCAAGGACGGCGGCGCGTACACAACAGGCGCAATACGAATTCGCGACGTACGAATCTTCACTCGATTGCCGTACTAAGTCGAGGAGCAGCTCAGTTATCGTGATTCACAGCAGGTAGGTGTCGTCAGTACCGGGTAGCGGGAGAGGAGATCCGTCGTGGAAGGGGACTTGGAGAACGTGGAGACGTCGCTTCGTTCGCGGGCGATCTCGAGACGCACGCTGATCAAGGCTGGGGCGATCGTCGGTGGCACCGTTTGGGCCGCTCCGGTGATCGACAGCTTCGTGAGTCCAGCGTTCGCGTCGGGTTCCAGCCAGTACGGTTGCTGTGCCTGCTACAACGCAGATGGAGTGCTGATCTCCGGCGCGGCCGACGGCCTTACCGCAGCCTCCTGCGCAGCGTTCTGCAAAAGCACGGTCACTGGCAGCGGCACCTACGTGTTGTTCAACTCTCCCAGCAGCTCGTTCACCTACAATCAACCACCCCCCACTCCGCCGAACCTGCCTGCCTGCTCGTCGGGCAGCACGCAGCTCAGCATTACCTCGGGGACGGAAAATGTCTGCCCGTCCTCCCTCCCTGCCGGTTTCACCTGCTCAACTGGCACGTTTACTTGAACGAGCGGCCTAGGGGCGCATCGGGAGAAGAACTCTCGCCTTGGCTTCGGCGGGTGACGGGGTTGCCATGGAACACCGGCCGCGGCCGGCCCTCGTCCGACTGACAAGCGGGCATCTGCAAGCAAGCGGGCATCTGCAAGACTTCGCTGATGGTTGATGGCTGTGGCCTCGGTGCCGACGCGCCGACCGAGGCTCTCTATCGGATGCACTCGCACCTGTTTCGCCTGCGCTGCGAGATTCCGGGCGTAGGAGCGCTTATCGACCGCTTCCTGGCACCCTTTCGGGTCGAGCCAAATACAGACCACCCGACCATCCCAAAGTACGTCTTAGGCTCGCGCCCGGACGGCCTTGTCAATCTCTGGCTTGACGGCACCGAAATCCTGCCAGGAACCTCGCTGGAGTCGGTGGTCGACCACCTGCTCTGGGAGGTCAGTCGCTCCGGCATCGACTCCGCCGTCGACCTGCTCGCCGTCCACGCCGGCGCTGTCTCGTGGGGCGACGCGGGAGCCGTGCTCCCCGGCGCTTCGGGCTCCGGGAAGTCGACGATGGTAGCCGCGCTGGTCGAGGCCGGCTGCGAATACCTCAGCGACGAGGCGGCGCTAATCGACCTCGGCTCGGGCCTCATCCGCCCGTACCCGCGCGCTCTGTGGATGTCGGAGACCTCGATCGACCTGCTGGGGAGGCTGCGCGAGCGCCTGCCGCGAGAACTCGCGGCCCCGAACCGGTGGGAGCGCCACGTGCCACCGGATGCCCTCCGTCCCTCGGCGATTGGCGGATCGTGTGAGCTGCGCTGTGTCATCGTGCCCGAGCACGTGCCGGGCGCCATGACGATCCTCGAGCCGATACGGCGGAGCGAAGCGGTGCTCGCCCTGATGACCAACGCCTTCAACTTAGCCGAGTTCAAGGGTGCCGCTCTCGTCGCGCTCGCGGCGATCGCCCAGCACATCAGCGCCTACCGTCTGCGCATGGGAGAGCTCTCGGCGGCAGTGGACCTCGTAATGGAGGCCCTCGCCGAGGTGAGCGACAACGGATCACTCAGCGGGACGAGGTAGGTTCTCGGGGCTCATTCTTGTCCGGCAAGTCCTCCGCGCACTCGGCGGCGACGTGCTCGAGCAAACCGCGCTGGTCGAGCTCGCGCACGAGCGCGACGAGGTCGGCGAGGACCTCTTCGACACCGACCCCGAATGCCTCGGCGAGATCGGCCGAGAGCTCGTCAAGGCGACTCTCGCCGTCGAGCAGTCCCCACACGATCGCGCCTGTCGGGTTGAGCAGGTGGGTAGTTTCCTGCAGCTCGTCGTAGACGACGGCGTCACCGTCGATCTCGACGGTGACCACCTCCCGCCGCGGGTGCGCGACGAAGTCGGGCCCGATCTGGTCCACCCGCCCGTGCGGGGCCTCGTCTGTCATCGCTCGTCCGGCGTCGTTGGCGAGGGCCGGTGAGAACGGGGCCTGCGACCGACACGCAGTGTCCGCGCGGCGACGCGCCACCGCGAGGCGTGGCCACGGTATCGGAGCGCGACGAAGTCACGCTTCGGGAATGCCAGCGCCGTCACGTAGCGTGCCTTGTCCGACGGACGCCGGATGACCCTTACCGCCGCGAGGCACAGTCCCACGTAGGAGCGCCCAGGCGAGAGATAGACGCCGAGCGCCTTGATTTCCCTCGAGGGAGGGCTCAGTGACCTGACGCGGGTCGCCACTTCGGCCGCCGGATTCAGGCCGAAGGTCTCCCAGGCCAGCTCGACGGCGTGCAGCAGCACGGCCTCGGCCCGCCACGACCGCGCATGGCTGATCACCCGGTCGAGATCGAGATTCCCCCGAAGGCTCATCTGGGCGATGTCGCGAAGCGGCACCAACCGCGGTGGCCGATCGCCGAGTACCGCATGGAAGCAAGCGTGCAGGAAGCGCTCCTCGGCAGGAAGCGCCTGAACCTCCACGCCGCCGAGTCGAAACACCTCGCAGTCCGCCCAGAGCTCCTCTAGACGCACCGTGAGCCCGAACGGCCCGAGCGCGAGCGTCCGGTGCAGGTCGAGCTCGGTGCCGCCATCTTCGGGGCGCCTGAGCACCATGCCCTTCACGAAGCGGCGTTCGAAGCCGGGTCGCGGCTCGGCAAACTGACGCTCCCACCCCGCTTCGCGAAGGACCTGGATCGCATCGTCCCACTCCTCGGCTCGGACGAGCAGGTCGACGTCGGCGAAGGACCGCAACGCCGGGTCCGAGTAGTCGAGGTGTGCGACGCCGGCGCCCTTCAGAACACGGTGATCGAGGCCGGAGTCCCGCAGCACCCCGACGAGCCGGATGAGCTCTCGCTCACGGACGAGATCACCACAGAGCGCCGCCACGTGCGCCTCGTGGACCTCAGCCGCCTGGTCGCCAGTAGTAGCCAGGGCGGCGTCGGCAACGGCGCAGGCAAGCAGGCCGAGCATGCGCTCCTGGCGCGCTATTCCAAGCAGCGCGCTCCATTCGCCCGGACCGAGGGGCTGGCCCGCCAGCGATCCGGCTGCATTCTGAGCGTCCGAGCCACCCAGCCCGTAGGCGGCAATTCTTCGGGCGAGCAACGTCGTCGCAGGGACCTCGAGCGTTACCGGCAAGGCAGTGGCGAGATTCATGGCGAACGCTCGATCGCCCCCGCGCTCTGCAACCCTTCGAGGACCGGTGCCAGGTCTACCTCGATCTCAGATGCCTCCACCTCGTAGATCGCTGCCAGCTCCGCGGCGAGCTCCGACAACGTGATCGGATCGGCGAGCAGCTCCCAGAGCAGAGCTGCCGACCCCGACACGACAAGAGGGGTCTGGTCTTCGTCGCCCTCGGGCAAGAGGATGAGGGTATCGCGGGCATTTCGCGAGAGCGTTCCAGCCGCGCGCACCCACCGGCACCCGGAAAGCGCCTCGGAAACGACACAGTCGCTCGAGTCGTCGGGCCCGTCACTCATCGCTCGCGGCGGGCACAATCAGCAAGAGCGGGCTCATGACGTTGCGGTCGGAATCCGAGCGCTCGAGCCGCTCTCGCCGGCAGCAGAGACAAGATTGCGGGCACTGCCTCGTGCGTGCACCCCGGCGGTGCCAGAGATCGTTCTGCGCACCTTTCCCGCGACGCCGCCTTTGGGGACGAGGACCACGCCCTGCAACGGCGCTCCGACTCGGCGCAGCGCCTCCACTGCGAGACGTGCCTCCCGAGTCGTTACCCTTCCGAGCTCGCACAGCAGCACCACCGAGTCGACCAGCGGCGAGAGCCGGCCCGCGTCGTGGGTTACCAGCACCGGCGGTGCGTCGATCAAGACGACGTCCGCGAGACGGCGGGCCGTCGCCACCAGGTCGGCGTGCTGCTGTGCCTGGCCGCTTCCGATCTCGGGACGAACGCCGTTCATCATCAGTGAGACCCCTTCGATGACCGTGCGCATCGCCGTCGCTCCACGGTCCGAGGCCTCGCGTCCTGTTCCGAAACTAGCTCGCTCGTCCCTCGTCGCTGTGCCCCGGATGGAGCCCCTGACGAGCCTCGGGAGCGAGAGGTCGAAGGAGTCTGCCGCGATGAGGACCACGGAGCTTCCAGCCTCGGAGAAGCTGGCCGCCAGGTTGGCAATCAGGAGCTCTTTTCCCTCGAGGCGGGAGGGAGTGGAAAGAAGGATTGTCTCGGTTCGGCCGTTCCCGCGTCCTGAGAGGGCAAGGGCCGTCTGGAGCATCCGGAAGGACTCCGACGCCGCTGAGACCGGATCGTCGAGCACAACGAGCCCCCGTCGCCGGCGGCTCCGGGTGATCTTCGGGAGCTCGCCGAGCACCGGAAGCTCGAAGATCTTCTCTGCCTGCGCGCGGGTGCGGATGTGGGTGTCGAAGCGTTCCCAGACGAGAGCCAGGCCGAGCCCGGCGAGGAGTCCAGCCAGGCCGCCGAGAACCGAGCGGCTCATCTTGCCTTTCGGTGCGATCGATTGAGCGGCGCCCGTGCTCCCTGCCACGAGGCTGGCCGTGCTCGCCGAGGCGGCGGAAATGACATGCAGACCGGTGCGGTTGGGCCCGGACAGTAGGAGCTGCTGGTAGGCGACGTACTGCTGGGCGTACTGAGTTTGAGCCTGGGTGATCTCGCTTTGGACGAGCGGGGAGGTGGGCTCCGTTCGCAGTCTCGCGATGATCGAGGCGAGTCCGTTGAGCTGGGTGCTGTCCGCCGAGAGATCGTTGTGAAAGGTCGTGAGCAGCTGGTCGTTGATGAAGGTGATGAGTTGACCGCTGAAGCTGTTCGCAACCTCGGCCGAGCGCGTGGCAGTGGGTTCGGAGGCAGAGATCTCGAGCAGGCTGAGGATATCCTGCGTAGTCACCTGAACGTGGCTCACGATGTCCCTACCACCGGCTTTGTCGCCGAGCACCTTCGCCGTCATGTCGGGCACGGGCCCTGAAGTGGCGAAAAATGCCATGGTGTCGAGCGAGAGCCCACTCGGATCGGCCGTGCCGGAGGGGATCCCGAGGATCACCGTCGCCTGATAGCTCGTGGCGAAGTGGCTCGCCGTCGCCGAAGCCGGCCTTGCCGTCGCGTAGCCAATCACGAGGCCGAGCAGCGTGAGGACGACGACTACCGGCCAGCGGCGCCGAATGATCCTCAGATACTCGATGGGTTCCACGGGACCTGTCCTCGCTCCGCTCACGCGGCGTACGTGTGACTCACGCGAGGAAAATATGATAAGTCAACGCTCGGACCGCGACACAGGCGCCCTCTTCCTGGGCTCGGTTATAGGTGCTCATCCATCGCTAGCGAGAAGGAGTCCTGCCCGTTCGAATTCGGCGAGCGTCCTCTCCACGTCGTCGCGGGCCTGATGTGCGGATATGGAGGAGACCTCGCAGATCGCCACGACCATCTCGTCGATCGTGATGCTGCCGTCACACAGCTCCCAAAGTGCGGCGGCGGACTCGTTGAGGGCAAGCATCACGTTCCGGTCGGCGTCACAGACGATCACCCGACCCCCCTTCTGTTCGAGTCGCGTGCCTGGCAAGCGGCACGGACGAAGTGTCGTGTCAGGCATGGGCTCTCTCATTCTTCGTAACTCCGGCTTCTTCTCAACTCATCCGTCTCCGATGCCGAACCGGCTGAACAGATCATGCTCGAAGACGAACCTTGCCGCCTCGAGACGGGAATGGACCCCCAGCTTGGTCAAGATGTTCTGGGTATGCGTGCGGACGGTGTGCGGCGACAGGTGCAGCTTGTTCGCGATCGTATGATGGTCGAGCCCGGCCACGAGCTCTACGAGCACTTCGCGCTCACGGTTGCCCAGGCTGGCGAACCGTTCGAGCGCCGCGTCATCCTCCCGTCGGAGTTCGATCAGGCCCCGCAACAAGGAGCCGAGCATCAAAGGGGGGACACGCGACTCTCCACGGTGCACCTGATGCAGCGCTCCGACCAAGTCGTCGACCGAGTCAGCGACGGTGACGTAGCCGTCGGCTCCTGCCTTCACGGCCGAGATCAGGGTACCCTGATCCCCCTCCGAGCCAACCACGATCACTCGTGTCGACGTGCCAAGTCGTTTGATGTCGGTGCACGCTTTGATGCCGTCCCAGTTAGGGAGATCGGCACACACGAGCGCCACGTCAGGACTACGGGCCGCTACCTTGTCGACGGTCCCCTGCACACTGGTGTCCCAGTCGAGAATGGCGACTCCTGGACGTCGGCCGAGCGCGAAGTCGAGCACCTCAAGCACGGCGGGCATCCCCCCACCGAGGACGACCGTGGTCGTATTCGCCGCCATCTGTCAACTCGGCGGTGCCGTGGGAGCAGGTCGCATACCCGACTTCCTTGCGACGCTCACCATTTCCATCCTCGAACCGACGAGCATCTTCGCCATGACGTTCTGCAGGTGTGTCCTCACGGTGTGGCGGGAGATACCGAGCGTTGCCGCGATCTTGTCAGCCGAGTGACCGTCGACAACGAGTCGTAGCACCGACAGCTCGCGCTCGCTGAGAGAGGACAGCGGCGACTCGATGGCCGGGCCAGAGCTCGGAGGGCGACGCGACGAGGGAGTTCGGGCGGCCGAAGCGCGCCTGCCTCGATCGAGGACCTCCATGAGCTCGGCAACAGGCAGACTCATGCTGACCCAGCCGTCGACGTGCAGCATGGCGGCTTGTTTAGAGCTCTCTCGCGCCGCGTCCGAGGTCAGAAGCACGATCAGCGCTCCTTTGTGGAACTCCCCGATCTCCGCCATGAGTTGTTCGAGCGCGACACCAGCGGCTACGCAATCGATCAGCACGACCTCAGGCGAGGGACCCAGACAGGAGTCGCGCAGCTGAACGGGCGGGAGCAGCGACGCGGAGAGCCCAGTTGTGCCGAGGAACTCGCACAGCGCCTGCAGGTAGAGCGTCCGCGTGCCGACGATCAGGATTCTTCGCTGATCGCCCTCTGGCTGGTCCACCCCATTGCGTGCAAGGTGCACTCGATCACCTCAACACTGGGCATCGGGCCATCTCTGAGCCCTCCCTCGCGCCGTTCCCAGTCGGTGTCCCCGACACCGGATCCAGACAAGATAGTCCAACCGGCCGCCGCCACGCGCTGCCGCCAGCAAAGCAAGCCCGTTTGTGTCTGGGCGCCGTCGTGGATGGATGAAACACAAATGCAACTGTGCTCGCACAAGTCACCAGCTACGAGCGCCAATTGCTGCTGCACCAGGGAGAACCGGAAGCTCCACCTATCAGTGCGTCATCGCGGATACGGGCTGCGGCTCCCCCGACCAAGGACCAGTGCGAGGACGACCAACACGACCCCCACGACGATACCTGCCATTCCGCGGTTTGTGTGCTTGTTGGTCACGCCCGCGAGGTGGCCTGGGATAAAGGACGGCAGTGAACCGGCGGGAACGACAAAGTAGATCACGCCCACGATGACGGCGACAACCCCAATGATAACGACTATTGCCGCGATTGCTCGCCGAGCTGCCATTTCGACAGACTATGCAGCTTCGCTGCAGAACTTGTGACGGTCCGCTGAAATTTCCGGCGCAAGCTTCATTAAGGTCACGCATCGTAGTTGTCGATGCACTTTGAGTGCCCAGACGACACGTTTCGGAGCACAATCAGCGCGATCCGAGTCAGACGGTGTCGCCCGCCAGCGACATGGGACCACCTTGAGGTGAGTTTCGCCAGCAGCATGGGACCACCCTTTCGCCAGTAATGGGACCACCCCGGAGCATCCACCAGCGACGGCGTCGCTGAGGTTGGACTC
>Ga0326728_10005958_pt1 | contig 33478 bp, 26 predicted proteins | sample MB3enrmetagenome_FD_207602 | JGI IMG/M metagenome (GOLD analysis project Ga0326728, IMG submission 207602) | Lab enriched peat soil microbial communities from McLean, Ithaca, NY, United States - MB31MN | ecosystem: Environmental > Terrestrial > Soil > Wetlands > Peat | place: USA: New York... | reverse complement strand
GCTCGTAGGCAGCTTCCAAGGCAATGCTCAGGCGTTCCAGGCGTCGCTCAAGTCGACCCCGCTTCTGATCCTCGCGGCGCTCGTTGTCATCTACCTCATCCTTGGCATGCTCTATGAGAGCTTCATCCACCCGCTCACGATCCTGTCCACCTTGCCGTCGGCTGGCGTGGGCGCGCTTTTGATGCTGATGGCTTTCGGATTCGACCTGTCGGTGATCGGCATCATCGGCATCATCCTGCTCATAGGCATTGTGAAAAAGAACGGGATCATGATGGTCGACTTCGCGATCCAGGCCGAGCGCGAGCGCGGGCTAACGCCAGAGGAGTCGATCAAGGAAGCGGCTCTGCTCCGGTTCCGTCCCATCCTCATGACGACCATGGCTGCGCTGCTTGGCGGCCTGCCGCTGATGCTCGGCAACGGCACCGGCTCGGAGTTGCGCCAGCCCCTCGGCTACTCCATGGTCGGCGGCCTCGCCTTGAGCCAGGTTCTTACCCTTTACACGACCCCGGTGATCTACCTTTATCTCGACAAGCTGCAAAACTGGCTGTCTGGCAGGGAAGCGGCGCACAAAGAACCGCAGCGGGACGGGCAGCCGGCGCCGAGCCCCGCCGAGTAGCAGGCCGCGCGGCTACCGGCGCATGGCCTTGACAGGCCGGGTGCGCCAAATGATCTCCTGCCTTAATAAACTCTAAAGGAGACATCCATGCCGGGATTGAGCCGCCGCGACATGCTCCACGCATCGGCTGCCGCTGCGACAGCCGCCATGGCGTCTCCCGCGCGCGCCGCGGGGCGCGATGAAAGCAGCCCGGCGGATAAGGTGGCGCCTCCTCCTGCGGTCACGCAAATTCTCGCCCGCCGGATCGCCGAAGCCAAATACGGCGACATTCCCGCGGCCGTGCGCAAAGAGGCCGTCAGGGCGCTCCTCAACTGGACCGGCTGCGCGATCGGCGGCTCGCACCACGAAACGATAGACATCGCCGTGTCCGCGATCTCGCCTTTCGCCGGCCCCGGCCAAGCGAGCCTTCTCGGCAGGCCGCAGCGTCTGGATATTATAAGCGCGGCGTTCGTGAACGGGGTGAGTTCGCACGTCTTCGACTTCGACGACACGCATTTGAAGACGATCATTCACCCCGCGGGCCCCGTCGCTTCCGCCATTTTGGCCTACAGCGAATATGCGCCAGTCAGCGGACAGGATTTCGTCAACGCCCTCGTTCTTGGGATCGAAACCGAATGCAGGCTCGGAAATGCCGTCTATCCCGAGCATTATGCGCAAGGCTGGCACATCACCGGCACTTGCGGCGTGTTCGGTGCTGCCGCTGCGATGGGCAAGCTTCTCGGCCTCGACGAAAAGCGCATGGCCCATGCTCTGGGCCTTGCGGCCACGCAGCAAACTGGGCTGAAGATCATGTTCGGCTCAATGACGAAAAGTTTTCATCCGGGCCGGGCGGCTCAAAACGGCATGCTTGCCGCGCTGCTCGCCGCTAAGGGCTTCACGTCCTCGGATAGAGCCCTCGAAGGAAAAGACGGCTGGGGCGGCGCCGTCTCGCCCAAGCGCAAGTGGAGCGAGGTTTTGGACGATTGGGGAACGCGCTACGAAACCGCCCTCAACACGTACAAGCCCTTTGCCTGCGGGATTGTCATCCATCCAGCCATCGATGGCATCATTCAGCTCCGGAACGGGCACGGGCTCACCCCGGATCAAATCGCTGGGATCAAACTGGACGTTCATCCGCTTGTTCTCTCGCTGACCGGCAAGACGGAGCCGCAGACGGGGCTCGAGGGCAAATTCAGTGTTTATCACGCCGTCGCAGTGGCGCTCACCGAAGGCAAGGCCGGAGAAAAGCAATTCAGCGGCCGCGCCGTCCGCGATCCGGCGCTTGCAGCGCTCCGCCGCAAAGTCGAGGCTGCAGCCGATCCGGCGATCGGCGAGGACCAGGCCCGCATTACGGTGACATTGAAAGACGGCCGCGTGCTGAAGACGTTCGTGGAGCACGCTTTGGGCAGCACAATCAACCCGATGAGCGATGGCGCGCTGGCCGCCAAATTCACCGATTTGGCCGAAGGCATCCTGCCGCCAGACCGTATCCAGCGCGTTGCCGGTCTCTGCTGGAGGGTTGAGGAGCTTGCTAACGCGGCTGAGATCGCAACAGCCGCCGCCGGTGTTGCGTAGCCGGAATTCTACCAGTGAGGCTGCTTTGGCGCGCCCTCGAAGATCTCTTTGATGCGGCGCACCGTTCCAGGGCTTACGTCGGCGGGCATTTCCTCGCGCCCGAAGAAACGGCTTTCGAGAATCTCCCTGTTTGGCGGCGGTATGGAGGGGCGCTCCCACTCGCGAACGACGAAAAGCGCGATGTGATCGCTCGGAAGGAAGGCAAAATGCGCGAACAATCCATGAAACTCCGGGCGCCCTTTTACGATCACGCCGGCCTCCTCAAAGAGCTCGCGTTCAAGCGCGGTTTCGGCGGTTTCGCCCCACTCGATGCCGCCGCCAGGGAAATGCCAGCCAGGACGGTAGGAATGGCGCACAAGGAGTACGCTGCCGTCCCCGGCGATAACGGCGCCTTGTGCGCCGAGGGTTGCGCCCCTGGTTAAGCGCCAATATGCTGCGATTAGGCGGGTGGGTAGGCGGATCAACATGCAGCCCCATGGAATGATGAAAACTGTGCCACCCTCGCTAAGTTGGGCAAGAGCTGCAAGCGCCGAGTGGTAGCAGGCGCCTATTTTGCGCGCCCGCGCCCGCTAAATCCCGCTTTTGTGATCCGCATTGCCTTGGCGGCCGCCCCAGTCCTGGCGCATAGTACGAAAAAATCGAACTTTGGTTTTGGAGGACCCGCATGCGTAAGATGCACCCGGTATGGACGCTCGTTCTCTGCGCCGGGGCGATGCTTGCGATCAACATGGGGATCCGCCAAACCTTTGGGCTTTATCTCAAGCCCATAAGCCAGGACCTCAACCTCGAACGGCAGACCTTCTCGCTGGCATTGGCGGTTTTGAACCTGGTCTGGGGGCTCGGCGCGCCCTTCGCAGGCGCCTTGAGCGACAGGCTCGGCGCCGTTCGCGTCGCGCTTGCCGGGACTGCGCTTTATGTGCTCGGCCTCGTCTTGATGGCTACGGCGGCGGGTGGAAACCAGCTCCTGCTTTCGGGCGTGCTCATCGGGCTCGGCATTAGCGGTTCGGGGTTCACGGCCGTCTTTGGCTTGGTTGCGCGCGCGGCCCCGCCAGAGAAGCGCGCCTCCGCCCTCGGGCTAACCACCATGGGCAGCGCAATCGGGCAATTCGTGGCACTGCCTTACGCTCATGTCATTCTCGATGCCACAGGATGGGTCACCTCCCTCTTCGTCCTCTCAGGAACCGCAGCACTGATGGCGCCGCTTGCCCTTGCTCTTTCGCGTGCTGAGATCCCGGAATCTCATCCCGGCCGGGTCGAGCAAAGCCTTGGCGGCGCGCTCGGCGAGGCGATCAAATATCCGAGCTTCCTTCTGTTGACCGCCGGATTTTTCGTGTGCGGCTTTCACATCGCGGCCGTCGCGGTTCATTTGCCCGCGTTTCTCGCGGATAAAGGCTTCGGTCCCGGCCTTGGGGCTCTCGCGCTGACGGTTGTCGGTGGCGGCAACATCCTCGGCACCTATCTGTTCGGCCGGATCGGCGATATCATGCCGAAGCGCTTTGCGCTGGTCTTTATCTATTTGGCGCGGGGAACGATCTTTATCGCGCTGATCTACTTGCCGCTGACCGAAACGCGGGTTCTAATTTACGCGTTCATGCTGGGCGTGCTCTGGCTCGGCACGGTGCCTCTTACGAGCGGACTGATCGTGACATTCTTCGGGCCGCGCTGGCTGTCCATGCTGTACGGGATCGTATTTTTCTCCCATCAAGTGGGCAGCTTTACCGGTGCTTGGCTCGGCGGCTGGTTCTACGACACCTACAGGTCTTATGACCTTCTGTGGTGGGCGTCCGTCGCAGCCGGGGTGATCGCTGCGGTGCTGAACCTGCCGATAAGAGAACGACCCGCGCCAAGGCTTGCCGTGGCGCCCGCAGAGTAGGAGAGAATAAAGTGCCGCACACTGCCAAGTGGACGCTTATCGCAGGCCTCGCGATCCTTTGCATGGGAGCTGCGTATCTGATGTTCGTGCGCGGCCCGGCCATCTTGCTCGACCTCGGCGGCGCGTTAGCATCATGCTTCTAACAGCGCGATTTGCCGCCTTGAAAATCGTCAAAAAAATATGAGCTAAGGCATAAGGCGCTTTTCTAGGGGCGGTACAGATGCATATCGAAGAGATCATCGACAATTTCAGCCTGCTCGACGATTGGGAGGACCGGTATCGCTATCTGATCGAGCTGGGCCGCGAACTGGAGCCGTTGGAGGATGCCGAGCGCACGCCCGGGACGAAAGTTCGCGGCTGTGCAAGCCAGGTGTGGCTGATCTCGCATGCGGAAGGACACGGACCGGACACGATCCTGCGTTTCCGGGGCGATAGCGACGCTCATATCGTCCGGGGGCTTATCGCCGTTCTGTTTGCGTTTTACTCGGGGAAAAAGGCCCGCGAGATTCTCGCCGCCGACGAGAAGGCCGTATTCGCACAGCTTGGCTTGAATAGTCATTTAACGCCTCAGCGTTCGAACGGCCTTGCCTCCATGGTCGCGCGCATCAAGGCCGACGCCTCCTCCGCAGCCGGCGCAGAGCCCGTGCCGGCAACCCGTTAGCTTCCTTACCCTTTCCTCCCGGCCAACGTTCGAGCAACGCCGTCTTGCAATGTCTGGCTCCGGACTGCTGCACGGCACCGAACAACGAAGAGGCGACATCAGATGAGCCAGATCCTTTCACGTCCCAAAGAGAAAATCAAAATCCTCCTCCTCGAGGGGATCTCCGACACAGCGGTGAACACGCTGATGAGTGCCGGCTACACCAATGTCGAGCGCTTCACCAAGGCTCTCGAAGGCGGCGCGCTGCGCGAGGCGCTCAAAGGCATCAGCGTGGTGGGCATCCGCTCGCGCACACGGCTCAACGCGCAGGCGCTCGACGGCATGCGCTCGCTGATCGCCATCGGCTGCTTCTCGGTCGGCACCAACCAGGTGGACCTCGATGCCGCCCGCCACATGGGCATCCCCGTGTTCAACGCGCCGTTCTCCAACACGCGCAGCGTCGCGGAGCTGACCATTGCCGAGATCGTCATGCTGTACCGGCGCGTCTTTCCGAAGTCGGTCGGCGCGCATGGCGGCGGCTGGGAGAAGACGGCTGAGGGCGCCCACGAGATACGCGGAAAAACGCTCGGCATCGTCGGCTACGGCAATATCGGCAGCCAGCTCGCAGTGCTGGCCGAGGCGATGGGCATGCGCGTCATCTTCTACGACCGCACCGACAAGCTGCGCCACGGTAATACCGAGCCCAAGGAGACGCTGGAGGAATTGCTGGCGGCGAGCGACGTGGTGAGCCTGCACGTTCCGGAAACGCCCGAAACCAAGGGCATGATCGGCGAGGCGCAGTTCCGGGCGATGAAGCCCGGCGCGTATTTCATCAACAATGCGCGCGGCACGGTGTACGATGTGGAGGCCCTGGCCCGCGCGCTCAAGGATAAGCACCTGGCCGGTGCGGCAGTGGATGTGTTCCCGGTTGAGCCGAAGTCCAACGCCGACCGCTTCACCTCGCCGCTGCAGGGCCTCGACAACGTCATCCTTACGCCGCATGTCGGCGGCTCGACGTTGGAGGCGCAGGAACGCATCGGTTCGGAGGTGGCGCGCAAGCTCGTCGAGTACTCCGACGTGGGTTCGACGCAAGGGGCCGTCAACTTTCCACAGGTGCAGCTGCCGCCGCGCCCGGCGGGCACGCGCTTCATTCAGGTGCATAAAAACCTGCCCGGCGAGCTCGGGCGCTTGAACGACGTGTTCTCCAAGCACCGCGTCAACATCGCGGCGCAGTACCTGCAAACGGACGGCGAGATCGGCTACGTCGTGCTCGATGCAGATGGCAGCGTGGATGATGCCACCGCTGTGCTGAGCGAGATCCGTGCGCTGCCTGGCACTATACGCGCGCGCATCCTCTACCGTCGGACTTGAGCAGTGCTTAACGCCGCGCCGGCTTAAGCGAAGGCTTTGACCGGGGGCGCCAATCGGGCTAAAAAAGGGACGCTTGCCGCAAGAGGGGCGGTAAAGCAACTTTCGGTCACACGCTGTCCTGGGTGCTTCGTGCCGATGCGGGCTATTTTAGATGCGATCCCGGATGCCGGCTATCCCGGCGAAAGGCTTGATGCGTATCAAGAATACCTTCCGCTGCCTGCGCACAGGAAGCGCGCCGCTGTCGCTGCTCCTTCGGCCGGCGCGCTAACCGGTGCCTGCCATGGCCTTATCCTCGATATGGTCAACCGGGGGCATCACGTGTTCGCATTTGCGCCCGAACTTTCGAACAAGGACTTACGGTTTCTTTCACATATCGGTGCAGAAGCTTATTCGCTTCCGCCGCAGCTCGCATTCTGGGACAAGTACCGCCGCATGCGCGAGCTCAGTACGATCTTGGCGGATGCCGATCCCGATGTCGTTCTGGTGCAGTCGGCGCGGAGCGGAGCCACGACCGTCGCAGCTGCCAAGATCGCGCGCATTCCACAGGTCGTTACCGTTGTGCCGGCGCTGGGCCCCGCTTTCATGGAAGGCGCATGCGCGTCGGCCTGGGGGGAGCGCCAGGCCTTGAAGGCAATGTACCGGACCGTTTTCGCCTGGAGCGACGCTGTCATCTTTCACAGCTCGCACGACCGCAAATATGTGCAGGATCACCATCTTCTGTCGAAGTCGAAGATGCACCTCACGGTAGGGGGGTGGGGTGAGGATCTCACCCGCAATGTTCAGCGCACCCTGCCTCCGCTCGACCGCGGCGTGCTTATCATGATGGCGGCGCCTCTCGACCGGTATCAAGGCATCGTCGAATATTGCGAGGCGGCCCAAGCGATTAAGCAGAAATCGCGCCGCGCCCGTTTCTTTCTTGCAACCACGCCGGGAGAGGCCGCGTCGCCGCTTGCTGTCTCCGAGCTGAAGCGCTACCGGGAGTCTGTTCAATACATCGGCCCCGTCGACGACGCTGCTTCGGTGATCGCGCGCTGCCATATCTTGGTTGCGCCCTCCTATGGCAACGGAGCGCCGCGCTCGCTCTATCAAGCGCTGGCAGCGGGCCGCCCGATCGTCACCACCGACACGCGAAGCTGCCGCGATTTCGTTCAGCAGGGCGTGAACGGATACCGGGTTGCGGTTTGCGATTCAGGCTCGCTCGCACGCGCCATAACGCAAATACTCCAGCGGCCGGACCTCATCGCTTCGATGTCTCAGGAGAGCAGGCGCCTCGCCTTGCGCTTCTACGACGCAAACAGCGTGAATGCGCTCATCCTCGAAGCGCTCGGGCTATAGCGCGCCCGCTCGATGCCATGTCAAGCCTTCCAGCCGCGCTGCAGCCGCGTTCTGTTGAGGCTGCACGGCATGCCCGCTTCCGGATCCCCAGCGGCCGGAAATTTAGAAGAGTCCGAAATTGGCGAAGCGGGCCGATTACTGTAATCGCGATGGCTGTCGCGCAACGTCAGCTTCCCACTCGATAGCTAATATTTCGGGGCGGCTAATCCGCCTCTCCGATCCTGCATGCCCGGTGCCGGCCTGCCCCCGGCCTTCTTGCGCGCGATTCCGTACGCTTAATGTTCGGCGGAGATTGTGCTTGCGGCACGGACGTGGCCGCTGGATACAACCGCCATGCAGTTTGCCACACCGCTTCCGATTGATGCCGTCCTGGACGAATTGCGCGACGCCTTGGCCGCGCGCGCATCGGCCGTCCTCGTTGCCTCACCCGGCGCCGGCAAGACGACACGCGTCCCACTCGCGTTGATGGACGAAAGCTGGCTCCAGGGCCGGAAGATCCTGGTGCTGGAACCGCGCCGCATTGCCGCGCGGGCAGCCGCGGAGCGCATGGCGTACTCCTTTCGAGAGGCTGTCGGAGAGCGAATCGGATTGCGCGCGCGGATGGTCTCGAAATCAGGGCCGAAGACACGTATCGAGGTCATCACCGAGGGCGTCTTCACCCGCATGATCCTCGATGATCCCGAGCTTTCCGGCATCGGCGCGCTGCTATTCGACGAGTTCCATGAGCGCTCGCTCGATGCCGATCTGGGACTTGCCCTGGCACTCGACTGCCAGCGCGGCTTGCGGGATGACCTGCGCATCCTGCCGATGTCGGCGACGCTAGACGGCGCGCGGGTCGCGCAACTTCTAGGACATGCTCCCGTCATCGCCAGCGAAGGCCGCGCGTTCCCGGTCGAGACGCGTTATCTCGGCCGCGATGCCAACGCGCGCATCGAGGATCGAATGGCGGACGCGGTGATGCAGGCCTTGGCCACGCAATCCGGTTCGATCCTGGCGTTCCTGCCGGGCCAGGGCGAGATCCGGCGGACCCTCGAGCGGCTGAAGGAGCGCACTAGCGATCCGGGAATCGTGCTTGCCCCCCTTTACGGCGCAATGGACATGAAGGCGCAGGACCTTGCGCTCGAGCCAGCGCCCAAGGGCCTGCGCAAGGTGGTGCTCGCGACCTCGATCGCCGAGACGTCGATCACCATCGAGGGCGTGCGTGTTGTCATCGACAGCGGTCTTGCGCGGGTTCCGCGTTTCGAACCCGACGCCGGCGTGACGCGGCTCGAGACTGTGCGCGTGTCCCGCGCCGCCGCCGATCAGCGGAGGGGCCGCGCCGGCCGGACTGAGCCCGGCGTCTGCTTTCGCCTGTGGGACGAGCCGCAAACGCAGAGCCTGCCCGCATACGCGGAGCCCGAGATTCGCTCCGCCGATCTTTCCGGCCTGCTGCTCGACTGCGCGGAATGGGGAACAGCCGATCCGCGTCTGCTGTCTTGGCTCGATCCGCCGCCGGCCGCCGCCATCGCTGCCGCGCGCGAGGAACTCACGGAGCTGGAAGCGCTCGACAGACGCGGCCGCATCACGGCCATGGGAAAGCGTCTAAGGTCGCTGCCTTTGCCGCCCCGGCTTGCCCGCATGGTGATTTCTGCAGCCGAAGCCGGCCAGGCGGAGGAGGCTGCCGGAATCGCTGCGGTTATGGTCGAGCGCGGACTTGGCGGCAACGATGCCGATCTCGCACATCGGCTGGAAGGTTTCCGCCGTGACCGCTCGCGCCGGGCCAGCGAGATGCGAAAGCTGGCGGCCGGCTGGGCCCGGATGGCAAGCGCTGGCCGCTCGCGCCAAGAGCCTCGTGAGGACGTGCCGATCGCACGCATGCTTGCGCTCGCCTTTCCGGAGCGTATCGGCAAAGCACGCGGCGCACCCGGCCAGTTCCTCCTCGCCAATGGCCGCGGCGCCAACCTCGATCCGGCGCATCCTTTGGCAGGGTCGCCCTTCCTGGTGGCAGCGGAGCTATCAGGATCGGCGGCGTCGGCGCGCATTCTGCTCGCGGCCGCAGCCGATGAAGCGGAGGTTCTTGCCGCCGCAGGCAATCGCATTCGCGAGAAGGACGAGATCGAATTCGATCAAAGCGCCGGCGCGCTGAGGTCGCGCCGCGTCCGCCGGCTCGGCGCCGTTCTGCTCGCGAACGAGCCCCGGACTGTGATAGCGAGCGAGGAAACTGGGCGTCTGCTGGCCGGCGGCATCGCGAAGCTCGGACTGAGCCGCCTGCCATGGAGCAAGGCGCAAATCCAGCTCCGCGCCCGGGTTGGTTTCTTGCGTGCGGCCGGAGAGGACGAATGGCCGGACCTGACCGATGAGGCGCTTGCCAAGACGGCCGCGGAGTGGCTTGCCCCATACCTTGCCGGTAAGACGAAGCTCTCGGAGATCGGCTCCGATGACCTGGGTGCCGCGCTCGACGCGCTGCTGCCATGGAACTTGAAGCGGCGCTTGGAGGATGAGGCTCCGGCGCATTTCGAGGCGCCCACGGGCAATCGCCACGCCATCGATTACGAGACTGCGGGCGCACCCGCCCTGCATATCCGCGTGCAGGAGTTGTTTGGGCTGACGCAACATCCTTCGATCGCGGGCAGCAAGCTGCCGCTCACACTGTATCTGCTCTCGCCGGCGCACCGGCCGATTCAGATCACGCGCGATCTTCCGGGCTTCTGGAAGGGATCGTGGGCGGCGGTCAAGGCCGAGATGAAAGGGCGCTATCCGCGGCACACCTGGCCCGACGATCCCGCCTCGGCAGTTCCGGTCTCGCGGGCCAAGCCGCGCGGGAGGTGATGGAATGAACGTTTAAAAGCGCGCGATCCATATACCAAGCTGTTCTCGAAATTGTAGTGTAGCCAAAGAGCTGCGCCACATCCGCTTACGCTCACTGAGCGCCGGCTTGATGAGTTGAAACGGACTTCGGCCTTGGGTCAACGGCACCCGTTGTTGCCAACCATCCGGCCCTTCCGCTTCCGCTTCCGCAACCGGCCATGCGAGGCGCGGATGGGCGGGAGCCATACCCGCCCCCGCCCGCATCAAAACATGGCGGCGTGCACGCGGTCGGGCGGGTTGTGGCCGTCGAGGAAGGTGCGGATGTTGATAATCACCTTCTCGCCCATGTCGAGGCGGCCTTCGATGGTGGCGGAGCCCAGGTGCGGCAGGAGCACAACATTGGCGTTCTTGATGAGCTTGGGGTTGATGGCCGGCTCGTTCTCGAACACGTCGAGGCCCGCGCCCGCGAGCTCGCCCGCCTCGACCATGCGCGCGAGGGCGTTCTCGTCGATGATCTCGCCGCGCGCAGTGTTGACGATATAGGCCGTCGGCTTCATGAGCTTAAGCCGCCGCGATGAGAGCAGATGGAAGGTCGCGGGCGTGTGCGGGCAATTCACCGAGATAATGTCCATATTGGCCAGCATTTGGTCGAGGCTTTCCCAATAGGTCGCGGACAACTCCTCCTCGACAGCGCCCGGCACGCGGCGCCGGTTGTGGTAATTGATGGAAAGCCCGAACGCCTTCGCCCGGCGCGCCACGGCGCGGCCGATGCGGCCCATGCCGATGATGCCGAGCTTTTTGCCCCAAATGCGATGGCCGAGCATCCATGTCGGCGACCAGCCGTGCCATTCGCGGCCTTCTTGCAGATAGCCGGCGCCCTCGACGAGCCTCCTCGGGACGGCGAGGATCAGCGCCATGGTCATATCGGCTGTGTCCTCGGTCAGAATTCCCGGCGTATTGGTGACAATAATACCGCGGTTGCGTGCGGTTTCGAGATCGATATTGTCGACGCCGGTTCCATAATTGGCGATAAGCTTCAATTGCGGTCCAGCGAGCGAAAGAAGCGCTTTGTCAATTCTATCGGTTACGGTAGGAACAAGCACGCTGGCTGTCCGCATCGCGGCCGCAAGCTCGTCTCGGGTCATGGCGGCATCCGCCTGGTTAAACGTCACGTCGAACAGCTCGCGCATGCGCGCTTCGACGAGTTCGGGAAGTTTGCGGGTAACGACGACTTTTACGTTTGGTGGTGTCATTGGGTGCCCGGAATGGCAGTTTCGGCCTGCATTGATCTAGGAAACGCAATCTCTCTCTCTAGTTCTCTACCAGATACGGCTCAGGATGACAAAGGCTCGCATAAAATGCGGCATTTTAGCCGCAATAGCACTGGTTCCGGCGATGGCGGCCTCGGCCGAGGAGGGCGCGGGCCGCAAGACCGGCACCGCCGCCGGTTTGGCGGTTCCGCGATTTGTTAGCCTAAAGGCTAGTGAGGTGAACTCCCGCGTCGGACCGGGCTCAGATTACCAGATCGCTTGGGTCTTTAAGCGGGCCGGCCTGCCCGTGGAGATCCTTGCCGAGTTCGAGAGCTGGCGGCAGGTGCGCGACAGCGAAGGCGGCACGGGCTGGGTCGCGGCGGGCCTGCTTAGCGCACGGCGCACCGCTGTTGTAGCGCCGTGGGTAAAGGAGCGCACAGTGTTTGCGCTCACGTCCTCGCGCGGCGGCTCCACGGAGGTCGCCAGGATCGAGCCCGGGGCCATCGTCGACATCATGTCCTGCGACGGAGAGGCCTGCGAAGTCTATGCCGGTCAGCAAAAGGGGTGGGTCCCGCAGAAAAACCTATGGGGCGTGTATCCGGGCGAGACCGTGAAATAAGCTGCGTCCGGACTGGGCTGTATCTTAAGTCTCATTGCATTTCTCCGGGATCAAAACCAAAACTGAACCCCGTCTTCAGAAGAAGCTAACTGCATACGCCCCGGAGGTGAAACTGTGCAGCAACCGACCTATCATTCCATATCGGAGAACCCGAAGTTCCATGAGCTGGTTCGCGGCCGCTCCATCTTCGCCTGGACGCTGTCCATACTCATGCTCGCGGTTTATCAAGGCTTCATTCTCCTTGTCGCATACGACAAGGAGTTCCTTGCGCAGCCGCTTTTCCCCGGCTCTACCACAACGGTTGGCATTCCGATCGGTCTCGGCGTCATCGTCTTCGCCTTTCTCGTCACGGGCATTTACGTTGCCCGGGCGAACGGCCGCTACGACGCTCTGACCCGCGAACTCGTGCAGGAGATCACGAAATGACTTTTAAAAGAGCCATTGCCTCCTTGGCGCTTGCGCTTACCGCCAGCGCCGTTTCCATATCTCCGTCGTTTGCCGAGGCCGTTTCAGGCGCTGTCGAAAAGCAGTCTCTGAACATCGAAGCGATCGTGATGTTCTTGGGCTTCGTCGGCCTGACGCTCGTCATCACCTGGCAGGCAGCCCGGCGAACGAAGTCGGCATCCGACTTTTACGCGGCGGGCGGCGGCATCACCGGCTTGCAGAACGGTCTTGCCATCGCGGGCGACTATATGTCGGCAGCATCGTTTCTTGGAATTTCGGGCCTCGTGTTTGCAAGCGGCTTCGACGGGCTGATCTATTCGGTCGGCTGGCTCGTAGGCTGGCCTATCGTGCTGTTCCTGATCGCGGAGCGGCTGCGCAATCTCGGCAAGTACACCTTCGCCGACGTTGCCTCTTTCCGGCTCGATCAAACCTGGATCCGTATCCTCTCCTCGATCGGCACCTTCACCGTGGTTGCGTTGTATCTCATTGCGCAGATGGTGGGCGCGGGCAAGCTCATCCAGCTTCTCTTCGGGCTCGAATATCTCCATGCCGTCGTGATCGTCGGCGCGCTGATGATCATCTATGTCGCCTTCGGCGGCATGAAAGCCACGACCTGGGTGCAGATCATCAAAGCCTGCCTCCTCTTGTTCGGCGCAACGGTCATCGCGCTGCTTGTGCTCATCAAGTTTAACTTCAACCCTGAGGAGCTGTTCGCCTCCGCGACCAAGATCCACCCGAAGGGCGTCTCGATCATGGGGCCGGGCAATCTCGTCAAAGACCCCATCTCCGCGATCTCGCTCGGCCTGGCGCTCATGTTCGGCACGGCTGGCCTGCCGCACATCCTGATGCGGTTCTTTACCGTTGCCGACGCGAAGGCGGCCCGCAAGTCGGTGTTCTTCGCGACCGGCTTCATCGGCTACTTCTACATCCTGACCTTCATCATCGGATTCGGCGCCATCACGCTGCTGATGAACGATCCGACGTTCTTCAAAGAGGGGAAAGTTGCGGTTGCCAACCTGTTGGGCGGCACAAATATGGCTGCCATCAATCTAGCCAAAGCCACGGGCGGCTCGCTGCTCTATGGCTTCATCTCTGCCGTGGCCTTCGCAACGATCCTTGCGGTGGTGGCGGGCTTGACCCTCGCGGCCGCATCGGCGGTCAGCCACGACCTCTACGCCTCGGTTATCGCGCATGGACGCGCTTCCGAGCGGAGCGAGGTGACGATCTCGAAAATCTCAGCCGTGGCGATTGGCATCCTCGCCATCTATCTCGGCTATATGTTCGAGAAGATCAACGTCGCCTTCATGGTTGGCCTAGCCTTCGCCGTGGCGGCAAGCGTGAACTTCCCCGTGCTCCTCATGACGGTGTTCTGGAGGGGAACGACAACGTTCGGCGCTGTCGTGGGAGGTCTCTTGGGCCTCGTCACCTCGGTTGCGGGCGTCATCCTCAGCGACGAGGTCTGGGTCAAAACGCTTGGCAACCCGGCCCCGTTGAAGTTTTTCGGCTACGGCATCATCGACAACCCGGCGCTGTACTCGATGGCGATCGCGTTCGGCGGCATCTGGCTGTTCTCGATCATCGACCGGACGTCGCGCGCAAACAAAGAGCGCGAAGCGTTCGAGCCGCAATTCGTGCGGTCCGAGACGGGCATCGGCGCTTCCGCCGCGCACGTGCACTAAAACGGCTTGGGGGGCGGGCATTTTATCCTGCCCCCTTTCTTATTTCAAAAATATGTAATAGTTTGCAGATTTCCTAACGAGGCGCCACAATGCAAGGTTTCGACGCGCTCAATCCGCCTTTCGATCGCCTAACGCATGCGGAAACCGAAGCGCTCAGAGCGGCAGTCGATATCGGCTATTTCGCGCCGGGCACCGTTATTGTCGAGCGCGGCGGGAGTTCAGAATTCCTCCACGTTATCATTAAAGGTTCGGTGGCCGAACGGGATGGCGAAGAAACCGAGGCTCTGCTTGGCGCCAAAGATACCTTCGATAGCGCGGCAGTCGTGCACGGCTCCGCAAGCGCGAGCTTCGTCGCTGTCGAGGAAACGCTCTGCTACCTGCTTCCGCGTCTCCTGATACTGGAGCTTGTCCAAAAGAACCAGTCCTTCGCTGCCTTCTTTTATTCCGAGCTATCCCGGCGGCTCGATGCGTTTGCGGCGCATCAGGATCGCAGCGGGCTCGAGTCGGTGCTTCGCCTGCGCGTTCGGGAAGCCCGGTGCGCGGACGCGATTTTCATCGACGGTGCGTCCAGCATCGAAGAGGCCGGCCACGCAATGGCCGAGCACAATAACGACACGCTCTTCGTCATCGATGCGGGCCGCACAGGGATCGTCACCGGCATGAATTTATCCAAGGCGGTGATCCTGCGGCGCCTGCCGCTCAGTACGCCCGTGCGCGACATCTGCCATTTCGATATCGCCGCGGTAGACCGCGACGATTTTCTTTTCGATGCGCTCATCGCCATGACGCGCCATAGGAAGCGCCGCATTGCGGTTCGCACCGAAGGGGCTTATTCGGGCGTGCTCGAGGACATCGCCATTCTTGAGCTTTTTGCAGGCAATTCGCAGCTGATCCCGGGCCGCATCGATCGGGCGAAAACGGTTGCGGATCTTATAACATGTGCGAACGATATTCAGGGGCAGGTGCTGCGGCTGCATGAGCAGGGCGTGAAGGTCGAGGTGATCGCGGAGATAACCTCGGATTTGAACCGAGAGCTCATGTCGAAAGTCTTCGCGCTGACCGCGCCGCCCTCGATCAAGGAGAACGGCTGTCTTTTCGTCATGGGATCGGAGGGGCGCAGCGAGCAAACCGTGCGCACCGATCAAGACAACGGCCTGCTTCTCGCCGCCGAGGTGCCCGAGAGCGACATCGTTCAGTTCAGACAGGCGTTTACGCAGTCGCTGGAAGCTTGCGGCTTTCCTCCCTGCCCTGGCAATGTGATGGTGCGCAACCCGGTTTGGTCCCAGCCCATCGACGGTTTCATCAAGCAGGTGAAATCCTGGATCCTCATCGGCGGCGGCGATAGCGCGATGAACCTTGGCATTTTCTGCGACGCGGTGGCCATCTCCGGCCGCAGCGACCTATTGCTTCACGCCAAGACCGTGTTCATGGATATGATGCGGGGAGAAAGCGCCCATCTTGCGCATTTTGCCAATCTCATCGATCTTTTCGCGAGTTCCGATATCGGCAGGTTCGGCAGTTTGATGGTTTCGGTCGGCGCGCGTTCGGATGCCGTCGACATCAAGAAAATAGGGACGTTCCCCATCGTTCATGGCAGCCGGACGCTTGCCATCGAAAAGGGCCTGCTCGAAACCCGGACTGCGGACCGCATCCACGCGCTCGCTGCAACCCGGATTTTCGACGCCGATTTCGCCCGGAACCTCATCAGCGCCCTGCACTTCTTTATGGAGTTGCGGCTTCGTTCGCAGTTGAAAGCGAGGCGGCTGGGCAATCTCGACGAAGAGTCTATCGTGCGCATGAATGAGCTGACATCGGCCGATCGCGATATCCTGCGCAATGCGATCCGTGTCGTGCGCGAGTTCCGCGAAATCGTGCGTCACCGCTTCAATCTCGGATATTTCTAATGGTGACCCAAGCCCTTCGCAGGCTGTTTTATCAGGCATCTATAGGCGACCAGTCTTACCGGTTCCTATTCAAATCGCCGCCGCCCGGCGAAGTGGTCTCCATCGACTGCGAGACAACGGGCCTTAACATCGCAAAGGACGACATCATCACCATCGCCGCCGTTCGCATAAAAGGGGACCGCATTCTCACCAGCGAGGCGTTCGAGGTGCTGGTCCGGCCGGAGGCCAAGATCGCGCCCGATGCGATGAAGATACACCATTTGCGCGAAGCCGATGTCGAGCAGGAGAAGCCGATCCGCAAGGTCTTGCGGGATTTCCTCTATTTCATCGGCTCGCGGCCGCTCGTCGGCTACTACCTTGAGTTCGACACCAAGATGCTCGACAAGCACATCCTGCCGTTCATTCAGATCGGTTTGCCGAACAAGCGCATCGAGGTTTCCGAGCTCTATTACGAGCGCAAATACGGCGATGCCCCGCCGGGTACCGTCATCGATCTGCGCTTCACCTCCATTCTGGCGGATCTGGGCCTGCCCAATCTCGGCCAGCACAATGCGCTGAACGACGCGCTCATGACCGCGATGATGTATGTGGTTTTGCGCGATATGCGTAAGCGCAATGTGCGGGTATCGCGTGAGCGCACGCGGCCCATCCTCGATAACGTCATGGGAGCCTAGCGTCTGTAAACTCCCTCTCCCCTTTGGCGGCTAACCCGGCGGCTGCCACTTCTGCCGTAGCGTGACGAGCTCCTCCGCCGCCGTCGGATGCAGTGCGATCGTTGCGTCGAAATCGGCTTTGCGTGCGCCGAGCTTCATCGAAATCGCAAGCAGTTGCGCCATCTCCGCCGCATCCGGGCCCAAAATATGCGCGCCCACCACCTTATCGCTCCCGGCGTCTACGACGAGCTTCATGAGCATCCGCTCCATGCGCCCGGAAAGCGTGCTCTTCAGCGGCCGGAAGCTTGTCTTATAAATATCGACGCTGCGGAACATCTCGCGGGCATGCTCCTCCGTATATCCAACGGTGCCGATTTCGGGCTGGGAGAACACCGCGGTCGGCAGAAAGGCAAGATCGACGGGTTTCGGGTCGTTCTTGTAGTTCGCCTCGATGAAGGCAATGGCGTCGCGTATGGCAACCGGGGTGAGGTTCACCCGGTCCGTCACGTCGCCCACGGCATAAATGCTTGGCACCGAGCTTCGATACCAGTCGTCGACCATGATGCGCCCATTCCACCCGCACTTTACGCCGAGCTTTTGCAGGCCAAGGCCGATCGTGTTGGGCCGGCGGCCGGTTGCGAACATGACCGCGCCGCAGCGGATGCGGCTGTCCCGGGTGGTGATGACGCAAAGGCCATCGCCGTCCCTCTCGATAGCGGCCGGTTCCGTATTGCAGGTGATCGCTATGCCCTGCGCTTTCATAATCTCTGTCAGCGCGTGCCGCAGATCGTGATCGAAGCCGCGCAGAATTTCGCCCCCCCGGTAAAGCAGCTCGACGTCTACGCCAAGTCCATGGAAGATGCCTGCGAACTCGATTGCTATGTAGCCTGCACCCACGATCACGATCTTCTGCGGCAGCGCGCTAAGATGAAACGCCTCGTTGGAGGTGATCGCAAGCTCGCGTCCTGGAATCTCGGGGATGAAAGGGTGGCCGCCTGTCGCGATGAGAATGCGCTCGGCTGTGACCGTGCGATCCTCCTGCACGAGCTTCACACTGTTAGGGCCGGTAACCTCAGCGCGGCTGCGGATCACCGTGCCGCCTGCCGCCTCGACCCCGCCAGCGTAAAGTTTGCTGAGGCGCTCGATCTCCGCGTCTTTGTTGGCGATCAAGGTGTTCCAGTCGAAGCGCTTGCCGGTTACCGTCCACCCATAGCCTCTCGCGTCATCGATGGCGTGGCCTAGCTCGCTCGCATAGACGAAAAGTTTCTTCGGCACGCAGCCGCGGATGACGCAAGTTCCGCCGAAGCGGTATTCCTCGGCGATCGCCGTGCGGACGCCAAGGCCGGCGGCCAGCCGGGCAGCACGCACACCGCCCGAGCCGCCGCCAATAACGAACAGGTCGTAGTCGAATTTCATGATGACTTACCGTGGAAGTAACAGGAATAGCCCCCTCATCCTGTGAGGGGGGCTTCAGGCCCGGCGATCAAATCGGCGAGCCTTCGTCTTGAAGGTCCTCCAACGACCGCTCGAGACCGGATCGCGTTTCAGGGGAGATGCGGTTCTTGAGGATGTTTTCCCACTTCTCGATCAACGCATCCCATTCCGCCTTCGTTTTATCCTGCTCCGCGGCACTGCGCTCGCGCAATTTAGCCTTTCTCTCCAGTTCTTCAAGCGACTTTTGAGCTTCGACGATATCGTCCTTGGTGAGAGCCGTTGCCGATTTCACTGCATTCAGGATCAGATCGGACAGCTTTGCGAAGGCGGGCGAGCGCACGAACCCGTGCAAAACGGCGAGCTGCTCGTCGCTGAGCGTGGCGGCCACGACGGACGGCGCCGCCGCGAGGACAACTGCCTTTTGCATGTTGTAAAGAAACTCGAATTGCTCGGTTTGCTCGCGCAGCTCCTCGCGGTCCGCCTCCGCCATCGGTGCCGTCTCGGTATAAACATCGCGCACGAAGCGGTTCAAATCCGCCACGATTTCATCGGAATGCGATATCGCAAAGAGATCGTTCACGAAAGCTTGCGCTTTTGCGATCTTGTGCTTGGAGGGCACGTCGAGGCCGCTGCCCGGCCGTCCGGGCAAGGCCTGCTGCACGTCGAGATCCTGGCGTCCCGCCCAAGCGGAGAAGCCTGAGAATGTGCGGCTGTCCTCATAGGTGAAACCTGTGACGAGCTTGCTGATCGCATGAAACGCATCGAGGCTTTTGCGGACGGCTGGAAGCTTAAGGAGGCCTTGAACGTCTTTGATTTCGACAGGCTTGGCGGTCTTGGCGATCTGTTCGGCCACATCGGAAATCATCGCGTCGCGGTTCTCGGAAAGCGCCACATCGAGCTCATCGCCTGCCTTGCGGAGATAATCCATGAAGGTCAGGAGCTTAGCCATGGCTGCGGCGGTCTTGGCATCGGGGGCGGGAACGCCTGGCGTGGCACCCTGAACCAAGTCGCGGAACGCGGGAATGTAGACTTCGCGAAGGGTACGGCGTAGCTCGCTGAAGATTTCGGCTACGTGAGAGGCTTGCAGCAGGTCCTCGATCAGGCTGCGTGCGGCCTGCTTGACCTCCGGGTCCGCCTGAACCGCGGCGGGAGGCGTGTCTTGAGCGAGGCTTACAGGGACGAACGCTACCGCGAACGCCATGAAAAGCGCTGGCCCCATCGATCTCAAGCGCATGCCGTTTCTCCTCTCGTCGCAGATTTAGGATGAGCGGCAGAAAGACCGCCGCTTCATTTAGAGAGCGCTGTCTTCCACTCGCAGCACCGAAAGGCCCGACGGACCGGCAAGCACCACTTGATCGGCAATTCCGATGAAAAGGCCGTGCTCCATCACGCCAGGAACGATATCGAGCAAATCGGCCAGCAATTCTGCATCCGGAATGGCACCGAATGAGCAATCCACAATAAGATGTCCGCTATCGGTGTGGAACAGCTCGCCGTTCGGGTCGCGCCGGAGCACGATCTTGCCCGTGCATTCCGCGTCCGTTGCAGCGGTTTCTATCATGGCAAGAGTCGCAGCAAGGCCGAAATCGACGATTTCGACGGGAAGCGGGAAGGCGCCGAGCTGCTCCACGCGTTTGGAGCTGTCCGCGATGATGCAAACGCGGTCCGAAGCCATCGCGACGATCTTCTCCCTGAGCAGTGCGCCGCCGCCGCCCTTCATGAGGTTCAGCTGCGGATCGATCTCATCGGCGCCATCGACGGTAAGATCGACGTCCGCGATGGTATTGAAATCTGTAATCGCAATACCTGCTTGCTCGGCCAGCCACCGCGTTTGCTCCGAGGTCGCGACGCACTTAAGATCGAGGCGCTCCTGTTTCACCCGCTCAGCGAGAAGCCAGATAAATTCCGCGGCGGTCGAGCCCGATCCAAGACCGAGCACCATGCCCGGTTCTACGAGCTGCAAGGCGTGAGCCGCAGCTTGCCTTTTGTAGTTTTGTGCATCTCCGGTCAATCCGAAAGCCCTCCAAGAAACATGTATTTCATCTCGAGAAACTCCTCCAGCCCGTGCCGGGAACCCTCACGGCCAAGCCCGGATTCCTTGACCCCGCCGAATGGCGCAACTTCGGTTGCGACGATCCCTTCGTTGACGCCGACAATGCCAAATTCCAGCTTCTCAGTCACGCGCCAGACACGAGCCACATCGCGGGAATAGAAATAGGCGGCAAGGCCGGAGGGCGTGCTGTTTGCAAAGGCGATTGCCTCAACTTCCTCCTTGAAGCGGAAAAGCGGCGCCACCGGCCCGAATGTCTCTTCCGAGGCGAGCCGCATGCCGGCATTCGCGTCGATGAGGACCGTCGGCTCGAAGAACGTGCGGCCGAGCGCATGCCGCTTGCCGCCGGTGATGGCCTTCGCGCCCTTTGAGAGGGCGTCGGCCACGTGCGCCTCGACCTTGCTGAGCCCGGCCTCGTTGATAAGCGGCCCCTGCACCACGCCTTCCTCGGTGCCGGGGCCGACCTTCATCTTGGACACTTTGCCGCTAAGCTTAGCGGCAAAGGCGTCATAGACGCCGTCTTGCACAAGGATGCGGTTCGCGCAGACGCAGGTTTGACCTGTATTGCGGAACTTGGATGCAATTGCACCCTCGACCGCTTTATCGATATCGGCATCGTCGAAAACGATGAACGGAGCATTGCCGCCAAGCTCAAGCGAGACCTTCTTTACCGTGGAAGCGGACTGCTCCATCAAGATCTTGCCCACCCGCGTCGAGCCGGTGAACGTAATCGCGCGCACGGCCGGGTTCGACGTGAGCTCCTTGCCGATGGCTTCGGCGTCGCCCGTTACGATGTTCAAAACGCCATCCGGGATACCCGCCTCCTGGGCGAGCGCTCCGAGCGCGAGAGCCGTCAGCGGCGTGTCCGGCGCCGGCTTGATAACCACGGTGCAGCCGGTGGCGAGCGCGGGCGAGACTTTGCGGGTGATCATCGCGAAGGGAAAATTCCAAGGCGTTATCGCTCCAACAACGCCGATAGGCTGCTTATGGACGATAATGCGTCCGCCCTTTTTGTGGGTGGGGATCGTCTCCCCATAAACGCGCTTGGCCTCCTCGGCAAAGAACTCCACAAACGAGGCGCCATAAGCGACCTCGCCGCGCGCCTCCGCCAACGGCTTTCCCTGCTCGGCCGTCATGATCTGCGCGAGTTCCTCGGCGTGGGCGAGTTGCAGCTCAAACCAGCGCCTGAGGATCGCCGACCGCTCTTTGGCAAGGCACCCGCTCCAGCCTGGAAACGCGCGCTGTGCAGCCTCGACGGCCTCTCGCGTCTCCGCCGCACCGAAGTGCGGAACGCGTGCAAGAGCGGTGCCGGTTGCGGGATTGTAAACGGTTGTCCGAGGTTCGCCGGTCCAGCGTCCGTCAATGAGGCACTGCTGGCGAATCAAAGCCTGGGAAATCTGGTCCATGAGGGCTCCTGCTAACCATCGCCGCATCATGCCGTGCCGTGGCCGAAACCACAAGCGCCGGCAGATTGTACTTTCCTGTTTCAAAAATATCACAATCTGTTTGTAAACCGTACTCAATTTAAGGATGCGTTTGCCATATTATGCAACCGAAGGTTATTTTGACTTAGAAGCAAGCCTGAGAGTGCTCGAAAGCTCAAGAAAACAATGGAGCCCCCCATGACGAGCGTCCTAACACCAGTTTTGCCGGAAAATACACCGCCCACTCAGCCCTCCGTCACCGATATTACCGGAAGCGAGGCTCTCCATAAACAGGATACGAGGGAGTATCTTGCCGACATGCTGAGAGAGCTGAGTGCCATTGCGGCGTGGGCCGATCTCAATCGCGCTCAAAAATACATCGATGCCGCTCTTCAAGAGATCGAAGCGGAAGAGGACAAAAGCTAACGGGCCTGCCGAGGCAAGCCCAGTTCACAAGCGGTTTTAACAGTTTAACTGGTGCCGGCCGGATTGGGTTTTTCGGCGGGCCGGGGTTTTTGTCCTTGGGCTTGCTTAGGCTCGGCAGCGCGTTCGCCACGCTGCTGAGGCGCCGCCGATAGGCTGGCGTGAATCTTGGCTGCGACGATTTGCGCGGCAGATTCGATCTGAGCCTCGGCTGGTGCACTTGTTGGCGCGGGTTGCGCTGCCGGCGGTGTATTGGCTTGCGCGGCCGCCACGCCTGGACTTGGCGCCGGAGCCGGTGCGGGAGCCGGCGCCTGCCCCTTTGCAGCGGTTGCCGCGGGTTGCGCGGGGCCCTTGCGGGGCGGCTGCTGCGCAGCCGGTGCTTTTTGCGCAGGAGGCGCCATTTGCTCCACCGGGGGGCGCAGAATCGCCAGTAGAGGACCGTGGCTTTCGGCCGTCCGCTCTAGCGCGCGCCGGACCGGTTCCACCACGACCTCCATGTGATGGCCGCTCGCATGAACCATCCAGTCGGCCGATTGAGCGATGGCGACGTGTCCCTTCCAAAAGAGCAGATCGCCTCTCTGAATCGCCTCGATATTGGCTGGATCCAAGGGCTCGCCGACGCTCGCCATCTGCATATCGCTGTCGCGAAGGCAGGGCACGCCCGCCGCCTGCAACGCAATCTGCACCAGCCCAGAGCAATCGATGCCAAGCGAGGTCTTGCCGCCCCACAGATAGGGAACGCCGACAAACCGCTCCGCCACGCGCACGAAGTCCTTGGCCCGCTCGCGGATGCCGACGAGATGGTCCGCGAAAATGAAGCCGCCGCGCGACAGCTCGACGAAGCGGCCCTCCGGCCTCCCGATCGGAGCGACCGTGCACGAAAAGCTCAGTTTCGTGACGGGGGGCCGTTTCATATCCGGCGCCGGATAAAGGTAGGTAAGCCTGGCGCTCACGCGATAGGTGTTCTCCTCGATCATGCTGGAGAGGCAATCGACGGGCGTGTAGCCGACATAACCGTCCTCGTGGAGCTGGACCCAAGCCCATCCCTCACGAAATTCATAGGCGCTGAGCAACTCTCCCGACAGAGCCTCGGTTGCAAGGGGTGCGTCGAAGCGCGGGGCCACGCGAATAGGCGCTGCGGGCGCTGCCACTTGGCGGACCTCGGCTTCGGCATAGCGCTGGGCGCGCACACGGTCTTGCAAGGACGCTGCTGCCAAATCCTCGCGGAAGGGATTGAGGCGCGGATCGAGTTGCGTCATGGGACCTGCCTTCCGAATTCGTTGCGGATAATCTCGAACAAAGCGCGCGCAACTTGCGGCTCGCCGCCCGCGGGTTTGCCGGGCACGGTGCGCGGCACCCAGCCGAATAGATCGAGATGGACGAAGCGCTTTGCGTTTTTCACGAACCGCTTCAGGAAAAGAGCCGCCGTAATCGAGCCTGCGAACGGGCCGTTGAAAATGTGATTGACGTCGGCGACCTTGCTTTTCAGGTAGCTGTCGTAAGGCATCCAAAACGGCATACGCCACACCGGGTCGGCCACATGCAGGCCTGCGGCGTAGAGAGCGGACGCGAGGGTGTCGTCCTCGGTATAGAGGGCCGGGAGGTCTGGCCCGAGCGCGGCGCGGGCTGCGCCCGTCAAGGTCGCGAGATCTATAAGGAGATCGGGCGATTCTTCGTCCGCCAGCGCGAGCGCATCGGCCAGCACAAGGCGGCCCTCGGCGTCGGTATTGGCGATTTCGACTGTCATCCCCGCCCGGCTTTGGATGATATCGCCCGGCCGGAAGGCATTTGCGGAGATGTTGTTATCGGCCGCCGGGATGATGATGCGCAGGCGCACCGGCAGCTCAGCCGCCATGATCATGGCGCCGAGCGCCATTACGCTCGCCGCGCCGGCCATGTCCTTTTTCATGAGCGCCATGGCTTGCGCCGGCTTGATGTCGAGGCCGCCCGTATCGAAGCAGATGCCCTTGCCAACGAGCGTGATTTTAGGATGGCTCTCATCGCCCCAGACGAGATCGGCAAGGCAGGGCTCGCGGTCGCTCGCCCGGCCCACGGCGTGAATGAGCGGAAAGTTCTTTTCGAGCAGATCCTGGCCCTGAATGACGCTGGCCTTGGCACCATAGGCGCGTGCGAGATCGCGGAGGGCATCGGCAAGATCGGGCGGCCCAAGATCGTTGGCCGGCAGATTGATGAGCTCGCGGGCGAACCAAATGGCTTGCGCTTTCGCCACAATCGCGGCGCGGTTAGCCCCTTGCGGCAGAACAAGCCTGCGGAGCTTCTTGGGCTCGGCGGTCAGATAGCGCCGGAAGGTGTAGGCGCCCATCAGCCAAGCTAGACCTGCGTCGTCCGGCGAGCCGGGAAAATCGTCGAGCGCGTAAGTGCCTTCGGGAAGAACCGGAGGCAGCGCACCGAGCTGCAAGGCCGTGGCAGGCGATGGCTCATCGCCGTTGAGAGCAAGGATCACGCCATCGACGCCGCCGGCGCCGGGCAAAAGGGCATGGCTGCCGGGCTTTGCGGTCCAGCCGGTCGCCGCGAGCCAAGCCGCCTGCGCTGGTGAGACGAAACCTTCGGCATTCTGCTGAAACCCGGCGCTGCCGACCGCCCGGACCCCGATGGCTTTTTCGCCGGGCTCAGCGAGAAGCCCGGAAATGTCGTCTGCAATGTCCTGGAAAGAAAAGATCATTGGCATGGCCTATGCAGGATCGCGATGCGATCCTCTCTTATCGCGTGTAAGGGCTCTTACCCGCGATCTAAGATCGAAAAATGGCAAAGGGAAGAGAATAGGGCGGCTTGAAATGCTTAATTTGCGGCGGAAATCGAGCGGCATACGGCTCTTGAACCCCGCGTGCGTGTTTAACGGCAAAAAAAGGCGGCCGTGATTGCATTGCGTGGCGTTGATCCGCGCCGCGCTCGTATCGCGAAAACGCGTTATGTCCGCCGCCGGTCAGCCGGCCGGCTGCAGTCTAATGCTAGCCGTGTTAGTCATGATGCGAACCTAACCTGGAGGTACGCATTGACCGGGGTTGCCAAGGCCATCGCAATTTACGTCGACGCTGACGCCTGCCCTGTAAAGGCGGAAATCTATCGCGTGGCCGAACGCTATGCGATCAAAGTCTACGTCGTCTGCAATAGCCCCATAGCGGTTCCAAGAACGCCCCTGGTGGAGCGTGTTGCCGTTGCCGGAACTCCCGATGCGGCGGACGATTGGATCGCGGAAAGGGTCTCGCGCGGCGCCGTCGTCGTCACCGCCGACGTCCCGCTCGCGCATCGCTGCATAAAGGCCGGGGCGGATGTCATCGCGCCTAGCGGGCGCGCCTTTACCGAAGCGTCCATCGGCATGGCGCTCGCGACACGGGACCTCATGGCCGATCTGCGGTCGGCCGGGCAAATCACCGGCGGCCCGAAGCCTTTCCAGCCGCGTGACCGGGGCAATTTCCTCTCCGCCCTCGATCTGGCCGTGGTCCGGCTTAAGCGCGATGGCTTTGGCGCCTAAAGAAGGCGGCTACCGCGGGTCATGGTCGTCTCTTGCGCATTACGATGTCTGGCCGAAGATGACGCGGGCATCGCGTGCCCCGTGAACGACGCGGACGATGAAAATGGCGCCGACCTTAAAGAGATAGTAGACCATGTAACGGCCATGCGGAATGCCGCGAAGGTTAGGGGCGAGGTAATCCCGCCTGGCGCCGATCACGGGAAATTTTGTCAGCAGCTCGAATTTCTGCTGAAGCTCCGCTGTGAAGCGATCGGCGGGCTCCCGGGCATCCTGGGCGACGTAGGCCCAGATTTCCGCAAGATCGGCCTTCGCTTTGTCGCTTATGCGGAGCGCGATTTTTTCGCAGATAAGAGTTCCTCCCCCTTGCGAATAATCTCTTGCGGGTCGAAGGCGCTCACACGGCCGGCTTCGATGTCCGCAAGCCCCTCCGCGATCTCTTTGCGAAGCTCAAGCAATTCGCGTTCGCGCCGGGCCTGCGCCATTTCCCATTCGCGCAGGGCATCGCGTATGACTTCGCTGCTCGATGCGTACTGGCCTGTCGAAACCGCGGCTTTGATCCGCTGCGCCATGTCTTCGGTGAGGGTGATGGTAAGGCGTTCCATAAAATGCGCTCCGCTACATTGAATTTGTATTATAGCATATTATCATACAAAATCATACTATCGACCGCGTGCGATTTCCTTCCGCATACGAAGCGTAAGTTCGACTATTCGCCCGTCACCGCCGCTCGAACAGCCGCTCCAAATCGGCGCGCGAAAGCTCAACATAGGTCGGCCGGCCGTGATTGCATTGCGCGGCGTTGGGCGTCGCCTCCATCTCGCGCAAGAGCGCGTTCATCTCGTCGAGCCGCATCGGCCGGCCCGCGCGCACGCTGCCATGGCAGGCCATGGTCGCGCAAATCGCATGGAGCCGCGCCTCGACGCTATTGCCGGCGCTTTCGCCCAGCTCGTGCGCGAGGTCGCGGATCAGCGATTGCAAATCGCCATTTCCAAGCAGCGCCGGCGTCTCGCGGACGATGACGGCGCCGGGGCCGAAGCCTTCCACCACAAGCCCGCTCTCTGCGAGCTTCTCGCGATATTCGAGAAGGAGCGCCGCGTCCTCCTCCGCCATCTCGACGATCTCCGGGATAAGCAGCAGCTGCCGGGCAATGCGCCCTCCGGCAAGGGCAGCCTTCAGCTTCTCATACACGATGCGCTCATGGGCGGCGTGCTGGTCCACGAGCACGATCCCGCCCTCGGTCTCGGAGACGATGTAGGTCTTGTGAAGCTGCGCGCGCGCGGTGCCGAGCGGCTCTTCCACGGCTTCCTGCGGCATGGCCTCGGCGCTGTGATCGAACGCGCATTGCGGCTGCTCGGCGAAGCCGTTTGCTGGCGCAGCGAAGGATTGCGGCGCGGGGCGCAGCGGTGCGCGGTATTGCACGGGCGCTGGCCCGGCTTCAGAAAGCGGGGCCGGGCGGCCGGCCAGAGGCCCTACCGTGACGGACGCGCCGCGCCTGAGCGTCTCCAGCAAGGCCGAGACGACGAGGCTTCGGACAAGGCTCGCATCGCGGAAGCGCACCTCCGCCTTGGCCGGGTGGACGTTCACGTCCACGGCCTCCACCGGCACAGTCAGGAACAGCGCCGCCAGCGGATAGCGCCCGCGCGGCACGAGATCCTGATAAGCGCCGCGTAACGCCGACAAGAGCAGCCGGTCTTTCACGGGCCGGCCGTTCACGAACAGAAATTGCAGCGAAGCGTCGGGGCGGTTGAGCGTGGGCCGGCCGGCGAAGCCCGAGATCGAAAAGCCTTCGCGCTCCAGCCGGACGGGCCCGGCCTCCTCGGCGAACTCGCGGCCCATGATGCGCGAGAGCCGCTGCCGGATCGCGTTCTCGTCGTCTGCGCTGGCGCGGGCGAGCGAGAGTGAGGCGCGCTCGCCAACGGTGAGCGAAAAGCCGATATCGGGGCAGGCAAGCGCGAGGCGCTTGACCACATCGGTAATGGCGGCATTCTCAGCCCGCTCCGATTTCATGAATTTGAGGCGCGCGGGCGTCGCCGAAAACAGGCCGTGCACCTCGACAACCGTGCCAGTGCGGGCAGCGGCGGGGCGGACCTCGGACTTTTTGCCGGCCTCGACGGCGATTTCAGCCCCTCGCGACGCTCCCGCCCGTTTGGTCGCGATCCGGAGCCGGCCCACCGATCCGAGCGATGGCAGGGCTTCGCCGCGGAAGCCGAGCGTGCGAATGTCCTGCAGATTTCCCGCCTCCAGCTTCGAGGTGGCATGGCGCTCGACGCACAGTCCGAGGTCGGCCTCGTCCATGCCGCAGCCATCGTCTGCGACGCGCAAGTAAGACAGGCCGCCATTCTGTGCGATCACCTCGATGGACGTGGCGCCGGCGTCGATAGCATTCTCGACCAGCTCTTTCACCGCGCTTGCGGGCCGCTCGATCACCTCGCCGGCGGCGATGCGGTTGATTTCGACTTGGCTCAGCTGGCGGATCGGCACCTTTTATCCTGCGAGATATTGGCGGGTGAGCTTCTTGCCGAGTTCGACGGCCGGCTGATCGAACGGATCGACGTGCAAGAGGCTGGCGGCGAGGATGGTCTCGATGAAGAAATGCATCATCAGCGCGCCGAGCGTGCGCTCATCGAGCCGGTCCATATCGAGCGTGCGCACGGGCCGCTTGGCTTCGCCAAGGGCATCCACGATGGCCTTTTGCTGGGCCTGCACGAGGTCGCCGATGGTCCGTCCGGCGAGATAAGGCGCGCCGGCCTCGGCGGCCAGCGCAGGCGGGATGGCCAAGCAGCTGTCTGCGCTTGGCGCGCCCGTGATGCGCATCACCGTCATGAGATGAACGTGGGGCCCGTCCATGTAAAGTTGCAGCTGGCTATGCTGATCCACGGGCATCAGGGTTCCAATGGGCGTCGTGCCTTCGCCGCCCTTGCCGAGGCTTTCGGCCCAGAGCTGGACATACCAGGCGCTGAAGCGCTCCAGCCGGTCCGAATAAGGCATGATGACGGAATTTATGACGCCCCGGTCCTTGGCAAGCCCGATGGCCACCGCGGCGCCCACAGCGGCGGCGTGCTCTTCGGGCCCCTTTGCGCCGATGAGCTTTTGGACAACATCGAGGCCGCCCGCACGGAAGGCGGCCACGTCGAGCCCGCGCGCCAATGCCGGCAAAAGGCCGACCGTGGTGAACGCCGAGAAACGGCCGCCGATTTCCGTACTGTGCGGCAGCATCGGAATGCCCCGGGCGGCGAACAGCGCGCGCAAGCCATTGGCAACGCCGGGCCTCTCAGGCTCGGTGACACCGAGGAACAGCTTGGGGATGAGGGTCGCGTGGCCTGCATCCTCGATGAACTTGAAAGCTGTGAGCGTCTGCGCCAGCGTCTCGCCGGTCGTGCCCGATTTGGAGATCGCGATGAAGCGTGTCTTCGGAATATTGAGGCTGCTAAGGCCGCGCATGAACGAGCGCGCATCGAGATTGTCGTAGAAGCGAAGGCGCGGGCGTTTCGGGCCGGCGGGTCCGTCGTCGCCCGGTATGGACCAGCCGCCGAGCTGAGCGAGCGCCTGTCCCCCGAGGCTCGACCCGCCAGTTCCGAGGATAACGACCGTATCCGCGCCTTCCGAAAGGGTCCGGTAAGCCGCGGCCGCCTCCTCGATATCGTCCGTCTCAGTAAGGATACGGAAATGCGCGAAGCTGCCTGTTTGGGCTTCCTCTTGCAAAGCCTTGAAGCGCGGGCCGGCGAGCGTGAGCCAATGCGCAAGCCGGTCCCCCGTCAAACCGGCCTCGCCGATCTTCGAGGAAAGACAGCCATCGATCGATTGCCGGTACGTCATGGTGCGAATCCTTTACGCGCGGTGCTCAAATTCAGTGGCGCTTGCACCGCATCCGGGCAAGCGGCCGGCTCGTTCTTTCAACAGATGAGTATCAGCAAATGCGCAAAAAGAAAAAGCCGCTGTGAAGCGGCTTTTCTGCGGCATTCATCGGGGTCAAGACCCCCTCACCCCAACCCTCTCCCCAAGGGGAGAGGGAGGGAAGAAGCTGCGGCCCTCTCCACAAACTGAGAGGCAGTTTCGAGCGTCCCCTCGCCCCAACGGGGAGGGACAGGGTGAGGGAGGACTTGACCTAAAGCCCGACCTCGCGGATGCCTTCGGGCTCGCCGGCCACGGTCACGATCAGATTTTTCGGCTCCATGAGGCGTTTGGCGACACGTTTGATGTCTGCCACGGTAACGGCTTCGATCTCGCCATTGCGCCTGTCGATGTAATCGATGCCGAGATTGTCGAGCTGAATGGCCAGAAGCTGGGCGGCGATTTTCGCGCTCGTATCGAAGCGAAGCGCAAACGAGCCGACGAGATAATCCTTGGCCTTGCGCAGCTCCTCCTCGGTGAGCCCATCGCGAGCCGCTAGCTCAAGCTCCGCCTTGATCAGATCGAGCGATTGGCCCACCGATTTGTTCTCGGTCGCCACGCCGCCGGCAAAAATGCCCGCGTGATCGAGGGGATAGAGGTAGGTGTAAACGGAATAGGCAAGTCCGCGCTTCTCGCGCACCTCCTGCATGAGCTTGGAGGAAAATCCGCCGCCGCCCACGACGTAGTTCAGGATATAGGCCGGGATGAAATCCGGATCGTTCCGCTTCAGCCCTTTAAACCCGAACTGCACGACCGATTGCGGATTGGGCATTTGCACGATGCGCTGTTTCGACGTGCCTTGCCAGGAAACCTCGGCCACCGGCTTCGTGTCCGATTTTTCGGGCAGGTCCCCAAATACGCTGTCGAGCGCCTCGCCAAGCTGCGCCGCGTCGATATCGCCGACGGCGGCGATCTTGAGGTTGTCGCGTGCGAAGTTCTTGTGCACATAGTCGTGCAGGTCGGCAGGCGTAATGGCTGCAACGCTTGTCAGCGTGCCATTGCCCGGGCGGCCGTAAGGATGCGAGCCGAAGGCGAGCTTGAACCACTCGTTCGCTGCGGCTTTGTTGGGATCTTTCTCTTCGACCCTGAGGCTCGCGATAAGCTGCTCGCGAATCCGCTCGGCGTCTTTCGGCTCAAAATGCGGAGAGGTGAGCGCCATTTGCAAAAGCTTGAGCGACTCCGCCCGGTTTTGCGTGAGCGTCTGGAATGAGACCGACATGTGGTCTTGCGAGGCGGTCACGTTCATCTTGGCGGCGAGATCTTCGAGCCGGTTCTGAAACGCTTCAGAATCGAGATTGCCCGCGCCTTCGTCGAGCATTCCAGATACGAAGGTTGCGACGCCCGGCTTGCCTTCAGGGTCCTGGGAGGACCCGCCGGCAAAGGCGAATTGCATGGAGAGTATCGGCCTCGAATGGTCCTCGACGAGCCAGGCCTCGATGCCTTTTTTGCTGATAACTTTTTGTATTTTCATGGCGTTTGCTGGAAGTGCTGCCAAAAGTAAGAGGGAGAGAGCGGCAAGCGGCGCTGCAACGGCGAGTCTGAGGTGTTTCCGCCCAACGATAGTATGCGTCATGGTTTGTTATCCGGTCCTTAGTGGAAGGTTGCAGCGTCGCCGCCAGCGCGCGGTTGCACCTTGGCGAGCCCGGAAGGAACGGGGATGAGGTAGCCTGTCACAGAGCGTTTGCGGTCGAGATATTTCGCCGCGACCGCTTGCACCTGTTCCCGCGTCACGGCGTTTAGGCGCTCTTGCCGGGATTCGACGTCCTCTATGGTGCGCCCCGTTGCCAGGTTCCAGCCATAGGTGTGGGCTAGGCTTTGCTGGCTATCGGAAGCGTAGATCAAGTTTGCGATCTCGCCCGTCTTCGCCCGCTCCAGTTCTTCGGGCGTGACGCCATTGCGGATGACCTCGTCGATGACACGGTCCATCGAGGCCTCGATATCCTCGAGTTTCGCGTCGCCGGCAGCAACCGCATAGAAGCCGAACCGGCCGGTGTCGAGGGCCATGCCGCTATACCAGGCGCTTGCGCTCGACGCGGTCTTCTCGTCCCGCACAAGTGCGTTGTAGACGCGGCTTGTGGCGCTCGAACCGATGATGCGCGCCAGGATCTGCAGAGCCTCCGCTTCGCCGGCCTTTGCGGTTGTGGAGCTGGGCGTCAGATAATAACGCTCGAACGTTGCCTTGCCGACGCGGCCGTCGCGCAAGATCACCCGGCGCTCGGCCAAGGGCTCCGGCTCGGTTGGGCGCACGCGAGGGCTCCCAACCTCGGGGTTGGCCGGGATTTTTCCGTAGGTCGCTTTTGCCAGCGCCATGACCTCGTCCGGCTCGACGTCGCCCGTGACGACAAGCACGGCGTTGTTCGGCGCGTAGAACCTTTTGTAGAAGGCGAGCGCATCGGCCCGGCTGAGCTTGCGCATCTCCGTTTCCCAGCCGATGACGGGAGTGTGATAAGGGTGGGCCACGTACATCGCGGCCATCATCTGCTCTTGCAGAAGCGAACCTGGATCGTTGTCGACGCGGCTGCGGCGCTCCTCGAGGATCACCTTGCGCTCGGTCAAAACCTCTTTTTCGTCGAGGCGGAGGTTCGCCATGCGGTCGGACTCCATCTCCATGACTTGGGGCAGCTTCTCCTTGGCGACCCTTTGAAAATAGGAGGTGATATCCTGTGCGGTGAACGCGTTGTCCTGCCCGCCGAGGCCCGCGACGATCTTGGAGAATTCTCCCGGAGCGATTTTGTCCGTGCCCTTGAACATGAGATGCTCGAGGAAGTGCGCGATACCCGATTTTCCCTGCGGCTCGTCGGCGCCGCCAACCCGGTACCACACCATGTGCGTTACGACGGGCGCGCGCCGGTCCGGCACGACCACCACTTCGAGACCGTTATCGAGCTTGCCGTGGAAGGCGAGCTGCGAAGGCGCGGGCGGCTGGGCGGCATCTGCCGGAGAGAGGGCGAGGGTCATGAGCAAGGCACCGAGAAGTTGAACTTTAAGAAGTGTGCCCGATCGCGAGGGATTTGAATAGGGCGGGGTTCGTAAGGACTTGAGCTGGAGCATCGGGGATTGGACCGTCCAAATTGAAGCATAGCGCCTGATATAAGGTCTCGCGCCTTAGCCGCCACAATTCTTACGGCGATTTCATGACGCTCCGGTTGCAGCGCTGCCGGGGCCGCTTTCGTATTCCACCTGCGGGCGAATTCGGGAGAGACCGCAAATTGGCGGTCAGGGCCGATATTGTTGCAAAAAGATTTTCCGCACCACGATGCGCAACATTGATTTAGAAAGCGGAGCTGACTGGCAAGATAGGCGCAAACGATACGCCAAATGGAATCGAAAGTTGCTGACCTTGAGGTAGGGCCTGACTTTTGCAACAAAATCGGCCATAAGCGGGCATATCGATCTGTGACTTGCGCCCCATGCCGGATGGCAGGTTCGTGCCTGCGGAAGCGAAAAGTCAAGGCTCGTCAGGGGTGCCCTCTGCAATCGCGAAGGCCGCGTTGCCCGATGGCACGTTGGAATACCTACTTTTTCTTAACTTTAGCTGTCCCTGTTACCGTAAAGCTCTAGTATTTCGAACCTGAAAAAATTAATGTCGCCGATGCGGAGAAGCAGCATGCGGGGAGTGGCAACAATGCGTAAACTTGTTCAGACAGCGCTAGCCTTAGCTGTAACGGCTGTCCTTTGTGCATGCGGAAGCACGGGCGCAGAAAACGCAGCCCTGCTCAACCAACCGCTTAACCGCGGCAATGCCCGCATCAAGATTGTCCGCACCGAAGGGTTTATCGCCGGAGCACGCGGAGCAAGGGTCAAAGTCGACGGCAAACAGGTCGCCGATCTCGGTACCGGCGGCTCAACAGTTCTCGATGTCGCTGCGGGCGGCCACGAAATTATGGTCGACTTATGGGACCATCCGAATGTCTATAAGTTGAAGCTCGATGCGAAGCCGGGGATGTTATATACGCTTGAGGTCTCGGCGAGAAGCGAAGCTGCAGTTGCCGGTATGTTCGGTGTCGCTGGAATACTTGCCGAATCGGCGGCAAATCA